>Ga0316622_100004532_pt1 | contig 10231 bp, 6 predicted proteins | sample OWC_Aug_OW2_C1_D_FD_207646 | JGI IMG/M metagenome (GOLD analysis project Ga0316622, IMG submission 207646) | Wetland soil microbial communities from Old Woman Creek delta, Ohio, United States - OWC_Aug_OW2_C1_D5_C | ecosystem: Environmental > Terrestrial > Soil > Wetlands | place: USA: Ohio... | reverse complement strand
GTCTCGAACTGCTCGTCGAAGAGCTCGTCCGGGACGTGCAGGGCAACCTTGCCGAAGAGCTGGATGAAGCGCCGGTAGGCGTCGTAGCCGAAGCGCTCGTTGCGGGTCTGCTCGATGAGCCCGGCGAGCGTCGTCGAGTTGAGCCCGAGATTAAGGATCGTGTCCATCATGCCCGGCATCGACATCGCGGAGCCGGAGCGCACCGACACGAGCAGCGGGTTCCGCGCGCTGCCGAATCCCTTGCCGGTCTTCTGCTCGAGCGCGGCCATGTTCGCCCGCACGCCTTCCATCAGCCCCTCCGGCAGTTGCCGGTCGGCGTGATCCAGGTAGCTGAGGCAGGCCTCGGTGGTGATCACAAACCCCGGTGGGACATTCAGGCCAATCTGCGTCATCTCACACAGGTTGGCGCCCTTCCCCCCGAGGAGATGCTTGTTCTTGCCGTCCCCTTCCTCAAACGCATATACCCACTGCTTGCTCATTGTGCCGTCCTTATCGCTTCCCGTTGGAGTTAAGAGTTGTCAGTCGGAGGGCTCGCGAGGGAGCACCGACTCGTGGAATCTGCGGCCTGCAGCCGCGTCACCCGGGCGGCCCGCGGGCCGCCACGCCGATCTCGGGCCTTCCCCCGCAGGGTGGCCCTACGAGTGACGGGGTTATTGCTGAGACTCGTCTATACGACCGATGCCAATGGTACCGGAAAGAGCAACGCGTGTACCCTCCCCGCTCAGCGCCCGCCTCGCCCTTCGCGTACGCGCCGGATGAGCCCGGCGGTCGAGCCGTCGTGGCTACTCACCGGGGCCCCCGCCTCCAGCTCGGGCTGGATCACGCGCGCAAGCTGCTTGCCCAGCTCCACCCCCCACTGATCGAAGGCGTTGACGTCCCAGCACACGCTCTGCACGAATACCTTGTGCTCGTATAGCGCGATAAGCGCCCCCAGGACCTCGGGTGTCAGGCGCTGGTAGAGGACCATGGTGGTCGGCTGATTGCCCGGCAGCACCCGGTGAGGGACCGCGGCCTCGAGGACCGCACCCGAGAGGCCGGCGGCCTCGAGCTCCGCACGCGCCTGCTCAGCGGTGCGGCCGCGCATCAAGGCCTCGGTCTGGGCGAGGGCGTTCGCGATCACCGCCAGGTGGTGGCCGGGCAGCTCGTGCTGAGACTCGATCGGGACGATGAAGTCGGCCGGAATCAGGTGCGTGCCCTGGTGCATGAGCTGGTAGAAGGCGTGCTGGCCGTTGTTGCCCGGCGCCCCCCACACCACCGGCCCGGTATGCCCGGCGACCGGCTCGCCGCCACGCGTGACGCGCTTGCCATTGCTCTCCATCTCGAGCTGCTGCAGGTAAGCCGGCAACAAGCGCAGGGCGAAGTCATAGGGCAAGACCGCGTGGGTCGGCGCCTCGAACAGGTTCGTGTACCACACGCCGATCAGACCGAGGATCGCGGGGAAGTTGCGCGCCCAGGGGGCGCTGCGGAAGTGCTCGTCCATCGCGTGGGCGCCGGCGAGCACGGCCTCGAAGCGATCCATCCCGACCAGGATCGCGACCGGCAGACCAATCGCCGACCAGATGGAGTAGCGCCCGCCGACCCAGTTCCAGAAGCCGAACATATTCTCGGGATCGATCCCGAACGCCTGCACCCGCTCGCGGCTCGTCGATACGGCGACAAAGTGCCGCGCGACCGCGCGCTCGTCGCCCAGACGCTCGATGAGCCAGCGCCGGGCGCTGCGGGCGTTGGTCAGCGTCTCCTGGGTGGTAAAGGTCTTCGACTCCACCACGAACAACGTGCTCTCCGGGTCGAGCCCGGCCAGGGTCTCCGCCAGGTGCGTGCCGTCCAGGTTGGACACGAAGTGCCCGGTGAGCCCAGGCTGCACGTAGGCGGCGAGCGCCGTCGCGATCATCGCCGGGCCGAGGTCCGAGCCACCGATGCCGATGTTGACCACGTCACGGATCGGCCGCCCGGTGTAGCCCCGCCAGGTGCCCGACCGCACCGCGTCGGCGAGCCGGCCGACACGCGCAAGGACCTCGTTCACCTCGGGGGTGACGTCTTTGCCGTCCACTTGGATCGGCCGTCCGGAGCGGTTGCGCAAGGCCACGTGCAGGACCGCCCGACCCTCGGTGTTGTTGATCGGCTCACCACAGAACATCCGTTCGATCCAGCCCCTCAGGTCGACGGCGTCGGCGAGCGCGAAGAGCCGGCGCAGCGTCTCCAAGCTCATGCGATGCTTGGAGTAATCGGCGAACAGTCCGCACGCCTCGAGGGACATCTGGCTAAAGCGCGTCGGCTCCGCGGCGAAGAGGTCGCGCAGGTGGACGTCGGCGATCTCCCTGTGGTGGATTCGCAGCGCAGACCAGGCGGACATCACCTCCGGTGACTGGCTCATCTTTCCCTCGTCTTGACCGACCGGCTGACCCTTATCCTCCGACCGGTCGCGCGGGTCGGGGCCGCACTCGCGATCCGCCGCACGATAGGCGGGAGGATTTCTTCCCAAGCCCTCACCCTGGCCCGCTCGACCCTGTCCGACCGCGCGCCGCCTCAGGCGGAACGGCCAGGAGCGCGGCACCGACCATTCCGGCCTGATCGCCGCTCACGGACGGCGACACCCGCACGCGACCCCGCAGGACTGGGATCAGGTCCGCCTCGAGGCGCCTCGCAAAGGCGGGCTGGATCAGGTCCCACGAGGCGCTGAGACCACCGCCCACGACGACGTGGCTCACGTCGATCACCTTCAGGATGTGGGCAAGCCCCTGCCCCAACGCCGCGCCGGCGAGGTCAAGCGCCCCCCGGGCCTCAGGATCGCCGCCGCGGGCCCGCTCGGCAACCCCGCGGGCGTCCAGGTCTCGCCCCGTGGCCTCCCGGTACGACAGCCTCACCCCCGTCGCCGACGCGTAGCGCTCCAGGCAACCCCGATTGCCGCACCCGCAGGCACGCCCCCCAGCCACAACCGTCAGATGCCCGATCTCCATCGCCACGCCGTGGACACCCCGGTAGGGACGCCCCTCCAGCACGAGTCCGCCGCCGACCCCGGTGCCGAGCCCGAGATAGACCAGGCTCGCCGGTGCCTCGGGATGCACCACCCACTCGCCCCAGGCTGCGGCGAGCGCGTCGTTCTCGGCGACGACCGGCACGCCCCAGAAGGCGGCGAGCGGCCCGGTCAGGTCCGCATTCCGCACGCCGGGGATGTTCGGGGAGCTGAGCAAGCGGCCAGTCTCCGGGTCGAGAAAGCCGGGGACCGCCAGACCGACGCCGGCCGTCCCGGGATACTCGCGCAGCGCCTCGATTACCGCCCTCCCCAGCACATCGAGGACGTGGGCGAGAGACTCCTCGGGGGCGTCGGCCCGGCAGCGCTCCGCGAAACGGGTCTCGAACCGGTGCTCCCACACCACCTGACGCCCCGCCACCACGCCGACCCGCAGGTGCGTGCCGCCCACGTCCACCCCGACGCGATAGACCTCAGACTCGACCATACAGGCCGATCATGTGGCGGTAGAAGCGGTCGGTCCCGGGCGGCAACTGGTCCCAGCGAAAACGCCAGCTCCAGTTGCTCGCGGCATGCGTGCCGGGGGCGTTCATGCGCTGATCCGCGCCCAGGCGCAGGACGTCCTGCATCGGCAGGACCGCGAGGCGCGCCACCGAGCCCAGGGCCGCGCGACAGAGTGCGGTCGGCATATCGTCGGCGTGACAGCCGAGGTACTCGGTGACGTGCCGGCGAACCCCGTCATCGAGCTCGTGGAACCAGCCAAGCGTGGTGTTGTTATCGTGGGTCCCGGTGTAGACGACGGCGTTCTCCGCGTGGTTATGGGGGAGGTAGGGGTTGTCGGCAGCACCGCCGAAGGCAAACTGCAGGACCTTCATCCCCGGCAGATCGAAGCGATCACGCAGCGCCTCCACCCCGGGCGTGATGAACCCCAGGTCCTCCGCGATGAGCGGCAGGCGCTCGAAGGTATCGCCGAGGCGGCGCAGCAGCGCCTCTCCGGGGGCCTCGACCCAGCGCCCGTTGACCGCCGTGTCTTCACCGGCGGGGATCTCCCAGTAGGCCTCCAGCCCGCGGAAGTGGTCGATGCGCAGGAGGTCGAACTGCTCGAGCTGGGTGCGCAGGCGCTCCACCCACCAGGTGAAGCCTTCCTCTTCCAGGCGCCGCCAGTCGTAGATGGGGTTGCCCCAGCGCTGGCCGGTCGCCGAGAAGTAGTCGGGCGGCACGCCCGCCACCACCCGCGGCCGACCGTGGTCATCGAGCTGGAAGTTGTGGGACGACGCCCAGACGTCGGCGCTGTCGTCGGCCACGTAGAGCGGGATGTCGCCGAACACCAGCACCCCCCGAGCGTTGGCGTGCCGGCGCAGGTCGCCCCACTGCCTATAGAACATGAACTGCTCAAAGCAGCGCTGCTCGATAGACTCGGCGAGGCGCTCACGCGCACCGGCAATGACCCCCGCCGCGCGACCCCGCACATCCGACGGCCACTCCCACCAAGGCTTGCGGTCGTGTACCTCCCGCAGGGCCTCGTACAGGGCGTAGTCCTCGATCCAGAAGGCGTGGCGCTGCCGGAACTCCTCACACTGCTGGCGCAGCGATTCATGGCCGCGAGACCGGCACGCATGGTAGGCCTCGGTCAGGCGGCGACGGCGGTAGGTGGTGGTCGGCTCGCCCTGCTTTGGCCCGCCGTCGCGGGGCAGCAGGCCGTCGCTGACCAGCCGCTCCAGGCTGATCAGGAGCTCATTGCCGGCGTGCGCCGAGCGGCAGCGGTAGGGAGAGAGCTCGGCATGGGTCGGCCCGAGGGGCAGGGTCTGCCAAACCGAGAACCCGGCGGAAACCAGGAAGTCGACGAAGTTGAAGGCCTCCGGCCCCAGGTCGCCGGACCCCATCCCGCCGGGCAGCGAGGTCGGGTGCAACAGCAGGGCGGCGCGGCGCCTATCCAGAGGCGAGCGTCCCGGACCGGTCATCACAGGCGCACCACCTTCAGGCGCAAGCTAGAAGACATGAGGCAACTCTTGCTGGAGCATGTCCGGCGTCACCAGGATCACGCCGTCCTCCGTGACGTAGAAGCGCCTGGCGTCCTCCTGGGGGTCGTAGCCGATCACGGTCCCGGGTCGGATCGCGCAACCGCGGTCGATGACCGCCTTGCGGATCCGGCAATGGCGTCCGATGTCCACGTCGGGCAGCACCACCGCGTCCTCGAGCTTGGCGTACGAGTGCAACTTCACGTTGGAGAACAGCAGGGAGTGGCGGAGGGACGCCCCCGAGATGACGCATCCCCCGGAGACCATCGAGTCCACTGCCATCCCCCTCCGATCGTCGTCGTCGAAGACGAACTTGGCTGGGGGTAGCTGCTCCTGGTAGGTCCAGATCGGCCACTCCGTGTCATACAGGTTCAACTCCGGGCTGACGGCAACGAGCTCCATGTTAGCCTCCCAGAAGGCGTCCACCGTCCCGACGTCCCGCCAGTAACCCTGCTTGCCGCTCTGCACGTCGCGGAACGGATAGGCGAAGACCCGGTACGACTTGATGGCCGACGGGATGATGTCCTTGCCGAAGTCATGGCTTGAGCTCCGCGTCTCGGCGTCCCGCGTGAGCTGCTCGAAGAGGAAGTCTCGGTTGAAGACGTAGATCCCCATCGACGCCAGCGTGACATCGCTCTTTCCTGGGACCGGCGCAGGGTTGGTGGGCTTCTCCAGGAAGCCGGTGACCCGCGCCTCGCCGTCGACCTGCATCACCCCGAACTCGCGGGCGCGATGGATCGGGACTTCGATGCAGCCCACCGTCATGTCGGCGGCCTTCTCGACGTGCTGGGCGATCATCGGGCCGTAATCCATCTTGTAGATGTGATCGCCCGCGAGGATCAGCAAGAACTGCGGGTCATGGCTGCGAAAGATATCCAGGTTCTGGTAGACGGCGTCGGCCGTGCCCTGATACCACGCGGACTCGCCGATGCGCTGTTGCGCCGGCAGCAACTCGACGAACTCACCGAACTCGCCGCGCAGGAAACCCCAACCCTTTTGGATGTGCAGGATGAGGGAGTGCGCCTTGTACTGGGTCAGCACACAGATCCGCCGGATGCCGGAGTTCATGCAATTCGAGAGGGGGAAATCGATAATGCGGAACTTCCCACCGAAGGGGGTTGCCGGCTTCGCACGCCAGAGGGTCAGGTGCTTCAGGCGCGAGCCACGCCCGCCGGCGAGGATCACCGCCAGCGTAGTGCGGGTGAGCCGGCTGACGAAACGCGACGTGTCGATCTGAGAGGCCATCGCTATCTCCAGAGGACATCGGCGCCCGGGCCGTCACCCAGGCCATCGAGTCGTATCCCCACGTCTTTGGGCAGGCGTGGCTTAATGGTAACATCCCCCAAGCCGGTCTCAATCCGAGCCCCGAAGGACCGGAGCGCCGGTCGCGTAGCGCGTCGCCAATGCCCCCCGAGGAGCACTCGACGTCCACGGGCTTCGCCCACCTGCGCCGTCCCCTCGAGGGGACGGACGATCAAGGCGTTGCCGCGTTCCTTGCCGGTCACCACGACCACGCCCAGGATTTGCTCGGGGCCCACCCCTGCGCCCTCGGGGACACGCCAGGCGTGCGCTTCGCCACCTGGGCTCCGCACGCTGGCGCGGTAAGCGTTGTCGGTAGCTTCAATGCCTGGGACCACAACCAGGCACCGTTGCGCCGCCGCGGGGAGAGCGGGATCTGGGAGGGCTTCGTGCCGGGCGTCGGTCCCGGGGCCCGCTACCGCTTCCTGATCCTGCCCGCGCCGGCGACCCACAACGGCGATCCCGCGCGCCCCTGGGGGGTCAGCACCATGCGGCTGGTACGACCGGACCCCTACGCGCGCCAGTTCCACGCCCCCGGGTCGGCCACCGCCGTGGCCACCGGCGCGTCCACGTTCGTATGGGGCGACGGCGAGTGGATGCAGGCGCGCGGTGGCCGTGACTGGCGCGCCAGCCCTATCGCGATCTACGAGGTCGACCTCGGTCCCTGGGCGGCCGCCGCGGCCGGCGGACAGGCCAGCTACCGCGACCTCGCCCCGCCGGTAGTCGCCCGGGCAAAGGCCCTCGGCTTCACCCACGTCGAGCTCATGCCGGTCTGCGAGCACGACCCGCTGACGCAGACCCGCTACGCCGCGGGCGGCCTGTTTGCCCCGACCTCGCGCTTTGGCACGGCGGACGACTTCCGCTTCTTCGTCGACCACTGCCACCGCCAGGGCCTCGGCGTGCTGGTGGACTGGCCCGCGGCCCACCTCGCCGCCGACGCCCCTGGGCTCGCCGCCTTCGACGGCCAGTCGCTCTACGAGCCACCCAAGGCCATCCCGGATGGGGAGGCCCTCCTCCCCTTCGACCTCTCCCGCGGCCCCGTCCGGAGCTTCCTCCTCTCGAGCGCCCTGTACTGGCTGCGCGAGCTCCACGTCGACGGGCTGCGGCTCCCGGCGATGGCCTCGATGCTCTACCTCGATCACGCGCAGCCCGAGGGCCACTGGACCCCGAACAAGTACGGCGGTAACGAGAACCTGGACGCGATCGCCTTCCTGCGCGAGCTTGCGGAGTCCGTGGCCGCTCGGGCCGCCGGCACGCTGCTTACCGCCGAGGAGTCGAGCGCCTGGCCGCAGGTGACCCGCCCGCCCTGGGTCGGCGGCCTGGGCTTCGGCCTGCGCTGGAACCTCGGGTGGATCAACGACACCTTGGAGTATCTGCGGCAAGACCCCGTATATCGCCACTATCACCATGACCTGCTCACCCTGAGCCCGCTCAACGCGTTTCAGGAGAGCTACGTCTTACCGTTAAGCCACGACGAGATGGGGGAATCCAAGGGCCCGATCCTTGCCCGGCTGCCCGGCGACTATTGGCAACGCCTCGCCAACGTCCGGTTGCTTTACACCTATCTCTGGACCCACCCCGGCAAGAAGCTGCTCTTCATGGGCGGGGAGCTCGGCTTTCCCACCGCGTGGCACCCCGATCGACCGGTTGATTGGGCGCTCGACTCGAGCCCGGCGCACGCGGGGGTCGCGGCCCTGGTCCGTGACCTGAACCACCTCTACCGCGAGTCCCCCGCGCTGCACCGGCTGGAGGCGACCCAGCGGGGCTTCGAGTGGGTGGACCGTCACGACGCACCCCAGTCGATCATCGCCTACCTGCGCCGCGAGCGGGACGACGTCCTGGTCGTCGCCCTTAATTTCACCCCGGTGCCGCGCGAGCGCTACCGCATCGGCGTGCCCCTGCCCGGCCCGTACCGGGAGGTCCTCAACTCCGACTCGGCGTACTACGGCGGCAGCAACCTCGGCAACCTGGGCGACCTGCGCGCCGAGGACGTGCCGTGGATGGGTCGCCCCTATTCCGTCAGCATCGTGCTTCCGCCGCTCGCCGGGGTGATCCTGAAGCCGGTCAGCCGCACCGGACCACCCGCGTGAGCGCGCAGCCCGCCCTGCGGGTCCTGCTCGCCACCTCAGAGGCCCACCCCCTGGTCAAGACCGGTGGGCTCGCGGACGTCTGCGGGGCCCTGCCGACGGCGCTGCGCGAGGGCGGGATCGACGCCCGGGTCCTCTTGCCGGCCTACCCCGGGGTGCTCGATCAGATCGGCGCCGGCGAGCCGCTGGCGGAGGTTCGCGAGGCGCTCGGCGCCCCGGTCTCGCGGGTCTTCGCTGGGTTGCTCCCCGAGACCGAGACGCCGGTCTACGCCATCGACTGCCCGGAACTCTACGCCCGCCCCGGGGGTCCCTACCTCGATGCCGAGGGCCGCGACTGGCCGGACAACGCCGTGCGCTTCGCGCTGCTCTCGCGTGTCGGCGCCCTGTTCGGCCGGCACGATGGCCTCGCCGGGTGGCCAGCGGACGTGATCCACTGCAACGACTGGCAGAGCGCCCTCGCCCCCGCCTACATGGCCTACCAGGGCGACAGCCGCGCCCGCACCGTGCTCACCGTGCACAATCTGTCCTATCAGGGCAACTTCCCGCGCGAGGTCTTCGGCCGCCTGGGCCTGCCGCCGTCGTCCTTTGGCATCCACGGGATCGAGTACTTCGGCCGGGTCTCGTTCATGAAGGCCGGGCTGGTCTTTGCCGATGAGATCGTGGCGGTGAGCCCGAGCTACGCCCGCGAGATCCAGACCAGCCCCCTCGGCGCTGGCATGGAGGGCATCGTCAGCACCCGCCGGGATCACCTCTGCGGGATCCTGAACGGCATCGACACCGGGACCTGGGACCCGCGTCGGGACCCCTACCTACCCCGGCCCTACGACGCCTCCCGCCTGGTCGACAAGGCCGTCAACAAGCGCGCGCTGCAGGGGCGCCTGGGCCTCGCTCAGGACGCGGGCGCCGCGGTGATCGGGATGGTCACCCGCCTGACCTGGCAGAAGGGCATCGACCTGGTGTTCGACGTCCTGCCCGAGCTCCTGCACCAGCCCGTGCAGATCGCCCTGCTGGGAAGCGGCGACCGCGCCTTCGAGACGCGCTGGCGGCAAGTGGCCGTGGACCTGCCCGGGCGGGTGGGCGTAGCCATCGGGTACGACGAGCCGCTCGCGCACCTCATCGAGGCGGGGGCGGACCTGTTCCTCATGCCCTCGCGCTTCGAGCCCTGCGGGCTCAACCAGATGTACAGCATGCGTTACGGCACACCGCCGCTCGTGCGCCGCACGGGTGGCCTCGCCGACTCCGTCACCGACACCACGCCCGCCTCACTACGCGCGGGGACGGCCACCGGTTTTGTCTTCGACGGTGCCAACCCCGCCGAGCTCCACGCCTGTCTGCTGCGTGCCCTGCTCGCCCACCGCGACCGCACCACATGGCGGGCTGTGCAGCGCGCCAGCATGGCCCGGGACTTTAGCTGGGCGCGCAGCGCGCGGCAGTACGCGGAGGTCTACCGCCAGGTCACCGTCCCGCACCACTGATACCTTGGATCCCACTCATTAACGTATATGGAGCCGTCCGCCGGACCACGACGCCCCCCTGCCAAGAGGGGTCTACCAACCCACCTTCGCGTATACTCCCGAGCGCTATGACCAGCAGCCAGCCCAGGCCGGCGACCCGCCGCGCGGCGCGCCGCCGCAAGGACACCCAGCCCATGACCACCGAGACCGTTGCCCCCGAGGCCCCCGCCACGGCGCACGACGCCCCAGCCCAGCCTCCGGTGGTGAGCGCCTCCGTCGACCTCGACTCGCCCGATGCCTTCCTCAATCGCGAGGTGACCTGGCTCGAGTTCAACCGGCGGGTTCTGAATGAGGCCGTCGACGAGCGCACGCCGCTGCTCGAGCGCGTGAAGTTCGCCGCCA
>Ga0316622_100004531_pt1 | contig 10231 bp, 7 predicted proteins | sample OWC_Aug_OW2_C1_D_FD_207646 | JGI IMG/M metagenome (GOLD analysis project Ga0316622, IMG submission 207646) | Wetland soil microbial communities from Old Woman Creek delta, Ohio, United States - OWC_Aug_OW2_C1_D5_C | ecosystem: Environmental > Terrestrial > Soil > Wetlands | place: USA: Ohio... | reverse complement strand
GCGGTCGGCCTGGTGGGGCTCCTCGGGCGCCCGGAGGCGATCGGCGAGGCGTTCCACGTCACGACCGACGAGGTCCTCACCTGGAACGCCATCTACGAGACGATCGCCCGGGCGGCGGGCGTCGAGGCGAACCTCGTGCACGTGCCGAGCGCCCTCATCGCCGCCCTCGTGCCGGACCGCGGAGCGAGCCTGCTCGGCGACAAGGCCCACAGCAGCGTCTTCGACAACGCGAAGATCCGTCGCCTGGTGCCGGAGTTCCAGCCGAAGGTGACCTTCGCGGAGGGCATCGCCCGCTCGATCGCGTGGTTCGACGAGGACGCGGCTCGCCGGGTCGTGAGCCCGGTCGCCAACGAGAACATCGAGCGGGTGCTCACGGCCTGGGGCCGCGCCTGGGAGGGCCTTCCGGAGGGCGGCCCGAGGTGAAGGTCGAGGACGTCGAGCGGATCCACGCGGCGAGCCTCCGCATCCTCGACGAGGTGGGCGTCCGCCTCGAGCACGACGGGATCGTAGAGCGCCTGCTCGCCGTCGGCGCGCGCCCCGGCGCCGGCCCGCACGATCTCCGGCTTCCGCCCGCGATGGTGCGGGAGCTCGTCGCCCTCGCTCCGCGCCGCGTCGAGCTCGGCGCCCGCGACGGGACGACGACCGTCCTCGCGCCCGAGTCGGAGGCCGTCTTCTGGACGACGCCGGTGCTCTACCTCTGGACCGGCACGGAGCGACGCCCGGTCACGAGCGGGGACCTGCTGGCGATCGCGCGGCTCTCCGACCGTCTGGACGCGGTCCAGGGCGTCATGGGCGTCGCCATGGCCGACGTGCCCCCGCTCCACCGCGATTTCGTGGGCCTCCGCACGATCGCCGAGGGCACGCGCAAGCACGCGCGGGTGCTGTGCTTCTCTCCGCGGGGGATGGACGCGCTCGTCCGGATGAAGCCGGTGTTCCCGGGGCCGTGGTTCAGCATCGGCTTCACCGCGCACGGGCCGCTGCGGTGGACGAACCTCGCGCTCGAGGTCTTCGCGCGGAGCGCCGGCCACGGCATCCCGGTGACGGTCAACGGCGAGCCCATGGCCGGGGCGAGCGCGCCGGTCACGCTGGCCGGTGCCTTCGCGGTCGGCAACGCCGAGATCCTGGCCGGCATCGTCGTCAACCAGCTCCTCGAGCCGGGCCGGCCCGTCGTCTACAACCTCGGCCTCGGCCACGTCCTCGACATGCGCCGCGCCACCGCCGTCACCGGCGGGCCCGAGAACGCGCTCTTCGCCCGCGCCTCGGCCGCGCTCGGCCGCTTCTACGGCCTGCCTTCGTCCTCCTGGGTCTCCACCGAGTCCGTCTTCGAGGACGAGCAGGCGGCCCTCGAGACCATGTTCGGGCTCGTCACCCACGTGCAGGAGGGCGTGAGCCTCGTGTGGGGCCTCGGCCAGCTCGAGTCGGAGATGACTCTCTCGCTCGCCCAGCTCGTGATCGACGACGAGATGGTGGCGTACGTCCGCCGTCACCGCCGCGGGTTCGCGGTGGACGATGCGTCGCTCGCCCTGGACGTCGTGCGCGAGGTGGGAATCGCCGGTTCCTACCTCGAGACCGACCACACGTTCGAGCACCACCGCCGCGAGCTCTTCTCGCCCCGGCTCCTCAACCGGCGCGTGAGGAACGCCTGTCCGGGTCCGCTCCACCACGTAGCGGCGGCCCGGGCGAGGGAGCTGCTGGCCGGGAGCGCGGAGCCGGCTCTCGCCGAGGCCGAGCAGGCGGCCCTTCTCGCCGTGGAGCGGTCGTTCGCCGCCGGATAGAGCGCGGCCGAGCGGTCGAGGTGCGCGAGAATGACACCCGGCCGGACGAGCCCACGGAGGTGCCCATGCCCGTCGTCCTTCATCGACCGCGAAACCGACGCGCCTTCCTCGAGGTCGCGGGACTGAGCGGCGCCGCGCTCGTGGTCTCGGCCTTCCGGCGCGACACGCCGGTCAACGCGCGGGGTCGCGAGCTGCACCTGGCGCTGCTCTCCGACACGCACGTCCCGGGTGACCGCGTGAACGGCCATCGTGGGATGAACCCGTGGGAGAACCTCCGCGCGGTGGCCGCCCGGGTCGCCCTCGCGCGCCCGGACGGGGTCGTGATCTGCGGCGACGTGGCGCGGCTCGAGGGCCGGGTGGAGGACTACCAGGAGCTGAAGGCGCTGCTGGCGCCGGTCGCGGCGGTGGCTCCGGTACATGTCGCCCTCGGCAACCATGACGACCGCGACAGCCTCCACCAGGTGCTCGCGGAAACGCGCGGCCGGCACGCCCCGGTGGACGGAAGGCACGTGACCGTGATCGAGCACGAGGCGGTGCGTGTCGTGCTGCTCGACTCGCTCCTCTACGTCAACCAGGTGGCCGGGCTCCTCGGCAAGGCCCAACGCGCGTGGCTCGAGGACTACCTCGGCACGGTCGCGGACCGGCCGGCGGTCCTCTTCGTCCATCACCCGCCCAGCGACGAGGACGGCGACCTCCTGGACGGGGACCGGCTTCTCGCGATCGTCCGGGCGAACCGGCACGTGAAGGCGATCTTCCACGGCCACGCGCACGTGTGGGCGCTCGGCCGTCGCGACCGGCTGCACGTCGTCAGCCTCCCCGCCACGGGCTACAACTTCAGCGACGCCCAGCCGGTGGGCTGGGTGGACGCGCGCTTCCGCGCGGAGGGTGTCTCGCTCACGCTTCGCGCTCTCGCGGGACGCCGCGCGGAAGACGGGAAGACGACGTTCCTCGAGTGGAGCGACTGAGGAATGAGCCTCTCGGCGATCGACATCCTGGTGTTCGTCGCGTTCTACGGCCTCGTTCTCACCGTCAGCCTCTGGAAGAGCCGTGGGCGGAAGACGAGCGAGGACTACTTCCTGGGCGGCCGTCGGCTCCCCTGGTGGTTGATCGGCGTGTCCATCGTCGCCGCCAACATCTCGACGGAGCAGTTCGTGGGGATGGCGGGCCAGGCGGCGGGCGACGTCGGCCTGGCGGTGAGCGCGTGGCAGCTGACCGGAGCCGTGGGGATCGTGGTCGTGGCGTTCACCTTCCTGCCGCGGTTCCTGCGCGCGGGCATCTACACGATGCCGGAGTACCTGGAGTACCGCTACAGCCCGGCCGCGCGCACCGTCATGTCCGTCCTGACCGTGGTCATCTACGTGACGGTCACCACGACCGCGGTGCTCTACTCCGGCGCGACCGCGCTCGAGACGATCTTCGGCCTGAGCCTCCCGGTCGCGCTCGCGGTCATCTGCGGCATCGCGATCGGCTACGTGCTCTGGGGCGGACTCCTCGCCGCGGTGTGGGCCGACCTCTTCCAGGGCTCGGCGCTGCTCGTGGGCGGGCTCGTGACCCTGGGGCTGGGCCTCGCCGCGGTGGGCGGCCCCGGGTCTTTCCTCCAGGCGAACGCCGATCGCCTCCACATGATCCTGCCCCGCAGCCATCCCGAGCTGCCCTGGACCGTCCTCGTGGGCGGGATGTGGATCCCGATCTTCTACTACTGCGGCCTCAACCAGTTCATCACCCAGCGCACGCTCGCCGCGCGCTCGCTCGGGCAGGGCCAGGCGGGGATCGTCCTGGCCGCGGCCCTCTGGCTCCTCGTGCCCTTCGCGATCGTGATGCCCGGCGCGATCGCGCACCAGCTCTACGGGGCCGCGATCGAGCGGCCGGACCAGGCCTACCCGATGCTCATCCGGGAGCTGGTGCCGGCGGGGCTGCGCGGCTTCATCCTCGCCGCCCTCGCCGGCGCCGTGATCAGCACCCTCGCCTCCGTCCTGAACTCGGCCTCGACGCTCTTCACCATGGATCTCTACCGCCGCTTCGTCCGCAAGGGCGCGAGCCAGGCGGAGCTCGTCCGTGTCGGTCGGTCGGTCACGGTGTTTGCCCTCGCGCTCGCCGCCGTCCTCGCCACGTCCCCCTTCCTGAAGGGCGGCGTCTTCACGTTCATCCAGGAGTTCCAGGGCTACGTGTCCCCCGGCATCGTGGCCGCGTTCGTGTTCGGCTTCGCCGTGCCGAAGGCGCCGCCGCTCGCCGGGCTCGCGGCGCTCGTCCTCTCCGCGCCGGTCTACGGCCTGCTGGCCTGGGCCTGGCCTGATGTCGCCTACCTGCACCGCATGGTAGCGACACTCCTCGTGCTCGTGCTCGCGATGGCCCTGATCACGGCCTTCCGTCCGCTGAGCGAGCCGCGGCGGCTGCCCGTCCGGGAAGGCTTCGACATGCGCTCCTCGCGCCCGGCCCTGGCCGGGGGCGTGGCGGTCATCGTGGCCGTCCTCGTCTTCTTCGGGGCCTTCCGATGATCGAGCTCGCCCTCCGCGCGTTCCTGACCCTCTTCGTGGTCGTAGACCCGGTCGGGATCGCGCCGGTGTTCCTGGCCCTGGCCGGCGGCCGCCCGAAGCCGGAGCAGGCCCGGATCGCGCGGCGGGCCGTGGTCGTGGCGGGCGGGGTCCTCTTCTTCTTCGCTCTCGGCGGGCCGTGGCTCCTCGGGAAGCTCGGGATCAGCATGGACGCGTTCCGGATCGCGGGCGGGATCCTCCTGTTTCGCATCGCCGTCGGCATGGTGCTCGCCGCCCACGAGCGCGAGACGCGGGAGGAGGAGGAGGAGGCCCGCTCGCGGCCGGACGTGAGCGTCTTTCCCCTCGCCATCCCGCTCATCGCGGGCCCGGGGGCGATGGCGAGTACGATGATCCTGGTCGGGCAGGCCGGCTCCGATCCGCGACGGCTCGCCGTCGTGTTCGCGATGGCGGCGGCGGTGCTCGCCCTGACGTGGCTGGCGCTCCGCCTCGCCGCGCCTCTCGGCCGCGTGCTACGGCGCACCGGGGTGAACGTGGTGACGCGCGTCCTCGGCGTCCTGCTCGCGGCCCTCGCCGTGCAGTACGTGGCCGACGGCGTCCGCGGCCTCCTTCGGGCGGGCTGAGAGCGCGGGATATGATCGCGCCCGGCCGGGTTCGCGGGCGCCCGGGTCTGCCTGGAGAAGGTGCATGAAGCCAACCCCGACGATCTTCGCCTTCTGGCTTCTGGGGCTCGCCGCGAGCAGCACACTCGCCGCGCCGCCCTCCCCTGGCCCCGCGCACTCGGTCTATGGGCGGCTTCCGATCACGAAGGTCACGGCTGAAGGCTGGATGAGGCAGCTCCTCGAGCGACAGCGCTCGGGGCTGACCGGCCACATCGAGGCGGCGGGCTACCCGTTCGACACCTGCGGCTGGGCCTGCAGCGAGGTCGCGGCGTCCACCCAGAAGTGGTGGCCCTACGAGCAGACGAGCTACTACCTCGACGGGCTGCTCCGGCTGGGTTACCTGCTCGACGATCCAGAGCTCGTCGACAAGGCCCGCCGCCAGACGGACTACGTCCTGGCACACCGGGACGCGGTAGCGGGACGCCTGGGGCCCCTGCACCTCAACGACGAGTGGTGGCGCTGGCCGTACGCCAGCTTCTTCCGCACCTTCATGACCCAGCACGCGGTCACCGGGGACCCGGACCTCGTGGAGGCACTGCGGCAGCACTACCTCGCGTTCTCCGCCTACGACTTCGCCGACGACCTGGAGCTGGCCAACGTCGAGGAGCTGTGCTGGCTGTACGGGCAGACCCGGGACCCGAGGCTCCTCGACACGGCGGAGCGGGCCTACCGACTCTTCACGTCGCACGAGCACTACCGGGACCGTGGCGGCTGGCACGTCGACTTCGCCTCGGACCGCGTGCCGGACACGCACGCCGTCGTCTACCAGGAGCTCGTGAAGATCCCGGCGATCCTCTACGCGTACACGGGGAAGAAGGCCTACCTGGACGAGGCGCGGAACGGGCTCGACAAGATGCTGGCGAGCCAGATGCTGGCCTCGGGCCTGCCCAGCTCGACCGAGCACTTCCAGGGCGTCCACGAGCGCGCGGGCCACGAGACGTGCAACACGGCGGTGTTCCCCTACACCCTGGGCACCTTCCTGCGGATCACGGGCGATGCCCGGCTGGGCGACCGGATCGAGAAGGCGGTGTTCAACGCCGCGCTGGGATCGGTGACCAAGGACTTCCGGGCCCACCAGTACTTCTCCTGCCCGAACCAGGTGGTCGCCTCGCTGCGCTCGAACCTGTTCGGCCACCACCCGGGCCGGATGGCCTTCTCCCCCGGGCACGACGTCGAGTGCTGCACCGGCAACGTCACGCGGTTCCTGCCGTACTACGTGGACCAGATGTGGCTTCGCGCGCCGGGGAACGGCGTGGCGGCCGCGCTCTACGGGGCGTCGAGCCTGCGCGCCGAGGTGGGCGCCGAGCGGGCGAGCGTCGTGATCCGGCAGGAGACCGCGTACCCGTTCTCGGAGGACGTCGAGCTCACCGTGGAGGCCGAGCGCCCCGTCGCCTTCCCGCTCCACCTCCGCATCCCGCTCTGGGCGAAAGGAGCGTCCGTCTCGGTCAACGGCGAGCCCGCGGCGCGGCCGGTCGAGCCGGGGACCTTCTTCGTCCTCGAGCGCACGTTCGCGCAGGGCGACCGGGTCTCCCTGCGGCTGCCCATGGCCGTCGAGGTCACCGAGTGGCCACACGAAGGCGTCGGGATCGAGAGAGGGCCCCTCGTGTTCAGCCTGCCGGTGCCCTCGAGGTCGAAGGCCGTGACGAACTACGTGGCCAGGGGCAAGCGGCGGTCGACCGAGGCCTTCCCGGCGTTCGAGTACTTCCCGGCGGGCGCCTGGAACTACGGGCTGCTGGTCGGGAGCGCGAGCGATGTCGAGGTGATCACGCGCCCGACGACCGGCTACCCGTGGACAGTCGAAGACGCGCCGATCCGCCTGAGGGTTCCGGCCCGCAGGCTCGAGGGCTGGACGCTGGTCCGCGAGGGGGAGGGGGGCGCTCCCGCGACCCCCGGGTTCCCGACCCGGAGGCGTCCCGGGCCGCGGCAGCCCGTGGAGCTCGTCCCCTACGGAAGCACGCTGCTGCGAGTCACGGTGTTTCCCCGCCTGCCGGTGGAGCGGGCCGGCTCCCGCCGTTGACGCCCCTCGCGCGCGGGCGATACTGTGCCAGAGTCGCCGTTCCGATGGGGTGACGATCATCGAGGAGAGCATGAGCAAGCTGCAGGGAAAGGCCGCGATCGTCACCGGGGCCACGAGCGGGATGGGGCGTGCCACCGCGCTTCTTTTCGCCCGCGAGGGCGCCGCGGTCGTCGCGAGCGGTCGCGACCCGGAGCGGGGGCAGGCCCTCGTCGAGGAGATCCGCGCCGGCGGCGGCCGGGCCGAGTTCGTGCCCGGCGACGTCTCGATCCAGGAGACGAACGAGCGGTTGGTCGGGGAGTGCGCGCGCGCGTTCGGCGGGGTGGACGCGGTCGTGGCGTGCGCGGGGATGCTCGGCCTCGGCTCGGCCACCGAGGTCCCCGTCGACACCTGGCGGCAGACCCTCGCCGTGAACCTGGACGCCGTCTTCTACCTGATGCGCTCCTCCCTCCCGGCGCTCCAGGAGCGCGGCGGGGGATCGGTCGTGATCGTCGGGTCGATCGCTGCCTTCAAGGGATTCCCCAACCATGCGGCCTACTGTGCCTCCAAGGGCGCCCTCGTGGCCCTCGTCCGCCAGGTCGCGGTGGACTACGGCCCGAAGATCCGCGTCAACCTGCTGTGCCCCGGCCCCGTGGACACGCCCCTCATCTGGGAGTCGGCGGTCGCGTTCCCGGACCCGTCGAAAGCCGTCGAGGACGTCGGCCGGAGGACCGTCCTCAAGCGCCTGGGGCTCCCCGAGGACATCGCCCGCGCGGCGCTCTTCTTCGCCTCCGGCGACTCGGCGTGGGTGACGGGAACCGCGCTCACCGTCGACGGCGGCATCATGACGGGGGCCTAGCCCCCCGTGCGCGGTGCCTTCCGATGCCTCGCGGTCATCGCCTTCCTCGGCGGCCCTGCCTTGCTCCGCGCCCAGGTCCCGGCCGAGCTCTCGCAGCGCGGGAGCGAGCTGATGGCCGCCGGGCGCTACGCCGAGGCGGTGCCGGTCTATCGCGACCTGGTGAAGGCCGTGCCCGGCAACGCCGGCCCTCTCCTGAACCTCGGCATGGCGCTCCACCTCTCCGGGCAGGACGGCGAGGCCGTCGCCCCGCTCGAGGCCGCGCTGAAGCTCGATCCCGACTCGGCCCCCGCCGCGCTCTTCCTGGGCACCGCCCGGTTGAGCCTGGGGCGGGCCGCGGCGGCCGTGGCTCCTCTCCAGAAGGCCGTGCGCCTCCAGCCGGAAAACAGCGAGGCGCGAGCGATGCTCGCCAACGCGCTCGTCGCCCTCGACCGACACGCCGAGGCGGAGCCGCACCTGCGACGGCTCTCCCGGGCGAACCCCGGCGACCCCGCGGTGTGGTTCGCTCTCGGCAAGACCTACGAGGCGCTCGCCGGCCAGGCCTTCGGGAGGTTGCTGGAGCGGGAGCCCGAGTCGCCGCTGACCCTCGCCCTCGTCGCCGAGGCGCGGCTCGACCAGGACCAGGCGACCGCCGCGTTCCAGCTCTACCGCCGGGCGCTCGAGCGGGCCCCGGCGCAGCGCGGGCTCCACGCGGGGGTGGCCGAGGTCTACCGCCGCACGGGCCACCCCGACTGGGCCGCGGTCGAGGAGGAGAAGGAGAAGCGGCTCCCGAAGGCGGACTGCGCCCGCGACACGCTGGAGTGCGCCTTCGGCGCCGGGAAGCACCGCGAGGTCCTCGCCGCCGCGACGAAGCTCGAGACGCCTGCGGCGTCCTACTGGATGGCCCGCTCCTGCAACGCGCTCGCCGTCGAGGCGTTCGCGCGGCTCACCGCGCTGCCCCCGTCCGCGCCGTCTCACGAGTGGACGGCCGCGATGCAGCGCAACGAGGGCCGGTACGCGGAGTCGGCGGGGGAGTGGCGCAAGGCCATCGCCCTCGCGCCCGGTGAGCCCCGGCTGAAGCTGGAACTCGCCGTGACGCTCCGACTCAACCAGGACCTCGTCGGGGCGCAGCAGGTCCTGGAGGGGGTGCGGCGCGACGGCTTCGACTCGCCCGAGGCGAGCTACCTGCTGGGCGACGTGCTCCTCGCGCGCCAGCAGCCCGAGCCGGCGATCCCGCTCCTCGAGACAGCGGTGCGCCTGGAGCCGAAACTCGCGGAAGCCCACGGGGCGCTCGGCCGCGCCTACGCCCTCGTGGGCCGGCCCGCGGACGCCATCCCGCACCTCGAGCAGGCCCTGGCCACCGACCCGGACGGGAGCCTGCGGTACCAGCTGGCCCGCTCGTACCAGGCGACGGGGCGGGCGGACGACGCGCGGCGCGCACTCGCGGACTACGAGGCGTTCCGCAAGGCGGTCGGGGTCGGGTCCGAAGCGCAGGGACAGGGGGTCGAGATCACCCCGCCCTGAGGCGCGTGGTACGGTGAAAGCACTGCCATGACGCGCTCGCTCACCCTGGCCGTTTCCCTCCTGCTGGCCCCGGCATCCGCCCCGTCGGGACAGATCCGGTTCGAGGACGTCGCCCGCGAGGCCGGGATCGACTTCGCCTACCAGAACGCGCCGACGCCCCGCAAGCACCTCATCGAGACGATGCCCGGCGGGATGGCCGTCTTCGACTTCGACGGCGACGGGAGGCTCGACCTCTTCTTCCCGAACGGAGCCGCGATTCCCGGCCTCGTGAAGGACTCCCCGCGGTACTGGAACCGCCTCTTCCGCAACGAGGGGGGCATGAGGTTCAGCGACCAGACGGAGGCGGCGGGACTGCGGGGCGAGGGTTACGCGTCGTCCGCGGCCGTTGCCGACTACGACAACGACGGCGACGCCGACCTCTTCGTGGGCGGCGTCCACCGGCAGACCCTGTACCGCAACTCCGGCGGTCGGTTCGAGGACGTGACCGCGAAAGCGGGCCTCGCGAGCGACCAGTGGGTGGTCGGCGGCGGGTGGTTCGACTACGACGACGACGGCTGGCTGGACCTCCTCGTCGTGAACTACACGGTGTGGGACGAGGGCTACGACCGTTACTGCGGCGACCAGGCCCGCGGGGTCCGGGTCTACTGCCACCCCAAGTGGTTCCCCGCGATCCCGCTCTCCCTCCACCGAAACCGCGGCGACGGGACGTTCGAGGACGTGAGCGTCAAGTCCGGGGTCGCGGGGCACAAGGGGCGTGGGATGGGCCTCGCCTTCGCCGACTACGACCGCGACGGCCTTCTCGACTTCTACGTCACCAACGACAAGCTCCCGAGCTTCCTCTTCCGGAACCGCGGCGACGGCACCTTCGAAGAGACGGCGCTTCTGGCCGGCGTCGCCCTGCCCGAGCACGGCCAGGACATCTCGGCCATGGCGGTGGACTTCCGCGACTACGA
>Ga0316622_100004530_pt1 | contig 10232 bp, 10 predicted proteins | sample OWC_Aug_OW2_C1_D_FD_207646 | JGI IMG/M metagenome (GOLD analysis project Ga0316622, IMG submission 207646) | Wetland soil microbial communities from Old Woman Creek delta, Ohio, United States - OWC_Aug_OW2_C1_D5_C | ecosystem: Environmental > Terrestrial > Soil > Wetlands | place: USA: Ohio... | reverse complement strand
ACCCGGCGGCTGGCTGGTCTATGCCACCTGCAGCCTGCTGCGCGAGGAGAACGAGGACATCGTCGCGGCATACCTGCAAGACAGCCCAGCGTTCCAAGCCGTCGATGCCACCGAGGTTCTGCGCCCTCTCGGTCTCGACCTCGACAGCGCGCCCTACTACCGCGTGCTGCCGCACCGGCATCGCATGGACGGTTTTTTCGCGGCGCTGCTTCGGCGCTCGCACTAGAAGGCCTGCACGCGCGGCAGGCGTGGAAGGCGCGATGCTAGAATGCGCGCGCCAGACGGCACCACCATGCAGGAATCCGCCGAACTCCCCAGCCTTCTCACGCGTCTCATCGCCGATCTGCAGAACATCGACGTTCTCTGGCAGATCGGAGTATTGGCCATATGCCTGCTCGCCGGCTGGGCGATTGCCCGCGAGTTGACGCGGCGCTGGGCAAGCGCAGACACCAAGCGCCTGGACGATGCCGTGGTCCTGACCGTCGGGGGTCTCGGGCGCGTCCTGCTGCCGCTGACCGCGCTGCTCCTGTTGCTACTTGCACGCTGGGTCGCGGACCGATATCTGCCTTCGACGCACGTGCTCGATGTCGCCGTTCCGCTGCTGGTCTCGTTCTGCCTGGTGCACGGGGTGGTATACCTGCTGCGCCACGCCTTTTCGCCAAGCGGGCTGCTGCGCTACTGGGAGCGAGCCATCGCGTGGGGCATCTGGATCGGCATGGCGCTTCACATCACCGGTGTGCTTGCGCAACTTCGCACACTTCTGGGCGGGCTGACGTTGCCGCTGGGAAAGCACAGCGTCTCGTTGCTCGAGATTCTCACCGGCATCCTTTCGGTCGCAGCCACCGTCGTGATCGCGCTGTGGCTTGGACGCCTGGTGGAGAGGCGCCTGCAGCGCGCGCAGGGGATGGACGCGAGTCTTCGGGCGGTGTTCGCCAAGCTGGCCAAGACCATGCTCGTCATCGTCGCGGTGCTGGTCGCGCTGCCGATGGTCGGGATCGATCTCACCGTGCTGTCGGTATTCGGCGGGGCGCTGGGCGTGGGCATCGGCCTGGGCCTGCAGAAGATCGCTGCAAACTACATCAGCGGCTTCATCATCCTGCTGGATCGATCGATCAGCCCCGGCGCGCTGGTGACCGTGGACGATCGGTACGGCGAAGTGACCCGGCTGAACGCGCGCTACATCGTAATCAAAGGACTGGACGGCACCGAGGCGATCATCCCGAACGAAACCGTGGTCAGTTCCACCGTCATCAATCATTCCTATTCGGACAACCTCGTCCGGGTGGACCTGCCGATCGGCGTCAGTTACCAGAGCGACGTGGAGAAGGCCCTGATGCTCATGCAGGAAGCGGCGAAGAACCACCCGCGCGTCATGCCCTCGCCAGCGCCCGCGGCTTTGCTGAAACAGTTTGGCGAGAGCAGCATCGATCTGGAGTTGTACTGCTGGATCAATGACCCGGAAGCCGGACGCGGCAACCTCAAGTCGGAACTGTATCTGGTGATATGGAAAGCGTTCCGCGCGAATGCGATCGAGATCCCGTTCCCACAGCGCGAAGTGCGCATCCTGGGTCAACTGCCTCCCAGGATCGGATCGGGTTGAGCGAGGCGATTGAAAGCTTGCAGGAAAGGACCGATATAGATGACTTGGATCAACGAGCCGGGCTGGCTTGTTGCTGTAGAATGACGCTAGCAGTTAACTGCAAATAACCTATTGAGAGGATATGGATTTTATTCTAGCGGTCGCGAACGGACTGGTGCCGATGCCTTGGTGGGGCTACGTACTGGTAGCTCTTGCACTCACCCATATCACGATTGCCGGCGTGACGATCTTCCTGCACCGGCACCAGGCGCACCGCGCCCTGGAGTTGCACCCCATCGTCAGCCACTTCTTTCGTTTCTGGCTCTGGCTCACCACGGGCATGGTGACGCGCGAATGGGCAGCCGTGCACCGCAAGCACCACGCGAAGTGCGAAACCGCCGAAGACCCGCACAGCCCGGTCACGTTTGGCCTGAAGAAGGTGTTGTTGGAGGGCGCGGAACTGTATCGCGTCGGCGCCGCGGATGCCGAGACCGTGTCCAAGTACGGTCACGGCGCACCCGACGACTGGATCGAGCGCAATCTGTACTCCAAGCACAGCGCCCTGGGTATCTCCATCATGATGGCGATCGATCTGGCGCTGTTCGGCGTGATCGGACTGACCATCTGGGCGGTGCAGATGGCTTGGATCCCCCTGTTCGCCGCGGGCGTGATCAACGGCCTGGGTCACCATTCGGGATACCGCAACTTCCAGACGGAGGATGCCAGTACTAATATCCTGCCCTGGGGGATTCTCATCGGCGGCGAGGAGTTGCACAACAACCATCACGCCTACGGCTCGTCGGCGAAACTGTCGAACAAGTGGTACGAGTTCGACATCGGCTGGCTGTACATCCGGATCATGGAGATACTTGGCCTGGCACAGGTCCGCCGCCTCGCGCCCAAGGTGCGCATCGAAGATGGCAAGACGGCTTGCGATCTGCGCACGCTGCAGGCCGTTGTCACCCACCGCTACGACGTTGCCGCGCGCTATGCACGCACGCTGATGGATACCTGGAAGCGCGAGATGGAGTTGCTCAGTGCCAAGGGCGTGAAGGTGGATGGTTGGCGCATGAAGCGCTGGCTGCAGCGTAATGCCGAGGCGCTGCGTGCCGACGAGCGCGCCGGGCTGGAGGACGCACTGACCAAGAGCGCAGTTCTGCGCACCATTTATTCGATGCGCCAGGAACTGGCAGCGGTGTGGGCGCGCTCCAATGCGTCCAAGGAACAGTTGCTGGGGCAATTGGAAGACTGGTGCAAGCGCGCCGAGCAATCGGGCATCGCTTCTCTGCGGGACTTCTCACGTACCTTGCGCGGCTACCAGATGACCGCATAAGGTGGGGTTAGGGGCTACCTAAAGAAACATCCGTCCCCGCGCCCTCGTTTAAGTCCGAGGCATCACGAACTCAAAGGCCCGCACTCGCGGGCCTTTTTGTTTCGGTCGTTCTCTCCGGTGGAGCAACTTGACTGATGCACTGAGCAAAAACAAGAGGGCCCGCAAAAGCGGGCCCTCTTGTTCCCTAGTCCGCAGCCCAAAAGCCTACTTGAGCTTGGTTTCCTTGTAGACCACGTGCTTGCGCGCCACCGGGTCGAACTTCTTCAATTCCAGCTTATCGGGCTTCGTGCGCTTGTTCTTCGTAGTGGTATAGAAATGGCCGGTTCCGGCCGAGGATTCGAGTTTGATCTTTTCACGCATGATCGTTTAGCCCCGTCATTCAGATCTTTGCGCCGGCGGCACGCATCTCCGCCAGAACCACGTCGATGCCGCGTTTGTCGATCGTACGCAGTGCCGCCTGGGTGATGCGCATACGAATCCAGCGGTTCTCGCTTTCGACCCAGAATCGCCGGCTCTGCAGATTGGGCAGGAAGCGACGACGGGTCTTGTTGTTGGCGTGGGAAACGTGGTTTCCCTTGAGCGGCTTCTTGCCGGTGACCTCGCACACGCGTGCCATTTGCCCTGACTCCCAATCGCGAAAAACCGGCTTTATACCATGCTTCCAATGCTTGACTCAAGGTCAGGCCATCCTAGAACTCGTTGCGATGCACCAAGACGGGTCCTGCGGGATTCTTCATCGCCCATAGCGTTTATCCGCTTGATTCCCCTTTACAAGCCGTCTCGTAATCTCCTATTCTTCAGTCCCAGCCGCACGATTTTTGGGCGGTTGTCGCACAAGAGCCGAAACCGGCCGTCGTCGCTGTTGCAGGGGAGAATTCTGCTGGACACGCCGCCGTTCTCGGGGGGCCCCAAGCCGCCTCGGCTCGAACACCACCATCGTTCAGGAGAGGAAGCACATATGAAGAAATCGGGTATTGCCGCAGCGTTGCTAGGTATGGCGATGCTGGCCGGCTCATCGATGGCATCGGCGCAGGTGAAAGGGGTTTACTGGACGACGAGCGGCAAGTTTGGTCCGTTCCCCATCACCGGCCTGATCCCGTCTATCCCCAAGGAGAAGGCGCGCGACATCACCATCCCGGTCAGCATGTGGGTGATCGATCACCCCAAGGGCTTGGTGGTGTTCGATACGGGTAACAACGTCGCCATCTCCGACGGATTGGACAACTGCAAGAAGTACTGGGCCGCAGGCAATTGCGACTTTCTGAAGCCGTCCCAGAAGCGCGAGGACGTGATCGACAAGCAACTCGAGAAGATTGGCCATTCGGCCGACAAGGTCAAGGTCGTGGTCACGTCCCACACCCACCTGGATCACGTGGGCAACATCGAGATGTTCCCGAACGCGATCCACGTGTTCCAGAAGAAAGAGCTGTACCAAGGATGGTGGCCGGAGAAGTTCCAGGGCCGCGAAGTCAACGGTTCGTTCGTCATGGCCGACCTGGACAACGCGCGTAACTTCAACTACTTGGAACTGGAAGGCGACTACGATCTGTTCGGTGACGGCAGTGTCATGATTCTCTCCACCCCCGGCCACACCCTGGGCCACCAGTCGATGAAGGTCAAGCTCGCCAGCGGCGGCTCGATCATCATCACCCAGGATGCCGTGTGGATGCAGGAGAACCTGGACGGCTATCCCGCCGGCCTGAACTACAGCGTCAAGGACTACACCAACTCCGTGAACCGCCTGAAGTTCATGCGTGACCTCGAAGGTGCCCAGCTGTTCATGGCACACGACCAGGACCAGTACGCCAAGAGCGGCGGCCGCTGGCACAAGTAAGCAGCACGCAAGTCAGCTTCACCTAGAGAGCCCCCCCTCGTGGGGGGCTCTTTTTTCACCCGCAGGATTGCAACAAGAATGATCAAACTCGAGTCGGTCTCGAAGCGCTACGGCTCCAGGACCATCATCCACGATATTTCGTTCAGCGTTGCCAAGGGCGAGATCGTCGGGTTTCTCGGCCCAAACGGGGCGGGCAAGACGACGACCATGCGCATGATTGCCGGTTCGACCACGCCCACCTCGGGGCGCATCACCGTGGCGGGCTTCGACATGGGCACGCAGAACCAGCAGGCCGCGAAACGGCTCGGCTATCTCCCTGAAAACCCGCCCCTGTATGACGTGTTGGATGTCTCCACCTATCTGCGCTTCGTGGCGAAGGTGAAGGGCGTGACGGGTGCGGCCATGCGCGCCGAACTCGAGCGCGTCATCAGCGCCTGCCGTCTCGAGGCGGTGGTGGCCCGCGAAATCTACAAGCTGTCGAAAGGCTACCGCCAACGCGTCGGTCTCGCCCAGGCCCTGCTCGGCAAACCGGACGTACTGCTGTTGGACGAGCCGACCGCCGGCCTCGATCCCGGCCAGATTCAGGAGACGCGAGAAGTCATCCGCGCATTCGGCGAACACGGTGCCGTGCTGCTCAGCACGCACATCCTTCCTGAAGTCACGCTAATCTGCCAACGCGTGGCGATCATCAACGGCGGCAGACTGCTTGCTATCGACTCGCCCGCAGGCCTTCAGCAGGCTTCGCAGCAGACGAACAATGTCCTCATCGAGGTCAGCGCGGAGGCCGAGCCCCTGCGCCAGGAACTTCTCGCCGTCGAAGGCGTGTCCGACGTCAAGGTCGTCTCGATCGGCGATGGCTTCGTGCGCGCCGAGTGCCAGGTGGATGCGCAAGCGGGGGTGGAGGCGCGCATCGCGCGCGTTATCGCCACGCGCTGGTCGCTACACCGGTTGGAGCGACAGCAATCGACGCTCGAGAACGTCTTCCTGCGCTACGTGAACCAGAGCGCACAACAACAGAAGGAGGCGGCGTGAACGGCGTCCTCGCGATCTACCGGAAGGAGATGATCCAGTATTTCCGCTCGCCGATCGCGTACTTCGTGATGTCGGTATTCCTGGTGGGCACCGGCTATTTCTTCCTCTACAACATCTTCTCGACCGGCGTGGGGACGATGGACGAGACGTTCCGGAACATGGGCGTTCTGCTGGTCACCCTCATACCTCTCGTGACCATGCGCCTGTTCTCTGGCGAGTACACCGGGCGCACCATGGAACTGCTGATGACGCTGCCGCTCAAGCCGTGGGAGATCGTGGTCGGCAAGTATCTGGGTGCCGCGACCATCCTGCTGCTGATGACCTCGGCGACCGGCATCAACTTGGTTCCCCTCTATCTGTTCGGCAATCCGGAGACGAAAACCATCCTGTCCGGATACATGGGCTTCCTGCTGATGGGCATGGCTTGCCTGGCGATCGGGCAGTTCTTCTCCGCGCTCACGCACAACCAGATCGTCGCGGCGCTAATCACGACACCGATCCTGCTTGCATTCTGGTTCATCGGCCATCTTCAGGCCTACCAGAGTTCGCCCGAACTGCGCGGGCTGTTCGGTTATCTGTCGTTCTCGCTGCATTTCGGGGATTTCATTCGCGGCCTGCTACGCACGGAGGCGGTGGCCTTCTACTTCGCCGTCGTCGGCATCGCGCTGACGCTCAACACCAGCTACCTGCAGTGGCGTCGATAACATGGACCGCTCATTTCGTTCCGGCTTGATCCTGATCGGCGGTATCGCCGTCCTTGCACTCGCCATCACGCTGCGCAGCCTCAAAGTGGATGCGCTCACATGGCAGTTGCTGTTGGCGGCCGTCGGTATCGCGCTTACCGCTTGGGGTGGTTTCGGCCTGCGCAGCGAACTGTCCGGTCTGCTCAAGGGCAGGCGTGGTGAGATCGCGCTCTTCACCGTCGGGGTCATCGCGATCCTGGTCATCCTGGCACATCTGTCCACGCGCTTCCCAGTGCGCGTCGACATGAGCACCGCCGGCTTGCACTCGCTCTCCCCGCAGACGATCGAGATGCTCAAGCGGCTGGAGAAGCCGGTGCACGTCACCTTCTTCCACGATCCGATGATGCGGGAGACCGTGGAACTGTACAAGCTCATGGCCGCGGAAACCGACAAGTTGTCCGTTGAGTTCTTCGACCCGATGCTCAACCCGGCGCAGGCACGCATGCGCGGCGTGGAGTTCGCCGGAACGGCGATCATGGAAAGCGAAGGTCGCAAGATGACGATCAACGGTCCGACCGAGACCGACATCGCGAACGGCATTCTGCGCATCAGCCAGGGCCAGCGGCAGAAGGTCTGCTTCCTCGAAGGCCACAGCGAGCCCGATCCCTTCAGCCTGGAGTCGCACGATCACATGGAAGGCGGCGCGGGCCACAGCCACGGCATCGGCCAGAAAATGGTCCAGCACGAGCGGCACGGTATCGCGAAGGCTCGGCACGGCCTGGAGGCACTCAACTACGTGGTAGAGAAGATCTCGCTGCTCCAGTCGGGCACGGATCTGGCCGCGTGTACGGTACTGCTGGTGGCGGGACCGAAAGTCAGCCTGCTTCCTCGTGAGGTCCAGGCGATCGACCGCTATCTCGAACGCGGCGGCAATGCCTTCTTCATGATCGATCCGTTCGTCGAGACCGGGCTGGAGCCCGTCCTGCTGAAGTACGGTGTGGTGCTCGATGACACCATCGTCATTGACGAGGCAAGCCACTTCTGGACCGACATCTCGGCCCCTGCGGTCACCGACTACAACCGACACGAGATCAGCACGGACCTCCCGTTGAGTTTCTTCCCCGGTGTACGCTCGCTATCGCCGACCCCGGAACGTGTGCCGGGGACTTCGGTGCGTCCGCTGATCAACACCTCTAAGAAGAGCTACGCGAGCCGAAATCGCGATCGTGCGGAGTTCGATCCCAAGCGCGACCAAGCAGGACCGGTGACCATCATGGTGACTGTCAACCGCCGGCCCGAGTTCGTCGAATCGTCGCAGGCGGTACTCATGCGTAAGCTGCGCGGAGAAGAAGTGGCGGAAGACCCGCAACCGATGGCGCAGGCCGACTTCAAGCCATCCCGGGTGGCCGTCGCCGGCGATTCCGACTTCGCCACGAATTCATTCTTCCACATCATGGGTAACGGCAAGTTGTTCCTGAACACCGTGAACTACCTGGCTTCGCAGGAGAACCTGATCGGCTTCTCGCCGCGCACTTACGATCTGCCGCGGGTGAACCTGACCAACACGCAGATGAAGGCCACGGTGTTCCTGTCCGTGATCCTGCTTCCCGCCCTCCTCGCACTGATCGGCACCGTGGTCTGGATGAAGCAGCGATGAGCCCTGGCCGGCGCAGACTATGGGTGGTGTGGGGTGCCCTGCTCCTTCTATTGGGCGCTGTATTCCTGCTGCAGGAGGGGGGTGAAGAGGACGACGACGGGCATGGGCGCGCCTCCCAGGAGGAGGCCGATGCACGTTGGCTGCTGCTCGCACCAATCGATGAACTGGGTGCCATCGAGGTAATACATGAAGGCAACCTGCATCGCTTCGAGCGCGATGCAGCCGGCCTGTGGTTCTATCATGGGGTGCACGGCAATGCCGATCCCCTGCATGGTCACACCACCGATCCGGTGCTTGCGGAGAAGATCGACAAATCGCTGATCGGCTTCGGTCGAACCCGCAAGGAGCGGCGCATCCCCGTGTCCGAGGGCCCGGAGAAGTTCGGCGTGACCGCGCCGCAGATGATCGTTCTGGTGTACGGTAAGGGCCAGGCACAGCCCTTGGCGCAGTACGCCATCGGCGACCGGGCTCCGGATACGGTGAGTCGCTATGTGATGCGCGTGGGGGATAGCGAGATCGTCACCATCCCCAATTTTCAGATCGACAATCTGCTCAACCTGATTCAGATGGCCCAGGCGGCTGGGGAGCAGCCCGCGTCCGCGCAGAGCGGTTCGTAGGCCCGGGCTCGGATGCCCCAAGCCCCAACTCGAGAGTGTCCTTGAGCGCCTGGGCCAGCCGGCCGTCGAGCCGCTAGAGTAGCCCGCGCTCAGCGAAGGATACGGCACCCTCGCCACCAACGATGAAGTGATCGAGCACCTTGACGTCCACCAGGGCGAGTGCCTGTCGCAACGTATGCGTGAGCAGTTCGTCCGCCCGGCTGGGCTCGGCGATTCCAGAGGGGTGATTGTGAGCGAATATTGCGGCAGCGGCGTTGTGCAGCAAGGCGTGCCGTACCACCTCGCGCGGGAAGACACTGGTCTGAGTCAGCGTGCCCGCGAACAGCTCTTCCAGCGCAATGACGCGATTCTGCGCGTCCAGGTAGAGCACCACGAACACCTCCCGGTCGCGTCCGGCCAGGCTCAGGCGCAGGTAATCGCGCACGGCGCCGGGCGAGGAGAGATGGTCGCGGCTGCGCATGCGCTCGTGCAGCGCCCGCTGCACGATGCAGGTGACCGCAACGAGTTGCGCGGCCTTAGCCGGGCCAAGACCGGGAACCTCCTGCAACTGCGCCGGATCGCAATCGAGCAGCCTCGCCAGCCCGCCCGCATGCGCCAGCACCTCGTGCGCAAGGTCGATTGCGCTCTTGCCTCGAATGCCGGTGTGCAGGATCAAGGCGATGAGCTCCGCGTCGGACAGCGCCTGCGCGCCGAGCGCAAGCAGGCGCTCGCGCGGTTTGCGCTCGAGCGGCCACGATTCTATTCCCATGGCATAAAATCTCCGAAGGCGGCGCTATATTACACTTACTCCTCGTCATGACCGTAGAGCCCGTCCGATGCATGCGTCCAATCCGCCCCGCGTACTGCTCGGCCTGACCGGCGGTATCGCCGCGTACAAGGCAGCGGAGTTGTGCCGCATGCTGATCAAGCACGGCGCAGACGTGCGCGTCGTCATGACCGCGGCAGCAGCCAGGTTCATCACGCCTGTCACCATGCAGGCGTTGTCGGGTCAGGCGGTGGCGAGCGATCTGTGGGACCGCGCCATCGACAACGCCATGGGACACATCGAGCTGTCGCGTGACCGCGACCTGATCGTGGTGGCGCCGGCCAGCGCAGACTTCATGGCCAAGGTCGCCCATGGCTTCGCCGACGATCTGTTGTCCACGCTGTGCCTCGCACGCGAATGCCCGCTGTTCCTCGCTCCGGCGATGAACCGTCAGATGTGGGAAAACCCCGCCACCCAGCGCAGCGTCGAACTGCTCAGAGGCGACGGCGTGACGCTCCTCGGTCCGGCCAGCGGGGACCAGGCCTGCGGCGAAGTCGGACAGGGTCGCATGCTCGAGCCCGAGGAGCTGGCCTCGCACGTAATGGCGGCGCTGGGTCCGAAGCTGCTGTCCGGCGTGCAGATGCTCATCACGGCTGGTCCCACCTTCGAGGCCATCGACCCTGTACGCGGCATCACCAATCGCAGTTCCGGACGCATGGGCTACGCGGTGGCACAGGCAGCCCTCGAAGCGG
>Ga0316622_100004529_pt1 | contig 10234 bp, 9 predicted proteins | sample OWC_Aug_OW2_C1_D_FD_207646 | JGI IMG/M metagenome (GOLD analysis project Ga0316622, IMG submission 207646) | Wetland soil microbial communities from Old Woman Creek delta, Ohio, United States - OWC_Aug_OW2_C1_D5_C | ecosystem: Environmental > Terrestrial > Soil > Wetlands | place: USA: Ohio... | reverse complement strand
CGCTGGCCGGCTGGACGGACGGGTTCATCCTGGCGTCGCAGGACGGCAAGTACAAGCTGAAGATCGGCGGGTACACGCAGTTCGACGGCCGCTTCTTCGAATCCGACGAAGATCACCTCAACAACAGCCAGTTTCTCTTCCGCCGTGTCCGCCCCGCCCTCGAGGGCACGGTCTTCAAGTACTTCGACTTCAAGATCATGCCCGACTTCGCGGGCTCGAACTTCACGCTCTTCGACACCTACGTCGACGTCAACTACTTCAAGCCGTACGCGCAGGTGCGGGTCGGAAAATTCAAAGCCCCCGTCGGCCTCGAACGGTTGCAGTCGGCCACGGCGTTGATCCTCATGGAGCGCGGGCAACCGACGAACCTGGTACCCACCCGCGACGTCGGGATCGACGTGTTCGGCGAGTTCCTCGACGGTGCGATCGGCTACCGCCTCGGCATTTATGATGGGGCACCGGACCTGGCGAACATCAACAGCGACGTGAACGACGACAAGGACTTCGGCGGACGGCTGTTCTTCCAGCCGTTGAAGCCGACCGGGATCGCAGCGCTGGCCGGACTCGGCGTCGGCATCGGCGGAACGTACGGCTACGCCAAAGGCAGCCCGTCCAACACCGACCTGACCGGCGGGTACCGCAGCTTCGGGCAGGCGACGATCTTCAAGTACGTGTCCGGCTCGCCGGCGACGGCCGCAAACACGCCGTACGCCAAAGGCACACGCTCACGCATCAACCCCTCTGCGTACTACTACTTCGGTCCGTTCGGGCTCCTGGCCGAGTACGTGTCGTCGACACAGGGCATCGTGCTGAAGGAGCGGAAGAACATCACCAACGACGCGTGGACGGTGGGGCTCAGTTACCTGCTGACGGGCGAGAACGCCTCGTACAAAGGGGCGAACCCGCTCCAGCCGTTCGACCCGTTCGAAGGGAAGTGGGGCGCGTGGGAAACCGTGTTCCGTGCCGGGCGGCTGCACATCGACCACCAGGCGTTCGCCCAGGGCTTCGCCAGTCCGAACAACTCGGTCAACGAGGCACTGGAGTTCGCGTTCGGCGTCAACTGGTACCTGAACAAGAACATCAAGGCCACGATCGACTTCGCGACAACCAATTCCGACGGCGGTGCTGCTAAGGGCGCGGACCGCGACAGCGAGTACGAGATCGGCGGGCGTCTCCAACTCGTCCTCTGACCACTAAGACTAGCGGCGGACTCTGGTTCCATAGTACGTAAATGGCAGACGTTCGACGATCGTTGTCGGTACGGCGATGGACCGGCGCGCCGTGAACGGCCGGCAGGGATCTCGTACAGATCGCTGAGGCACCGGCTCTCGGCCGCGCTGAGGAGGCGGAGACATGACACCAGCAACGGTCCCGACAGGGGCAACACTCTGGAGGCGGCGACGCCCATGCCCTACGCGCTAACGGCGGCACTCATCACCGCGGCGTTATTCGTCGGGGCGTTGGTCCTCCTCGAGACCGGTCGGCGCATCGGCGTTCGCCGAGCCGTACGGGACCCCGAGGTGACGGCCGGTCTCGGCGCGGTGGATGGCGCGGTCTTTGGCCTCATGGGTCTGCTCATCGCCTTCACCTTTTCCGGAGCCGCATCGAGATTCGACACGCGGCGGCAGTTGATCGTCGAGGAAGCGAACCACATCGGCACCGCGTATCTGCGGGTCGACCTGCTGCCGGCGAGTGCGCAGCCTGCGCTGCGAGAGAGTTTTCGCCGGTATGTGGACTCGCGACTGGCGGTGTACCGTAAGCTGCCGGATGTCGCGGCGGCACAGCGAGAGCTCGCCACCAACACGCAGTTGCAGAAGGAGATCTGGAGCCAGGCCGTCAGCGCGTGCCGTGCGACGGAGTCGCCGGCCACCACCACGCTAATGATCTCCGCGCTGAACGCGATGATCGACATCACGACCACGCGAACCATGGCGGGGCAGATGCATCCCCCCCCGGTCATTTTCGTGATGTTGATTGGACTCGCTCTGGCGAGCGCGCTGCTGGCCGGGTACGCCATGGCCGCCGGCAAAACGCGCAGCTGGCTGCACATGGTCGGCTTCGCGGCCATCATGGCGTTGGCGGTGTATGTCATTCTCGACCTCGAATACCCGCGTCTCGGGTTCATCCGGGTCGATGCCTTCGATCAAGCGCTGGTGGAGGTCCGGCAGAGCATGAACTGACGCAGCACACCTTCAATGCCGAGCGGTTCAGCGCCCGGGCAGGACCTGGGCCGCCAAGCGCTCGGCATCCGGGCTGAGCAGCCTACGTGCGCCGACCGATGCCAAGCGGGAGCATCATTGCTGCAAACCCGTCGATCGCCTCATCGTCGCATCCCTCGTGCACGCTTTGTTCGGACCCCGTATCACCAGGTCGTGGTAGGCGCTCTACCGCCCGCGGCACCCATTATTCGTATCGTTGCCGCAACTCAACCGGCGCCGCGTGCGCCGCGCGCACACGCAGGTTGAGCATCTCGACGAACACCGAGAAGCCCATCGCGAAGTAGATGTACCCGCGCGGGATGTGCTGGCCGAGCCCATCCGCGATCAGGGCCACCCCGATCAACAGCAGAAACGCCAGCGCCAGCATCTTCACGGTGGGGTGCCGGTGCACAAACGTCCCGATCGCCCCGGCAAACACCAGCATGAACCCCACGGCGACAATGACAGCGGTGATCATGATGCCGACGCGATTCGCCATGCCGATGGCCGTGATCACCGAGTCGAGCGAGAAGACGATGTCGAGCAGGACGATCTGAAACAACGTGCCGGCATAGGACGCGCTGCCGGCGGCGGCCGTGGCGTGAGTCTCGCCCTCGAGCTTGTCATGGATCTCCAGGGTCGCCTTGCCGAGCAGGAAGAGCCCACCGGCGATCAGCACAAGGTCGCGCCCCGAGAGTTCTATGCCGCCCGAGGCGATGAGCGGCGCGGTCAGCCCGACCAACCACGTAATCGACAGCAGGAGGGCGATGCGCATCAACATCGCCAGCCCGAGCCCGACCTGGCGTGCCGACGTCTGTTGGGCCGCCGGCAGCTTGCTCACGAGGATCGAGATGAAGATGACATTGTCGACCCCGAGGACGATTTCGAGCGCCGTCAGGGTGACGAGCGCCACCCACGCCTGCGGGTCCCACAGCCAATCCATCAGCCGCCTCCTGCGGCGCACCTTGTGGCATCACGCGCCGGACCACGCAACCGCCAGGAAACGAGTTGCGTCCCCGTTTCCACGGGTCGCTTTCCGGGGAGTCGGATTTGCCGTACACAGACCGCTACGGAGGATTGCGATGTCAGACTCGTCCGCTGCCGCGCCCGCCACCCGCTCACATGCGTTCACCGTGGTCGGCGTGGCCTATCTGGTCGCCCTGGTCGCCGCCCTCGCGGTGCTGCACCTGCTGCCCGACACCACGCCGCTGTGGCGCGTGCTTGCCGCCGACGTCGCCGCCACCCTGGTGGTGTTCGCCTGCAGCATGGCCGTCCGCAACAGCAGCTTGTACGACCCGTACTGGAGCATCGCTCCGCCGTTCGTCGTGCTGTTCTGGGCTGCCGAGGCGTCGGCGGGGACCGTGCCGCTGCGGCAGGTGCTGGTCGGCATGCTGGTCTTCGCCTGGGGCGCTCGCCTGACCATGAACTGGGCGCGCGGCTGGCAGGGGCTCAGCCACCAGGATTGGCGCTACGAGAACCTCTACACGCAGAGTCCGCTGCCGAACTGGGTCACCAGTCTGCTCGGCATCCACCTGTTCCCGACGGTACAGGTATACCTGGGTTGTCTGGCACTGGTGCCCGCCGTGGCCCGCGGCACCCAGCCGGCCGGCATCCTCGACCTCGCCGCGTTGATCGTGACGGCCGGTGCGATCGTCATCGAAACGGTCGCCGACGAACAATTGCGCGCCTTCAATCGCACCAAGGTCTCCGGCGACATCCTGGCCAGCGGGCTCTGGCGGTACTCGCGCCACCCGAACTACTTTGGCGAGCTGGGATTCTGGTGGGGCCTGTGGCTGTTCGGCCTCGCCGCCGATCCCGGCACGTGGTGGTGGACGCTGATCGGACCGGTCGCCATGACGGCGATGTTCCTGTTCGCCAGCATTCCGATGCTCGATCAGCGCAGTCTGGACCGGCGGCCGGGGTATGCCGAGCACATGCAGCGGGTGAGGACGCTGGTGCCGTGGTTCCCGCGGGCGTGAGCGCCGCACCGGTGCCCCCGTACCCGCGGTGCCGCGGTCGTGAGCAGCCTTTTGAAATCGCGATCGGTTCGCGTCGACGCGGCTGACCGTATCGACCGGGCGCTGAGTCGTATGGTACCGGGGATGTCGCGCATGGCGGCGCGGCGTCTGCTGGCCGCCGGGGCCGTCTTCCTCAACGGACGCCGGTGTCGTGTCGCATCGCGGACGGTGCAGCCCGGCGACACGTTACAGGTGTCGAGCGACACGCCGCCCGCAGCGGCACCCCCGCTGATCATCCTCTACGAAGACGACACGGTGATCGCCGTCGACAAGCCGGCCGGCATGCCGAGTGCGCCGACGCGCCAGGCGGCGTCCGGGAGCGCCGTCGACATCCTGCGCACCCAGCTGCGCACCCGCGACGGGCGGCCTGCGGCCCTGTGGGTCGTCCACCGACTCGACGCCGAGACCTCGGGCGTGCTCGTGTTTGCCCGCACGCGGCCGGCCGCTGCGGCGCTGTCGCAGGCCTTCGCCGCGCAGCAGGTGGAGAAGACGTATCTCGCACGCGTGGCGGGGACCGTCGCGGAAGACACCGGCACCATCGACTTGCCGCTGCGCAGCGAGGGGCGGCGCACGGTGGTGGCACCCGACGGGAAGTCCGCACGTACCGAGTGGCAGGTCGCCGAGCGCGCCCCCGACACCACGCTGCTCACCGTCCGGCCCCGGACCGGCCGCCTGCACCAAATACGCGCACACCTCAGCGCCATCCGCCACCCGGTTGTCGGCGATCGCCGGTACGGCGGCCCGCCGGGGCCGCGCCTCATGCTGCACGCCGCCCGCGTGCGCCTTCCACATCCGACGCGCGGCGTGATCGTCGACATCGAGGCGCCGGAGCCGCCGGCACTTTCCGCACGGCCGGCTGTCACGAACCCATGACCGCGACGCACGCATACCGCGACCACGAACCGGCGGGCCTGCTCGCCGCATGCATGACGCTGCTTGTCGTCTCTGGCATCCAGCCGCACGACCGCGTCACGTGGGTACTCGAAGTCGCGCCCGTGCTCCTTGGCGCCCCAATCCTAGTTGCGACCTACTCGCGCTTCCGCTTCACGCCGCTCGTCTACCGCCTGCTGTTCGTCCACGCGTGCATCCTGATGCTCGGCGGGCACTACACGTACGCGCAGGTGCCCCTCGGATTCTGGGCCCAGGATCTCTTCGGTTTTGCGCGCAACCACTACGACCGCATCGGCCACGTCGCGCAAGGGTTCGTGCCGGCGCTGGTGGTGCGGGAGGTGTTGCTGCGCCGGTCGCCGCTGCGTCGGGGCCGCTGGCTCTTCTTCCTCGTGGTCTGCGTGTGTCTGGCGCTGAGTGCCTGCTACGAGTTCGTCGAGTGGTGGGCGGCGCGGCTCGGCGGCGCGGCGGCCGACGCGTTTCTCGGGACGCAGGGGGACCCGTGGGACACGCAGTGGGACATGTTCCTGGCACTGGTCGGGGCCATCACCGCGCAGGTGCTGCTGGCGAGCCGACAGGACCGCGAACTCGCGATCATGTCCGCGGCTCGCCGTCCCGCTGATCGCGGATAAAGGAAGCGCTCCTCAGACCGTCAGGTTGTGCCCCACAGCTACCTGCTGCTCTCCAAATCGACGAGGTGGCCGTGCTAGGGTGCGCCCCATGGCCGTCGGCGCCGACTGGAAGCGCTATCCATACATCCCCGACTGGGGCGACCCGCAGCGGTTCACCTTTCCGGCGGTCGACGGCGACCAGCCCGACCTCGGCATGTCCACCTACTTCGTCGACGGCTTCCTCGGCGGGCGTCAGACCGGGCGCTCGTATGCGTTCATGACGATCTTCGCGGACATGCGCGTGCTGCGGCGCTGGGTTCGTGCCAGCTTCCACACGTTCGCCCTGTACGACTGCGACCGGCGCCACTACGGCACGTACACCGACTTCGACTTTCCAGCGCCACCGCGCATCCGCCGGCGCCACAAGATCGCCGGTACGCTCGGGCACCTCGGGTTGCGCTACGAGGCGTCGGCCGGCACGTGCCGGTTCGAGAATCGCCGTGACGGCCACGGAGCCCTGGTCCCATTCGCCTGGTCGCTCGAGTTGCACGGCCTCGATCATCACGGTGCGCCCATGCGCCTCGAACTGGAGATCGACGCCACACGGCCGCCGGCGCCGCTGGGCGGCCGCGAACTCGGCGGCGAAATGATGTTCCTCGGGGCCTCAGAGACGTACTCCTATTTTCAGAGCGGCCTCGTCATGCGCGGCGAACTGACCTGGGGCGACCACCGCGAGGCGGTGGAAGGCACGGTCGGCTGGATCGACCGCCAGTGGGCCGAGGCCGACTTCACCGTGCACCAGGACCGGCAGAGCACGCGCTACCGCAACGAATGGCGCGTCATGCAGTTCGACAACGGCTGGGACCTGAGTTGTTTTCACCAGTACAACCGCCACGCATTCAATGCCGTGGTGCCGTGGACGGGCGTGTCGGCGCAGGGCCCGGCCCCGCGGTTCGAGCTGCGCGCCACCCATCGTGTCGACCTCACGGTGCCGGAGTACATCCGCAGTCCCGGGGTAGTGCGCTCCCGCTACATGCTCACGGAGGGGCCGCGCTACTTCCCGTACCGCTACCGCCTGGAGGTTCCGGAGTGGGACATGGACGTGAGCGCCGAGCCATTCGTTGACGCGCCGGCCCACAACCTGCCGATCGAGTACTGGACCGGGCCGGTGCGCGTCACCGGGGTGCTATTCGGTGAGCTCGTCAACGGTCTCGGGTTTGACGAGCGCAGTTGTCCGCGCACCCGTGGGTTCGAGGTGGCGCAGGCCCTCGAGCTGACGGTCGAGCAGGTGCCCGGTGTGTCCGATGACGCGCGGCGCTTCCTCGCGTATCGGGTGTGGGAGGTGCAGGCGTTGGCGCTGCGCGGGGATGCGCCGGCCGCCGCGGCGCACATGAGCCGCCACGTCGAGCCGTTGGTGCGGGCGCTACCGGAAGCGCCCCGCGCCCGGGTCAGCAGCCTGGCGCAAGACCTGTTGCACATCCTGGAGGGCCGCTATCCAGCGGCAAAATGACAGCTCGACGAGCGGTATTCGCCGGGCCAGCCGTATGCGGCCGCTGCAGCCGACCTTCGGCTAGTCGAAGCAGCGATGCACGGGGCAGCGGAACTCGGGCAAGACGCCGTCGCCGGTCAGCACCGCATCGTCGGTGAGCGTGCGCACATCGTCGCTGGACCGGTAGACGCACACAGTGCGCGTGGCGGGATCCACCACCCAGACCAGTCGCGTACCCGCCGCAAAGTACTCCGCCACCTTCTGCTGCACGTCGGTTCGCCGGTCGCTCGGTGAGGTCACTTCGACCGCCAGGTCCGGGGCGATCGACCAATAGGCGTCCGGGGCACCGGTGACCGGAATGCGTGCCTTCGCGACAAAGGACACATCCGGCGCCCGGACGACGTCCGGGTCACGCCGGAGGATGAAGCCGGTCTCCGCACCGCACACGACCCCGGCTTCGCGCGCTTCGACGTGCTCGTCGAGCAGTCGGCCGACGCGGGCCGCCACCTTGCCGTGCCGCCCGCCGGTCGGCGGCATGTGCACAACGCTACCGTCCACCAACTCGCACTTGTCGCTGTCAGCTGAGACGATGAACAGCTCTTCCGCGGTCATTGCCGGCGTACGCGACGCGTCGGCCATGCGGCAACGCTACCCCCTCGCTGCTGCATGCGTCAACGTCGCATAGACTGTCTTCTCTTTGGAGCGTGCCCCCGTACCGATCATCAGAGCCCCCTCACCTCAATCCTCTCCCATCCGGGAGAGGAGGCTCTCCCGTAGATGTCGCGCGCTTGTTCCCGTTGGCAGCACCGTCGTGGTACGAAGCCGCGTGACGAGTGGCGAGAAGGAGGCAGAGACATGACGACCACACAGCGATTGGCACCCGAGAGTCGCGGGGAGGTCGGTGGCCGCGGCCGCCTGGTCGGCCGCCGTATCCTGGTGGTCGGCGCGGGAACGCGGCCGTGCGCCGATGCCGACGCCCCGGTCGGGAACGGCCGCGCTATCGCCGTGCTGGCGGCCCGTGAGGGCGCCGCCGTGGCGTGCGCCGACGTCGACGCCGAGTCGGTGCGCGAGACAGCCGAGTGGGTGGGACGCGAAGGGCGGCGCGGCGTCGTCCTCGTCGGCGACGTGGCGGACGCGGCGGACTGTTCGCGCCTGGTCACCGAAGCCCGCGAACAGCTCGGCGGCCTCGACGGCCTCGTCTGCAACGTCGGTATCGGGGCTGGGGCCGGGCTCGAAGGCACCAGCGCTGAGACGTGGGACCTCACCTTCGCCATCAACTTGCGATCGCACTTCCTGCTGAGCCGCGCCGCGCTGCCACATCTGCCCGACGGCGGTTCGGTCGTCTTCATCTCCTCGGTCGCCGGCCTCGTGCCCGGCAGCCTGATTCCCGCCTACGACGCCTCGAAGGCCGGACTCTTCGGTCTCGCCCGGCACGTCGCCCTGGAAGGCGCCGCCGGCAACGTCCGCGCCAACGTCGTCGTGCCCGGGCTCATCGACACCCCCCTCGGCCGCTGGGCGACGCGCGGGCGGCCGTCCCGCGGCCGCACGCCAGTCCCCCTCGGGCGCCAGGGCACGGGATGGGAGATTGCGTACGCCACCGTGTTCCTGCTGTCGCACGAGGCGGCCTACATCACGGGCCAGATGCTGGTCGTCGACGGGGGCCTGACAACACTGCTCGGGGCGCGGCAGCGCACCGACCCCGAGGCGTAACACGCTCGCAACCGAACCGTAACCGCTCCGACACGCTCCTATGTTATGCTCCGGCCGAGACATTTCGTAATGAGCGACTCGTCCGAGCCCTCGCGCCGCACCATCCTCGTCGTCGAAGACGAGCGGGACATCCGCAGCCTGCTACGGTACAACCTCGAACAAGACGGCTTCGCGGTGGTCGAAACGGACACTGGCGATCGGGTCGCGGAGTTGGTGCGTGCCGAGCGCCCCGCCCTGGTCATCTTGGACCTGATGCTGCCCGGCCTGCCCGGCCTCGAGGTGTGTCGCGCCTTGCGGCAGGATCCGACCACGGCCGATCTGCCGATTGTCGTTCTGACGGCGCGCGCCGCGGAGTCGGACCGCATCCTCGGATTGGAGGCCGGCGCCGACGATTACGTCACGAAGCCCTTCAGCCCGCGCGAACTGGTTGCCCGTGTGCGGGCGGTCTTGCGTCGGGCCCAGGCCCGCGAGCCGGTGCAGCGGCCGCACGAGGTCTACGAAAAAGGGCGGCTGCGCGTCGACTTCGACGCGTACGAAGTTTGCGTCGACGGCCGCCAGGTCGACCTGAGCCTGCGCGAGTTCGAGTTGTTGCGGTTCTTCGTGCGTGCCCCCCACCGCACATTCGACCGCTTGCAGATTCTCGATCTCGTCTGGGGACCCGAGACGTACGTCGAGCCGCGGACCGTCGATGTCCACATCCGCCGGCTGCGCAAACACATCGAGCGGGACGATGCCAACCCGGAACTCATCCGCACCGTTCGCGGCGTCGGATATCGGTTCGACGATCGTGCGCTGGACGCTTAGGTCTTCGCTGCCCCTCGCGGCACCCTATCTGGTCGCGGTCGCTGTGTTCGCCGCGGTGGTCGCCATGTTCGCCAACCGCGCCCTCGAACGTCAGCACCTGCAGACGCGACTGGAAGAGGGCGTGGAGTTAGCGCGCCTGGCGGGGAATGCCCTGCCGTGGGGCGTGCCGGACGCCGACTTGCAGGCGCTCTGTCGACGCCTGGCCGAGACGACGCTGATCCGCCTCACGGTCATCAGCCCCGACGGCGTCGTGCGATGTGACTCCGAGGCGGTGCCCGCGAACATGGAGAACCATTTGCAGCGCCCGGAGGTGCAAGCGGCGCTGGCCGAGGGCCAGGGGTACAGCGTCCGCCGCAGTCCGACCACGGGCGAACGCTTCCTCTATCGGACCACCCTGCAGCGCACCAGCAGCGCGGCGCGCATCGTGCGGGTGGCGCTGCCGATCGCCGGCGTCAGCGACGGCCGGCGCGAGATCCGCCGCGTGCTGTTGCTGTCGTTCGTGCTGGCGGCGCTGGG
>Ga0316622_100004528_pt1 | contig 10234 bp, 10 predicted proteins | sample OWC_Aug_OW2_C1_D_FD_207646 | JGI IMG/M metagenome (GOLD analysis project Ga0316622, IMG submission 207646) | Wetland soil microbial communities from Old Woman Creek delta, Ohio, United States - OWC_Aug_OW2_C1_D5_C | ecosystem: Environmental > Terrestrial > Soil > Wetlands | place: USA: Ohio... | reverse complement strand
GAACAAGACGGCGCCGGGCCCGAAGCTTCCGGCCGAAGTCATCCAGCGCACGAGCGAGAAGTACGAGGAAGCGCTGCGGCGGTTGACCGCGTAGAGCGATCACCGGGCGGGTTGGCGCGGCGAATCAGTCACCGCCGCGACGCGTTCCGATCGACCCAGGCCGCGATCACGCGATGCAGTTCGCGGACGCCGTCCGTGAGCGCCGCAGGCCCCGGCTGCAGGATGATCGACGACTTCACCTCGTGCAGCTCGCCGGCGCGCACGGCGGGCACGTCCTGCCAGCCGGCGCGCTCTGCCACGGCGCGCGGCGAAAACTTCTTGCCGCACCACGAGCCGAACACGATGTCGGGCGCGCGCCGCACGACCTCGAGGCGATCGACAACGATGCGATCCTTCCCCAGCGCGCACGCTGCCAGCTCGGGAAAAATATCGTCCCCGCCCGCGACGCCGATGAGCTCGGAGACCCAGCGGATGCACGATATCTGCGGCTCGTCCCACTCCTCGAAATAGACGCGAGGACGCCGGGCAAACTGCGCCGCGACGGCGCGGATCCGCGCGATGCCCGCGTCCAGCTCGTCGGCCAGCCGGGAGGCCTTCTGCTCGCACCCGACCATCCCGCCGAGCGTGCGTATCATGCGCAGGATCTCCGCAACGCTGCGCTGGTTGAAGACGTGCACCTCGACTCCGTGGCGCACGAGTTGCGCGGCGATGTCGGCCTGCAGGTCGGAGAACCCGAGCACGAGGTCGGGTTCCAGCGCGAGGATGCGGTCGATCTTCGCGCTGGTGAATGCCGACACGCGCGGCTTTTCCCTGCGGGCACGCGGTGGCCTCACGGTAAATCCCGAGATGCCGACGATGCGATGTTCCTCGCCGAGCAGGTACAGCGTCTCGGTCGTCTCTTCGGTCAGGCAGACGATGCGCGCGGGTCCGCTCGTCATCGATGACGCAGGGCGACCGGATTCGTTCACGTTCGACTCGCTCGTTCGCGGCAACTGCGGGTCAGGCCGGGAACCCGCATTCTGCACGACCGGGCCGCGGCCCGCCCTTGCCTGCCGCAGGCAGGCATGCAAGGCTTCGACACAGTTCCATGCCAGGACCGGCCTTGTCGCCCCGCACCCCGATCAGCAACCTGCAGCGCCAGTTCGAACACTGGCTGTTCGACCTGCCGGCGGAAGTCGGCGGCCGGCCGCTGCACCTGCTGCTCGGTCCCCTGCGTTACCTGTACGCGCTGCTGCGCGACTTCGTGCGCGGCGACCTCGGCCTGCGCGCGATGGGCCTCGTCTATACCTCGCTGTTTGCGATCGTCCCCGTGGTGGCCGTCTCGTTCGCCGTGCTGAAGGCGTTCGGCTATCACCGCGAGCTCGAGCCGGTGCTGTTCGAATTCCTGCGCCCGCTGGGCCTGAAGGGCTACGAGCTGACCGCGAGCATCATGCAGTTCGTCGAGACCGCGCAGACGACCCTCCTCGGCACGGTTGGCTTCCTGTTCCTGCTCTACACCGTCATCACGATGATCCAGAAGGTGGAGGACGCGCTCAACTTCACCTGGCACGTCGAGCGGCCGCGCAGCCTCGCGAAGCGCCTGAGCGAATACCTCGTGATCATGCTGATCGGGCCGGTCGTCGCCGTGGCGGCGATGGTGCTGCTGACGCGCTTCGAGGCCAGCGATGCGGTTGCGCGATTCTCCGGAATCGCATCGGGCGCGACGGACTCCGACGCACGTGCGCACTTCACGCCGTACGTGCTGATCATCGGCCTGTTCTGGTTCCTGTACTACTACATGCCGAACACGCGCGTGCGCTGGCAGTCGGCGTTGATCGGCGCCCTGTTCGGAGGCACGGCATGGGTCGCCGTCGGCGCAGTCTTCACGCGCATCGTCGTGTACTCGGCCAAGGCCGCCGCGATCTACGCGGGCTTCGCGGTCGTGCTGCTGTTCCTGGTCTGGCTGCACTTGAGCTGGCTCGTGATGCTGCTCGGCGGGCAGCTGTCGTTCTACACACAGCATCCCGAGCACCTGCGGACCGGCCAGGGCCAGATCCCAACGACGGCCGGGCTGCGTGAGCGGATTGCGATGGGCGCGATGTACCTGCTGGCCGAGCGATTCATCGCAGGCGGTCCGCGCTGGAAAGTGTCCGACCTCGCGGACCGCATGGACGTGCCGGCTTCGGTCCTGGACGAAGAACTGTCCCTGCTGGAGGACCGCGGCCTCGTGCTGACGGCCGAGGACGACACCGTGGCTCCGGGACGTGACCTGGCGAGCATCACGCTCGCAGACATCCTCGACGCCATCCGGCACGAGACCCCGAATCCGCGCAGGCCGGAGCCGGTCGGCGTGCCGGTCGCCGACGCCGCGACGCTCGCGGCCGATCGCGCGATGCGCGAGAGCATGTCGCAGACGACGTTGCGCGACCTGGTCGAGAAGCAGCCGGCCTGACCGGAGACTTGCTCGCTCGGAGCCAGCCACCCGGTCGTCAGTCGCCCGCGATCGTCATTTCCTCGATCAGGATCGAGCCCGTGCGGATGCCGCCGCGCACGTCGATGTCCGCCCCGACATCGACGATGTGCCGATACATGTCCTTCAGGTTTCCGGCGATCGTCACTTCGTGCACCGGATAGGTAATCTTGCCGTTCTCGACCCAGAAGCCCGAGGCGCCGCGCGAGTAGTCGCCCGTCACGCCGTTGACGCCCTGCCCCATCAGCTCCGTCACCAGCAGCCCGTTGCCCATCAGCGCGAGCATCTCGTCGAAGCTGCGGCCGCGCCCCTGCACGAGCAGGTTGTGCGTGCCGCCGGCGTTGCCGGTCGTGCGCAGGCCGAGCTTGCGTGCCGAATAGGTGCTGAGGACGTAGCCCAGCAGCATGCCGCCCTCCACGAGTTCGCGATCGCGCGTCTTGACACCCTCGTGGTCGAAAGGCGCGCTCGCAAGTGCCTTGAGCAGGTGCGGTCGCTCCGAGAGGGCGAACCAGTCCGGGAAGACCTGCGTGCCCGCGGCGTCGAGCAGGAACGACGAGCGACGATACTGGCTGCCGCCGCGGATCGCGCCGATGAAATGGCTGATCAGTCCGCGCGCGACCTCCGGCACGTACAGCACGGGCGCTTTCGTCGTCGCGATCTTGCGCGCCCCGAGTCGCCGCACCGCGCGTTCGCCAGCGCGACGGCCCACGCTCTCGACGGACTCGAGCTCGCGCCAGTCGCGCATCGTGCTGTACCAGTAATCGCGCTCCATCTGCTCGCCTTCCGAGCCGAGCACGGAGCAGCTGACGCTGTGCACGGTGCCCGGGTAGGCAGAGAGAAATCCCAGCGAGTTGCCATAGGCCCGCAGGCCGCGATGCGTGCTGACCCCCGCGCCCTCGGAATTGGTGATGCGAGGATCGACGGCCATTGCGACCGCTTCGCAGGCGATTGCCATTTCGCAGGCGCGTTCCGGCGAAATGTCCCAGGGATGCGCGAGATCCAGGTCCGGCACATCCTGCGCCAGGTCCTCCGGGTCGGGCAGCCCGGCGCAGGGGTCTTCCGAGGTGAACTTCGCGATCGTGCACGCCTTGGCTACGGTCTCGCGCAGGGCGCTGGCTCCGAGGTCACCCGTACTGGCGCTGCCCTTGCGCGTCCCGAAATAGACCGTGACGCCCATGCCGCGGTCACGCTGGTATTCGATCGTCTCGACCTCGCCGAGCCGGGCGCTGACACTCAGGCCTACGTCCATGCTGATGGCGGCCTCCGCCTGGCTCGCGCCAAGCGAGCGCGCCTCCTGCAGCGCGATTTCCACCAGCGCGAGCAGGTCGCCGCCGTCGGCGGTCAATGCGGGAGATCGGTCGTGGGTGACGGGCGTGCTCATCGTGCAGGAGATCCTTCAGGGGGCGTCGATTGTAGCAGCGGACCGGGGCCACACCGTGCGTGCTAGCATTCGCGTCGAGGAAAATATGGCGCGCAAACAGGCATTTCCGGGCGAATTCGACGAGGGTGACCGCACCGACGCGGAAGGCGTCGACGCGGGCCCGAGCAAGAGCGAACTGAAGCGCCAGGACAGGGACCTGCGGGCGCTCGGCGTTGCCCTCGTCGAACTGCCAGCCGCGGAACTCGAGGCGCTCGACCTGCCTGAGAAGCTGTTCGACGCGGTCGATGCCTGCCGCCGCATCACGAGCCATGGCGCACGCCTCCGCCAGGAGATGTACATCGCGAAGGTCATGCGCGACGTCGACGTGGAGCCGATCCGTGCGGCACTGGCGCGCCGTGGCGAGATCGACCGCCAGCGGGTACGGCGCGAACACATCCTCGAACAGTGGCGCGCGCGACTGCTCGCAGATGAGCCAGCCGCGTGGTCGGAGCTCGCCGGCCGGGTCGAGCCGACCGATCTGCAGCAGCTGCGTGCGCTGGCCCGCCAGGCCCGCGCCGAACAGACCGCCTCGCGCCCGCCGGCCGCAGCCCGCCAGCTGTTCCGGCGGCTGCGCGAAGTGCTGGAAAACCCAGAGATTTAGAGAATTCAGGCGCCTGTCGGTACAATAGTCCGGTGAAACCGCTCGTTGGCATCATCATGGGGTCGACCTCCGACTGGGAGACCCTGAAGTCCGCAGCCGAGATGCTCGAGCGTCTGGGCGTCCCGCACGAAGTGCGCGTGGTCTCGGCGCATCGCACGCCCGACCTCCTGTTCGAGTACGCGTCGACCGCGCGTGAGCGCGGCCTGCAGGTGATCATCGCCGGCGCCGGCGGTGCTGCGCACCTGCCGGGCATGTGCGCGTCCAAGACGTCGGTGCCGGTCCTCGGCGTCCCGGTGCAGTCGAAGGCGCTCAACGGGCTCGATTCGCTGCTCTCGATCGTGCAGATGCCCGCGGGCATCCCGGTCGGCACGCTCGCGATCGGCCAGGCCGGCGCGACGAACGCGGCGCTGCTCGCCGCTTCGATCCTGGCGAACACGGATCACACGATCCGGGCGGCCGTCGAGGCCTTCCGCGCCGCGCAGACCGACAAGGTCCTGGCCCAGCCCGATCCGCGCAGCCCGACGATCTCGACATGAAGATCGGCGTCATCGGCGCCGGCCAGCTCGGGCGAATGCTGGCGCTGGCCGGTTATCCGCTCGCGCTGCAATTCCGCTTTCTCGATTCGAGCGCCGACTCGCCCGGCGGACAGGTCGCGCCGATCGTGACGGGCGCGTTCGACGATCCGCAAAGCCTCGAGCGCCTTGCGGCCGACGTGGACCTCGTCACATACGAGTTCGAGAACGTGCCGGTCGCTGCGCTGCAGAAGGTCGCGCGGACGCACCCGGTGTGGCCCCCGGTAGACGCGCTGCGTGTCTCGCAGGACCGGCTGCTCGAGAAGCAGTTGTTCGAAAAGCTCAAGATCCCGACGCCGCCGTTCCGCGCGGTCGATTCGCTCGACGACCTGCGCGCCGCCGTCAAGGACATCGGCCTGCCCTGCGTGCTCAAGACGCGCCGGCTCGGCTACGACGGCAAGGGGCAGCGCTACCTCCGCAGACCAGCCGACGTCGACGCTGCCTGGGAGGCGCTCGCGGGCGTGCCACTGATCCTCGAGGGCTTCGTCGACTTCGAGCGCGAAGTCTCCGTCGTCGGCGTGCGCAGCACGACCGGCGAAGTGCGTGCCTACCCGATCGTGGCGAACACGCATCGCGACGGCATCCTGCGCGTCACGCTCGCGCCGCACCGCAACCCTGCGCTGCAGCGTGCCGCCGAAACGCACATGAAGCGCGTCATGAAGCACTTCGGCTACGCCGGCGTGCTGACCATCGAGTTCTTCGTCCGGCGTGGCAAGCTCGTGGCGAACGAGATGGCGCCCCGGGTGCACAACTCCGGCCACTGGACCATCGAAGGCGCTGCGACGTCGCAGTTCGAGAACCACCTGCGGGCAATCCTCGGGCTGCCGCTCGGTGACACGCGCCCCGTCGGTCACTGCGCCATGGTGAACTTCATCGGCAGGATGCCGCAGCGCGGCGACCTGCTGGCCATGCCCGGAGTGCACTGGCACGACTACGGCAAGGAACCGCGGCCGGGCCGCAAGATCGGCCACTGCACGATCGTGGCAGGCAGCGCCGTCGAGCGGGACCGGCTGGTGCGAAAGGTTCTCAAGAGGCTGCCGCGCTGACGCACACGGCCGGCTTTGTGGGCAGCCGCTGACAAGCGATATGTGACGGAGCGCTCAGTTCCGGGGCCCGTGGGGTCCCGTATAGTAGCGGCGGGAAAAGAGCACCTGCATGTACCTGGAACACTTCAAGCTCAGGGAACTTCCGTTCCGGCTGAGCCCGGACCCGGCCTTCCTCTACCCGAGCCAGATCCACTCCCGCGCCAAGGCGTACATGGAGTCGACGATCTGGTTCACGGACGGCTTCGTGGTCATCACGGGCGAGATCGGCTCGGGCAAGACGACGCTGATCGAGACGTTCCTGAAGGAAATCGAGCAGGACGTCGTCGTGGCCCAGATCAACCAGACGCAGGTCTCGCCGATCGAGTTCCTGCAGACGCTGCTCGCGCAGTTCGGCTTCAGCCCGTTCCGCATGCGCAAGGCCGAGTTGCTCGCCACGCTCAACAATTTCCTGATCGAGCAGTACGCGAACGGCCGCAAGGTGCTGCTCATCGTCGACGAGGCGCAGAACCTGACCAACAAGGTGCTCGAGGAAGTGCGGCTGCTGTCGGGCGTCGAGACCACCAAGGAAAAGGTGCTGCGCATCATCCTGGCGGGGCAGCCCGAACTCAACGTGAAGCTCGATTCGCCCGACCTCGTCCAGCTGCGCCAGCGCGTGCGCCTGCGCTTCCACCTGAGCGCGCTGACCGAGCAGGAAATGGCCGCCTACATCCGTCACCGCCTGTCGGTCGCGGGCGCCACCGACGAGATCTTCGAGCCGGCGACGTTCCCGGTCATCTATCGCTACACCGGCGGCATCCCGCGCCTGATCAACACGCTGTGCGACACGGCCCTGCTGGCGGCATACGCGCAGGACCAGGTCACGGTCGGCCCCGACACGCTCATGGAAGCGATCAGCGAGCTGCAGTGGCAGGAGTACGTCGCGCGCACGCACACCAACCTGATCCCCGCGCGCCTCGAAGAAACCACGCCGCATCCGCGCCCGCCCGTCGGGCGGATCGTGCTGACCCTCAAGGGCGTGGAACTCGAGGAGGCACTGCTGGTGCCAGGGCGCTTCGTGATCGGCAGGACGCCGGATAATGACCTGCAGATCGATAGCAAGTTCGTGAGCCGGCATCACGCGCAACTGGTGACGACGCCGGAAGGTTGCGTCGTAGAAGACTTGAACAGCACGAACGGCGTCTACCTGAATGGCAAGCGCGTGCGGCGCCACAAGCTGGTGCCCGGCGACGTCGTCAAGATCGGCGTGCACGAGCTCGTGTATTCGCGCGCGCAGGAGCCGCCGGCGCCAGCCGAAGACCCGCGGGCCACGCAGACGACCGTGTTGAGCGGGTCAGGCCTCGAGCAGGACGAGGACGACGACGAGCGCGATGACGAACAGGACGACGAAGCCTATTCGTCGATTGCGCGCGGATCGTAATCCGACTGCGTGCTGCGGTAGTCGCGCCGCTTCATCCACAGCATCAGCCCGTAGGTGACGAAAGCGCCGCCCGCAACGAACAGCAGGCCGCGCGGCGAGTTGGCGACGAAATAGGAAACTGCGAAGCAAGCCAGCCCCGCCACGATAGCCGCGTACGGCTTGGCCTCGTAGACGGGACGTGGCAACCACATGGCGTCAGCCTGTGCCGCCGACCGTGATCGCCTCGACTCGCAGCGTCGGCTGGCCGACGCCGACCGGGACCTCCTGCCCTTCCTTGCCGCAGGTCCCGACGCCGTCGTCGAGCTTCAGGTCGTTGCCGATCATCGAGACGCGGCCCATGACCTCGGGGCCGTTGCCGATCAGCGTCGCGCCCTTGACGGGCCGCGTGATCCGGCCGTTCTCGATCAGGTAGGCCTCGCTCGCCGAGAAGACGAACTTGCCGGAGGTGATGTCCACCTGGCCGCCGCCGAAGTTGCGACAGTAAAGCCCCTTGTCGACCGACGCGATGATCTCCTCGGGGGAGTGCTCGCCGGGCAGCATGTAGGTATTCGTCATGCGCGGCAGCGTCAGGGCTGCAAAGCTCTCGCGACGGCCGTTGCCCGTGGGCTTGACGCCCATCAGGCGTGCATTGAGCTTGTCCTGCAGGTAGCCGCGCAGGATGCCATCCTCGACCAGCGTGGTGCACTGCGTCGGCGTGCCCTCGTCGTCGACGTTGAGTGAACCGCGGCGCGCCGCCAGCGTGCCGTCGTCAACGATCGTGACGCCCCTGGCCGCGACCTGCTGGCCGATGCGACCACTGAAGGCCGACGTGCCCTTGCGGTTGAAGTCGCCTTCGAGCCCGTGACCCACGGCCTCGTGCAGCAGCACGCCCGGCCAGCCCGCACCCAGCACGACGGTCATGGTTCCCGCCGGCGCCGGAACGGCCTCGAGGTTGACCTGCGCCGTGCGCACGGCTTCGCGCACGAGTTCACGCCAGCGCTCGGAAGCGAGGAACTCCGTATAGGCGAAGCGACCGCCGCCACCCGCATACCCTTGTTCGCGCCTCCCGTCCTGCTCGATGATCACGGCGACGTTGAGCCGCACCAGCGGCCGCACGTCACCGGCCAGCGTGCCGTCGCTTGCCATGACGAGGATCGTGTCGTGCGAGGCCGAGAGACTCGCCATGACCTGCGAGATGCGCGGGTCGAGCCTGCGCGCCTCCCTGTCGATCTGTTCGAGCAGCTTGACCTTGTCTTCGTCGGCCATCGACTCGACGGGGTCGATTGGCAGGTAGAGACTGCGACCGCCCGTTGCGTGCCATGCCTGCACGGTACCGCCCGAGCCCGCCCGGGAGATCGCGCGAGCCGCGTGCGCCGCTTCGAGCAGCGCAGGCAGCATCACTTCGTCCGAATAGGCAAAGCCCGTCTTCTCGCCCGCCAGCGCGCGCACACCGACACCCTGTTCGATGCTGTGGGCGCCGTCCTTGACGATGCCGTCCTCGAGCGCCCAGGACTCCTCGCGCGTGAGCTGGAAGTAAATGTCGCCGTAGTCCACGGCGTGGCCCATCACGTCACCCAGGACGCGCGCCACCCGGCTCTCGTCGAGCTCTGCCGGGATGAGCAGTGACGCCCGTGCGACTTCGAGCGGATCGCGGGTCGCAGCGGAGGCCGCGAGGGCGGCCGGCTCGGGAGCGAACAGCGGCGGTGGAATGTTCGGTTTCATGGTTCCTTGCGGGTTGCCGGCAACGGCAGGCGACGGTGCGAGACGGCCGGAAAATCCTGCCGCAGCCGACGCTGCCTGGCGAGGTCCAATTCTGCCGTGATCACGCCCGTTCCGCGCGGCAATCGCGCGAGGACGCGGCCCCACGGTTCCACGATCATCGAGTCGCCGTGCGTCTCACGGCCGTTTTCGTGGAAACCCGATTGCGCGGACGCCACGACGTAGCAGAGATTCTCCACGGCCCGGGCGCGCAGCAGGATTTCCCAGTGGGCGCGGCCCGTTGGGACCGTAAACGCAGAAGGCAGGCAGAACCACTCGGCGCCCGCGGCCAGGAGCTCCCGGAAAAGCTCCGGAAAGCGCAAGTCGTAGCAGATCGCGAGCCCGAGCCGGCCGGCCGGAGTGTCGACCACGACGACGTCGGCACCGGGCCGGACGGACGTCGATTCGCGATGGCTCTCCGCCTTGCCGGGGACGTCCACGTCGAACAGGTGGATCTTGTCGTAGCGCGCAACCTGGCGGCCCGCCGCATCGAAGACGAGGCATGCCGCGGCGGCGCGCGGCTCGCCCTCGAGCTGCAGCGGTATCGTGCCCGCGACGATCCACAGCCCGAGTTCCTGTGCCATGGCGCTGACGAACGCCTGTATGGGCCCGGACCCCGCCTGCTCGGCGATCGCAAGCTTGTCCAGCTCGCCTCGCCCCATGAACGCGAAATTCTCCGGCAGCACTGCGACGGCGGCACCAGCTGCCCGCGCCGCCCGCAGCAACAGGCCCGCGCTTGCCAGGTTGCGGCCGACATCGGCACCGGAAGTCATCTGGATTGCAGCAACCCTGCTCATGACGTGCCTCCCTTGTCCGTGCCCGCGGCAGCGGCGGGCGCGCTTTCGTTCACGGGCGCGGAAATGCGCTCGACGACCGGCGCTGCCCACGGCCCGGTCACGCGGTAGTAGACCCGCGCGAGTCCCTGCAGCTGGTCCTTGAACAACTGCGACAGGACGAGCACGCCTGCGCCAACGACAGGCCCTGCTGCAAGC
>Ga0316622_100004527_pt1 | contig 10235 bp, 5 predicted proteins | sample OWC_Aug_OW2_C1_D_FD_207646 | JGI IMG/M metagenome (GOLD analysis project Ga0316622, IMG submission 207646) | Wetland soil microbial communities from Old Woman Creek delta, Ohio, United States - OWC_Aug_OW2_C1_D5_C | ecosystem: Environmental > Terrestrial > Soil > Wetlands | place: USA: Ohio... | reverse complement strand
GCGGCATCGCCTGGCTGGCCAGCGCCGTCGAGATCCCCGCCGCCGTCCCGACCGCGCGGCTGCCGTGGATCGCGCCGGTTCGCGTCGTGGCCGCGACCGGCTTCGCGCTCGCCTCGGCGATCGGTGTGCCGCACCTCGCTGGCGACCTGCTGGCGGCCGTGCTGCTTGGCGGCGTCCTCGGCGGGATCTTCGCGCTCACGCGGCGTGTGATTGACGGGTGAGGTGCCTCGGTGGCCGTCGGCGGCCTCGACTCGCCACCTGAGCACCTGCCGAATTCCCGAAGGACGAATCCGAAATCCCGGAAAGGGGCTGGTTGCACGCCATCGCGATCGCCCGCGGGCCAGGGCCGACAGTCACCCGCACGGCAGACTGACGGCCCTGTGTTCGCCCGTGCTGCCGCCGGAACCTCCGTTTCGGATGTCTTTTGTCGCCACGCTGGGAGCCTCACTCACGACCGCGAACCGGCCTGCGGTCCAGACTCGACAGCCAACCGCGCGGCATCGGGTTTGCCAGTAGCCAACTGCCCGCTTCGAGGTCGAACCGGTTCGGCCGTGGCGAGATATCGGAGCGGCAACCACTTGGTCTCCGTTGGAGGGCCCCTATGCAGACGCGCAGATCGTTCATCGCACGGACGTCGGCGGGTGGGTTCGGGTTGTTCGTCTGGTCCAAGCTCGGTGGCGTGTCCAAGTTGTTTGCGGCAATCCCGGGCGGCACGCTCGACCCGCTCGGGGTGCCGAAGTACGCGACACCCCTGTTGATCCCTCCAGTCATGCCGAAGGCTGGACGGATCGTCCAGACGGGTGGGAAGAACATCGACTACTACGAGATCTCGGTGAGGCAGTTCTCCCAGCAAATCCTGCCGGCAGGCCTGCCGGCGACGACGGTGTGGGGCTACGGTGCGGTGAGCGCCGAGAGCAAGCGAGGGCTGCTGCTGCACAACGCGCCCTCGCTCACCATCGAAGCCGACTGGAACCGCCCGGTGCGTGTGAAGTGGATCAACGACCTCAAGGACGCCAGCGGAGGCTTCCTGCAGCACCTGCTGCCCGTCGACCCCACCCTGCACTGGGCCAACCCGTCGGGCGGGATGATGGGACGTGATACCCGCCCGGCCTTCGACTCCACGCCCGGCCGTTATACCGGGCCGGTGCCGATGGTCACGCACGTCCATGGGGCGGCCGGCGTCGGCGACGACAGCGACGGGTACGCCGAGGCGTGGTACCTCCCCGGGGCCACCAACATCCCGGCCGGTTACGCGACGGAGGGGACCTGGTACGACTTCTTCAAGAACAAGGCGGCAGCCAGCTACGGGGTGACCTGGGGCCCCGGTTACGCCGTGTTCCAGTACCCGAACAGCCAACGCGCCTCCACCATCTGGTATCACGACCACACGCTCGGCATGACCCGGCTCAACGTCTACGCCGGGCCGGCCGGCTTCTTCATCATCCGCGGCGGGCCCGAGGGCGACGCCGCCGTCCTCGACTCGCGTCTTGGCACGCCGGCGGTGCTGCCAGGGCCCGCGCCGACGGCGAACGACACGTTCCCCTCGAACAAGACCTACTACGAGATCCCGATCGCCATCCAGGACCGATCGTTCAACAGCGACGGCTCGCTGTTCTACCCAGACACTCGCGCCTTCTTCGACGGGATCGAGGGACCATACATCCCCGACACCGACATCTCACCGATCTGGAACCCCGAGTTCTTCGGGAACTACATGATGGTGAACGGCAACACCTGGCCGTTCCAGACGGTGGAGCAGCGGCGCTACCGCTTCCGCTTCCTGAATGGCTGCGACGCACGGTTCCTGATCCTCGACTTCGCCAACATCCCGGGCGTCGAGGTCTGGATGATCGGCAACGAGGGGGGCTTCCTGGCTGCGCCGGTCAACTTGACCGCCGTCAACGGCAACAAGATGCTGATGAGCCCGGCCGAGCGCGCCGACGTCATCGTCGACTTCACCAACGTGCCGGTCGGCAGCTACGTCCTCGGCAACGTCGGGCCCGACGAGCCGTTCGGCGGTGGCGTCCCTGGGGTGGACTTCCCGGTCGCTGATCCAGCGAGCACCGGCCAGATCCTGCAGTTCAGAGTCGTGCCGGCGCTGGCGCCCGACCCGACGACGCCGCCGCAGTTCCTGCAGCTGCCGGCCATCGCGCCGCTCGTTGGCGGGGCCGCGCGTCCCGTGGCCTTGCTCGAGGAGATGTCGATGTACTTCGACGACGCGCCGGCCGAGACGCTGCTCGGCACCGTCGAGGGCGATCCCAACAGCGGCGCCGCCACCTGGACGCCGCGCATGTGGGCCGATCCCGTCACCGAGAACCCGGCCGTCGGCGCCACCGAGGTCTGGGAGTTCTACAACGGCACCGCCGACGCGCACCCGATGCACATCCACGAGGTGCTGTTCCAGGTGGTCAACCGCCAGGCCATCGTCGTGGACGAGTCCGGCAGGACCTTCGAGGTGGTGCCTGGCTCCGTGCCGACGCCGCCCGAGCCGTGGGAGAACGGCTGGAAGGACACCGTCATCGCCTACCCGGGCCAGGTCACCCGTGTCCGGGCGCAGTTCAACACGCCCGGCCAGTTCGTCTGGCACTGCCACATCGTCGAGCACGAGGACAACGAGATGATGCGGCCGTACCGCATCGGGCCCGAACAGCCCGGTCAGCCGATGCCGCACCCGCATCGCCCGCAAGAGAGCGACGAGTAGGCGGTCTCGCCAACGCGGCTCCAGCCGGCCCGGCCCGGGGGGGTGCGCCCCTCGGGCCGCGCCGGTCTTTGTGCTTCCCGTGCTTCGCACCGTTCGGGCCTGACCGAGCGGGAGGGACCTCGTGCCCGGGCAGGCGTGCGGCGCCCGGCCGTGGCCGGCGCTGCCCGGTGGGGGGCTTGACAGGACAGACTGTGTGATACATAGTGTGTGTAACACACTATGCGCGACACAGCCAAACCGCCCGACCCGGCCAGCCTCGTCGAGAACCTGCGGCTCGAGCTGCGCCGCGGCTGCCTCGTCCTGGCCGTGCTGGCCCAGCTGCGGAGCGAGCACTACGGCTACACGCTCCGCCGCACCCTCGAGGACGCGGGCCTGCCCGTCGACGAGGGCACGCTGTATCCCCTGCTGCGCCGGCTCGAGAGCCAGGGACTCCTCGCGAGCGAGTGGCGGGAGCAGGACAACCGCAACAAGCGGTTCTACCGGCTGTCGACCAACGGGCGGACCGTGCTGAAGCAGCTCGCCACCGAGTGGGACGGCATCAACGCGTCACTGGCGGGCATGCTGTGAAACAGCTGTGGATTGCCGGCCATCAGCTGTTGGCCGTCAGCTGCCGGGCCGAGAACTCACGACTCACAACTCACAACTCACGACTCACAACTCACGACTCACAACTCCCAACTCCCAACTCCCAACCGACAACCGAGGAAGCCATGTCCCTGCTCGATCGCTACCTGCACGCCGTCCGCCTCCACCTCCCGGCCGGCCAGCAGGACGACATCATCGCGGAACTCGGCGAGGACCTCCGCGCCCATTTCGAGGAGCGTGAAGCCACGCTCGGCCGGCCGCTCACCGAGGACGAGGAGGCCGCGCTGCTTCGCCCCCACGGCCGCCCCATCGTCATGGCGGCCCGCTACCGGCGACAGCAGCACCTGATCGGCCCGGCGCTGTTCCCGTACTACTGGGCCACGCTCATGACCGCCTTCTCCATCGCGGCGGTGGTGATCGCCGCGCTCGTCGTGGCCTTCGCCATCTCCGGCCGGCCGTTCGGCGAGGCCGTGTCGCTGCTCTGGAGGGCGCCTCTCGAGGTGGCCTTCGCCGTCTTCACGTGGGTGACCCTCGTCTTTGCCGCCATCGAACTGGTGGCGGGCCGCGTGAAGGAGTGGGACGAGTGGGATCCGCGCAGCCTGCCGAGAGAGACCGGGGCCGTGAAGCCGGTATCGCGATGGGAGGTGGGCTTCGACCTGGTGTTCTCGGCGCTCTTCGTTGCGGCCTGGGCCGCGTGGCCGCGCTCCGACTTCCTGCGGACGCTGGGGCAGTCGGGCATCGAGCTCGCCCCGGCGTGGGGGCCCTTCTACCTGCCGATCCTCGCAGTGGCCCTTGCGTCGTTGTTCGCCAAGGCCGTGGTCCTCGTCAGGCCCGAGTGGACCAGGTTCCGGCTGCTCGCGGGCGCGGCGGGCACGCTGGCCGGCGTCGCGATCATGTCGCTGCTGCTGCGCGCGGGCGACCTGGTCGTGGTCACCGTGCCCGAGGCCGCGCACGCCGAACGGCTCGCGTCGATCGTCAACATGGCCGTCCGCGTCTCCTTCGTTGTCGCGATGGTCGTCAGCGTCGCGACGACGGCATGGGAGGTGTGGCGGTACCTGCGGGCGCGCCCGCGTGTCGTCGGGGCGCACCGCACCGCCTGACGCCCGGTCCGGCCCGCGCCGGGATCGTCTACACTCGGCGCCGTGCCGACCCGCCGCGCCGCGTCCGCTGCCACCCTCTGGCTGCTTCTCGCCACGGCCCCCGTCGGGCACGCCCGCACAGGCCCCGGCGAGCCTCGAGACACGCCCTTCGTCGATTGCGCGCGGGAGGCCGATTCGCGCGCGGCAGAGCCCCGCGCCGCCGGGGTCGACCTCGAACCGTGGGAGGACGTCCGGGTCCCGAGCCGCAACACCGAGCCGATGCACGCCTCCTTCGAGCGCTTCGACACCGCGGCGCAGGCGGTTGCCTGGGTCACGCGACCCGCAGTCCTGCCGGAGAGCGTCACGCCTGGGTCGCCGCCGACCCTCCCGTGGGTTCGGTCACTCGATGGACCGTGGAAGTTCCACTGGGCCCGGCGGCCGGCGGATCGGCCCCGGGACTTCTTCAAGGACGGATTCGACGTCAGCGGCTGGCCCGACTTCCCGGTTCCGGCCAACTGGGAGACAAAGGGCTTGGGCGAGCCGGTGCTCCTCGACGAGGCGATCGCATTTCCGCCCTACCCGCCGACGCCGCCGTTCGTGCCGCGCGACGAGAATCCCGTGGGCTCGTACAGGCGCACGTTCCGGGTGCCCGACGCCTGGCGCGGCCGTGAGGTGTTCCTGCAGTTCGGCGGCGTCAGCTCCGCGTTCCGCGTCTGGGTGAACGGCCGCGAGGTGGGCTACAGCCAGGACAGCCGGACACCGGCCGAGTTCCGCATCACGCCACTGCTGCGCACGGGCGAGAACACCGTGGCCGTCGAGGTCTACAAGTTCAGCGTCGGCAGCTACCTGGAGTCGCAGGACATGTGGCGGCTGGGCGGCATCATCCGCGAGGTCCGCCTCCTCGCCGCGCCGCGCGTGCGCCTCCGCGACGTCTTCGTGACCGCCGGCCTCGACGCCTCGTACACGGACGGCATCCTGCGGGCCACGGTCAACGTGCGCGATCTCTCGGATCGGGCGGCCACTGGACACCACGTGCGCCTTGCACTCCTCGACCACGCCGCCCGTCCCGTGTTCGCCCCGCTCACGCAGCCAGTGTCGGCGCCGGCCAGGGATGAGCTCGCCGTGCGGTTCGAGCGGCGCGTGCCGGCGCCGGCCCGCTGGACGGCCGAGACGCCGAGCCTCTACACGCTGACGGCGACGCTCGTCGACGCGGCCCGGCGGGACGTCGAGTCCGTCGCCGTCCGAGTGGGGTTCCGGAGCGTCGAGATCCGCGGCGGCCAGCTGCTCGTCAACGGCGTGCCCATCTACGTCAAGGGCGTCAACCGCCACGAGTTCGACCCCGTCGAGGGACACGTGATCACCGAGGCGTCGATGGTGAACGACATCCGTCTCATGAAGCGCCTCAACATCAACGCGGTGCGGGCGAGCCACTACCCGAACCACCCGCGCTGGTACGAGCTGTGCGACGAGTTCGGGCTCTACGTGGTGGACGAGGCCAACATCGAGTCGCACGGCGTGGACTTCGCGCCAGAGACCACGCTGGCCAACAAGCCGGAGTGGGAGGCGCTGCACATGGACCGCACGGTGCGGATGGTGGAGCGCGACAAGAACCACCCGTCGATCATCATCTGGTCGCTCGGCAACGAGGCGGGCGACGGGGTGAACTTCCAGGCGACGTCTCGCTGGATCAAGCAGCGCGACCCCTCGCGGCCGGTGCAGTACGAGCCCGCAGGGCAGGCAGCACACACCGACATCTACGCGCCGATGTACGCGCGCATCCCGGCGCTGAAGCGCTACGCGAACCGGCCGCAGACGCGGCCGCTGATCCTGTGCGAGTACGCCCACGCCATGGGCAACAGCGTCGGCAACCTGCAGGACTACTGGGACGTGATCCTCACGCACCGGCACCTGCAGGGCGGCTTCATCTGGGACTGGGCCGACCAGGGCCTGCTGCGGCACGACGCCGCAGGGCGGGCCTATTACCTCGACGGCGGCGATCAGGGCGGCGCCGACGGGCTGATGCTGCCGGCGCGGGAGCGGCCGAACCCGCATGCCCACGAGGTGAAGAAGGTCTACCAGTCCGTCAAGGCGGAGCCGGTCGACTGGGTCGACGGACGGTTCCGGATCATCAACCGGTACGACTTCCTGCCGCTCGACGGTGTCGATCTCGTCTGGACGCTCGAGGCCGACGGCGAGCGTGTGGCGTCGGGGCAGCTGCCGCCCGTCCGCATCGCGGCGCGCGCCTCAGGTGAGGTTCGCGTTCCGTTGCCGCCGATGACCGGGCCGGCGGAGTACTTCCTCACCATCAGCGCGCGCACCAACACGGCGACACCACTCGTGCCGACAGGGTTCGAGATCGCGTGGGACCAGTTCGCGGTACCAATGCACGCTGTGGGGGGCTTGAGCCCCGCCGTGAGCCCCGCCGATCGGGTCACCGCTGACCCCGCGGCTCGCCCCACCGACCGAGCCAGGCCGCTGACCATCGAGGAGACGCCGGCGGCCATCACCGTGCAGGGTGCCGAGTTCAGCATCGCGTTCGACAAGAGGGCGGGCGTGATGCGGTCGTTCACCTCGCGCGGCGTCGAGCTGCTGCGCGCAGGTCCGGAGCCCGACTTCTGGCGCGTGCCCACCGACAACGACCTCGGCAACAAGATGCCCGAGCGCCTCGGGATGTGGCGCGACGCCGGGCCGAAGCGTACCGTCGCGTCGGTGGCGGCCGTCCAGCCCTCGCCGGCCGACGTCGTCGTGACCGTGGAGTCGGTGCTCGCGGCGGGCGATTCGCCGCACACGACGCGCTACACGATCTCGGGCACCGGCGATGTCCTCGTGGACGTCTCGTTCATGCCGGGCAAGGCTGACCTCCCGGAACTGCCGCGTGTCGGGATGCGCATGACGCTGCCGGCCGCGTTCGACACGGTGACGTGGTTCGGCCGCGGCCCGCACGAGAACTACTGGGACCGCCGTACGAGCGCGGCCGTCGGTCTCTACCGCGGGAAGGTCGCCGACCAGATCCACCCCTACGTGCGGCCGCAGGAGTCGGGCTACAAGACCGACGTGCGCTGGGTGGCGCTCACACGAGCCGACGGCGTTGGCGTGATGGCCCTTGGGGTGCCGCTCGTTTCAATCGGGGCGTCGCCGTTCCTGTACGAGGACTACGACACGGCGCGCGGTGCCGGCCAACGGCACACCTCGGACATGACCCCGCGCGACCTCGTGGCGTTCAACGTCGACCTCGGCCAGATGGGCGTCGGCGGCGACACCAGCTGGGGGGCGAAAACGCACGCCGAGTACACGCTTCCCGCGCAGACGTACACCTACAGATTTCGCCTGCGTCCCGTCGGGCCGCAGGACGGGCCGCTGCAGGCCGTGGCGCGGCGGTAGCCCGGACCCGCTCAGAGGACGCCCCCCCGGTCCGCCTGCGGCTGGAGTGCGGCCGGCCGGCGCGTCTAGCGCGCCCGCATCAGCGCGATCAGTTCGTCGGGCTCCTTTGGCGCCAGGGCCGTGAGGATCACCGGGTCGCCATCGGTGATGAGTACCGTGTCCTCGATGCGCACGTGCAGGTTGCGATCGGCGATCTGCAGGGTCGGCTCGATGGCAATCACCATGCCCGGCTCGAAGGGCAGCGCCGGGTCGCCCACGTCGTGCACGCTCATCCCGACGAAGTGGCCGGCGCCGCCCGCGAACTGCGGGTCGAAGCCGTGCTTCTTGAACACCGCCTCGACGATCTCGCGGGTCTGCGCGCGGGTCGCGCCCGGGCGCATCGCGGCGATGCCCGCCTTCTGCGCCTCGAGCACGCAGGCGTAGGCCCGGCCCTGCAGCTCGTCGAAGGTGCCGGACACCGGCCAGGTTCGCGTGATGTCGATCACCTGGTAGTCGAGCGCGCCGCCGTAGTCCATCACGATCGTCTCGCCCAGCTCCAGCCGCTTGCCGTTGTCCTGGTAGTGCCAGACGAGGCCGTTCGGGCCCGCGCCGACGATGGCGGGGTAGCCGGCAATCTGGACGCCGTGGCGCACGTGGTGATAGGTGGCCTCGGCCTCGAGCTCGTACTCGAAGCGTCCCGGACGCGTGGCCCGGATCGCGTTCACGACCGCCTCGGCGGCGATGCGGCCGTTCTCGCGGAGCACCGCGATTTCGCGCGGCGTTTTGATCGTGCGCAGCCGGTCGAGCACTGGAACCACGTCCTTCAGCTCGTAATACGGGAAGGTGCGGCGCAGGAGGTCGACCTGGAGGGCGTGCTCCGACGGGAGCGCCGCGAACGGGTTCTGCATCCGGCGCCCGTAGGTGAGGGATCGTTCGCGGCGCGCGTCGTCCACCTCGTCGGGCTCCGAGAGCCGCACCCAGACTGCCTGGGTGCCGCTGGTGCGCTTGCGTGCGAGGAACTCCGGCGCCGTGTCGAGTGCCTGGATGGACGCGAAGCCCCACCGGGCCGCTGCGTCCGCGCCCTGTGTGAGCCAGTTCTTCCCGTCGGCCCGGATCTCGCGGTCGCCCTGGCGGGGGAGGAACAGGTGCGCCTCGGCGGTGGCGGCGTCCATGACGAGCACCGCGTTGAGGTCCTCGTTGCCCGTCAGGTAGTAGAAGTCGTTGTCCTGGTGAAACCGCGTGGCCGTGTTCGGCAGCGTCTTGCCCACGATCAGGACGAGCCCCTCGCCGAGCCTGGCGGCAAGCGCCTTCCGGCGCGCGACGAACTCCTCCGGCGGGTAGCCGAGGCGCTCGGCCGCGACGGGCGACGCCATGGTGACGAGCAGCAGCGCGGCGAGCCGGGTGAGCACGCCGAAACGGCGGGTGGTCATGCAGATCCTCCGGCGGGGATTCTACCCCTCACCCGGAGTCGACCGACCTCCGCGTCAGGTCGGCCTTCGTGCGGTGAGTGACGGGGGGCGCAGGTGATTCTGCGGCGACCGTGCCGCGGCCGCCCGGCGAGTTCGACGGTGCCCCGCGCGCCGTCCTGGCGGGGCCGTCGCGTCGTTCGCCGCGGGGACCGCCCCGCGGGCGCCCGACCGGAACTTGCTGAGTTGGCCCCCCGGGGTTCATGATGATGCGAGCAGGGTTGCCTGCCGCCTCGCGCTCGAGTGCCGGGAGGTGCCATCGTGCCGGGCCCGCGCTACGCTTCGCCTGGTGTGCCGCCCGCATCCCCCCAGTGTGGTGCCGGCCGTGTCTTCGACGCGGTCCACCCGCGTCCGGTTGCCGCCCGGCTCCCCCGCAGCAGCCAGCAACGCCCGCGCCTCCGTGCCGACGGGCCCCTCTGGTGCTGGGCGGCCTCCTCGAGGTCAAACCACGCCCCCGGGCGCTTCGTGCCGCCCACTGGTCTGTTGCCATGCCGACCATCATGACACTCCACGAGACCGGAATCCGCAAGACGGGCAACAAGAACGTGCTCTCCTTCGTCGAAGAGACGGCCACGCTCACTCGCCCCGAACGCATCTGGTGGTGCGACGGTTCCGAGGCGGAGAAGGAGGCCCTGACGGAGGCAGCCGTCGCACAGGGCATCCTCGTCAAGCTGGACGAGAAGAAGTGGCCCGGTTGTTACTATCATCGTTCCGACCCCAACGACGTCGCGCGCGTCGAACACTGCACCTTCATCTGCACCCCGGACATGGAGGAGGTGGGCCCGACCAACAATTGGATGGACCCGAAGCAGATGCATGCCACCCTCCGGGCCCTGCTGGATGGCTGCATGAAGGGACGCACGTTGTACGTCGTTCCCTACCTCATGGGCCCGGAGGGCTCCGACCTGAGCAAGGTCGGGATCGAGATTACCGACTCCGTCTACGTCGTGCTCTCGATGGGCATCATGACCCGGATGGGTGAGATCGCGTTGACGCAGCTGGGCGACCGCGACGACTTCAACCGCGGAATCCACAGCATGCTCG
>Ga0316622_100004526_pt1 | contig 10237 bp, 9 predicted proteins | sample OWC_Aug_OW2_C1_D_FD_207646 | JGI IMG/M metagenome (GOLD analysis project Ga0316622, IMG submission 207646) | Wetland soil microbial communities from Old Woman Creek delta, Ohio, United States - OWC_Aug_OW2_C1_D5_C | ecosystem: Environmental > Terrestrial > Soil > Wetlands | place: USA: Ohio... | reverse complement strand
TTATTTAACAGCGTTTCGCAAAGCTTGATGATGTTGGCGGCCTTGCTGTTGAACAAGCCTATAGTCTTGATGTATTCCTTCAGTCCCTCTTCGCCCAGGGCCAAAATCGCCCGTGGCGTATTGGCGACCGGAAATAGTTTGGCGGTCGCCTTATTGACACCCTTGTCGGTGGCCTGAGCGGATAACACCACCGCAATCAGCAACTCGAACGGTGTGTTGTAATTCAGCTCGGTCGTCGGGTCCGGAATTGCGGCGGCGAGACGGTCGAAAATCGCCAGGCGGGTTTGGTTGTTCATGCAGGTGATCAATGCGCTTGTTGGTTCAGGCGGCATTATAGGTGAGCCCGGCTGGAATTGTGGCAAACGAACTGGTCGACGAACGCAGATAGATCGATCGCAGGGCTTCCAATTCCTTATTTCATATCAAACAACTGGCTGAGAGCTTTGCCGACGAGCTGTTGATCTGCATCAGCCAGAACACCTGCTTTCCGGATAATCAGGCGATTATCCAGTGTAAACAATTTCATGCGGACGATTGATGCCGAAGAAAGACCGGCGCTACTCAAATCGGAAATAGTCACATCAAACAGCCAGTTTGAATTCTTGGCGCTGGTAATCATCGCCAAGGCTGAATGTCCCGAGAAATTGTTAAATGCTGCGGAGGATAGCACCAAGGCCGGCCGTCTTTTGTTCGCGTTTTGATCAGTAAACGGAAAAGGTACGACCACTACGGAAAATTTCTCAAAGGTCGGCATAGGCTTCATCATCCGCAACCGAATCCCATTCGCTTAAAGTACCTTGTAGGGCTTCTGTAAAAGCCATGTCTACCGGGGGTGCTTTACGAAGATGAACGCCGGCTTGATCAATTTCAAAGATAATCGCATCGCCTTCGCGCAGTTTCAGAGCTTCCAAAACCTGATCGGGAATAGTTGTTTGCTTGTGGTGAATGAATTGATAATTGGTTTGCATGGGTTAACTCCGGTTTTTACAAGTATCCCAAGTTCGTTTTTACCACGTAAATGCGGTATTAGGGCTGATATTTAAACACTTGGTCCACTGCCTCAAGTCGTCCCTGAACGGACAGTCAGATTTGGAAAAATTTAACGGCTAGATTATCGACATAATTGGAGCGTGGGCGAAATTTTCTCCGAGTTTATTTTTCTCGTCAGAACATTCAGTCTTCATTATCAGCGTTAGCCAAAAAAAGCAAAGTCGTTGCGGTAAGGTGGAGCACATATGAAGCAACAAAATCAGGCATCGTTCGCAACTCTGGCCCTTGACCATGACCAGCTAACTTATTCCTTACTGTTGGAACACCTGATTCAAGCAGTGTTTGGATGACGTTCAGTTGATTCTGCATAAATGGCGGCACCAACCCATTATGAAGAACAATATTTATTAGTTTTTTAGCAGTATCATTGCTGTCAAATATCCAGCCACGGGTAGTGCATATTGTTTTAAGAAGGCTTTCAATCGATTTTAGGCACTCGGTTGTGGTTTCTTCGAATCGACCATGACGATAGTGTTCATGTGCAGTTAGAAATTCTTCATTTACAGATTCGTAAGTTTGCTTGCTAAGTAGTTTCAGTACTGGCTTAACTGTTTCTGCATGAATAAACTGAGAGTCTACACGCATCAGTTCACCCGACTCATACTGGTATCCTATTCCGGATTCACGAAAACGTTGGTTGAGTTCTTCAATGAGAGAATCGACGTCAACTGTTCGGTTGAAATAGTATGAATCTTCTCGAATAACCTTATCAATAAACCTAAAGGTAACTTCTACAACATCTAACACCTGCTCATAATCATCTGTTTGCAATACAAAATTTGATAATTCTTCAAATCCTGTATCGTGCCTACCTGCAAGTCTGAAAACCCCATATTCTCTACACAATACATCGTTTATCTGCGAAATCATTTCTTTCGCATGATCTGAAAAAAAACCGCTTTTGTTCGAGAACGCCTCTTTAAGCATATGGACTATTTGCACCCTGAGCTTATTTGGCACTTCTTCGTAATGATAAATATCCGGAAATTCACCCCTTTCCTTTTTCATTCTCTTTGAAAACAAATCAAATAGCACTGAATTTTCCTTATTTTTTCTAAAAAGTTATTGAACAACCAAAGCCTCAAACCGAAATAGGCGCCTTAATTGCCGGATGGGCTTGATAATCCAGCATCTCGAAATCCTCGTAGCTGTAATCGAAAATCGAGTCCGGTTTGCGTTTGATGTTCAGCTTGGGCAAGGCCAAGGGCTGTCGAGTCAGCTGCAACTGAGCCTGTTCCAGATGATTGAGATATAAATGCACATCGCCGCCGGTCCACACGAAGTCGCCAACATCCAAGTCGCATTGCTGCGCGACCATGTGGGTCAGCAGCGCGTAACTGGCGATATTGAACGGCAGGCCCAAAAAGGTATCGCAACTGCGCTGGTAGAGTTGGCAGGACAGTTTGCCGGGCAGCCCTGGGATTGCCGAAGGAGCGACATAGAACTGGAACAGCGCGTGGCAGGCCGCCAGCGCCATCTTGCCGTTGGCGACGTTGGCTTGCGGCGACCGGATTTCGTCCGGCAGGTCCGCGACGTTCCAGGCCGAAACCATGATGCGCCGGCTGTTTGGCGTCTGTTTGAGCTGGCGGATTATCTGCGCGATCTGGTCGATGGCTGCGCCGTTACCAGCGGGCCAGTTGCGCCATTGCTTGCCGTAGACCGGCCCCAGCTCGCCGTTTTCATCCGCCCATTCGTCCCAGATCGTCACGCCGTTGTCGCGCAGATAGGCGATATTGGTGTCGCCCTTCAGGAACCACAACAATTCGTGGATGATGGATTTTAAATGGACTTTTTTGGTGGTCACCAGCGGAAACCCGGCGCTCAGGTCGAAACGCATCTGATGGCCGAAAATCGACAGGGTGCCGCTGCCGGTGCGGTCGCCCTTTTGGTGGCCTTCGGAGAGGATTTTATTGAGTAAATCGAGGTAGGCTTGCATGGTTCAAGAGTCCTGAAAGGTCGCTCGCCTATAATGGCGGCGGAGGTCGCGCGCTGGTTGTGCTTTTTGGTCCACATCAGTGCGAAAGCGTACCATTGTAGCCCTATTTTGCCGGCCCGAACAAATGCCGAAGTGGCGCTAAGCCTTGCCATTTCTGGATTTATTGTCGAGGCACATATCTTGCTGAAACTTTTATACCATTCAAGAAATTGGAGGTACATCATGCGAGATTGTCCACGCTATTGCCAACGTTTCAGCGATATTTCCATTTCCGAACGCATACTCAATAGCCTGTTTTTGCTTACGATCGCCATCGGCTATTTGTTTTCGTTGGGCCAGGTTTACTTTACGCATCAGGGCCGCGACGGCCAGCCGGGATTATCGATAGCCGACGTAGCCATCGCCTATCACGGCAGCCCGGACCAAACCCGCCTAGCGGCGGCGATTAATGGGCCGATGGCCGGAAACCTCAAATCGCCGGCCGACAAGGAAATCATCCTCGATTGGATAGATTCCGGCGCCCAGCACGGCATCTACGAAAGCCAGGTTGCGCCTGTTTTGCAACGCGATTGCCTGGGTTGCCACTCGCCAGCCAGCGGCGTGAAGGTGCCGCCGCTGACCAGTTACGAGGAAGTCGTCAAACTCACCGAAGCCGACCGGGGGGCTTCAATACCTTCTCTGGTGCGGGTATCGCATATCCATCTGTTTGGCATCGCCTTCATCCTGTTTTTTGTCGGCAAACTATTCATCTATTGCGATATGCCGGTGTGGTTGAAAAGGTTGACGATAGGTATTCCGTTCTTGAGCATGCTGGTCGATATTTTCGCCTGGTATCTGACCAGGGAAACTCCGGCTTTTGCCTATTTGCTGGTGGTCAGCGGCGCGCTGATGGGCTTGTCTCTGAATTTTCAGATTGCGTTGTGTCTGTATCAGATGTGGTTGCCGATCTCTTATTACCGCAGTTTCGCGGCCATGTTAAAAAACCGCTACGCTGACTTGTGGGAGTTTGTGCTTTTTAGCGAGCAATCTATCCGCTTCAGAAAGGCCGTCAGGCAAAAAGGATGGGAAGCTTGCGCCTACCTTTGGGAAAAGCTGGTGTGCTGGCTAGACCGGGAGCTTCTGCTTCGGAAAGGCGGCAGATTGATCGGAATGTGCCAAGACGGCATCAAGCGCTTGATGTAACGACGCCCATGTTTATTTGTCGACGTCCAGAAAAAAGGCCGGTTTCCCGGCCTTTAATATTGCCGTGTCGAATCGGTTTATTGCAACAGATCCAGAGCCTTTTCGGCGGCTTTTTGTTTGGTTTTACCCTCGACCGCTTTAACGGCTTCTTTTGTCGACTTGGGTGCCACATCGACTTGGCCCTTCACTTGTTTCGCGGTTTCCTTGCCGGTTTTCAAGGCTTCTTCGCCTTTCTTGATTTCTTCGGGCGTAGCTTGTTTGAGTTTTTCCTCGGCGGCTGCTTTTACCTTTTCTTGCGCTTGCTCTTTAGCGGTCGCCGGCGCGGTTTCCACGCTCTGTTTCAAGTCCTTGGCGTTTTCCAATGTTTGGTTGGCCGATTCAGCGCCTTTGACGGCGCCGGGCGCCGCTTGAGTCGCGGCGTCCTTGGCCACTTGTTTGCCGGCGGCTTCAAGTGCCGAGGTTTCGGCCATTACAGCACCGGAAGAAGCAAGCAATAAGGTAACGAATAAAGTAGTTCTGTTTTTCATGGTTTGTTCCTCAAGTAAGTGTGAACTGCGGGTACAAAATACACTAGCGAGTCTTAACTAAACATTAACGCCTATTTTCCGGAGATTCGCCCCAGGCTCAACGCGACCAATTCCTGAGCCCTATTCATGCTGTCCGCTTCCGCGTAACAGCGTAGCTCCGGGGCATTGCCGGATGGCCGAAGATGCACGATTTCGCCGTTATCGAAAGTCATACGCAGGCCATCGGTCAAGTCGCGCTGCCGTACCGCGCCCAGCTCATTGCCCCATAAGCCTAGATAGGGCTCATCGTCGCCTTGCAGCCTATCCAGCAGAGCCCGGCTGTTTTCGACTGGAAAATTCTGCAAACGGTCGCTGGCGGTATAGCGCTTGGGCAAGCCGGCGAGCAGGGACGATACTTTTCCGCCTTGTTGTTTGGCCATCGCCAATACCGCCAAGGCCGGTAAGACCGCGTCGCGGGTCGGTAGCGCCGCCAAAGATTTGCCTCGTACCGACAATCCCTCGCCGGCCAGGAAGCCGCCATTGGCCTCGAAACCGGCCACGCCGCCGCTTTCGACTTGTTCCATGCCGGCGATCACGTAGGGCGAGCCGATACGGGTGCGGATGACTTGTTTGAATAATCCGGATGTTTCGATCGCGGTATTGCAGCTGACCGGCGTCACCACGGTGTCGGCGTCCAGAAACTTGGCGCACAACAGGCCGACGATGTCGCCGCGCAGCCACTCGCCGGTTTCGTCGGCTATCAAGGGCCGGTCGCCGTCGCCGTCGGTCGAGATGATCGCATTGAGCTTATATTCGGCCGCCCAGGCCCGGCCCCGCAGGCGGTCTTCTTCGCCGACGGCCTCGGTATCGATGGGCACGAAGGTGTCGGTGCGCTCCAGGCCTATCACCTCGGCGCCGAGGTCGGCCAGTATCTCTTTCAGGCAATCGCGGGCGGCGCTGGAATGTTCATAGACACCGATGCGCCAGCCGGAAAGCAGGTCGCTGGCAAACAGGCTGGTGTAACGTTCACGGTATTGATTCAGGGCTCTTGCATTCATGGCGGGCAATGCTTCGCCGCCGGCAATTGGCTGAACATCGACCGTCGCTTCGGTGATGGCGGCTTCGTCGGCCTTGCTGATCTCGCCCTCGGCTCGATAGAATTTGATGCCGTTGCGGTCGAAGGGAATGTGGCTACCGGTGACCATGATGGCCGGCAAGCCTTGCGAGAGCGAATACAGCGCCAGCGCAGGCGTCGGCAGCACCCCGCAAAAATCCACCTCGCAGCCGGCCTGGCGGATCGCCGCCGAACAAGCGCGGACGATGGCCGGGCTGGACGGCCGCAAGTCCATGCCCAGGGCGACTCTTTGCCCCGGTTTGGCTAGATTCAAGCCTTGCAAAAACGCCAGCGTGTAGGCGGCGCAGACCTGGTCGGTCATTTGGCTGACCAGGCCGCGCGCGCCGCTGGTGCCGAAGGCCACGCCGCTGTCGGCCATCATTTGTCGGATAGAAATTGTCGTCATGGGGAATTGTGCCTAAGTGATTGGAATATTGGTGTTTGGCTTAGCCGGCAACATAATGTCTTTGCCGTTTGTTGGCAACAGTACGCTTGCTTTCCGTCTTGCCGGCATGCGCCAAAAAATCCGGAAGGCCTTTTTCGCCGCTATTCAGGTAATCGCTTCGCAAGGTAGCCTCTGCGTCGGTCGCGGGTATCTGCAAATCCACGGTCATCGCCGTGTAAGTCAGCTCGAACAGGCGCTTCAAGGCGATCTGCCAGGTGCTGCCGGTCAAAGCATATAAGGCATCGCTCAGTTGCAAGAAACGGGCGAATGGCTGGTCGGCAAAAATGACCGGTAGCGTCTCGGCAAATCGCCCCGAATTGCCGATCAAATCCCAATAGCGTGCGAAGCGGTTCAGACGCTGTAGGTCGGCAAAGTTTATGTCGCGGGTGCTGAGTATCGAATACGGCGGATTGGGATCGTAACGCAGTTGGTATTGGTCGTTATGGCGATTGATAGGCGCGCCGCGCAATCGCTTCAAGATGCCGACCTGAATTTCCTGGGGACTCAGCGCCACCAATTGATCGAAACTACGGCCGAAGCCTTCCAGCGTGTCGCCCGGCAATCCCGCTATCAAATCGGCGTGGACGTGGGCGTTGGAATGTTGCCGCAGCCAGCTTAAGTTAGCGCGGGTCTTGTCGTTGTCCTGTTTGCGGCTGATCAGTTGTTGTATCAAGGGATCGAAGCTTTGCACGCCCACCTCGAATTGCAGTCTGCCTGGCGGAAAGCGTTTGATTGTCTCTTTCAGCTTATCCGGCAGGTTGTCGGGGATCACCTCGAAGTGCAGATAAAGATCGTCGCCGAGTCGTTCTAGGAAAAATTCCAGTATCGCCACGCTACTGTCGACTTTTAAGTTGAAGGTGCGGTCAATGAATTTGAAATGCCGTGCCCCTCGATGGTGCAGGGCATCCATGTCTTGTAAAAACTTATCCAATGGAAACGGCTTGGCGGTGACATCCATCGAAGACAGGCAGAATTCGCATTTGAACGGGCAGCCGCGCGAGGCTTCGACATAGGTGATGCGCTGGCGCAAGTCGCTATCGCTGTAATAAGGGTAGGGCGGCGCCAGGCGGTCCAGCGGCACGCTTTCGCCCCGGATGATCTTCTCCGTCGGCCTTTCGCCGGAAAGCAGTTGCCGGCAAAGCTTAGTGAAGCTGATCTCGCCGTTGCCGGTGATCAGATAATCGGCCAGCTCGGCGACTGCCGGCAGGTCCGGCGGATGGCTGACTTCCGGCCCACCCAACACCACCAGCACCTGCGGCGCGACTTGTTTCAGGATGCCGACGACGGCGGAAATTTCCGCGACATTCCAGATATACACGCCAAGGCCGATGATCCGGGGCTGGTGTTGCAGCAGTTTCTCGGCAATCTCGACGGGCTTTTGCTGGATGCCAAATTCCACTAGCTCGGTACTGGACTGTAGCTCGCCAAGATTGGCGTACAGATAACGCAAGCCGAATGCGCTATGGATATAACGTGCGTTGAGAGTGCTGAGAACGATGCTGGCCATGCCGGTTGCGGGATATTGCCTTGGTAAACGGGCGGTCAGGATAGCATTGATTGGTTCGTTGAGAGAATGCTCCGCACGGCTGGTATAAGGTCGAATAAATTCGCCCCTACCTTCTTCGCCCACCCAATAGCGATCCCAACACTCCGCGTATGATCTGCCTGCCGACTTCCTGGCCTATGCTGCGGGCGGCGCTCTTGGCGGCGGCTTCCAGCACGCCTTGCCCGCGCCGGCCCGATTTGCCCGTATTGCCACCGAGCAGGATGTCTCCCCAGGCCAAGCCGCCTTGTGTAGTCGGAGCAGAAGAGTCTTGTCCGGCGCGGCCCTTGAGGATTTCGTAGGCGGATTCGCGGTCGATCTGTTTTTCGTAATGGCCGTAGATCACGGAATTTTGCAGAGTTTCCTGGCGTTCGCCGTCGCTAACCGGGCCGATGCGCGAGCAAGGCGGCTTGATCAATGCCCGCTCGACCGGCTGCGGCGTGCCTTTTTCTTCCAGGAACGACACCAAGGCCTCGCCGACGCCGAGTTCGGTGATCGCGGTTTCCACGTCCAGTTTCGGATTACTCCTGAAGGTTTCGGCGGCGGCCTTGACGGCCTTCTGGTCGCGGGGCGTAAAGGCTCGCAAGGCATGCTGGACGCGGTTGCCGAGCTGGCCCAATATCACGTCTGGAATGTCCAGCGGATTCTGGCTGACGAAATAAATGCCGACACCCTTGGAGCGGATCAGCCTGACCACTTGCTCGATTTTTTGCAGCAGCGCAGCGGGCGCGTCGTCGAATAGCAAATGCGCCTCGTCGAAGAAGAACACCAGCTTGGGCTTTTCCAGATCTCCGGCTTCCGGCAGGTTTTCGAATAGCTCCGACAGCAGCCATAGCAATAGCGTGGCGTAGACGCGCGGCGAGTTGTACAAGGTATCGGCGGCCAGGATGTTGATCACGCCGCGTCCGCCATCGGTTTGCAGCAAATCGTTGAAATCCAGCGCCGGCTCGCCGAACAGATTTTCGCCGCCCTCGTGTTCCAGTTGCAGCAGGCCGCGCTGGATGGCGCCGACGCTGGCCGCCGAGATGCTGCCGTATTCTCCGCGTAGCTCGGCGGCGTTGTTCGAGGCATATTCCAGCAAGGCGCGCAGGTCTTTCAAATCCAGCAACAGCCAGCCGTTGTCGTCGGCGATCTTGAACACGGCGGTCAGCACGCCGGCCTGCACTTCGTTGAGGTTCAGCATCCGCGCCAGCAGCAGCGGCCCCATTTCCGAAATGGTCGAGCGTAGTGGGTGGCCTTTTTGTCCGAACACGTCCCAGAACAGCGCCGGTACCGCAGCGTAATTGAAGCCTTCAATTTCCAGTTCGGCGAGCCGTGCCTCGACCTTGGCATTGCCGCCGCCGGCCCGGCTGATGCCGGACAGATCGCCCTTGACGTCGGCCATGAACACCGGCACGCCGATGTTGGAAAAGGCTTCCGCCAGGGTTTGCAGGGTGATGGTCTTGCCGGTGCCGGTGGCCCCGGCGATCAAGCCGTGACGATTGGCCATCGCCGGCAGCAGGCAGAGTTCGGTAGCGTTGGATTTGCCGATAAGAAGCGGTGCGGTCATGGTGGTTTCCCTGAAACAATCAAACTTTGGGGAAACCATATCACGCTAGAGCCGATTGGCCAGTATCCTCGATTACGGTTCCCTTCATCGAGGCTACTGGCTTTGTCACATAGCGTCCCCTGTCATAGCAGGGTTATGCTTATCACCACATCTTATACCAAGGTTTCTTCTCTTCGGGCGAGGGAGAAGGCGACGGGTGTTCGGCTGAGCCAAGGGGAAATGGCGCAGTCTTTGTTCCTTCCACAAACCCGTAAACAGCTATTGCCCCGCCTTTATCGGCTGACAATACCTCCCGACAATCGTGAACAAGTATTCCGGTTGCAATTGCTGCCCCCATAGCGGCATCCTGAAATGCGAGTGGAGTTACCTCGCAATACTTGAGAAAGAACGGGGCAAGACGATCATGGGATTCTTTGAAGGTAAGTTGTGAGAACTTCGCTGACGCGTATTCTCGGTCCAGATTCTCCTCTCCAACCTTATCTCCGAGCTGTTGCAGCGTTGCAAACATAACATTCATAAGTTTTGGGCCATGAGTGTTGGCTTGGTCAGATATGACAGTTGTTCCGGGCTCGATTGCTCTATCGAAGCCAAAACTACGGTACATCAAAGAACCGGCCATTCTTGCCATCGACGCAATCAGCGTCTCGGCATGAAGCCGCCCCTCAATGGTGAGTAACTTTCTCGCTGACTCATTGAAGAAGCCGGCAGAGGCAATTAGAGCTTTGTGCTGCTCATCGGTCATACAGTTCTCCATCTGCATAATGTTTGGCATGAGTTGGCTGTGGAGGCCGCAGGCCGGAATGGGTCCGGTGCGACTGGCATGGTAGTCAGCAAGCTGGTGGAAGTCCAGCCATTGCCCTGTGAGAAGGGAAGATGTAGGCGAAGGCAAGGGTGTCCAAAGAAACTCTGAAT
>Ga0316622_100004524_pt1 | contig 10238 bp, 3 predicted proteins | sample OWC_Aug_OW2_C1_D_FD_207646 | JGI IMG/M metagenome (GOLD analysis project Ga0316622, IMG submission 207646) | Wetland soil microbial communities from Old Woman Creek delta, Ohio, United States - OWC_Aug_OW2_C1_D5_C | ecosystem: Environmental > Terrestrial > Soil > Wetlands | place: USA: Ohio... | reverse complement strand
TCGGCCCGGCAGCAGATGGTCAAGCATCCGCCCGACATCCTGATTACCACCCCCGAATCGCTGTACCTGATCCTGACCAGTCCCCTGGCGCGGGGCATGTTCCGCACGGTGCACACCGTCATCGTCGACGAGATCCACACCCTGGTGGGCAACAAGCGGGGCGTCCACCTGGCGCTATCGCTGGAGCGCGTCGTCGAGCTGGCCGGGCACCCGATCCAGCGGATCGGGCTGTCGGCCACCCAGCGGCCGCTGGACGAGGTGGCCCGCTTTCTGGGCGGCTATGAAAAGCAGGACGGCGCATTTGCGCCCCGGCCAGTAACGGTCGTCGACGCCGGGATGATCAAGCCGATGGACCTGCGGGTGGTCACCGCCGTGGAGGATTTCAGCGACCTGCCGGGCGGGTCGATCTGGCCGGCGGTCATCCCCCAGGTGATGGACCTGATCGAGAGCCACCGCACCACGCTCATCTTTGCCAACAGCCGCCGGCAGGCGGAGCGGGCCGCCGACCGGCTCAACGATCTGCACCTGGCGCGGCAGGCAGGCCAGGACGGCGGCCCAGAAGCGCTGATCGAGGGCGGGGTGGTCAAGGGGCGCGGGTTTCAGGGCAGCGGCGTGGTGGGCGGGCCGTTCCGGGCCCACCACGGCAGCGTCAGCAAGGAATCGCGGCTGCAACTGGAGCGGGCGCTCAAGGACGGCCGCCTGCCGGCCCTGGTCGGCACCTCCTCTTTGGAGCTGGGCATCGACATCGGCGCGGTGGACCTGGTGGTCCAGCTCCAATCGCCCAAGGGGGTGACGCCCGGCCTGCAGCGGGTGGGGCGCTCGGGCCACCTGGTGGGCCAGACGAGCGTGGGCCGCATCTTTGCCACCCACCGCGAGGACATACTCGAATCGGCGGCGATCGTCCACGCCATGCTGGCCGGCGACGTAGAACCGAGCTACACCCCGCAGAACTGCCTGGACGTGCTGGCCCAGCAGACTGTGGCCATGGTCAGCGTCCAGGAGTGGGATGTGCCGGCCCTGCTCGACCTGGTCCGGCGCGCCTACCCCTATCACGATTTGACGCCGGAATTGTTGCACAGCGTTCTGGAGATGCTGTCGGGGCGCTATCCCGGCACGGCCTACCGCGAACTGCGCCCTCGCCTGGCGTGGGACCGGGTGCACGACCGGCTGGCCGCCCTGCCCGGCAGCCGCCTGCTGGCGGTGCGCAACGGCGGGACGATCCCCGACCGGGGGAGCTTTGGCGCCTACCTGTCCGACCGCAAGACGCGCCTGGGCGAGCTGGACGAGGAGTTTGTGTACGAGACCAAGCCGGGCGACGTCTTTACCCTGGGGGCCAACACCTGGCGGGTGCTGGAGGTGACCGAAGAGCGGGTGATCGTCAGCCCGGCGCCCGGCTACCTGCCGCGCATGCCCTTCTGGCGGGGCGAGTTCGCCCGGCGCGACTATCACCTGGGCAAGCTGTACGGCGAGTTCCGGCGCGAGATCGCCAGGCGGGCCACGACCGAGGAGGAAGCCCACGTCGTAGAGTGGCTCATGCAGGATTACCGCCTGGACCGCAACTCGGCGCGCAACGCCGTGGAGTATGTCCGGCACCAGGTGGAGGTGCTGGGCGCCATCTCGTCCGACCGGACGGTGATCGCCGAGCTGTTTGCCGATCCGGTGGGCGACCTGCGGCTGGTGATCCACTCCTGCTTTGGATCGCGGGTCAACAGCCTGTGGGCGCTGGCCCTGGCCAGCGCCTTCCGCGAGGCGTTGGGCAGCCAGCCCGAGGTGCAGGTCAACGACGACGCCATCCTGTTCCGCTTCCTGGAAACCGACCGCGACCCGCCGCTCAACCTTGTCCGGGAGATGGGGCCGGACGAAGCGCGGGAGCGGGTCCTGGCCGAGCTGCCCAGCTCGGCGCTGTTTGGGGCGCAGTTCCGGATGAATGCCGCCCGGGCCCTGCTGCTGCCGCCGGCCAAGGGCGGCCAGAAACGGACCCCCTTCTGGCTGCAGCGGCTGCGGGCCAAGGACCTGCTGAACGCGGTCAAGGGGTTCAAGGACTTTCCGCTGCTTGCCGAGACCTACCGCGACTGCCTGCGCGACGTGCTGGACCTGGCCCACGCCGAGGAGCTGCTGCGCGGCATCCAGTCCGGCGAGATCGAGGTGATCACCGCCGAGACGGTGGTGCCCAGCCCGGTGGCGGCCAGCCTGCTGTACGATTTCATCGCCCAGTATATGTACGAGTGGGACCAGCCCAAGGCCGAGCAGCAGATGCAGGCGCTGCTGTTGGGCCGCGACCTGCTGGGCCAACTGCTCGACGATGCGTCGCTGCCCGATCTGCTGCGGCCGGAGGCGGTGCGCGAGGTGGACGACCAGCTGCAGCGCCGGGCCGCCGGGACGAGGGCGCGCACACCTGACGAGCTGACCACCCTGTTCCTGGCGCTGGGCGACCTGTCGGCGGACGAGGCCGCCGAGCGGTGCGACGGCGACGGCAAGGCCTGGGTGCGGCATCTCGCCGCCGACGGCCGGCTGGCGGCGCTGGAGCTGCCCGGCCTGGTGGGGCGCTACGTCCTGCCGGAGCAGGCCGCCACCTATCGAGACGCGTTTGACCCGGCGGCGCCGGAGGAGGACGCCGACGCAGGCCGGCGGGCGATCCTGCGCCGCACCTTGAGCACCCACGGCCCACTGTCCCGGCAGGCGCTGCTCGACCGCTATCCGTGGCCCGCCGCCTGGCTCGACGCGGCGCTGACGGCGCTGGTCGACAACGGCGAGGCGGTGAGCGGGGCGATCACCCCCCCTGCGCCATTTACGCCCGAGTTCTGCGACCGGCGCAACCTGGAGCGGATCCACCGCCACACCCTGGCCCTGCTGCGCCACGAGGTCGAGCCGGTGTCGCTGTACGCCTATGCCGATTTCCTGGCCCGCTGGCAGCACCTCCACCCCGTCGAGCGGCTGGCCGGGACGGGTGGGCTGACGCGCCTGCTGCAGCAGATGCGCGGCCTGCCAGCACCGGGGGCCACCTGGGAGCGCGACCTCCTGCCCCTGCGGCTGGGTGATTATCAGTCCGGCGAGCTGGAGGCGCTGTGCCAGCAGGGCGACCTGGTGTGGGTCGGCTCGGGCGGCAAGGACCCGAGGCGAATGCAGGTGCGGTTCCTGTTCCGGGGCGAAGGCCACCTGTTCCTGCCCTCCGAGCCGTCCGAGCTTGAGCTATCGCCCGCCGCCGGCCAGGTGCTTGCCTTTCTGAAAGCAGAAGGGGCCTGCTTCCTGGCCGACCTGAAAGAGGGCACAGGGCTGGCCGGCGACGGTCTGAACGGGGCGCTGCTGGAGCTGGTGGCGGCCGGGCTGGTGACCAACGACTCGCTCCAGGCGCTGCGCCAGGTGCTGGCCTGGAGCAGCGAGCAGGGCGTGCCGGACCGCACGCCGCTCAGCTCGCTGGAGGCCGAGCTGTCGGCCTGGCGTCAGGACCGCGGCCCGGTCCTATCGCGCCCCGACCGGGGGCGCCTGCGGGCCGCCAAGAAAGCGGTAACCGCCCGGCTGAAGCGCGCGGCGACGTCCGGCTGGCCGGGCCGGTGGAGCCTGGTGCACCGGATCGGGGTGTGGGGCAAGGAGGCGCCGTTTGAGGAGCGGCTGGCCCGGCAGGCACGGCAGCTGCTGCAGTGCTTCGGGGTGGTGACGCAAAAGAGCCTGGAAGAATCGCGGGGACGTCTGGCCGGCGACGCCGAGGAGGCGTGGGATTGGGGGCTGCTGTACCGGCAGCTCCAGTTGATGGAGATGCGCGGCGAGGTGCGGCGCGGCTACTTTGTGCAGGGGCTGCCCGGGGTGCAGTTTGCCCTGCCCGAGGCGGTGGAGCGGCTGCGGGAGTGGACCAAGCCCGATGCGCCGGGCACAGAGGACCTGATCCTGCTCAACGCCTGCGACCCGGCCAACCTGTTTGGCCGGGCGTTGCCCGTGGTGGAAGGTGAGGGCGGGGTCGCCCTCGCCGGCGAGAACGGGCCGGAGGAAGGGGGAAAGGACCCGGCGCGGTTCATGCGCATCCCGGGCAACTACCTGGTGCTGCTGCACGGCCGGCCGGTGCTCCTGCTGGAGCTGGGGGCCGAGCAGGTGACGGTCCTGGCCGGTCTGCCGGAGGAGACAGCCGAGCGGGCGCTAAGGCTGGCCGTGGAGCACGTGGCATGCGGGCTGCGGCGCTTTAGCCTGAGGCGGTGGAACGGGGAGTCGATTCTCGACAGCCCGGTGGCGCCGCTGCTGGAAAGGCTGGGGTTCCGGCGGGAGGCGCTGGTCTATATCTGGGAAGGCGGTTAAGTTTGCCTTTTCGGGTTGAGTGTGCTATACTGGCCTAGAACGCGGTGGATGTAGCTCAATGGCAGAGCGCCGGTCTGTGGAACCGGCGGTTGCGGGTTCGACCCCCGTCATCCACCCAGCAATAAAAACACCTCGGGGAGCCTGACGAAAGGCTCCCCCTTTTTTGGTCGGTATTCAGGCAGCGAGCAACTCACTCCCGCACGACCACCAGCAATGCGATGTCGTCTGACTGCTCGGCGCCACCCATGAACTGCTGCACGCTGCTCAGGATGGCATCCCGGATAGCGACCGCCGGCCGGCCAGCGTTCTCTCGGGCCACCTCCATCAGCCGCTGCATCTGGTAGAACTCGTGCTTCTCGTTTTCGGCTTCGGTGATTCCATCGCTGTATAGGATCAGGGCATCGCCGCGTTCCATCTGTGCGCGCCTCGCTTGCCACCCCGAGTCCTCCTGCACCCCCAGGGCCATGCCGGTGTTCTTGAGCAACAGCGGGGCCTCCGGACACGTGGAGCTGAGCAGTAGCGGTGGATTTTGCCCGGCATTGCTGTAGACCAACAGCCCTGACCCTGGTTCCAGGACGCCGAGGAAAACGGTGACGAATTGCCCTCCGCCGGCATACTCATGCAATTGCCGGCTCACCGCCTCACACACCGTCGCGGGTTGGCCCGGGAACTCGGCTATGGCTGCACGCAACAGAGCGATGCTCATCGCCATGTAGAGCGCCGCCCCCACCCCCTTGTCGACCACGTCGGCAATCAGCATCGCCACGGCGCCGCCAGGAAGCAGGATCGCGTCGTAAAAGTCGCCTGAGGTCAGCTTGGCTGGGAGCAGTGACACAGATAGGTCCCAGCCTGGCAGCTCCGGCAGCTTGCCGGGCATAAAGCTGGCCTGCACCTGGGCCGCCAGCACCAGTTCGCGTTCCAGGCGCTGGTTGGCCTCCTCCAGGTCCCGCTGCAAGGCGTGCAACGCGAGGTGTGTCTCGACCCGGGCAATGACCTCTTCCAACTGGAACGGCTTGGTGATATAGTCCAGACCGCCGGCAGCAAAAGCCCTGACCTTGTCCTGGATCTCGTCCAGCGCGCTGATGAACAGGACGGGCACGCTGGTACTCTCGGCTGTGGCCTTGAGCTGCTCGCACACCTCGTAGCCGTCCATCCCAGGCATGCGGATGTCGAGCAGGACAATGTCCGGTGGGTCCATCCGCACCGACTCCAAGGCGCGCACGCCGCTCGTGACAGCCCGCACGTGGTGGCCGCGTTCGCTCAGGATCTGCGACAACAGCCGCAGGTTCGCCGGGTTGTCGTCTACCGCAAGGATATTCGCAGGTCGCTTGATAGCGTTCAAGGTCGGGACCTGTGAAGGTAGGCCAGTATCTGCTCGTGCTCGTACCGGTCCGCCAGCTTTACGATACCCTCGGCCAGCTCCGGGTCCTGCTCTGCCATCGCGCTCGCCAGCCGGTGAATGGCCTCCAGGTCACCCAGGATGGTCGCCCGTTCCAGCTCCTCCAACCATGCTGGCTCGGCTGCACGCAGCCGCGCTGCCAGCCGTTCGCCCTCGTCCCCCGCTGGCGCAGTCCGCCCTTGGCCATCTTCGGCCACAGCAGCGGCCTCGGGCCCCACGGCTTGGTACACATAGCGCACGCCCAGGTGCCTCGCAACCGTCGCAAAGAGATCCTCCTCGCGAAACGGCTTGCGCATATAGTCGTCGCAGCCTTCCGACAGGATAACAGCCCGCTCCTCCTCCAGGGCGCTGGCGGTGAGGGCAATGATAATCGTCGCCATGCCGCGGGTCGTCGCCTTGATCTGCCGGGTGGCCTCGTAGCCATCCATAACCGGCATGCGCATGTCCATCCAGATTAGGTGCGGCTCCCAGGCTTGCCAGATCTCCAGCGCTTCCTGGCCGTTGGCGGCCTGGCGCACCTCGAACCCGACCGGCTCGAACAACTTGAGCAGCAGCCGGCGGTTGACCTCCTGGTCGTCGACCACCAGCATGCGGTAGACCGGCTGCCCCGGCTCCAGACCGACCACGCGCTGAGAAGGCGGCGGCGCCTCAAGGTCGGCCACGCCGACCGTCTCCACCGGCAGCTCGAACTCAAAGGTGCTGCCCTTACCGAGCTCGCTGCGGGCGCGGATTTCGCCGCCCATCAGGCGCACAAACTGCTGGCTGATGGCCAGTCCCAGGCCGGTGCCCTCCTGGGATAGGCGTCCGCTGCTGGTCTGGCCAAATGGCACAAACAGGCGATCCAACTCCGGCGGGGCGATGCCGGGACCCGTATCCTGTACGGCAAAGCTGACCCTGGCGCCGTGCCCGTCAGGTGCAGAGGCAGCCTGGACCCTCACTAGCACTCGGCCCTGCCGTGTGAACTTGACCGCATTGCCCAGCAGGTTCATCAGCACCTGGCGCAGTTTGCCTTCGTCGCTGCGTACGTAGCGAGGCACCTCCAGGCCCAACTCCAGAGCCAACGCGACGCCCTTGCTCTCAGCGCGCAGGGCGAACATCTCCTCCAGGCCCTCCAACAGGCGATGCAGGTCAAAGGCGCGCCGGTTCAGCGTGGTGCGGCCCGCCTCGATCTTGGACATCTCCAGCACGTCGTTGATCAAGCCCAGCAGATGTTCACTGCTGCGATGGATGATCTGGAGGTCCTCCTGTTGGTCGGCTGGCAGTCGCCGGTCGCGGGCCATGATCTGCGTAAAACCCAGGATGGCGTTCAGCGGTGTGCGGAACTCGTGGCTCATGTTGGCCAGAAAAGTGCTCTTGGCCTGGCTAGCCGCCTCGGCCGCCACCTTGGCCCGTTCCAGCTCTTGCATCGTATCGCGCAGCTCGTGCGTCCGCTCCAGCACCTGGATCTCCAGCCGCTTCCGCTGGCGTTCAACCGATCGAATCCGCAGCACAAACAGGGTTGAAATCATGCCAATTGCCCCGGCTGCCACCAAGATGCGAAACCACGTCGTCTGCCAGAAGGGCGGGGGGATGACGATGCGGAGCGCCACCCCCTGCTCGTTCCACACCCCGTCGCTATTGGTGCCCTTGACCCGGAACACATAGTCGCCTGGAGGCACGTTGGTATAGTTGGCCAGGTGCTGGTTTCCAGCATCAGTCCATTCTTTGTCTAGCCCCTCCAGGAAGTAGGCGTAGTGGACCTCCTCCGGCGAAGAAAAGTGGAGCGCGGCGTAAGAGAACTGAAAGTAGCGGTCAGTGTAGGGTAGCCGGATCGAAGAAAGGGCCTCGATCGGCCGCTCGAGCGGCGATCCGGGCCCTACGGGAACCGGCCGGCCATAGATCTCAAAGGCAGTGATCACGATGGGGGGGATGAACGGATTGTCCCGGATCAGATCGGGATGGAAGACGTTGAGCCCGAGCACTCCACCAAAGAACATGACACCTTGCCGGTTCTTGAAGCGTGCAAACTGGTTGAACTCGCTGGGCTGGAGCCCGTCAGACCGGTCATAGTTTCTGAACGACAGGGTGCCCGGATCGAATCGGGACAGCCCTTTGTTCGTGCTCAGCCACAAATCGCCCTGGTCGTCCTCCAGGATGCCGTACACATAATCGTTCGGCAGACCGTCGGCCTCCCGAAAGGCAGTAAAGGTCCCGCGCTCCGAGTCGAACCGGTTCAGCCCGCCGGCCGTCCCGATCCACAGCGTACCATCTTGAGCCTGCAGCATGTCGAGGACAGTGTTGCTGCTCAGGCTGGACGGGTTCTGCGTGTCCCTCATGTAGCGCGTGAACCGTTGAGTGGCTTGATCGTAGCGATTCAGCCCGCCGTTGGTAGTGCCCATCCACAACCTGCCCTGCCTATCCTCAAAGATCATGCAGACGGCATCGCTGCTCAGAGTGTAGGGATTCTGCGGGTCGTGAGTAAAGAACCGGCCGGCGCCGGTCTGGCGGTTGAACGCGATCAGGGCCACAGCCGATCCCAGCCAAAAGCCACCCTCTCGGTCTTCAAAGATGGCAAGGATTATGGGCAAGGCATAGTGCTGGAACGTTTCCGTGGCCCGGTCAAAACGCTCCAATCCCGATGGTGTGCCAAGCCACAGCGTGCCCTGGCGGTCCTCGTAGAGCACATAGACGGTGTTGTCGGCCAGGCTGCCGGCGTCGGCCGGGTCGTTCTGGTAGTGCTTCCACGTGGCGCTGGCGGGATCGAACCGGTTCAGACCACCGCCGTTCGTGCCCACCCACAGCACGCCCTGCTCGTCCTCCAGGATCCCCCACACCGAATCGCTGGAGAGGCCGTCCGGATGCCCCGGCTCCGAACGGATGAGGGAGAACTTGGCCCGGTATGGATCGTACGTGTCGGCTCCCGATCCAAAGGTCCCAAACCACAGCATCCCCGAGCTGTCTTCGAAAATAGACATGACGCTGTTGTTGCTCAGGCTGGTGGGCTCACCTGGATCGTTCTGGTAGTGAGTGAAACGACCCGTCCTGCGCTCCAGCAGGTGCAGCCCGCCACCCACCGTTCCCACCCACAACTGGCCTGCCCGGTCTTCAAAGACCGAGGCCACCGAATTGTGGCTCAGGCTGGCCGGATCCGCCGTGTCATGCACGAACCGGGTAAAGTGGCCCGACTCAAGCTCGAGGCGGTTGAGCCCTCCCGTGAAGGCGCCCACCCACAAGGTACCCTCCCGGTCGAGATACAGGGTCTGCACAAAGGCATCGCTCAGGCTCTGCGGGTCATCCGGATCGTTGCGGTAGTGGCGAAAGGACCCGGCTGTGGGGTCTAGCCGGTCCAGGCCACCGCCCCCGGTGCCCACCCACACGAATCCGTTGGCATCGCACAGGACGGCAAGAATGTTGTCCGTGCTCAGGCTATCTGGATTTGAAGGCTCCGACAGGTAGCGGGTCACCTGCCCGGTGCGTGGATCCAGCCGGTTGAGGCCGCGGTTGCCTGTCCCGGCCCACACGATGCCGGCCGAGTCGACGTCCACAGCCACAACCGAGTCCTCACTCAGGCTGTTCGCGTTCTGTGGATCGTTCAAGAAAGGGGTGAACTGCCCGGTCCGGGGATCGTAGCGGTTCAGGCCCCCGTCGGCGGTGCCGATCCATATCTCCCCCGAAGGCGCCTTGTCCAGCGACGCCACAAAGTTGCCCCGCAGACTGTTCGTGGCAGCAGGGTCCTCCTTGAAGATGGTGAATCCGGTCCCGTCGTACCGGTTCAGGCCATCCTGGGTCGCCAGCCACAGGAAGCCCTGATCGTCCTGAAGGAAATCGGTCACGACACTCTGCGACAGGCCCGCATCTGGTGGAACATGTCCGAACGAGATCCCTTGGCTGTAGAGGGTCAGCGCTGCCAGGCTGGTTGGCAGCTCCTGCGGACTCTGTGCTGCTGCCGGTGCCAGGGTGGGCTGGGGGAGGGCCGTCTCGGTCGCCGATCCGGGAGTCCCCCTGCACGCAGCAGTCAGGAGCGCCAGGAGCAGGAGCGAACCGGCTAACAACTGCCGCCCCACTGGACCAGAGGCTGGATTTTGGCGGTGCCTGACAGTCACAAGACGATCCCCTCCCGCACGTCAAGTATACTCGCAACCTGCTGCTTGTCAAACCGGAAGATGACCGGCTTGTCGTAGCGGGTATCGAAGTGGCTCGCGCGCCGGCCGGCCTGAGGCAGGCCTTCTATTTTCCCACGGTGCATGGTAGAATGAAGATACCGAATAAGTCCGGCTCGGCAAACGACGATAGATTGCTGGCTGAAGCGTTGGTACGATGCGGAGCTGACAAGGACCGGCCTCCAGGGTCGCCCCGAATCCCGGAAGTCTGCAGGTGCGCCCGTGAGACCGCGTCAAGACTACGGCTTGGGCGTGCCCGGCCCACACTCGCCCCGGAAGAAGGCCCATTCCTCACACTCGGTGCCGTCGAGGAAGATGCAGAAACCCTGCTGGCTCCCGTCGGCGGCGGTGCGGATCTCGACCTTGTAGCCCTTCTCCTCGCAGAACACAGCGGCCGGGTTGGCGATCTGGGCCCC
>Ga0316622_100004523_pt1 | contig 10239 bp, 8 predicted proteins | sample OWC_Aug_OW2_C1_D_FD_207646 | JGI IMG/M metagenome (GOLD analysis project Ga0316622, IMG submission 207646) | Wetland soil microbial communities from Old Woman Creek delta, Ohio, United States - OWC_Aug_OW2_C1_D5_C | ecosystem: Environmental > Terrestrial > Soil > Wetlands | place: USA: Ohio... | reverse complement strand
CCCAGGCCAAGACGAACCAGCCCTGGGGTCCGCTGCCCCTGGCGGTCACCGTGGACGGCACCGATGCCTTCGATCCCGAAGGCCAGCGGCTCGACTATCGCTGGGTGCTGGGCGACGGCCTCCGCGACGTGCTGGTCGTGCTCGACACGATCCCGGCGGTGCTCTACGCGGGCGAGGACGAGGACTCGCTCGCCGAGCGCAGGCTCGAGCACGGCAACGGCATCGTCTGGAGGGCTGCGGGGGCCCTCCGCGAGTACCTGTTCCCCGGCGGGTGGGTGTCCCCGGTCGGCGCGGGCGACCACGCCGCGGACGAGGTGCTCGACCCAGCAACGGTCCTGGGGTCATGCCGCGGGGCGGGAGAGCAGACCCTGCTCCCGCTCGCCGCGGTCGTGGTGCCCTCCCTCTACCCCAATTGCGCCCAGCGGGCGGTGCGGGTGAGCGACGCGGACCGTCCTGGAAGCTGGAGCCGCTCTACGCCACCGACCCCGACGGCGAGTCCGATGCGCTCTTGCTGAGCCACGGCTCCGGAGGCCTGTTCATGCAGGTGTGGAGCACCAACCGGATCGGGCTACCGCGCGCGGAGACGTTCCTGGAGTTCCTCGACTCCCTCGAGCGCATGCCCAGCGCGACGCACGTCGAACGCTGACGGGCGCACGTTAGGATGCGCCGCGCCATGGCGGCTGACGACGGGATGGCGGTCCGCGCGCGCGGGCTCGTGAAGCGCTACGGTGCGCTGGTCGCCGTGGACGGAGTCGACCTCGAGGTCGAGCGCGGCACCTGCCTGGGGCTGCTCGGCCCCAACGGCGCCGGCAAGACCACGACGATCGAGATGTTGGAGGGTCTCAAGCGGCCCGATCTGGGCCAGATCACGATCCTCGGCTTGGAATGGGGCCGCAGCGATCGCCTGATCCGCGAACGCATCGGCGTGCAGCTGCAGGAGACCGACCTGCTGGCCAAGCTCACGGTGACCGAGACGCTGCGCCTGTTCGGCAGCTTCTATCGCGCACCGCGCGGGCTGGCGGAGGTGCTCGACCTGGTCGGGCTCGAGGAGAAGCGCGGCGCGCGCGTGGACGCGCTCTCCGGCGGCCAGAAGCAGCGCCTGGCGCTGGGCTGCGCGCTGGTCAACCGGCCCGAGGTGCTGTTTCTCGACGAACCGACCACGGGCCTCGACCCGCAGGCCCGCAGGCATGTCTGGGAGGTGATCGACCAGTTCAAGGAGCAGGGCGGCAGCGTGCTGCTCACGACGCACTACATGGAGGAAGCCGAGCGGCTCTCCGACCGGGTCGTGATCGTCGACCACGGCAGGGTCATCGCCCAGGGCACACCCAAGGCGGTGATCGACGCGCTCGGAGCCGAGCACATCGTCGAGCTGCGCCCGCATGCCGCCGACGGCCAGCCCGCCCCAGAGCTCGTCGACGACGACACGCTGCGCCTGCTGCCGGGCGTGCGCGAAGTCAGCCGCGACGACGGTGCGATCCGGCTCGCCGTCAGCGACACCCAGGCCGCCCTGGGAGCGCTGCTCGGGCTGCTGCGCGAGCGCGGGCTCGTGGTCGAGGACCTGCGCACGCACCGCCCCACGCTCGAGGACGTCTTCGTGGCCCTGACCGGCAAGCACCTGCGCGATGGCTAGGGCACGCGAGGTGCTCGAGCTCACGCGCGTGCGCGTGCTGCTCTTCGTGCGCGAGCCCGAGGTGCTGTTCTGGGTCTTCGCCTTCCCGCTCGTGCTGGCGGCCGTGCTGGGGTTCGCCTTCCGCAAGGGCGGAGTGCCCTCGTCGCGTGTCGCGGTGCTGCCCGGTCCAGGCGCCGAGGAGCTGGTCGCCACCTTGCGCCGCCAGGGCGGGCTCGAGGTCGAGCTCCAGCCCGACGAGGAGCTCGCCGCGCGCGGCCTGCGCGGCGGAGCGCTCGACCTCGTCGTCCGGCCGGGCGAGCCGCCGCACCTGCGGCTCGACCCCCAGCGACCGGAGGGCGAGACGGCGCGCCTGCGCGTGCTGGCTGCGCTCGAGCCGCGCGTCGAGGGCGGACGCGAGAGCCTGGCCGTGACCGAGCCCGTCCAGGCGAGCGGCTCGCGCTACATCGACTTCCTGTTCCCCGGCCTGCTCGGCATGAACCTGATGGGCACGGGCATGTGGTCGATCGGCTTCGCCATCGCCGAGCTGCGCCAGCGCAAGGTGCTGCGGCGCCTGCTGGTCACGCCCATGAGCCGCCCGGCCTTCCTCGTCTCCTTCCTGCTCTCGCGGCTGGTCTTCCTGGTGATCGAGGTCGCGGTTCTGACCTCCTTCGGAGCCTGGGTGCTGGACGTGCCCTTCCGCGGCACGTGGCCGGCCTTCGCGCTGGTCGCGCTGGTCGGCGCGGTCTCGTTCGCCGGCCTGGGCCTGTTCGTCACTGCGCGCGTGCGCACGATCCAGGGCGCGTCGGGCATGCTCAACCTGGCGATGATGCCGATGTGGCTCGGCTCGGGCGTGTTCTTCTCCTACGAGCGCTTTCCAGAACTCTTGCATCCGCTGCTGCGCCTGATCCCGCTGACCGCCCTCAACGACGCGCTGCGCGCCCTGATGCTCGACGGCGACGTCCGCGCAGCGCTCGGAGCGCCGCTCCTGATCCTGGTCGCATGGGGCGCACTCTCCTTCGGCGCGGCCTTGAAGCTCTTCCGCTGGGAGTAGCCATGGTGGAGCCGCTGGATCCCGAAGTCGTCCGCGCACTCCCGGCGGACGATCTGCGCGCCCTGCTCGAGGCTCGCGCGCGCCTGGAGAGCCCCAGCCTCGCCGCGCGCATCACGGCGCTGCTCGGCACGCCGATCGAGCGCGGGATGGAGCTCCTGCCGGCCACCTGGCAGGACACGATCCAGCGCGCCACGCGCTCGGCGCTGGAGCAGGCGCTGGAAGTCGCGCTGGCCACGCTCGAGCACCCGACGCCGGAAGCTCGCCTGGTCCCGGCGACTGGCCTGCATCGGCTGGCGGCGGGCCTCTCGGGTGCAGCTGGCGGAGCCTTCGGTCTGGCCGCGCTGCCGATCGAGCTGCCGATCTCCACGGTCGTGATGCTGCGCGGCATCGCCGACATCGCCAGGGCGCAGGGCGAGGACCTCTCCGATTCCCAGGCGCGCCTGGCTTGCCTGGAGGTCTTCGCCCTGGGCGGCCGTGGACGGGGCGACGACGCGGCCGAGACCGGCTACTTCGCCGTGCGAGCCGCGCTGGGCAAGGCCGTCTCCGAGGCCGCCGCCTACGCCGCCGGTCGCGCCAGCGCGCGCGAGGGGGCACCCGTCCTCGCGCGCCTGGTGGCCCTGATCGCCGAGCGCTTCGGCGTGGTCGTGGGCGAGAAGGCCGCCGCCTCGCTGGTGCCGGTGGTCGGCGCCCTGGGCGGCGCCGTCGTCAACGTGGTCTTCATCGACCACTTCACCGAGGTCGCGCGCGGCCACTTCACCGTCCGCCGCCTCGAGCGCCTGCACGGCCCCGGCGCCGTGCGCGCGGCCTGGGCCACGCGCTGAGCGGGGCCTCCCGACCGGGGCGCCGCTTTGGCGTGGGAACCCGTTTGAGTGGGCGGACGACGAAGGAGTCGGCGGGGCCAGCAGGGGTCTCGAACCTGAAAGCAGAGGGGCGCATGCCCCGGGCGGGACAGGAGCCCCCGCCAGCGTCGGGCGCGGACTCTCTCCCGCGGTCGGCGCGAGTGGTGCCGGGTCGGTCCCGGGGGGGCCCGATCCCGGCGCCGCTCTTTCTCGTCTAGCGGCCCGGCGGTCGCGGTGCGATGCGGTGGTCTTGCAGCGCCGCTGGCACGGTCCGCTGGAACAGGTTGCCCCGACACGCGCAGCGATCCGGACGAGTGCCGGCGCCCTAGGGGTTGAACCGGCCAAGTCCGAGCCAGGCTCCAGCACGTCCCCGGTTTGGGTCCGCGGCCTGCGCCTGGCCAGGAGGCCGTCGAAGGAAGCTCCAAGGCGCTGCTCGACTTGGTGCCCTTCCTGCTCGACCACATGGCGGCCAGAGTCGGAGAGCCTCCCTTTGGCGCGACCCCGGACAGGCTGCTAGCCTCCGACTTCCGCCATGCCCGACCCCGAGATCGTCGCCGCGCTGCGCAGCCTGCCGGCGTTTCGCTACCTGCCTCCCGACCTGCTCGACCTGGTGGCGGAGTGCTGCCGCATGATGGAGCTCGCTGCGGGAGACTCGGTATTCCTCGAGGGCGAGCCGGTGCACGGCTTCTTCGCCGTGCAGAGCGGGGCGGTCAAGGTCTTCCGCCTCAGCCCAGACGGGCGCGAGCAGGTCCTGCACCACCTCCGGGCGGGCCAGACCTTCGCCGAGGCCGCGGTGCTGTCGATGCAACGCTACCCAGCGCACGCCTCGGCCACCGAGGCCGGCACGCGCCTCGTCGAGGTCGCCGCCGAGCCGTTCCGCAAGCTCTTCCGCGCCGACGACCGCCTGGCGACTGCCATGGTGAGCTCGCTCTCGATGTGGCTCCTGGGCCTGGTCGAGCGCATCGAGGAGCTCTCGGTCGCCAGCGCGGGTGCACGCCTGGCGCGCTTCCTCTTGCGCCAGCCCTCGCGGCTGGTCGGCGGCAAGGCCGAGATCGCGCTGCCGATGTCCAAGAAGGAGCTCGCCGGGCACCTGGCGATCACGCCCGAGACGCTGTCGCGCTTGCTGCGCCGCTGGCAGGACAGCGGGCTCGTCCGCTCGGAGGGTCGCACCCTCGCCGTCCTGGACGAGCGCCTCCTGACCGCCGTCGCGGACCGCGACGAGGCCTGCTGAGCAGCGGGAGCCGCGCCGATTCCACAGCAGCAGCTCCGGGCGCCGCCCATCAGGCGGCGGGGACGCGAGGGGAGAGCGTGTCGCGGGCCGGTGCGGGGCAGGGCCCGCCTCCCCCGCCAGCAGGAACCGCGCGCGCCACTTGCGCCGCCTGGGTTGCGGGCGTCCGCCCGCACTGGGCTACGAACTGTTGCCCATATCGCGCTGCCGGCGAGGCCGGGAGCATCGCCGCCCCACGGGCGCGCGCGTGCGCGCGGCACGGCCTTGGAGCCGTCGTCCGCGCAGCGCGCGCCGCCTTGTCGCTGCCGCCCCCGCCCCGGCTCGCCTCGGCTCCTGCTGCGGCGGCCGGGGGATACCCGTCCAGCCGCAGGGGGCGCAGGGTATCCTCGTCCCGCGCCCGCACCCCAGGAGCACCCCAGGTATGCAAGTCACCGGCTGGATGGTCTCGAACCCCGAGGAACCCATGGTGCGCACCTCTCGCGAGGTGGAGCCCGCGCCGGGTGAGGTGCTGGTCGAGGTGGCGGGCTGCGGGGTCTGCCACACCGACCTGGGCTTCTACTACGACAAGGTCCCCACCCGGCACGCGCTGCCGCTGACGCTGGGCCACGAGATCAGCGGGCGCGTGGTGGCCGCCGGGGCGGGGGCCGAGCGCTGGGTCGGCCGGGACGTGATCGTGCCGGCGGTGATCCCCTGCGGCGAGTGCACCGCCTGCCGCGCCGGCAAGGGCTCGATCTGCCCCAAGCAGATCTTCCCCGGCAACGACGTGCACGGCGGCTTCGCCACGCACGTGGCGGTGCCGTCCAAGGGTCTGTGCCGGGTGCCCGACCTCTCTGACAAGACGCTCAACCCGGGCGGGATCGACCTGGCCGGGCTCTCGGTCGTCGCCGACGCCGTCTCGACGCCCTATCAGGCGATCGTGCGCAGCGGCCTGGAGCGCGGCGACGTGGCCGTGTTCGTGGGCGCCGGCGGGGTGGGGGGCTTCGGGGTGCAGATCGCGGCCGCGCGCGGGGCCGGCGTGGTGGCGGTCGACGTCGACGCCGGGCGCCTGGAGACGATGAGCCGCTTCGGCGCCAGCCTGACGCTGAACGCCGCGCAGCTCGCCTTCAAGGAGCTCAAGGGTGCCCTGAAGCGTTTCGCCGACGAGCGCGGCGCGCCGACCTGGCGCACCTTCGTGTTCGAGACCTCGGGCTCGCCCAAGGGCCAGGAGACCGCCTTCGGGCTGCTCGGCCACGGCGGGTTCCTGTCGGTCGTCGGCTACACGCCCTCCAAGGTGGAGCTGCGGCTCTCCAACCTGATGGCGCTCGACGCCACGGCCCAGGGCAACTGGGGCTGCCTGCCCGAGCACTACCCCGCGGTCGTCGAGCTGGTGCTCGCCGGCGCGGTCCAAGTGGCGCCCTTCGTCGAGCGCCGGCCGCTCGCGTCGATCAACGAGACCTTCGCCGACATCCACGCGCACCGCGTGGCCCGGCGCGTGATCCTGGTTCCGGAGTCCTAGCCATGCAGTTCAAGAACCACGACCTGGTCGAGGCCGCGCCGCGGCCCGGAGTGCTGTACGAAGAGGTCCCGCTGGCGGGGCCGAAGGGCGAGCGCGCCGCGGGCCTGCACTGGGTGCGGGTCGTGCTCGACAACCCGCGCCAGCTCAACTCCTACACGACCAGCATGGTCAAGGACGTGATCCTCTCCATGCGCCGCGCCTCCAACGACAGGGGCTGCGTGGCGGTCGTGTTCACCGGAGCGGGCACGCGCGCCTTCTGCACCGGCGGCAACACCGAAGAGTACGCCACCTACTACGCCGGCCGGCCCGAGGAGTACCGCCAGTACATGCGGCTCTTCAACGACATGGTGTCGGCCATCCTGATGGTCGACAAGCCGGTCATCTGCCGCGTCAACGGCATGCGCATCGCCGGCGGCCAGGAGATCGGCATGGCCTGCGACTTCACCGTCGCCCAGGACCTCTCGCTCTTCGGCCAGGCCGGTCCGCGCCACGGCTCGGCGCCCGACGGCGGCAGCACCGACTTCCTGCCCCTGTTCGTCGGCGCCGAGCGCGCCATGGAGAGCTGCACGCTGTGCGAGCACTGGAGCGCGCACAAGGCCCTGCGCATCGGCCTGATCACGGCGCTCGTGCCGGGGCTCAAGGTCGACGGCAAGTTCGTGCCGAACCCGCTGGTCGTGACCGAGCGCTGGATGGACGAGTACGGGCGCATCGTGCACGGCGAGTTCCGCCAGGGCGCCGAGCGCGAGCAGGGCAAGGCGCTCATGGCGCGCGGCGAGGTCGATCTCTCGCTGCTCGATCGCGAGGTCGAGGGCCTGATCTGGAAGCTCGCCAACACCATGCCGGGGTGTCTGACCAAGACCATCGAGAGCGTGCGCAAGCACAAGCTCGAGCACTGGGACAAGAACAAGGAGTCCAACCGCGCCTGGCTCGCGCTCAACATGATGACCGAGGGCCGCACCGGCTTCCGCGCCTTCCACGAGGGCAGCAAGGACTGCCGCGAGGCCGACTTCCTGCTCCTGCGCCGGCGCCTGGCCGAGGGCGGCGTGTGGGGCGAGGAGCTGGTCGAGGAGGTCCTGGCCAAGGCGCACGGCAAGGCCGTGGCCGCGCACTGAGGCGGGCCGTGGAGCAGCGAACCCACGCCCTGCCGGCGCTCGAAGGCCCGGTGCGCCTGGAGGCGCTCGAGGAGGGACAGGTGTGGAGCCTCGTGCTCGACACGCCCAAGGCCAACATCCTCGACGGCCCCAAGGTGCGCGCGCTCACCGCGGCCTTCCACGCCGCGGGCGAGGCGCGCGGCGTCAAGGCCCTCCTGATCTCCGGCGCCGGCGCGCACTTCTCGTTCGGCGCCAGCATCGAGGAGCACATGCCCGGCAGCGTGGAGGCCATGCTGACGGGCTTCCACGACATGTTCCGGGCCCTGCTCGCAGCCGCGGTGCCGACCGTTGCCGTCGTGCGCGGACAGTGCCTGGGCGGCGCGCTGGAGCTCGCGAGCTTCTGTACACGCGTGGTAGCCGCTCCCGACGCCAAGCTGGGACAGCCCGAGATCAGGCTGGGCGTGATCGCGCCGGTGGCCTCGTTCATCCTGCCCGAGCGCATCGGCCGCGCGGCGGCCGAGGAGCTGTGTCTGACAGGGCGCTCGGTGGCCGCCGAGGAGGCGCGTGCGCTGGGCCTGGTGGACGAGATCGCCGACGACCCGCACGCGCGCGCGCTGGCCTGGGTGCGCGAGCACCTGCTGCCGCTCTCGGGCTCGAGCCTGCGCCTGGCCCAGCGCGCCGTGCGCGCCGGACTCGCCGAGCGCTTCCAGCGCGACATCGCCCAGCTCGAGCGGCTGTATCTGGACGAGCTGATGGCCTCGCACGACGCGCTCGAGGGCCTGCGCTCGTTCCTCGAGAAGCGCAAGCCGGTCTGGAGGGACGCGTGAAGGACCAGGGACTGGGCGAGCTCGTCGCGCGCTGCGAGGAGCTCCTGCGCGACTACCGCATGGGCGCGGTGCGGAGCTGGAAGGAGCGCACCGGGGGCCTGGCGATCGGCTTCATGCCGGTCTGGGCCCCGCGCGAGCTGTTGCACGCGCAGGGTGCGCTGCCGGTCGGGCTGATGGGGGCGGGCGACGACCTGGAGATCATCCGCGGCGACGCCTACTACCAGTCCTACATCTGCCACATCCCACGCAGCACGATCGAGCTCGGGTTGAACGGCAGCCTGGACTGCCTGGACGGGGTGCTGTTCCCCGCGACGTGCGACGTGATCCGCAACCTGTCGGGCATCTGGCGCATGCGCTTCCCGGAGAAGCTCGTGCGCTACCTCGACGTGCCGCAGGACTTCGACCCCGAGGTGGGCGGGCTGTTCCAGCGCCACGAGCTGGAGGAGCTCGCGCGCGAGCTCGCCGCGCGGGGCGCGCGACCCTACGATCCCGAGGCCCTGCGCGCCTCGATCGGGCTCTACAACGAGAACCGCGAGCACGTGCGCGGGCTCTACGATCTGCGCCGCAACGCGCCCTGGAAGGTCCCGACCTCCGAGCTCTACCTCGTGATGCGCGCCGGGCTCGTGCTGCCGGTCGAGGAGCACAGCCAGCTCCTGGCGCGCTATCGCTCGCTGGTCGAGGCGGCCGAGGAGCGCCGCCCGATGGACCAGGCGCGCGTGCTGCTGGTGGGCTCGTTCTGCGAGGCGCCGCCGCTGGGTCTGATCCGCACCCTGGAGCGCGCCGGCTGCTACATCGTCGACGACGACCTGGTGCAGGTGCTGCGCTGGATTGCGCAGCCTATCGCCACGGAGGGCGACCCGCTCGAGAACCTGGTCGAGTCCTTCCTGCGCCACTCGATCGCCGGTCCCACGCGCTGGTCGGGCGAGGGCGACAAGGAGCGCGAGGTGCTCGACCGCGTCGAGTCGAGCGCGGCCGAGGGCGTGCTCTACTGCGCGCCGAGCTTCTGCGACCCGGCGCTGCTCGACCAGCCCATGACGCAGAAGGCGCTGGACCAGGCCGGAGTGCCCTGGACCAGCTTCAAGTACGCCGAGAACACCGGCCAGTTCCAGGTGATCCGCGAGCAGGCGGGCACCTTCGCCGATTCGATCAAGCTGTGGAGCGAGGCATGAAGAACCCGTCTGCGTCGCAGAGCGCCGAGGTCGTCCACAAGGACGGCAGCCAGCTCAGGCAGAAGCGCATGATCGCCGAGCACTTCTCGCGTCTGGCGCGCGCCCCACAGACGGGCGAGAAGAACGTCTACACCTTCGTGCCCGGCAACCTGACCGAGCTCCTGCAGAGCTTCGACCTCCTGCCGGTGCTGCCCGAGATCAACGCCCTGCAGTCGGGCATGCGCGGCAAGTCCAAGGATTACATCCAGCTCGCCGAGAAGCTGGGGCACTCCGAGGACGTGTGCACCTACGTCAAGTGCGACGTGGGGATGCTGCGCTCGGGCAACGTCGGGCCGACCGGCGAGCGCCTGCCGAGCCCCGACCTGCTGCTGCTCTCCTACACCGGCTGCTTCACTTTCCTGAAGTGGTTCGAGATCCTGCGCCAGGAGTACGACTGCCCGGCGGTCATGCTGCACGTGCCCTACCAGGGCGGCGGCACGGTGACCGACGCCATGCGCGATTACGTCGTGGCGCAACTGCGCCGCAAGGTCATCCCGGCCCTGGAGAAGGTCTCGGGCAAGCGCTACGACGAGCAGCGCCTGAAGCAGTGCCTGGCGCGCTCGGCCCAGGCCGAGGACGACCTGGTCTGGGTGCTGGAGTCGGCCAAGCAGCGCCCCGCGCCGATCGACGCCTACTTCGGCGGCGTCTACTACGTCGGCCCGATCTTCAGCTCCTTCCGCGGCTCGCAGGACGCGGTCGACTACTACCGCGAGCTGCGCGAGGAGGTGGCCGAGCGCCTGCAGGCCGGGCTCGGTCCGGTCACGCCCGACGGCGTGATGGAGACCGAGCGCTACCGCCTGGTGGTCGAGGGCCCGCCCAACTGGACCAGCTTCCGGCGCTTCTGGAAGATGTTCAGCGACGAGGGCGCGGTGGTGGTGGCCTCGACCTACA
>Ga0316622_100004522_pt1 | contig 10240 bp, 8 predicted proteins | sample OWC_Aug_OW2_C1_D_FD_207646 | JGI IMG/M metagenome (GOLD analysis project Ga0316622, IMG submission 207646) | Wetland soil microbial communities from Old Woman Creek delta, Ohio, United States - OWC_Aug_OW2_C1_D5_C | ecosystem: Environmental > Terrestrial > Soil > Wetlands | place: USA: Ohio... | reverse complement strand
AGCATCAGCTCGATGAACTCGCGGGCGTGGTAGAGGTACATCGTCCCGAAGACGATGCTCACCAGCGGGATCAGCGCCAGCACCACGTTGGTCAGGCTGAGGATCACCCGCGACCCGCTGCCCCCGAACCGGAACAGCGCGTCGGTGAGCACCAGGAACAGCAGGCTGTAGACGATCAGCCACCGGTTCCGGAAGACGTTCCGGAGTTCGTAGCCGAGCAGCTGGAGGACGGTGCTCATGCCACCCTTGCCCGCATCAGGCGGGCGACGGCGTGCTCCAGCCGCTGTTCGCCCGTGGTCCGGCGGAGCTGCTCCATGGTGCCCTGGAAGTGGACCTTCCCCTCCACCAGGAACAGCACCTCGGAGGCCAGCGCCTCGATCTCGCTCATGATGTGCGACGTCAGCAGCACCGTGACTCCCCGCTCGGTCGCCTCCCGCACTTTCTCCTTGAGGATGCTGCTCGCCAGCGGGTCGAGGCCGGCGGTCGGCTCGTCGAGGATCACCAGCGATGGCCGGAACAGGAACGCCACCACGGCGTTGAGTTTCTGCCGGGTGCCGCCGGACAGCGTCCGGATCGGCTTCCCCAGCTCGGGCGCCAGGGCGAACCGGTGGACCAGGTCGTCGTCCACCTCGGTGACCCCGGGGCGGAGGCTCCGCACCAGCCGCAGCACCTCGTGGCCGGTCAGGTTCTCGGGAAAGGGCGCCCCCTGCGGCATGTACCCGATCCGGGCGCGGTAGGCCGGGTCGGTGCCCACCGGCTCCCCGAAGACCTCGATCCGCCCGGCGTCGGGGCGCACCAGCCCCAGGACGCACTTGATCAGGGTGGACTTGCCGGCGGCGTTGGGGCCGACGATGGCGGTGACCCGGCCCTCGGGAAGCACCGAGTCCACCGACTCCAGCACCTGCAGCTTGCCGAACCGCTTGGCGACCCCGCTGATCCGGAGCGCGGCGGGGGCGGTGGTGGCGTGACTCATCGCGGCCGCTCCATCAGGGGGGTGGCGTCCACCAGGGTTTCCGGCGTCAGCACCGGGAGCACCCGCTCGGCGGCGTCGAGCAGGTCCACGAAGAAGCTCCGCAGCATGATCACCGCGGGGGTGTTCCGGGCCACCAGCAGCGAGAACAGCCGCACCGGCCGGAAGGGAACGTCGCCGGTCCCGTCCCGGTCGAGGTCGTAGCCCTGGTAGCGGTCCCACCAGTTGCCGGCGAAGACCGAATAGTTGCTCTCGGAGTTGGTGGCCACGTCAAACGAGTTGCCGGTGAAGGTGTTGCCCTCGAACCGGTTGTCGATGCTGTTGGCCATCAGCCGGATCGCCCAGCCGTTGCCGGCGAAGGCGTTCCCCGTCACCACGTTCCGTCCGCCGCCCTCGAACAGCAGCCCGACGGTGTTGTCGTCGAAGGTGTTGTCTTCGAGCCGGCTGTCGCTGATCTCCTTGAGGAGCAGCCCATACGCCGTGGGGCCCTGGTTGTGCTCGAACCGGTTGTCGGCCACGGTGAGCCACCGGGTGTACATCACCGCGATCCCCGCCCCGTTCCTGACGAAGACGTTCATCCGGTAGTTGCAGCTGTCCGAGAACATGAAGTGGAGCCCGTAGCGGACGTTGCCCTCGCTCCGGTTCCCGGTGATCTCCGTGGCCCGGACGAACTCGAAGTAGAGCCCGTCCCGGTGCCCCGTCACCAGGTTGTCGCGGAGCACCATGTCGCGCGAGTTCCAGAGGTGGATTGCATTCCCCGAATACAGCTCCGCCCGACCCGGCCCGGTCACCCGGTTCCGCTCCAGCCGGCAGTCGCGCGACCCGGCCACGTAGATCCCGTAGAATCCCTCGCGGATCTCCAGGTCCTCCGCCACGCACCCCCGCACCCCGTCGAACTTGAGGACCGCCCGGTCCTCGACCTGGCTCGGGTCGACGTGGCTGAGCACCAACCCCCGGAGCGCCACGCTGTCCGCCGTCACGTGGATCAGCATGTAGCCGCCTCGGCCCCGGATCTCCGGCCGCCCCTCCCCCACCAGCTCGAGCCGCTTGTCGATGACGATCGGCCCCTCTTCGTACCGGCCCGCCCGCACCACGATCCGGTCCCCCGGCGCCGCCAGCCGCACCGCCTCCGCCACGGACCGCACCGGGCCCTTCGGCGAGACGACGATGTCGGTGGCAAGAAGCGTCAGAGCGAGGAGGAGCATCGGTGGGTGGGCGGTTGGATGGTTGGGCGGTTAGGTGGTTGGGCGGTTGGGGCGGTTCTCTGTTTTCTGTTCCCTGTTCCCTGTTCCCTTCTCACTCCTCACTCCTCATCACATCTGCCCACCTCACCAGCGTCCCGCCCAGCGCCGCCGCCAGGCTGTCGGCGGACGGTCCCGGGTGCAGCGCCGCGAACCCATGATTCATCGGCGTCCGGAGACGGTCGCTCCGCAGGAACACCGCCTCCTCCACCCGGAGCGGCGGGGCGTTGGGCGCCAGGAAGTCGTTCACCCAGAGCGAGTGCACCGCCGCCGAGTCGGCCGTCCCTTCGCGCACGAAGGCGGCCAGGCAGCCGGGGTCATCGAAGATGAACGCCTTCCCGGTCCGGAGCACCAGCTGGGCCGCATACTCCGGCTGCACCGTCGTCATGTGGCAGTAGTCGCACTCCCGCTCGCCCCAGGCGATCGGGACCGGCCCCGGCTCCCCGCAGGCGGCGAGGACTAGGGCCAGCGTCAGGCCGCGACGGATCGCCGCTCCAGCACGCACAGCCCCACCCCGATGCCCAGTGACAGTATCAGGGCCCAGCCGCCCGCGGCAGGCCACGACGTGGCGTAGAAGTTGAGCAGCTGCTTGGCCCCGATCAGCGGTGGCTGGTAGGCCATCCCGGGCACCCGGATGGCGGCCGTCGGGTCGAGGTTATGGCCGTAGTCGTAGCCCCACTTCCAGAAGTCGGCCAGCCCGGCCAGCGACAGCAGCACGAACAGCCCGGTCCAGGCATAGAGCAGCGGGCGCTTCCCCGCCAGGGCGGTGAGCAGCCCCAGCACCAGCAGCCCGCCCACCAGGTACGGCATGAACCGGAGTTCGGGAATGCTCTCCGGGATGATCTCCTTCATCCCGATATAGTGGTTGAGCCCGTTGATGCTGTCGAGGTCCTGCGGCTTCTGCCCGGTGATCTGGTTGATCCAGATGTACAGCCCGAGCCCCTCGGGGTACTGCGGGGCGATCAGTCCGATATGCCAGAGCGGCTTCAGGAAGGGCACGCCCAACAGCGCCGCCGCGACCGCCATGCCGATCCTCGAAACCCTCCGCATTACCGGACTCCTCTCTCGACTCACGACTCTCGACTCTCGACTCTCCGCCCGCGCGGCGCGGGCGGAGAGAACCGGGCCGGCCCCCCACCCCTGGGCGAACCGAACCCGGCCTCCTGGGCGATGTTCTGCCCTACTCTGCGGGCGTGTTCCACTTCAGGGGCACGCTCGATCCCCTCGGTGACACCCGGACGTATCCCTGCATCTCCTGGTGCAGCGCCGAGCAGAAGTCGGTGCAGTAGAACGGATAGACGCCCGGCTTCAGCGGCACCCACACCAGCGTCCGGGTCTGCCCTGGCATCAGCAGCAGTTCGGCGTTCCGCGCCCCCATCACCGCGAAGCCGTGGGGCACGTCCCAGTCCTGCTCCAGGTTGGTGACGTGCCAGAACACCGAGTCGCCCACCTGGATCCCCTCGATGTTGTCCGGCATGAAGTGGCTGCGGATCGCGGTGGCGTAGATGTGCACCTTGGTCCCCTGGCGCACCACCTTGGTGTCCTTCTCGCTCTTGGTGGCGTAGGGGTCGTTGTTCTCCGCCAGCGGGTAGGTCCGCACCTGCTTGTCCACGATCAGCGACGCCGGCAGCGCCTGGGCGTAGTGCGGCTCCCCCACCGTCGGGAAGTCGAGCAGCAGCTGCATCTTGTCGCCCTCGATCGAGTACAGCTGGGCCGACTGGGTCAGCTCGGGCCCGGTCGGGAGGTAGCGGTCCTTGGTGATCTTGTTCATCGCGATCACGTACTTGCCCCACGGCTTCCGGCTGTCGCCGCCCGGGATGCTCAGGTGGCCGATCGAGTAGTACGTCGGGATCCGGTCCACCACCTCGCACTTCTCCAGGCTCCACTTGACGATCTCGGACGAGAGGAACACCGAGGTGTAGGCGTAGCCCTTGCCGTCGAACTCGGTGTGCAACGGCCCCAGCCCCGGGTTCTGCACCTCGCAGTGCATCACCGACTCGTACTTGATGATCGGCACCCCGCCCGCCTCGCCGTCGAACGCCTGGTCGGCGATCGCCTTCTGCATCTTGCTGAACGAGTGCACCGGGATCACCGTCGCCAGCTTGCCGCCGCCCACGATCAGCTCGCCCGAGGGGTCGACGTCGGAGCCGTGCGGCGACTTCGGCGTCGGCAGGAAGTACACCAGCCCGGCGCAGTCCTTGGGCTGGATCACCGTCGCGCCCGACCGCATCTCGGTCTTCGCCGAGTGGGTCTCGTGGTCCATCCAGTTGTGGGCGTAGCTCGCCGCCATCGGCTGGCCCTTGCCCTCCGCCACGCACTCCTCCGCCCGCTTCCAGTTGACCGCGGCGATGAAGTCCTTGTCGTTCTGCGAGGCGTTCTTCTCCAGCAGGCTGTTCGCCTGCTCGGAGTTGTAGCTGGTGAAGAAGGCCCACCCGTGCGACGGGCCCTTGCCGGCGTGGGCCAGGTCGTAGTTGTAGCCCGGCACCTGGATCTGGAACGCCAGCGACATCGCCCCGTTCGGGTCCAGCTTCACGAAGCTCAGCAGCCCCGAGAAGGTGTCCTTGTAGGAGTCGATCGGCACGTCCGCCTGCGGGGTCGGCACGCTGAACCGGGTCGCGCCCACCAGGTACTCGGAGTTCTCGGTGATGAACGGCGAGGCGTGCATCCCGGCCGAGTTCGGGATCTCCAGGATCTCCACCGTCTCCATCACCGAGAGGTCGATCCGGGCGATCCGGGGCGTGTTGTTGCCGTTGATGAACAGCCAGCGGCCGTCCGGCACCCCCTCCGTCTGCGACAGCTTTGGGTGGTGGCTGTCGTCCCACGGGATGAAGCCGTGGCTGGTGTTGAGCATTGCCTTGCTCTGCTCGCTGTAGCCGTAGCCCTTCTCGGGGTACTGCGAGAACACCGGGATCTGGGCGAACAGCCGGCCCGACGGCAGGCCGTAGACGGCCAGGTTGCCGCTGAAGCCTCCCGACGCGAAGAAGTAGAACTCGTCCTTCTGCCCCGGGGCGACGTAGACCTTCGCGGCCGCGTCACCCGCGACCGCGCTGCCCGCCTGCGGGCCGCTCGGCCCGCAGGCCATGGCGGCGACCGCCAGCGACGCGGCCGCGAAGGTACGAATGGAGTGGGTGCCGTGTGACATGGGTGGGGTTCCCTCCTCAGGGATTGGAAATGAGCGGGCGGCCCCTACTGGGCCGCCCCCTTGGACTGCGTCCGGAGATACTCGAGCACCTGCCGCGCCTCATCCTGGGTCAGCCCCTGGTTCGGCATGAACGACATCATCTCGGCCACCAGCTGCTTCACCACCGGGTGGCGCTCGATCATCTCCTGCGGGTTGAGCATCATGTTCATGATGAAGGCCGGTGACCGGCGGGTCGTCACCTCGCCCAGCGCCGGCCCCACGTACTTCTCCCCCATCTTGTGGCAGGCCGAGCACTTGGTCTCGAACACCGCCTTCCCCGCCGCCGCCATCGCCGCGTCGGTCTCGGCCGGGAGCGCCAGCGGTTCGGTGATCGGCCCGATCCCGTGCTCGACCTGGAAGGCGGTCAGGTCGCCGCCGGTCGCGGCCGGAGCGGCTCCCTGAGAGGCGGGTTGCTCGCCCCCGCCGCCGCAGGCGGCGAGCAGCAGCAGGGTCGGGAGCAGCAGGCGGGAGGGACGGGAAACGGACATCGTGCGACCTCGGTGCAAGGGCCCTTGCCGGGCGGGGTGATGTGGACAGGAGGATAATATCATATTAACATGATAATAGTCAAGAACCGGGAGCCGCACCAGATGATTGACCGAGTTGTGGACCCGGGGACATCTTCCCCGACCCGCATCATGCTCTCCCAGACCGCCGAGTACGCGCTCCGCGCCGCCCTCTACCTCGCCGAGGAACCCGAACGCACTGCCCGCGTCGGCGAACTCGCCGAGGCGCTGTCCGTTCCCCAGAACTACCTCTCCAAGACCCTTCACCAGCTGGCCCGCACCGGCATCCTGATCTCGACCCGGGGCAAGCACGGCGGGTTCCGCCTCTCGCGGCCCCCGGAGACCATCCCCCTCTTCGAGATTGTCGCCCCCTTCGAGCGGATCACCGACCAGCGGCAGTGCCTCCTGGGGCGGCCGGTCTGCAGCGACATCACCCCATGCGCGGCCCATGAGCGCTGGAAGAGCGTCAAGGAGACCACCAACGCCTTCTTCCGCGAGACGTCCCTCAAGGACCTGATCCACGCCAATGCTCGGAAGCCTGCTCCTCCTCGGCGTCCTCGCGCTCGCGCCTGATACCGTCGAGTTCAGCGGCCCCCCCGGCAGCGGCAAGCCCAGCCTCGCCGTGGGCCAGGGCGGACGGGTCATCGTCACCTGGCTCGAACCCGCCACCGCCAACCGGCACGCCCTCCGTTTCGCGGTCCGCAGCGGGGGCCGATGGTCGGTCCCGGCCACCATCCGCGAGTCCGACCGTTTCTTCGTCAACTGGGCCGACTTCCCCTCGCTGGTCGAAACCGTCGATGGGCAGTGGGTGGTCCACTGGCTCGAGAAGACCGTCGCCAAGCCGTACGCCTATCACGTGATGCTGGCGGTGTCCCGCGACCAGGGACGGACCTGGGGTGAGCCCTTCCCCGCCCACGCCGACCGCTCCGACACCGAACACGGCTTCGTCTCGATGGTGCCGCGGCCGGGCGGTGGGGTGGACATCGTCTGGCTCGACGGTCGCAACCTGACCGGCGAGGAACGGGGCGACATGACGGTGCGAACCGTGACCCTCGACCGGCAGGGACGGCTGGGCGCGGAGCTCGAGCTCGATCCCCGCTCCTGCGAGTGCTGCCAGGCCCGGATCACCCGGACCGCCGGGGGCCTGGTCGCGGCCTATCGCGACCGGAGCCCCGGCGAGATCCGCGACATCGCCGTCGTCCGCCAGGAGCAGGGGAAGTGGAGCGCCCCCGTGGTGCCGGCCGCCGACGGCTGGGAGCACCGCGCCTGCCCCGTCAACGGTCCGGCCCTGGTCGCCGACGGGAACCGGGTGACCCTCGCCTGGTACACGGCCGTGGGCGATCAGCCCAGGGTCTACGTGGCGCAGTCAACCGACGGAGCCCGGACCTTCGGGCCGCGGAGCCGGGTGGATGGGGGGGCGACGCTGGGGCGGGTGGATGCCGTCCCGCTCGGCGGCGGGCGGACCGTGCTGGCTTGGCTGGAGTCCGCCGGAGCGGCGGAGGCGGAGTGGCGGATGCGGATGGTAGGTCCCGACGGCCGCCTGGGAGCGACCCGGCCCGTCGCCCGGGTCGAGCGGGCGCGGCTCGCCGGTTTCCCCCGCATGGCCTGGACCGGGACCGAGCTCCTGATCGGGATTACCACCACCGGGCCGGAAGGAGGGATCCGGGTGATTCGCTCCTCCCTACCCCCCGTTCCGGGGCAATAGCGAGGACCCTTCCCCAAAGTCGTTGCACGAGGCAATTTTACGCCAGCATCGCGCTGGGGTGCCGGCGCCGATCTCTCAGCCCATTCCTGAGGACAACGAGCGTATGCGTTTGAGCAGCCTTTTCGGGCGGTCCATTCTCCTGGCGGCGGTTGCGGTTGGCGCCGTGGCCTCGTCCGCGACCGCGCAGGCAACCGGCGGCATCTCCGGTACCGTGACCCGCAGCGATGACGGCTCGCCCCTCGGCGGCGTCATCGTCCGGGTGATGGGGACCCAGATCACCACCAACACCAGCCCCTCCGGCAAGTTCACCCTCCAGCGGATCCCGACCGGGCCCCAGACGATCCGGTTCACCTGGCTCGGCTACGGCCCCAGGGAATTCCAGGTGGAGATCACCGCCGGCGGGATGGGCACCGTGGACGCCAAGCTGGAGCCGCTGCCGGTCCACCTTGCCGAGGTGATGGTGTCCGGCGCCTCGCGGGCTCCGGAGCGCGTCACCGAGGCGCCGTCGGCCATTACCCAGGTCGACCCGCGCACCCTCCAGACGACCTCGATCACCGGCCAGGCACCGCTGGCGCTCCGCAACGTGCCGGGCGTCGACATCCCCCAGAGCGGTGTCACCGACTTCAACGTCAACGCCCGCGGCTTCAACTCGACGCTGAACCGCCGGGTGCTGACTCTGCAGGACGGCCGCGACCTCGCCATCGCCTTCCTCGGCGCCCAGGAGTGGAATACCCTGACCATGCCGACCGAGGACTTCACCAAGATGGAGTTCGTCAGCGGCCCGGGGTCGGCCCTGTATGGCGCCAACGCCTACAGCGGCGTCCTCGACATCACCACGCCGACCGCCCGCGAGGCCCAGGGCACCAAGCTCACGGTGGGCGGCGGCGCCCTGGGCGGGCCGTCCGGCGGCTGGGAGGGGGGCAGTCCCGCCTCGTTCCGCGCCGACCTCCGACATGCCGGCGTCTTCGGCGAGGGCCGGTTCGGCTATCGCCTGAACCTCGGCTACAGCCAGACCGACACCTGGAGCCGCTCGCGCACCCTGCGCGACTCGACCTCGCTCCAGAAGGAATACGCCGACGCCACCGACTCCTCGGTGGCCAAGGCCCGTGCCGAGGCGCGGCCCCTGCTGGGGCAGACGGTCGACCCGGCGACCGGCGCCGTCTCCGGCGACCGCGACCCGATCACCAGCATGTACGGCAGCGCCCGGTTCGACTACTACGCCGCCAATGGCGCGGTGGGCACCTTCGAGGGCGGCGTCGCCAGCGTGGCCAACGAGGTCTTCGTCACCGGCATCGGCCGGGTGCAGGTCACCGGGGCGACCCGCCCGTGGGCCCGCCTCAACTGGGCCGACAACCGCTTCAACCTCATGGCCTACTGGAACGGCCGCCGGACCGCGGACCCGCAGTACTCCCTGGCCTCCGGCGCCCCGCTGCTCGAGACCTCCGACATCATCCACGTCGAGGGCCAGGGCAACGAGAGCTTCAGCGACGGCCGCGGCCGGATCGTCTACGGCGCCTCGGCCCGGAATATCCGGATCGACACCGACACCACCCTGATGATCGGGCGGGACGACAACCGGAGCGACTACTACTATGCCGGCTTCGCCCAGTTCAGCTGGGACCTCACCGACAAGGCCAGGTTCGTGCTGGCCGGCCGGGTGGACCTCGGCACCCTGATCGACCCGCAGTTCTCGCCCAAGCTGGCGCTGGTGCTGACCCCGTCGGAGAAGCACTCCGTCCGGTTCACCATCAACCGCGCCTTCCAGACCCCGAACTACTCGGAGTACTTCCTCCGGGCGCAGGCCGGCGTTGCCAACTTCGCCGCGCTCGAGGCGGGACTGCGGGCATCCGCCCTCGGCCCGGCGCTCGCCGGCGTCCCGAACGGCCAGCTGTTCTCCTGCACCGTGGTCGGCCCGAACTGCGCCGCCAGCTCCACCGCGGTCCCGGCAGTGGCCCGTGGCAACAGCAAGCTCCAGGTCGAAACCAACACGGGCTACGAGGTCGGCTACCGTGGCGACCTGAGCGATCGCTTCTACTTCTCGATCGACGCTTACGTGAACCGGCTCGGCAACTTTGTGACCGACCTGCTCCCCGGCGTGAATCCGGCCTTCAAGTTCTGGACGTCGCCGACCGCGGTGCCCGCTCCCTTCCGCGGCGCCCTCGAGGGCGCGGTCAAGTCGGCCCTGCTGGCCAGCCCGGCCACCCGGAGCGCCGGCCTCGGCCTCACCCGCCAGGAAGACGGCAACACGGCCATCGTCATCAGCTACAACAACGCCGGCACGGCGACCCAGTGGGGCACCGATATCGGTGCCGGGTTCCAGATCACCGACGAACTCCTCGCCAATGCCAGCTTCTCCTGGTTTGACTACAGCGTGAACACCGACGAGCTGGCCTCGGGCGACAAGCTCCTCGCCAACACCCCGGAGTTCCGCTATACCGGCGCGCTCTCCTACAACAGCCACAACGGCCTCGATCTCGGGGCCAGCTTCCGCGCGTCCACCGGCTTCCCCTGGTCCGCCGGCGTCTTCACCGGATGGATCGAGCCCGGCTTCACCCTGGACGCCAACGCCGGCTATCGGATCAACAACAACCTCAAGGTCTTCCTGACCGGCAACAACATCCTGAACGAGCAGTGGTT
>Ga0316622_100004521_pt1 | contig 10240 bp, 11 predicted proteins | sample OWC_Aug_OW2_C1_D_FD_207646 | JGI IMG/M metagenome (GOLD analysis project Ga0316622, IMG submission 207646) | Wetland soil microbial communities from Old Woman Creek delta, Ohio, United States - OWC_Aug_OW2_C1_D5_C | ecosystem: Environmental > Terrestrial > Soil > Wetlands | place: USA: Ohio... | reverse complement strand
TTTATCCTCTGACATATTGACCCTCCCTACCTTTTTTGTTCTTGTTTCATCTCGATTTATGACGGTATCTATGCCAGCGTCCCAAAGGGATCGCCAGGCGGTCAAGCCACAGGATCGGCGCGGGGACGCCCGGCACCAAGATCCGGCGCTTGGGAAGTGGCGGTAACACCGCCAGAGTGGGTGTACTGGGCTGGACTGAAGCCAGCAGCACAGCCTCTTCGTCCTGGCCAGCTTGGGCCAGCCTGGTTCCATCTCGATCGACGATACACGAACGACCCATCAGCGGGCAGCTCAACCGAAAGTTGGTACCGGCCGCCGGCAGCACCCGGGCCATGACCCTCAGCCCCAGGCTCATCAAAAACAGGAGCCCATATGGGATCGGGGAGTGGAACGGCCCGCACCGCGCTGCATAGACGGCCGGCACGCCGGCGCATTGGGCCTGGAGCACAGTCGCCTGCTCAAACCAGCCCACCGCGTCCAGCCTTGCGCCGAGGATCCGGTCCTTCATCCGCACCAACAGGCGTCCGCCTTCGTCCTCCAGGTCGCCGACCAGGACTGGCGGCGACGAGGGGATGCAGAGCAGGTCGACGCGCCCCCGGTAGGCACGGGCCAGGTCGGCGAACACCTGGTCCCAGCAGATGAGCAGGCCGATCCGGCCCAGGGCGGTGTCGGCGATGACCGGGTCGGCGCCCCGGGCAAAGTAGGCGTTCTCCCACAGCGCCACGTGGGCCTTGAGGTAGACCCACTGGCGGCCATCGGGCGCAGCGAGCATGGCCACGATGTAGGTGCCGCCGGCCATCCGCGCCGGGAAGCTGCCAGTGAGGTGGATGCCGAGTCGCTGTGCCGTGCGGCAGATCCAGATCCCGCTCGGGCCGTCGAGTGGTTCGGCCAGGCTAAAGTTGTGATCGGTGTATTCGTAGCCGCAGCTGAACAGCTCCGGCAGGACGACGAGCTGGGCGCCCTGGGAAACAGCCTGCTCGACAAGCGCGACGGCGTGGGCCAGGTTGGCCTCCACCGCCCCTACCCGGGCATCCATCTGAATGGCAGCAACCCGGATATCAGGCATGTCCAGCGGCTCGCTCCTGTTCGAAGAATCTGTTAAGGTGCCACGGAAACTCGACCGGCCGGCAGCCCATCAAGCCTCCAATATGCCTGTTCCACCTACAGCCCTAACTTGGCCAGAACTTCTTTGGTCGCAGTGGGCAGCTCGCCAAAGGCGTCGACCACGGTGGCGCCGACGGAGCGGAGGCGGTCAACCTTGCCCTCGTATGTGCCACGGCCACCCTCGATGATCGCGCCGGCGTGGCTAAAGCGGGTCCCGCTCTTGGCCGCCTTGCCGCCGATGTAGGCGACGACCGGCTTGGTCACCTCACCGGCCTCGATCAGGTCGGCTACCCGTTCCTCCTGGGTACCGCCGATCTCGCCAAAGATGACGATTGCCTTGGTATCAGGGTCCTTTTGGAACAGCTTGACCACCTCGGGGTGGGGCAGGCCGACCACGGCGTCGCCGCCGACGTGCACCAGCGTCGTGGCGCCGATGCCTGCCTGGCCCAGGTAGTAGGCGGTGCTGGAGGTCATGCCGCCGCTGCGAGAGCTAATGCCCACCGGGCCGGGGCGGAACCAGGCTTTCGCCGACGAAGCCCGGCCGCCCATCATACCCAGCACACCCTGGTCGGGGCTAAGCACGCCGAGGGTGTTCGGCCCAACGAAGAGGGCCCCAGCCTCCTTGGCGGCCTGGGCGATGGCCAGCACGTCCCAGATCGGGTACGATGACCAGCAGCTTGACGCCGGCGGCGATCGACTCTAGGGCACCCGGCTTTACAATCGGGGCCGGGATGAAAAGGACCGCGATGTCGATCGGCCCAACCTTTTCCCAGGCCTCCTGGACAGTGTCAAAGACGGGCACCCCCTCGACCTCTTGATTGCCTTTGCCGGGTGTCACACCGGCCACGACGTCGGTGCCATATTCGCGCATCAGCTTGGTGCGCGCCATGCCCTCGCGACCGGTGATACCCTGGACGAGGACGCGTTTGGTTTGATCGATCAAGATAGACATAGGTCAATCCTCATTCGTGATTCTGTTGCTACGGCTTGGGCGTTCCGGGCTTGCACTCACCCCGTTGAAAGGCCCATTCCTCGCACTCGGTGCCGTCGTCAAAGATGCAGTAACCGGTCTGGCTGCCGTCGGCAGCAGTGCGAATCTCGACTGTGTAGCCCTGTTCTTCGCAGAATTGAGAGGCCGGGTTGGCCATACCCGGCGCAAGCGGCGACTGGAAGGTGCTGGGCGTCGGTGTAGCTTCCCCGCCACAGGCGGCGAGGATCAGTGCAACAAAGATCAAAACGACTAGTAGCAATTGCTTCATTTGTTCATCTCCTTCAGATATTCGTCCAACCCCAGAATCGGCAGCACGATTTTGCCGCCGCCCGCACCCTGGAAGAAACAGTCCACCTCGCAGGCCAGGCATTCGGAGCAGCGGCCCTTCTTGGCCTCCTCGGGTGTGATGTTCAATACCGGCACACCCTCGTCGTTCAGCGCCAGGATCTTGCCGGCGCATTCCTTGACACACACCTTGCTCTCGCACTTGGTGCACACGCTGTGATCATAGGTGACCGTCCCGCCCGTCACCGTCTGGAAGGTGTAGAGGCGGGGTTCGCCGGCGCGCGGCGGCTCGAGGCGCGCCTTGGGCTCGATCCGCCTGGGCTGCATGTCTCTGGCGGCCTGGCCCTCGGCGATGAGCGCGCTCAGCCGGGCGGCGCAGTAATCGGGCGGGTTGTCCTTCTTGTAACCCTCAACGCGAGCCGGGATATGGCCGTTCAGCCATCCCAGGATCGCCACGGCCTTGTCCTCAGCGTTGCCGCCCAGGCGGATGACCGCCGGCACGTCGATCTGGGTCTCCAGGAACGCCTTGGCAAAGCCGCGCGCCGAGTGGAACTGCTCCTGGCTGGCCACGCCCGAGCCCGAGCCGAAATAGCCGTCGATCGGGCCGCTGGCCATGACGATCCGGGCTGCGCGGTAAACCTTGCTGGCCGGCGGATTGCCGCTGGTGTCAACGTAAGTGGCCAGTGTGTAGCCCTGGCGCACAATAGCATCCATGCTCATCATCGAGCCGCCGCCGCCGGCGCCGTGAAAGCCGACATAGCCCTCGCCCCGCTGAAAGCCCTCGGCCATCTGGATAAAGTAGAAGGTGCCGCGATAGTCCTTTTCCTCCACCTTATAGGCGATCTTTTCCAGAGCGGTGGGCGGGCGGTCATACTCGCGGGCGATCTCGATGCCCAGGTCTTTGTGGCGGAAGGTGCCATAGTCGTCGACGGTGACGCGGCAGTCGGCCGCCATCAGTGTGCCGTCGGTTAATTGCACCAGCGGGTTGATCTCTGCTGCGCGGGCGTCGTACCCCTGGGCCATCTGGTAGAGGCTGACCAGCAGGTTGGCCAGGTCGACCTGGAGCTGGCCGGTGATGCCGGTCTGGCGCACCAGGTTGCGGGCCTGAAAGTCGAGCAGGCCGGTGCCCACGTCGACGTGCATCTTGGCCACTTTGTCGGGGTGGGCCACGGCGATCTCTTCGATGCCGGTGCCGCCCTCGCTGGAAAAGATAATCACCGGCTGCTGTGCCGCGTCGTCGATGATCACCCCGGCATAAAACTCGCGGGCGATCTCTATCCGCTGCTCGACCAGCACCTGCTCGACGACAAAGTTCTTGATCTTGAGGCCGAGCATGTGCTGGGCCGCCTCTTCGGCCTGTGCCGGGTTGCTGGCCTTTTTGATGCCGCCGAGGCCGGCCCGGCCGGTGACCCACGCCTGGGCCTTGACCATCGTCTCGCCTCCAATCTCCTCGGCGATCCGCCGCGCCTCCTCAGGAGTGCGCGCCACGCCGCCCTTGGGGACGGCGATCTTGAACTGCTTGAGCAGCTCCTTGCCCTGATATTCGTGTAATCTTGCCATAGTTTCCTCTCAAAATTCAGTGTCCGATGACTAGAGATCGTACTCTACCTCGACCTGGGTCGCGATCTGCTTCAGGCCGTCAACGACCTTGGCTTCCAGCGGGATGCCCTGCGCCATGCGCTTGTCGGTCTGCTCGAACTCTTTTTCGCCGTGGACATAGATCCGCGACGCGCCGGCCGCCAGGCGGCCTCCCTTCAAGCGCCGGATCAGGTCGTCCATGTCAGCCTTGAACTGGTCGGCCGGGCGGAAGGCATCGAGCCGCCAGGCGCCAAAGAAATGGCCGAGGTTGGCCGGCAGAGGCTTGCCGTCGGCGGTCTTGGGATAGACAGAGCTGAGGTAGGCCGCGCCGGGCAGCACCGCCGACAGGATCTCCACCAACATGCCCAACCCGTAGCCCTTGTAACCGCTAGACTCTTCGCCCGCGCCGCCCAGCGGCAACAGCCCGCCGCCAGCCCGCTTGGAAAAGTTGTCCAGCACCCGAGCGGCGTCGGTGGTAGGAATGCCCTGCTCGTCGGTGGCCCAGCCCAGGGGCATCTCCTTCGCCTTGCGGTTGTAGACCTCCAGCTTGCCGCGCGGCACGGTGCTGGTGGCCATGTCCAGCACAAAGGGCCGTTCCTGGCCGGCGGGCACGGCCAGCGCCAGGGGGTTGGTGCCATACATCGCATCACGGCTGAAGGTGGGCACCACCAGCACATCGGCGTTGGTGGTCGAAAAACCGATCATGTCGTGTTCAAGGGCCATCATGGCGTAATAGCCGGCGATGCCATAGTGGTTGCTGTTGCGCACCGCAGCAAAGCCACAGCCATACTGCCCGGCCTTTTCGATCGCCATCTGCATCGCCCGGTGGCTCACCGGCTGGCCCAGCCCGGCCATGGCATCGAGGGTGACCGTCGTCGGCGTTTCGACTACCACCTTCGGCTGGGCATTGGCGACCATCACGCCGCTCTGCAGGCCGTTCACATAGCGCCCCAACCGGGCCACGCCGTGCGAGTCGATCCCGCGCAGATTGGCGTGGACCAACACATCGGCGGTGACGCGGGCATCGTCGTGAGAGACACCCACCTCTTCAAATACGCGGACACAGAAATCGAGCAAGGCCTTTGCCTGGACCGTGTTTCCCATCGGGACAGTATCTGCCATCGTCCATACCTCCTTGTAGTGATGGTTCTCGATTAAGATCGATGATGCCAGGGCTGGTTGAGGCGCAACCCTGGCATCTGGCTAACACTCAAGGCCCAAGATCACCAACTGGCCTCATCGCCTGGCTGGTCAACCGAAGAAGGCTCTCTCCTATCGGTCAAGGCCTGCGGAACCGTTCCTCCAGTTCCTCCAGCATGGCTGCTGCTTCGACAAGCTTGTCCAATGGGTTGTCGTCGCCCCGGAAGTAGCGATAATCACAGGGCATGATGTCCAGCGTCTGGACCAGGTCATTGTGATAGGCCCGCACCGTCGAAGGGCTGACGCCGTACAGGTCCGAGATCTCGCGCTGGGTTAGCTCATGAAAGTTGACCTTGCGCACGGTATAGTCCAGGGCTGCGGCCCACGTCTCGGCTTTACGGATGACCAGCGGCCGGCGTCCGATGCAGATCCGGTATTCGAGCCACATTTGCACCGCCGCGCCAACGACCTCCAGGGGCAGCCCCTTGCGGGTCATCTGCTGGGTCACCAGCGTTTCGACCTCGTCCATCCCCTCGGCAAAGAGCCGCTCAAAACGTTCTGCCAGTTCCTTGTCCGGCTCGAAGCGGATCGAGGAACCCAGCGCTCGCCTGGCTGCGTCATAATCGCCGCTCCGTGCCAACGCCCGGGCCAGGTTGAGGTGAAAGTCGGACTCGTCAGGAACAAGCCGGATCGCTTCTTTGAACGACTCGACGGCCTCGTCGATCTCCCAACGCTCGTATTGCTGAAGACCTAGCGCGTTCGCTTTCCGCGCCTTTTGAAGCATCATTGAAGGGATGGCCTGTCTTTGTGCCATGGTCTACTCTTCGGACGTTGGCCTGATTCTCCTTACCAATCACCACCAGCCGCGAGCGGCCCTGCATGCCTGTGGACCCCCATTATAGCACGGGGTGAGAGGCTTCGGCAACTTTGGCTCAAGCGCTGGCAGGCGTCGAAGCCGCCTCGCCTCGCTCTATCTCCAGAACACGCTTCAGGGCGGCGACGGACACCTCGAGCATCGACTCATCCGGCTGGCGGGTCGTCAGCCGCTGCAGGGCCAGGTTGGGCCCGGCCAAGATCTGGACGATCCGCTTGTGCCGGTAGCGATTCGTGAGCTTGATATACTCGTAGGCAATGCCGGCCACGACCGGGATCAGGACGATCCGGGACAGGATGCGCCACACCATTGGTGGGCGGCCAAACAGAGAAAAAACCAGGATCGAGATGACCATCACCGACAGCAGGAACGCCGTGCCGCACCGATAGTGGGCCGTGGAGCAACGGGCCGCGTTCTCAGGGGTCAGCTCCAAGCCCGCTTCGTAGGCGTTGACGGTCTTGTGCTCAGCGCCATGATATGCAAACACGCGGCGGATATCGGGCATAAAGCCGATGGCCCAGATATAGGCCAGGAAGATCAGCAGGCGGATTATCCCTTCAACTACGTTGCTCAGGAAAGAAGACTCGATGAAACGGTCCACCAGCCCCACCAGTAACAGGGGAGTGACGAAGAACAGCCCCACCCCGAATACCAGCGACACAGCCAGCGTGCCCCAGGCGATGGGACCGTTAAACTGCGCCTTCGCCTCTTCGCCGAGGGCCACCTCAGCCGAATAGAACAGGGTACGAATGCCCAGGACCAGCACATCCCACAGGCTGGTCAGGGCGCGCAGAAAGGGTACCTTGCTCACCCAGCTGGCATAGATCTTGGGATCGAGCATCTCCGTGTGGACCGTGATCTCGCCGTCGGGCCGGCGCACGGCCACCGCCAGCGCCTTTGAGCCGCGCATCATGACCCCTTCCATAACCGCCTGGCCACCATAGTTGAATTCAGCCACTTCTTTTTCTCTCGTTTCTACCTGATTGGCCGCTCGCCCCTGCGAGCAACTGGCAGCATTGTATCACAGATGACAGCGCAAACCAAAACGAAGCGGCGCGGCGACAGTTGGCAGAGTGCGCCATTGCACGAAACAAGAGTATGTGGTATACTCTGGCTCGGATTCGACAGCAGACAGCCACCCAGAAGGAGGGATTCGTTGGAGATCGAGGCCAAGTACAGCATCCCCGACGAGCAGACGTTCCAGCGCCTGCAGGAAACACCCACGCTGGCCGATTTTGACCTGGGTCAGATGACCGCGACCGACCTGCACGATACCTACCTGGACACACCTGACCGGGCTATCCTGGCCGGAGGGTACGCCTGCCGTCTGCGGCAGGAGGGCAGCCGGTATCTGGCCACCCTCAAGGGGTTGGGTAGTACAACGGATAGCGTCCACCGCCGTGATGAGTTTGAGGCCGAGCTGCCGGGGCCACTGCCGCCTCGCGACTGGCCGCCTGGCATGGCCCGCGACCTGGCCCTGCAACTGGCCGGCGATCGGCCGCTGAGCACCCTCTTTGTCATCGAGCAAACCCGCCATGCGCGTTCGATGCGCCAGGGCGACCGGCACGTAGCCCAACTGGCCCTCGACCGCGTCCACGTGGTCGTGGGCACTCCTGCCGGATCGCCTGCCGACTACCTCGAGCTGGAGGCTGAGCTCCTGCCCGACGGCCGTGAGGCAGATCTGGCGGTGCTGGGCGCCGAGCTTGAGGTCTGGGGCCTGTTGCCCGTCAGCCTATCCAAGTTCGTGCGGGCGCTGTCCCTGGCCGCCGGATCAGAGCCAGCCACAGGCCAGGCACCGCACCTGACGCCAGCCGAGCGGTCTATCGTCGAGCGGCTGGCCCACGGTCAACCGGTGATCGCCCGCCGGGCCCGCCTGCTGTTAGCCTGGGACGCTGGTGCGCCGCGTGCCGAGCTGCTCGAGCGGTCAATGCTGTCGGCCCGCCAGGCCCGCTTCTGGCTGAGCGCTTTTCGCCGGCAGCGCTTGGACATCTTTCCTCGGCACGCATTAGAGGGCCTACTGCCATTGTCGCCCCCTGAAGAAGCGGCGCCGGCTGTGTGGCACGTCGCGCCTTCCGAACAACCTGCTGCACCGCCTCAACCTGTCGAGCTGCTCAAAGCGCCCGGCATCGAGCCCGACGATGCGATGAGCGAGGCCGGCCGCAAGACCTTCCGCTTCCATTTTCGCCGGATGCTCCACAATGAGCCCGGCACTCGCCTGGGACAGGACCCCGAGGCCTTGCACGACATGCGCGTCGCTACGCGGCGGATGCGGGCTGCCTTCCGCATATTCGGTAGCTACTACGACAAGTCGGTCGCCTCGTACGAGAAGGGCCTGAAGCAGACAGGCGGCATGCTGGGAACGGTGCGCGACCTGGACGTCTTTCGCCAAAAGATACTGGACTATGCTAAGACGCTACCTGACGTCCAACGAGGTAGCCTGGACCCGCTGCTGGCCGTCCTCGAGACGCGGCGCGAAGCAGCCCGCCGGGAGATGCTCGACTACCTGGACGGCAAGAAATACGCCCGCTTCAAGGAACGCTTTGGCGAGTTTGTGGAAACGGAGGGCCTGGGCAGTCTTCCTCTTGTTCAAGAGGGCGAGCCACACCCCTACCGGGTGCGCCACGTCGCTCCCATGGCCATTTATGAGCGGTTGGCAGCTGTGCGTGCCTACGACGAGTGGGTGACGGTTCCCAACCCGCCGGTCACCTGGCTGCATGCGCTGCGCATTGCCTGCAAGCGGCTGCGCTACGCCCTCGAGTTCTTTCGCGAGGTTCTCGGGCCGGAAAGCAAGGGCCTCGTCAACCAAGTGGTAGAGATGCAGGATCACCTGGGTGAGCTGCAGGACGCCGTCGTGGCGAGCGGCATCCTGCGCGACTTTTTGGTATGGGGCACATGGGGCCACGAGACCGCCGGCCAGCGATTGTCTGACCTGGCCACGCCGGTGATCGCGCCTGGGGTGGCGACCTATCTGGCCGTCAAACATGCTGAGCTTCAACACCTTCTGGATACCTTCCCACCCCTGTGGCAGCAGTTTTACGGCGGTGAGCTCAGCCGGACCGCCGCAGCGGCGATATCTGTTCTGTGAAAGACGTCGTGGTATGCCCGGGTCAAGACCCTGAAAACCATCGTGGACACGGTGGGCCGAGAGATGGATTACGTCTTTCCCGAGTCTAGCCGCAAAGGCAAGAAGAAGAATGCCAGGGCCGAGAAGAATGAGGCAAAAGAAAAGGAGACCAAGATGGGAGCCAAGAACAGAGGCAAGGAAAAGCTAAAGAAGAAACCAAAGAAGGACAAGCAGAAAGGCAACAAGGGAAAGCAGCCTATCTCTCCTGTTCCAACAGGTGTAGCACCGTCGCCAAGTCATCCGGCAACGGAGCATTAAACTCCAAGGGCTGCCCCGTCAGCGGGTGGGTGAACCCCAGCCGCTGAGCGTGTAGAAATTGGCGCGGCACGGGCAGCCGCGTCCGGCGCCGTCCATAAACCGTATCGCCCACCACCGGATGGCCAATCGAGGCAAAATGGACGCGGATCTGGTGGGTGCGTCCTGTTTTCGGCTCGGCTTCGACCAATGAATAGTCGCCGCCGGCAAGACTGGCCAACAGGCGATACTCGGTAACCGCTTCACGACCTCCGGGCACAACGGCCATGCGCTGACGGTGGCGCGGGTCGCGACCCAGCGGCGCTTCGATCCGCCCACGAGCTGCCTCTAGATTGCCGTCGAGTAGCGCCAGGTACACCTTGTGCACCTGGCGTGCCTTGAACTGCCGCTGCAGGGCGCGGCGGATCTGCTCGTTTTTGGCCACCAGGATCAGGCCCGACGTGTCGCGATCCAGCCGGTGGACGATTCCAGGCCGGGCATCCCCACTGTCGCCAGCCAGATCGGGGCAGTGAGCCAGCAGAGCATTGACCAGCGTTCCGCTCCGATGGCCCGGCGCGGGATGGATCACCATGCCGGCCGGCTTGTTCACCACGATCAAGGCCTGGTCTTCGTACGCGATGCTCAGCGGGATCGCCTCGGCAGCCGGCTCTTCCGGTTCCGGTTGTGGAACACAAACCACAACCAGGTCGCCTGGCCTGACCTTGTAGCTGGCCTTGACCGGCTCGCCGCTCACAGTTACCTGGGCGGCGTCGATCAGCCGCCGGATCGCAGACCGGGACAGGTCGGCCACCTGCTCGGCCAAGAACTTGTCCAGGCGAGTCCCACCATCGTCGACCTCAAGCTCGATCCGCCGTCCGCACATGGTTTCCTATGCGGAACCGGGGCATTT
>Ga0316622_100004520_pt1 | contig 10240 bp, 10 predicted proteins | sample OWC_Aug_OW2_C1_D_FD_207646 | JGI IMG/M metagenome (GOLD analysis project Ga0316622, IMG submission 207646) | Wetland soil microbial communities from Old Woman Creek delta, Ohio, United States - OWC_Aug_OW2_C1_D5_C | ecosystem: Environmental > Terrestrial > Soil > Wetlands | place: USA: Ohio... | reverse complement strand
GGCCGCGCGCGGCACCCCATGACCGACCCGGCACACATCCGCAACTTCTCGATCGTCGCCCACATCGACCACGGGAAGACGACCCTCTCCGACCGGATCCTCGAGATCACGGGCGCGCTCTCGGCCCGCGAGATGCACGCGCAGGTGCTGGACGACAACCCGATCGAGAAGGAGCGCGGCATCACGATCAAGGCCCGCTCCGTCACGCTGAAGTACCGGTCGGTGGACGGCGACGACTACGTCCTGAACCTGATCGACACGCCGGGGCACGTCGACTTCACGTACGAGGTCTCCCGCTCGCTCGCCGCCTGCGAGGGGGCCGTCCTCGTCGTCGACTCGACGCAGGGGGTCGAGGCGCAGACGCTCGCGAACGCCTACCTCGCCATCCACAACGACCTTACGATCGTCCCCTGCATCAACAAGGTCGACCTTCCGTCCGCCGTCCCCGAGATGGCGCGCGAGCAGATCGAGGAGGTGCTCGGGATCCCGGCGAAGCACGCCGTCCTCACGTCGGGAAAGGTCGGGACGGGCGTGCGGGATCTTCTCGAGGAGATCGTCCATCTCGTCCCGCCGCCGAAGGGGGACCCGGACGCGCCCCTGAAGGCCCTCCTCTTCGACTCCTGGTTCGACATCTACCGGGGCGTCACCTGCCTCGTCCGGGTCCACGAGGGGACGATCCGGCCGGGGATGCGGATCCGGATGATGGGGGCGGGCCTCGCCTTCGAGGTTCAGGAAGTCGGGATCTTCTCGCCGAAGGCCGAGGTCGTCCCCGCGCTCTCCGTGGGCGAGGTGGGCTACGTCATCGCCGGGATCAAGGACCTTCACGCCACGAAGATCGGCGACACGATGACGGAAGCGGAGCGCCCCACCGCCGAGGCGCTCCCCGGCTTCCAGGACGTCAAGCCGATGGTCTTCGCGTCGCTCTTTCCGATCGAGTCGGACGACTACGAGAACCTGCGCGACGCGATGGAGAAGCTCCGCCTGAACGACGCATCGTTCACGTTCGAGCCGGAGTCGTCCACGGCCCTCGGCTTCGGCTTCAGGTGCGGCTACCTCGGCCTCCTCCACATGGAGATCGTCCAGGAGCGGCTCGAGCGGGAGTTCAACCTCTCCCTCGTCACGACGGCCCCGTCGGTCCCCTACGAGGTCGTGACGACGCGGGGCGAGCGCCTCGAGATCTCGAACCCGGTCAAGCTTCCCCCGCGCGAGCTGATCGAGGAGATCCGCGAGCCCTACATCCTCGCCACGATCATCACGAAGGACGAGTTCCTCGGGGGGCTCCTCGCCCTCGCCGAGGAGCGGCGGGGAAAGCAGGTTTCGCTGGAGTACGCCGGGACGGACCGCGCCGTCCTGAAGTACGAGTTTCCGCTGAACGAGGTCGTCCTCGACTTCTACGACCGCCTGAAGTCGATCTCCCGCGGCTACGCCTCGTTCGACTACCAGCTGACCGACTACCGCCCCGGCGACCTCGTCAAGCTCGACATCCTCCTGAACGCCGAGCCGGTCGACGCTCTCGCGTTCATCGTCCACCGCGACAAGGCGGTGCCGAAGGGGCGCTCCCTCTGCGAGAAGATGAAGGAGATGATCCCGCAGCAGATGTTCGAGGTCGTCATCCAGGCGGCGATCGGCTCGAAGATCATCGCCCGGCAGACGGTGAAGGCCCTCCGGAAGAACGTCCTCGCAAAGTGCTACGGCGGCGACATCACCCGGAAGCGGAAGCTCCTCGAGAAGCAGAAGGAGGGGAAGAAGCGGATGAAGAAGGTCGGCCGCGTCGACCTTCCGCAGGAGGCCTTCCTCGCCGTCCTGAAAGTCGACGGGTGACGGAAGAGGCCGCGCGCCGGTCGCTCGGCCGCGAGCTGGGCGAGTACGCCGAGGCGATCCTCGCCGCGGTCCTCGTCGCGCTCTTCTTCCGGAGCTTCTTCGTCGAGGCCTTCCACATCCCGACCGGCTCGATGGAGCCGGGGCTCCTCCCGGGCGACCACATCGTCGTCGACAAGTTCCTCTACGGCGCCTCGGCCGGGCCGTGGGGAAGGCTCCTCCCGCGGCGGGAGCCCGCGCGGGGCGACGTCGTCGTCTTCCGCTCCCCGGCCGAGCCGTCGCGCGACCTCGTGAAGCGGTTCGTCGGCCTGCCGGGGGAGAGCGTCGAGATCTCCGCAAAGCGCCTCTTCGTGGAGGGCACCGCCTGGGAGGAGCCGTACGCCGTCCACCGCGACCCGGACGTCCTCCCGAAGGGCCCGGACGTGCCGAGGCTCCTCGCCAGGCGGGACCACTTCGGGCCCGTCGCCCTCGGGCCGGGGGAGTACCTCGCCCTCGGCGACAACCGGGACGACTCGCAGGACTCCCGGGTCTTCGGCCCCGTCCCGCGTCCGCTTCTGAAGGGGAAGGCCGTCCTCGTCTACTGGTCCTTCGACGACCGGGCGGCCGGGGAGGTGCGGGGACGGGGCGCGGGGCTTCGCCGCTTCCTCGATAACGCGCTACACTTTTTCGGCCGGACGCGGTGGTCCCGGACGGGACGTCTCGTCCGGTAAGAACCCGAACGGCCGGGCGGAAGGAGCGTGGTGCGGATGCGGACACGACGGCACGTCAGGGGCGAGGGGATGTTCGGCCTCCTGGTCGGCCTCGCCGTCCTCTTCGTCGCCGTGACGGCGGGCGTCAAGATCATCCCCCTCCACATCCGGGGGGCCGAGGTCCTGGACGCCATGAACGAGTCGGCGAACTTCGGCGGGCTCAAGCCCCTCGAGAAGCTCCAGGGAGAGCTTCTGATGCGGGCGCAGGAGCTGCGGGCGCCGGTCGAGCCGCAGGGCGTCACGGTCGTCCGGAACGGTCCCTACATCATCGTCCAGATCAAGTACCAGGAGACGGCGGACGTCCTCGGCTTCAAGTACGTCTACAAGTTCGACAAGAAGATCGAAAAACTGGTCTTCTGATGGTTGACGAGGGCGCGCCGGAGACCGTCCGGCTCGACGTCTTCCTCGACGTCGCCTGCCTCTTCCCCACCCGGTCTCGGGCGGCTGCGGCCTGCAAGGGGGGGAAAGTGGACGTGAACGGCCACGCCGCCCCGCCGCACAAGCTCGTCCGCGTCGGGGACACGCTGGAGATCACGATGGCCGCGGGGCGCCGCTCCTTCGTGATCCGGGGCCTCGCCGACCGGCACGTTCCGAAGACCGTCGCCCGGACGCTTCGCGAGGAGACCACGCCACCGCCCTCGCCCGAAGTGCTCGAGGCGCGCCGCCTCGAGCGGCTCCTCGCGCCCGGCCGCGAGGAGGGAAGCCGGCTGACGAAGCGCGACCGGCGCGCGTGGGAGCGCCTCCGCGGCCGCTGACGGCCCGGCGGCGGTTCACGCGAGGAGGAGGAGGGCGAGGAGGGTCCGGTTCGGTCGTAACATGCGGCCGACCGTATGCGCGTCCTGCTCTACACGGGAAAGGGGGGCGTCGGGAAGACGACGGTGGCCGCGGCCACGGGCCTGACGCTGGCCGCGCGGGGGAAGCGGACGCTCGTCATGTCGGTCGACGCGGCCCACTCGCTCGCGGACGCCTTCGACCTTCCGGTCGGGCTCGCCGACCACCATCGCGGCGAGCCGCTGGCCGTCGCGGAGAACCTCTGGATCCAGGAGGTGGACGTCACCGAGGAGATCGGCCGCCACTGGAAGGACATCGCCGGCTACATCACGACGCTCCTCGCGGTAACCGGCGTCGAGGAGGTCCTCGCGGAGGAGCTCGCGATCTTCCCGGGGATGGAGGAGGTCTCGGCACTTCTTTACGTCAACCGCTACGCGCGCGAGAAGGCCTACGACGTCCTGATCCTCGACTGCGCGCCGACGGGGGAGTCCCTCCGCTTCGTCTCCCTCCCGCCCACGCTCGACTGGTACATGAAGAAGCTCTTCCGGATCCAGCGGACGCTCCTGAAGGTGGCGCGCCCGGTGGCGAAGGGCGTGATGGACGTGCCGCTTCCCCCCGAGCGCTACTTCGACAACGTCCAGTCCCTGGCCGAGAAGCTCGACGGCGTCGACGCGCTCCTGAAGGATCCGAGGAAGACGACCGTCCGGCTCGTCACGAACGCCGAGAAGATCGTCATCCGCGAGACCCAGCGCGCCTTCATGTACTTCGGCCTCTACGGCTTCACCGTCGACGCGGTCCTCGTCAACCGCCTCCTGCCCGAGAACGTCGAGGATCCCTTCTTCCGGAAGTGGCGCCGGACGCAGGCGCAGTTCCTCGAGGAGGCGCGGCGCTACTTCGACCCGGTGCCGATCTGGACCCTGCCGCTCCGGGACGACCAGGTCGTCGGGCGCGAGGCCCTGACGCGCCTCGGCCGGGACCTCTACGGCGAGCGGGACCCCGCCGCCTCGTACCGCGTCACGCCGCCGTACCTCTACTCGAAGGTCGGCGGCGTGTACGTCCTGACCCTCGAGCTGCCGTTCGTCGAGAAGGACGAGGTCGAGCTGGCGGTCGCCTCGGGCGACCTGATCGTCCGGATCGGGAACGTCCGGCACCACATCCCGATCCCTCGCACCCTCGCCGGAGCCTCCCCGTCCGCCGCGAAAGTCGAGAAGGGAAAGCTGACGGTCCGCTTCGGGAAGGGGCGGACCGAGGGAGCCGCGCGGGAGAGCGAGAAGAGAGGAAGGGCCCGATGAGCGACCCCGACGAGCGCCGGGACCCGAAGCGGAAGAAGCGGGCCCGCCGCCCGAAAGAGCCGGCCGACTCCGTTGCGCACGACTTCGGCCCCGGGGTCGTCGACGAGCCGCCTCCCGCGGAGCCGGCCGCTGCGGCCTCGTCCCCTTCCGGTCCGATCCCGGGTCTCGCCTGCGCCGGAGAGAACTGTCTTCTCAGGCCGGCGGCCGACCTCGTCGGGAAGTTTGCCTTTTCCCTCGCCGGGCGGGCGGCCCTCGGCCGCGCGGCCGGATCGGGCGTGGAACTGCTCAAGGCGCTCCGCGACTTCCTCGACGAGGAGATCGCCCTCGCGGAGCGGGCTTCGGGAAAGACCGAAGGGGGCGCGCCCCGGTACACGAAGATCAACGTGGAGTAGGCCCGGAACACGGGCTCGTTGACGTCAGCGCGGGACGGAGCATGATGCTCCGCGGGGGTCTGCTTTGTCCCGGGAGGTGCTCCATGCCCGGTCCGATCGCTCCGGCCCTTCTCCTTCTGACCTCACTTCTCCGGGGACAGACGCTCGCGGCTGCGGCGCCCCCCGCGCAGCCGGCGCGCCCGTTCGGGATCGGCTCCGTGAATCTCCTGTCGCTCACGGCGGCCCTTCCTTCTGCCGGAGCTGCCGATGCTGCCGGTCCGGTCGGCGAGGCGCCGATGTCCCTCCGGACGCTCCGCGAGAGCGCCGACCGCCTCCTCGAACGGGACGTGAAGGCGGCCGTCCTGGGGGCCCGCCTGCGCGAGTCGGGAGCGCAATGGAGCTCGGTGTCGGGAGGGGCCACGGGCCCGCGGTCGGCCGACCTCGTCCAGCGGACCGTCCAGAACAACGTGTCGCCACCGACGTCGTTCGGAGGAGACGGCTGGGCGGGGCTCCTCACGGCGCTCATCCCGGCGTCGGCCGCGGCCCTCTCGTCCAATCCGGCCCTCGCGGACGCCCGGGCGTGCCTCTCGTTTCTGCAGGGGTACGAGGGAAAGATCCGCGCGTTTCGCGACGGCCTGCCGGCGACCGACGAGGCGGCGACGCCGGAACTTCTTCTGCAATGGGAGCGGCTCTCGGCGGAGCTGCGCGCGAACGCGTCCTGCCGGGGACGGGGCCCCCGCTAGGTCCCGGAACCCCGCAAGGCCTGTGACAAGATCGGTCACGCATGCGGGGAACCTCGTCGCAGCGCTCCCTTCTTGACGCGCTCCCCGTCCTCGTTCCCGCGGCGCTCCTCCTCCTCTGGATCGCCCACGAGTCGTACCAGATGGACTTCCGGGCCTTCTACGTCGCCGGGAAGTCGTTCCTCGGGAGCCTCGACCCGTACCGGAACCACGCCGGCCGCGGCGCCGAATTCCTCGATTCCGCGAACGGGCTTCCGGGATCGCGCTTCTACTACCCCCCGACGTCCGCTCTCCTGTTCGCTCCGCTCGCTACCCTTCCCTACGACGTCGCCAAGCAGCTCTTCTCTCTGCTCCTAGCGCTGGCGCTTCTCGCCGTTGCGGTCGTCTCCGCGGACGGCGCCGAGCCGACCCCATGGGAGGCCTTCCTCGTCGCGGCGGTGTCGATGCCCGTCCTGACGACGTTCGAGCGGGGACAGGTCGATCTCCTCCTCGTGGGGGCCGTTCTCGTCGCCTGGCGCGCGGCGGCGTCACGCCGGGGCGCGGCGCCCGCGGCCGCGCTCGTCGCGCTGGCCGGGTCCGTGAAGATCGTTCCCCTGGCGCTCACCGGGCTGTGGGCCGCCGGACACCGGCTCCGGCTCGTGGGCCTCGTCGTTCTCTTCTCCCTGGTGCTCTGGCTCCTCCCTCTCCCGCTCGTGGGAGGAGAGGTCTACCGGAGCTTCGTCTCGCAGGCCGCGTCGGTGGGCGAGCCTCTCGCTCCGGACGCCCGGCTCGTCTCGCTCCAAGGCTTCGTCGGGTTCTTCTCTCCGGACGGCGTGGGACTGGCCGTGACGGAGGACGAGGCGAAGTACGTCCTTCGCTACGATCTCTCGGGTCACTTCGTCCACCGGGTCAACCCGCTCGCGCTTCTCGGTCGGCCGGCCTGTGTCGTCCTCGGTGCCGCGTTGATGGCGTACCTTGCCCATCGCACGCGGCGGACGGGGGCCTTCTCGCAGCTCGTGGCGACCCTCCCGGCGCTCAATATCCTGAACCCGATGGCCTGGACGATGGGTCTCGTCTGGTTCCTTCCGTTCTTCCTCTCCCGCTACGGCCGGGCGACGGCCATCGGGCGCCTCGCGCTCCTCGTGCCGCTCTTTCTGCCGGGGCCCCTGACCGTGTTCGGCTTCGGCCCCGAAGCGGTCCTCTCCATCGCCGTCGTGGCCGGCTTTCTTGCGGCCGATGAGGGGCGGCGCGGGTGGACCGGCCTCCTCCGCGCCCCGGCGCACGAGGCTTCGCCCGTGAACGCTCAGCCCTGACCGAGCGCGGCCGCGATCTCGGCGACGACGGCCCGGGCCGCGGCGACACGGTCGGGAGCGCCGAGGATCGGGCGGCCGACGACGAGAAGGTCTGCGCCGGCACGGATCGCGTCGCCCGGCGTCGCGACCCGCTTCTGGTCCCCCGTCTCGGCCCCCGCAGGGCGAACTCCCGGCACGACGAGGAGAAAGCCGGGCCCGCACGCGGCGCGGATCGCCTCGATCTCCTCGGGCGAGCAGACGACGCCGTCGAGCCCCGCCTCCCTCGCGAGAAGGGCCAGGCGGAGGGCCGCCTCGCGCGGCGTCCCGACGAGGCCGATCCTGGCCAGCGCCTCCGCGTCGAGTGACGTCAGGACCGTCACGGCCAGAAGCGCCGGGCGGGGAAGGCCCGCCTTCGCGGCCGCCGCGCGAGCCTCCTCGCCGAAGGCCGTCATCATCGCCGGGCCGCCGGCCGCGTGGCAGTTGACGAGGGAGGCTCCGGTCGTGACGGCGGCCGCGGCCGCGCGCCCGACGGTGTTCGGGATGTCGTGGAGCTTCAGGTCGAGGAAGACGCGCGCCCCCGACGCCGCGATCTCCTTCACGAGCTCCGGCCCCTGCGAGACGAAGGCCTCGAGGCCGAGCTTCAGGACCCCCGCCTCGGGGGCGAGGGCCCGCGCGGCGGCGAGGAGCGCGCCGCGCGTCGGAAGGTCGAGGGCGACGGCGAGGCGCGAGCGGGCGTCGCTCATACGAACCGGTGCTCCGGCCGGGGGCGGGTCCGGAGCGTCCCCGTCAGTTCGGCGACGCGGCGGACTCCGTGCCGTTCGCACCACGCGGCCAGCTCGTCGACGAGCCGCCCGGAGAGGGAGGGGTCGCGGAAGTTGGCCGTCCCGACCTGGACGGCGTCCGCCCCGGCGATCAGGAACTCGACGACGTGCTCCACGCTCTCGATCCCGCCGATCCCGAAGATCGGCACCTTCGGCAGCGCTTTCCGGACCTCCCAGACCATCCTCACCGCGACCGGCCGGATGGCGGGGCCGGAAAGCCCCCCGGTCGTGAAGCCGATCTTCGGCTGGCGCGTCTCGATGTCGACCGAGAGGCCGACGAGCGTGTTGATGAGGGAGAGGACGTCGGCCCCGTTGTCGACGGCGGCCCTCGCCGTCGCCGTGATGTCCGTGACGTTCGGCGAGAGCTTCACGACGAGGGGGAGCTTCGTGGCGGCCCGGACGCGCTTCACGAGCGCTCCGAGCGCCTCCGGGTTGTTCCCGAAGACGAGTCCCCCTTTCACGACGTTCGGGCAGGAGACGTTCAGCTCGATCGCGGCGACGCGCCGGTCGGCCCCGATCCGCTCGACGACCGCGACGTAGTCTTCCTCCGCGTCCCCCCAGACGTTCGCGATCACCGTCGCGCCCAGGCGGTGGAGCTCCGGGAGCTTCTCCGAGAGGAACGCCTCGACGCCGACGTTCTGCAGGCCGATCGCGTTCAGCATCCCGGCGTCGGTCTCGCAGATGCGCGGGGGCGGGTTCCCGAGGCAGGGACGGAGCGAGAGCCCCTTGACCGAGATCGCGCCGAGCTTCCCGAGGGGAAGGAACTCGGCGAACTCGAGGCCGTAGCCGAAGGTCCCCGACGCCGTGGCGATCGGGTTCCGGAGGGCGAGCCGCCCGAGGCGGACGGAGAGGTCGGGAGTCATCGTCAGACGCGGCTCCAGTCGATGGCCGAGGGGGGGAGGCACGGCCCCTCCCGGCAGACGGTGGCGAAGCGCCCGTCGGTCGTCGGCGCCACGCAGCCGAGGCAGACGCCGAAGCCGCAGGCCATCTCGGACTCGAACGCGAACGAGGCGTCGAGCCTCGCCTCCTCCACGACCTTCGCGAGGGTCCGGAACATCGGAAGGGGGCCGCAGGCGAAGAGCCGCCGGTACGCCGTCCCCGCGTCGAGCGCCTGCATCACGAGGTCGGTCACGAGTCCCTTCCGGCCGAGCGAGCCGTCGTCCGTCGCGTACCGGCACCGGTGGGGACCGAGGAAGCGCTCGAAGTCGCCCCGCTTCAGGACGTCGTTCTCGTTCCGGCCGCCGTAGAAGAGATCGGCGGCAATCTTCCGCGCCGACAGCTCCCGGGCGAGAAGGAGGAGCGGAGCCAGGCCGATCCCCCCCGCCACGATGGCCACGCGGTCCGAGGGGGTCAGGTCGTCCAGCGGAAACGGGATGCCGAGCGGGCCGAGGACGGGGATCGGCGTCCCCTCGGCGAACCGCCCGAGCATCGTCGTCCCGACGCCGACCGCCTTGATGACGAACTCCATCGCCGGCACGCCGGCGACCTTCGTCACGTCGGCGACGGAGAAGGCGCGGCGGAGATAGGGACGGAGCCCGTCCCCGGCCTGGAGCATCGCGAACTGCCCCGGCTTCGCCATCGGGCCGATCGTTCCGGCCTGAAGGAAGAGGGAATAGTGCGTCGCGTCGTAGTGGACGGTCCGGAGGACGCGCAGCGGTTCGTTGACGGCCATCGGCTGGGGGGCGAGACTCGCCGGGCGCGGATTATGAGCGAGCCCTCGCGGTCGTTCCACCCCCTTCTCACGGGAGCGGCGGCCGGTGTCGCGTGGGCCGACCTCCTCCTCGGCCTGAACCCGCACCTCGTCTCCCCGGGACCCTCGTTCCTCCTCGCCGCCCCGTGCGCGGCCCTGGGAGCCCTCGTCGCCTCTCCGGTCTTCTTCTTCCGGCGGGCCGCGGCGAAGCCAAGGCGGGCCGGCGCGACGCTCTTCGGCCTTCTCGCAGGGCTCTTCGCCCTCTTTGCCGAGGCGCAGCGGACGATCTTCTACTCCTTCGTCGACGGAAACGCCCGGAGGATCCTCGGCGGGACCGCAGTCGTCGCCGGGCTCTGGGCCCTCGTCTCGCTCGGGGCAGCGCTCGCTCCCGGCTGGAGACGGGCGCCGAAGGGAGCCGCGGCCGCCCTCTTCCTCGTCCTCTTCCTCGCCGTGCCTCTTCTCGGCGCGCGCGGACGGAAATCGGCGCCGCTCGCCACCCCTCCCACGCTCCCGGCGGCCGCCACCCGGAGCCTCCTCGTCGTCGGGCTGGACGGGGTCTCGTGGGATCGGGTGACGGAGGGGGCCTCGGAGGGGACTCTTCCGACGTTCGCCGAGCTCCTGAAGCGGGGGACGGCCGGCCCTCTGGAGACGCTCGGCGCTTTCGAGCGCTCCGCCCTCTGGACGACGGCCTCCACCGGAAAGCGCCCGTCGAAGCAT
>Ga0316622_100004518_pt1 | contig 10243 bp, 5 predicted proteins | sample OWC_Aug_OW2_C1_D_FD_207646 | JGI IMG/M metagenome (GOLD analysis project Ga0316622, IMG submission 207646) | Wetland soil microbial communities from Old Woman Creek delta, Ohio, United States - OWC_Aug_OW2_C1_D5_C | ecosystem: Environmental > Terrestrial > Soil > Wetlands | place: USA: Ohio... | reverse complement strand
TCCGGATTAGCGGATTCACCGACCTGGCGCTGTCGGAGACGGGGACGCTGGCCTACGCGACAATGGGACTCAACGCGGCCGAGGACTTCGTCTGGGTGACGCAGAGCGGCGAGCTGACCGCTGTGGACCCCGGTTGGACGGACCTCGAGTTCGAGGACTTCGATCTTTCCCCGGACGGGACCCGGGTCGCCGTAGGCATCGTCGGCGCACGGACGGATGTTTGGGTCAAGCAGCTGGACCAGGGCCCCAAGTCCCGGCTCACGTTCGGGGGCCTCGGCAATGTTTCCCCCGCCTGGACGGCTGATGGGCAGTACGTCAGCTTCGTGTCCCGCCGGGAGGGCCGCTCGACGTTGTGGCGCCGGCGAGCTGATGGAGTCGGCTCCGAGGAGCTGGTCACCGACATCGGGCGCGACGTCGTGGAGGCCCGCTGGTCCCGCGACGGCGCCTGGCTGCTGGTGAGCGTCGTCGGTCCCCCCTCCCTCGACCTGTTCGCGATGCGTCTGGGCGTGGACAGCGTCCCGCGGCCCCTGCTGGCCGAACCGTATGACGAGGGGCTGCCGGCGCTCTCGCCCGACGGAAGGTGGCTGGCCTACGTCTCCACCGAGACCGGCGACCCCCAGGTCTTTGTCCGGCCGTTCCCCGCGGTGCAGGAGGGCAAGTGGCAGATCTCGACGGCCGGGGGCGATGCCCCGGTGTGGAGTCCCGACGGCCGTGAGCTGATCTTCCGGGGCCAGAGCGGTGCCGACGGCCGTGAGCTGATCCGGGGCGAGGGCAGCGCCGCGATCTTCTCGGTCGACATGGCGCGCGGTCCCGGTCAGGCCAGCCCCCGCAGGCTGCTCCAGCTCCCGGCCGGGACGCAGTTCGAGACCAATCAGCTCCGCGGCCGGATGTTCGAGGTGAGCCGGGACGGCCGTCGCTTCCTAATGGTGCGGCAGGGGGGCGGGGACGAGTCCGGTGAGCTGGTGATCGTACAGAATTTCTTCAGGGAGCTTCGGGCCGCGGCGGCCTCCGGCCGGGAGCCGCAGTGAGGGACGACGTCGTCCCACGTCATCGGTGGGCGCCTGACCCGGCGGGCCGCTGTCCGTCTCACCCTCCGATGCGACCTATTTCCCGCACGTTGTCCTTCGGGTGCGGCGCTCGGTTTCGCCGCCGCGTTCCGGGAGCGGTCCAACGCCGTGCCGGTCGCCCCGGGCGGCCGGCACTGGGAGATCTTCCTCCGCACCTGCCACGACGCCGAGGCGCGGGGCAACCTGATTCCCGACGCCTGGCTGGCCGCGCTGGCCATCGAGCATGGCTGCGAGTTCGTTACCACCGACCGCGACTACGCCCGGTTCCCCGCGCTGCGGTGGCGGCATCCGCTGGCGGGGCCCGCCCGCGCTGGCTGATCCCCCCTGCGCGGGCGTAACTTGCCTCGTTCTCCTTCACCGATGAGCCCATGCCTGAACCGCTGGACCGCCTGACCTCGGCCCTCGCCGACCGCTATCGCATCGAGCGCGAACTCGGCCAGGGCGGCATGGCCACCGTCTACCTCGCCGAGGACCTCAAGCACGACCGCAAGGTCGCCGTCAAGGTCCTCAAGCCGGAACTGGCCGCCGTCCTCGGCGCCGAGCGGTTCGTCGTCGAGATCAAGACCACGGCCGCCCTCCAGCACCCCAACATCCTGCCGCTGTTCGACTCCGGCACCGCCGACAGCTTCCTCTTCTACGTCATGCCCTACGTCGAGGGCGAGACCCTCCGGGCCAAGCTCAACCGCGAGACCCAGTTCGGGGTGGACGAAGCGGTCCGGATCGCCCGCGAGGTCGCCGACGCCCTCGACTACGCCCACCGCCACGGGGTGATCCACCGCGACATCAAGCCCGAGAACATCCTGCTCCACGACGGCCGCCCGATGGTGGCCGACTTCGGCATTGCCCTGGCCGTGAGCGCCGCCGCCGGCGGCCGGATGACGGAGACCGGACTCAGTCTCGGGACGCCGCACTACATGAGCCCCGAGCAGGCCACCGCCGAGAAGGAGATCTCCGCCCGGGCGGACGTCTACTCGTTGGCGAGCGTGCTCTACGAGATGCTGACCGGCGAGCCGCCCCACATGGGGAACTCGGCCCAGCAGATCATCATGAAGATCATCGCCGACGTGCCGCGGCCGGTGACCGAGTTGCGGAAGGCGGTGCCGCCCCACGTCGCGGCGGCGGTGGCGAAGGCACTCGAGAAGCTCCCCGCCGACCGCTTCCCGAGCGCCGCGGCCTTCGCCGAGGCGCTGGGGAATCCGGCCTTCACCACCGGGGGGACAGGGGGCGCCACGGCGGCCAGCGGTGCCTCGAAGCAGCGGCGGCTGGCCTGGGCCGCCGTGGCCGCACTCCTGGCGATCCTCGGCCTCGCGAACATCGGCCTGCTGCTGCGCCGGCCCGAGCCACCGCCGGAGGTCGTCCGGTTCACCCTGGGGTTCCCTGCCAGCCACCGGCTGGACCTCCAGGGCGATGAGGACGCCCCCTTCGCGCTGTCGCCCGACGGCACCCAGATCGTCTATGGCGCGATCGATTCGAGCACCGGCGCGCGGCAGCTCTACATCCGGCGCCTGGATCAGCTCGAGGGGACCCCGCTGCAGGGGACGGAGGACGCCATCGCGCCGTTCTTCTCCCCCGACGGGCTCTGGGTGGCGTTCGCGACCGAGGAGGACGAGAAGCTGAAGAAGGTCCCCGTGACCGGCGGTCCCTCGATCACCCTGGCCGAGAACATCAGCGAGTCTGTTGCCTCGGGTTCGTGGGGCGACGACGGCTTCATCGTCTACGCGGCGTCCCCCGGCCCGCACCTGGTCCGGGTGAGCGGAACCGGGGGCATGCCGGAACGCCTCAAGATGGACAGCACCAGCCCAGGCGGCACGCTCCGGATGCTGTGGCCCTCGGTTCTCCCAGGAGGGAAGGCGGTCCTGTTCGCCCGTTGCGAAGGAACCTGCGCCTCCAGGGACCTGGCGGTGGTGGACGTCGCCACCGGAACCGTCGAGGTCGTCGTGCCGGGCGCCACCCGCGGCTGGTACGTCGCCACCGGCCACCTGATCTACGCGACCGACAACGGCGCCGTCTATGCGGTGCCCTTCGACCCGGAAACCCGGACCGCGCGCGGGTCGCCCGTCCCGCTGCTGGATCAGGTCCAGGCCGGGTTTGGCAACGGAAGCCGGATGGCGATCTCCCCGGCCGGGCACCTGATCTACGTCCCGGGCGTGGCCCAGCAGGGGGTCCAGGTCGTCGAAGTGGACCGGAATGGCCGGGAGACCGTGGTGATCTCCCGCTTCGGGCAGTTCCAGTACCCCCGGTGGTCCCCCAGCCGTGACCGGATCGCGGTGACCACCAACGACGAGAAGGGGCAGCAGATCTGGATCTACGACGTGGCCTCAGCGACGCTCTCGCAGCTGACCTTCGAGGGCACCAACGTCCGCCCCACCTGGTCCCCGGACGGCGCCAGGGTCGCCTATTGGTCGAACCGGGGCGATGGCCAGTCCGGCCTGTACTGGGTCCCGGCCGATCGCTCCGGCCCGGAGGAACTGGTGGTGAACGGCGAGAAGATCGGCGCCAGCGCGACCTTCTGGACCCGGGACGGGGCATGGATCGTGATCGACGGGGACGTCCCGGACTCGAACCGAACGGATGAGGACATCTACGCCGTCGGGACCGGCGCGGGGCATGAGCTGCTCCCGGTGGTCGGCACCCGCGCCGATGAGCAGACGGGGGCCGTCTCGCCGGACGGGAAGTGGATCGCCTACGCCTCGGATGAAGGGGGGCAGTACCAGGTGTACCTTCGCCCGTTCCAGCGGGAGGGGGGGCGGTGGTTGATCTCGACCGGCCAGGGCAGGACGCCGCTGTGGACGTCGAACGATGAGTTGGTGTATATCGACCCCCAGGCGCCCAACTTGACCGCCGCCCGGCTGGAACTCGGCTCGACCGTGCGGGTGACCAGCCGCGAGGCGGTCTTCGGGTGGGAGTCGTACCGGTCCAACCTGTCGACGCCCGAGTACGATGCCTCGCGCGACGGGCAGCGGTTCCTGGTCCTGCGCGGGACCGGTGCCGCGCAGCGCGGCATCGAGCCGGTCGTGGTGCTCCACTGGTTCGAGGAGATCACGCGCCGCATGGCCGCGCAGGGAGGCCGCCCGGAGTGATCCCGCGGCAGATGATTCCCAGATGACGGGGAGCTGACGATCCAGGTGTAGCTATTGAGCGCGCGATCTGGCACCCCGGCCCCGTTGAGCACTCCGGCAAGGCAGCCACAACGTGGCATGGCATCCACCCCCTCCATCCAGGGAGAACTTATGACCAAGCGCAGCTGGCTGACCGCCGTTCTGACTTTGGCAGGCACAATGCCCCTCGCCGCCCAGCAGGCAGCCGAGCTGCCGGACTACACCAACGACCAGCGCTGGGGCCGACTCGGCCTCATCGACGCGGCCTGGGTGACCACCACGATCGCTCTCGGGAAGTCAAAAGGGATGACCGCCGAGCAGATCGGTGACTGGATCGGGGACTACTTCACGACCGGGTGGGCCGGAGGTCTCGATGCCCGGCAGTTCCTGTTCTACCTCCGCTGGAACCACCTGGCCTACCCGCAGGGTCGCGTGGAGGTGACCACCTTTTCCGACAGCCTCGTGGTGGCCCGCTTCAACACCGCGCTCGCCGGGACCTACGGTCCCGACCGCTGGTACTTCGGCATCACGACCGATGAACTCAAGACCGCGACCCTGCGATGGCACCAGGTCCTCGCCGACTTCGTCGGCGTGCGGCTGGACGGCCGCTACGATGGCGACTGGCTGGTGCTGACACTGCGAAACGGCTACCAGGCGCCGCGTGCTTCTGCCCAGATCCGCTGGGAGCGAGCGGGGTGGCTGTACAAGATCATGGCCATCGAAGTGATCCGGATTGCCAAGCTGGGCGGGATGACCCCGCAGCAGGCGGCCCAGAACGGGGTCAAGGTGTGGGCAGACACCTGGCAAGGGACCGACACCCCCTGGCGGTTCTTTCGCTGGGTTGCCTACAACGGGATGATCGACCACAACCAGACCTGCGCCGTCGAAACGGCCGATGCCGCCATGGTCAAGGCGCGCTGCAACCGGCCCTGGCAGGCGGCGGTGCGCGAGCAGGCCGAGCGAACGGGGGTCACGGTGGAGGACTACGAGGCGTACATGCTGGCCCAGGAGCAAGGCCTCGCGGCCTCGCTCGGGTTCAGCTGGGATGCCCAGATCGATGGCAACTTCCGAATCTTGACGGTGCGGCGGAAGTAGTCGAGGTCGCCGGCCCGGACCGGCCGGAGCGATGGCGATCTCTGGCCCAAACGGCCGCTTGGCCGTATCGTAGGCCTGTCGCGGAAAGCGGGGCCCGTGTCTGAACCCCTGGAGCGCCTGACCGCTGCATTGGCCGACCGCTACCGGATCGAGCGTGAGCTCGGAGCCGGGGGCATGGCCACGGTCTATCTGGCCGAAGACCTGAAACACCACCGGCAGGTGGCCCTCAAGGTCCTTCGCCACGACCTGGCGGTGAGCCTGGGGCCGGGCCGCTTCCTCCGCGAAGTGTCGATCGCCGCCAACCTCCAGCACCCCCACATCCTCCCCCTGTACGACTCGGGGGAGGTGGACGGCATCCTGTTCTACGTCATGCCGTATGTTCCCGGACCCTCGCTCCGCCAGAAGCTGGTCCGCGAGGGGGAACTGCCCATTGCCGACGCGGTGCGCATCCTCCGGGACGTGGCCGACGCCATGGCCTATGCCCACGCCCACCACGTCGTCCACCGGGACATCAAGCCCGAAAACGTCATGCTCGCCGACCGCCACGCGGTGGTGACGGATTTCGGCGTCGCCAAGGCCGTCAGCGACGCGACGGGCGCCCACACCCTCACCACCGCAGGGGTCGCCCTCGGCACGCCTACCTACATGGCGCCCGAGCAGGCTACCGCCGACCCCCACGCCGACCACCGGTGCGACATCTACGCCTGGGGCGTGATGGCGTACGAGCTGCTCACCGGACGGCCGCCCTTCACCGGCTCGACGCCGCAGGCGGTGCTCGGCGCTCACGTGACTCTGGATCCGGATCCCGTAACCCGGCACCGGACCTCCATCCCGCCGGTGCTGGCCACGGTGGTGATGAAAGCGCTCGAGAAGAAGCCGGCGGACCGCTGGCAGTCCGCCCAGGAACTGATCGGCCCGCTCGAGGCGATCTTGACCCCGAGCGGCGGCATTACCCCGGCGGAAACCCCGCCCCTGGCTCGCTCCTCTGCGCGGCGGCTTCCGGGTATCGGGCACCCGGCAGTGCTCGCAATCGCCGCCCTGGCGCTGGTCGGGTCAGGTATCTACGGCGGGCGGCTGATCTGGGGAGGGCAGGGTCCCGTTCCCGATGGGCCCCCGACCCGCTTCACCATTCCGGTGGCGTCACCGCAGCTGGATCAGACGCTGGGCCAGCTGCCCTTGATCGCGATCGCGCCGGACGGCCGGTCGATCGTCTACGCGGACTCCGGCGGGCTCCGGCTCCGGGGCCTCGCCTCATTTGACGCCCGTGTCCTGGATGGGACCGCCAACGCTGTCGCCCCCGCCTTCTCCCCCGGCGGCGACTGGCTGGTGTTCAGCCAGGCCGGGCGGATTCGGAAGCTCGCGGTCGCCGGCGGGCAGGTGGTGGATGTCGCTACCGCCAACTACCGGCTGGGGGCCGCCTGGTCAGCTGACGGCCAGATCTACTTCTCGGCGGGACTCGGCGACCGCGGCATCTGGCGGGTTCCCGCGGCAGGCGGTACTCCGGAGCAGGTCACCCGTCTGGTCGACAGCACCCGGGAACAGGCCCACGGCTGGCCGCAGGTGCTGCCGGGCGGGCGCGACCTGATCTACACGGTGCTGGGGCCCAGCGGTCATGCCGAGGATTCCCGGATCGTGGTGGAACGCCTCGGGTCGGGAATCCACCGCACCTTGATCGAGCGCGCAGCCTTCGCCCGTTATCTCCCCACCGGTCACCTGCTGTACGGCGACATCAACGGCGCGCTCTTCGCCGTGGGGTACCAGGCTGGGGCGGACGTCACAACCGGAACACCTGTGCCCGTGCTCGACCAGCGGGTGTCCACGGCCGTCTGGGGTGGACGGGCAGTGTTCGACATCTCCAGTTCCGGCGTGCTGGTGTTCGTGCCGGAGACCACCCACGACAACCACCGCATCCTCTCGGTGAACCGGTCCGGCCAGGACCAGCGGGCCATCGGCCGGGCCCGCAACCTCCGCGGGATGGCGATCGGGCCACAGGGGGGGAGTCTGGCCAGCACGGTGCGCGAGCCGGGCAAGAACGATGTCTGGTTGCTGGCGACGGCGGGTGACGCTGAGGAGCGGCTGACGCTGGACGTCGCGGAGGACGAAATGCCGGCGTGGTCGCCCGATGGCCGGCGCATCGCCTATGGATCGGCGTGGGCGGGGCAGGCGCGCCGGATCATGGTGACCGATGTGGTTGCGCGGCAGACCCCGCAGGTCCTGCGGACCTGGTCCCGCCACATCCATCCCACCAGCTGGTCCCCCGATGGCAAGTGGCTGGCGTCGTACGACTACCACCCCACCAACAACGAAGATGTCTGGGCCGTGGGTGTCGAGGGGGCCGACTCCCTCGCCGTGGCCATCGGTCCGGCATCGGAGCTGAACCCCGCCTTCTCCCCCGATGGGCGCTGGCTGGCCTACCAGTCCTCCGAGAGCGGCCAGTACGAGGTGTATGTGGCGCCGTTCCCGACGCTGTCCGGCAAGCGCCAGGTGTCAACCGGCGGGGGGGCATATCCGAAGTGGGACCCGGATGGAACCGGTCTCTACTTCCTGCGCGGGCGCCAGGTCATGGAGGTCAAGTTCTCGGGCCCGGACCTGGTGATGCGGGGCCAGGCTCAGCCAGTGTTCGAGCTGGCGGTGCCGCCGTATGAAATCGACCTCGACCCGGCAACTGGCCGGTTCGTGCTGCTGATGCCAAACACGACCCGGGTCAACCCGTCGCTGCACGTGGTCCTGAACTGGTTCAGAACTCTTACTGCGCCGGCGGGCTAGCGCCAGACCAGTACGCCAGCGGGCGGCAGGGGGTTCTGCCCCAGCAGGATCCGCGCATCGCTCGGCAACGGCACCCCGAAGGGCGCCGGGGTGTAGTTCACCGCCACCCAGAGGCCATCCCGCCACTCGAGGAACACGCCGAGCGGCAGGTCCTCGATCGGAATCCCCGCCCGCTGGTACACCTCGCGGACCACTGAGCGCTCCAACTCGCCGTCGTCGGTCCAGACCCCGACTACCGTCACCGTGCCTCGCCCCAGGCGGCGCGTCGTCGCCGCGGCCCGGCCCGCAGACCACCGGTCGGCATAGCTGGCCAGCACCTCGGTGCCGGGGTGCGGCGCCAGCAGGTCGCCCCAGCGGTGCCAGGCGTGGCGCTGCCCCGCCGCGGAGACGTGCGCCACCGTCCCAGGGGGCAGCATGTCGAACCCCTCCACGTCGGCGCCGATGAGATCCACGATCGGCGCCGCCCAGGGCCCCTCGAAGAAGTGCCCCTTCGCGTCCTTCTGCCCGCTCCGGCTGGTGAGCACCAGGTGCCCGCCGTCCTCGACATAGCGCCGCCAGCGTGCCACCAGGGTGTCGTCCACCATCTGATATGCCGGTGCGACGATCACCGCGTACCGGCTGAAGTCGTCACCGGGGCCGATGAAGTCCATCGGCACGCCGCTGCGCTTCACCGCCTGGGTCCAGGTGTTGCGGTGCGCCCAGGTGCGCCACTCCGTCGTCTGCGGCTGGATCTCGAGGTCCCAGAAAACGTCGTGGCTCCAGAGGATGCCGGCGCGGCGGGCCGCCAGCTCGGGCGGCGGCGCGGCGCCGGGCGCAGACGCCGGCCGAAGCGCCCGCACCGCCTGCATCGCCTCCACGAACTCCCGCCCGGTGCGCGTCAGCGTGGTCCCGTCCGTCCCCACGATGCCCTCGTGGTACATCTCGCTCCCCCGGAGCGGGTGCCGGTACCGGTAGGTGCCGAGCAGCGAGGCGCCTGCGGCCCACGCGTGCCAGATCCACATCCCGACCGCACCGGGCATCGGCTGGGCATTGACCGATCCCCAGTTCACCTGGCCCGGCTGCAGTTCCATGATCCCGAAGGTGCCGGTGAGCGGCCGGTAGTAGGCCGCCGCTTCCATCAGCCGGGTCGGGTCGCCGATGGCGAAGCTTTCGCCTCCCAGCACATTCCGCCCCGCCACCGGGTAGAGAGTGAAGGTGACGAAGTCCATGCCGGTGCTGCGCCGCGGGTCGGCGGCCGTGGTGATGTTGGTGTAGTTGGTGGTGACCCACTGGCCGGGCCGCGCGAACCGCCGGAGGATCGCCGCCTGCCGGTCGAGGAACCGCGCCGTCATCTCCGCCTGGAAGCGCGCCAGGTCCAGCAGGGCGTGCGGGCTCAGCTTGTCTTCCGCCGCCAGCACGGCGTTGGGCAACAGCACCTCCTCGAACGCGCCGTACCGGGTGCTCCAGAAGCTGCCGCCCCAGGTGGCGTTCAGCACCTCGATGGTGCCGTAGCGCGCCCGCAGCCACGCCCGGAAGGCGTCGCGGGCGCTCTCGCTGAAATCGGGGAAGGCGCTGGGCTCGTTGTCTACCTGCCAGCCCCAGACCCGCTCGTCCTTTCCGTAGCGCGCCGCCAGCTGCTCGACGATCCGGTCGCAGTACGCCTGGTACACCGGGTTGGTGATGGACGCCTCGGCGCGGATGCCGTGCTCGTGCCGCCGGCCCTGCTCATCCACCCGGTAGATCTCGGGGTGCCGGGCCCCCATCCAGCTGGGCGGGGCCGCGGTCGGGGTGCCGAGGATCACCTTGAGCCCGGCGCGATGGGCCAGGGCGATGGCCTCGTCGAGCCAGGCGAAGTCGAACTGTCCTTCCGTCGGTTCGAGGAAGGTCCAGCTGAACTCGGCGTAGTGGGTGAAGTCAAAGCCGAGCCGGGCGATGCCCTCGAGGTCCCGAGCCCATTGAGTGCGCGGCCACTGCTCGGGGTAGTAGAAGGCGCCGAACTGGATCGGGTCCTGTGGCCGAGGGATGCCCTGCTGGGCCTGGGCGGCTCCGACCCAACCCAGTAGGAGGGCCAGCAGCGTGCGCCTCACGTGGGCTCCGAGGTGGGCGTCCGCTGCGGCGGCGGCTCGGCCAGCGCGATCGCCGGGACGTTCGAGTAGCCCTGGATGGGCCTGGTCGAGATGGTCGCGGGGCGTGGTCACGGTGGGCTCCCTCGTGTGAGGTGTCGGCAGGAACGCGCCG
>Ga0316622_100004517_pt1 | contig 10244 bp, 6 predicted proteins | sample OWC_Aug_OW2_C1_D_FD_207646 | JGI IMG/M metagenome (GOLD analysis project Ga0316622, IMG submission 207646) | Wetland soil microbial communities from Old Woman Creek delta, Ohio, United States - OWC_Aug_OW2_C1_D5_C | ecosystem: Environmental > Terrestrial > Soil > Wetlands | place: USA: Ohio... | reverse complement strand
CGGCCGCCCGAGAGATGGTCGAGGGTGGCCACGGCCTTCGCCGTGGTGATGGGATCGCGCTCGACGAGCAGGCAGATCCCGCTGGCGACCTTGAGCGTTTTGGTGGCGGCGGCTGCCATGGCCAGCGCGACGAACAGGTCGTGCGTGTGCCAGTATTCCCTGGGGAGTTCAGGCCCGCCCGGCCACGGACTGCGCCGGCTGGTCGGGATGTGCGTGTGCTCCGGCAACCAGAGCGAGTCGAACCCGCGCGCCTCGACTTCGCGCGCGAGTTCATCCGGCCGCATCGCGAAGTCCGTCGCAAACATCGTCAGTCCAAATTCCATGCACCCTCCTGGTCAGCAGGTTGACACATTGCGCACCCCGAAGCGACGGCCCCGTGCGTGGTCCGCCGCGCGGCGGACTCCCGCGCGCTAGGACACCAGCAGCGGCACCAACTCCGTGAGCCGCCGCACCTCGTGGCAGGGCCGCGGAACGCCCTCGGGCAGCGCATCCGCCTGTGCGTTCACCCACACGGCCCGCACACCTGCTCGGTGCGCGCCCACGAGGTCCTCGGCGGCGCTGTCGCCGACGTACAGCGCGTCGACGGCAGCGACGCCGATCCGCGTCAGCGCCGCCGCGAAAATCGACGGATGGGGCTTGCGCCGGCCGAACTCGTCCGAGATGAGGATCGGCGCGAAGAAGCGTGCGATCCCGTGCATCGCCAGGATGCGACGGCCCGTGGGGGCGTGGTCGAAGTTCGACACCAGGCCGAGACGATACTGGCCCGCGAGCGCTTCGAGCACCTCGGTGTGTTCGGGCGGCATCACGGTGAGGCTCGTCAGATACTCCATGTGCGCGAGCGACAGCCGTTCGGCGAGGTCACCGGCCCCGCTGTCACTGTCGATGCCGATCTGCGCCAGGGCTCGCCGGAAGCGCTCGCGCGACGGCACCTCGTGGAACTCCGGCGGCCGCTGCCGCGTCAGTTCCTGCGACACTCGCATGAGCGCCGCCAGGAAGTCGTCGAACGCCACGTCGGGGCAATCGTGCTCCAGTGTGGCGCGCAGCCAGCCGAGTGCGGGCCGGCGCGGCGCGCCCCCCGGCGGCGCCGCCGCCACGTCGGCGCGGAAGTGCACGACGGTCCCGAACAGGTCGAACAGGACGGCGCGGGGAGTCATGGCGACCGGTACGCTGTGCCGGCAATGCCCTGCAACGGGATCCCGCCGCCTACGGCCGCAGCGCACCGGCCGCCAGGACGCTGATCCCCAATCCGCCGAGAAGCACCGCCCCGTTGAGTTGCACCGCGCTACGGTGCAGCCGGTCGAACTCCATCCGCACGGCCGGGGACACATCCGGCGCGTGCAAACCGGGGCGCAGTGCCGCCGCCCGGGGCTGGATGGCGAGCCCGGCATACAGCGTAGCGCCCAGCGTCGCGGCGGCGACGACCGCCACGCCGACCCAGCGCCGCGACCCCCGCGTCACCACGGCCAGGACCACGCTCGTCGCGACCACGAGGCCCTCGCACACGTAGCCGACCGTGTAGTACCAGGGGAAGATCGCCCCCACCGCCATGCCCGCCTGCGCGACCGGGAGGGTTCGAAACAGCAACGGCGCGACGACGACGGAGAAGAAGAGCATACCGCCGAGCCAGACGGTCAACCCGATCAGGAACAGCCATTTCACCACGCCGGTTGCCACGTGCCCGCCCACTCACTGCAATGGCGTCTCGCGCCGCACGACGGAGGGCAACGGCTTGCGGCCGGCGAAGCCCGCGTCGGACGCGTGGTAGTAGGCAATCTCTTTCTCGCCGTACTGCCAGCACAGCAAGACCCGCTCGCCGTCGACGTTCGCGGGAAAATCCACCAGCCCGAGTTCCAACCCCTTGAACTGCCCCCCGCACGCCTCGAGATCCCCCACCAGGCGTTGCATGGCTTCCAGCACCGGCCTCGCCTCCGGCCGCATCCTCGCCAGCTCCGCCGCACCAACGCTCTCCGGCGGGCGTCCCGTGGCACGCGCCACCGCCTCCACGTGCTCGCGCAGCCGCATGCCCTCGCGCTGCAACCGCTCCATGAGCAACTCCAGACGCGGCACCAAGGCGTTCGCTTCCTGAAGAGTGAACAGTTTCTCGCCCATCGTCGTCGCCAGTCCTGCGGGGCGTGGTACGGCTCTCGGCCAGCGTTGTCAATGCGTTCGGTGCACGGGGCGCCGGCCCGCGCCGCACATGGTCGCGAATCCGCCGCGCACGCGGGGCGCCACCTTGTCGCACCGGGGGGGCTGTATTAGATTCGGCGCATGAGTGACCCGGACGCCGAACGCGAAGAGAAACGGCAGCGCTTTCTCGGCTTCGAGGAGGACTTGAGCGGCATTTCCGTACCGCCGGTACTGCCGATGCTGCCCCTGCGCGGTGTCGTCGTGTTCCCGGCGGCCATCGTGCCGCTGCTGATTTCGCGCAACAGCTCCCTCAAAGTCGTCGAAGAGGCCCTCGCCGGGGATCGCATGATCGGGGTGGTGGCGCAGAAGAACCCCGAGGAGGAAGAGCCCACTCCGGACGGCCTCTACCTGCGCGGCACGGCCGGCCGCATCCTGAAGATGTTGAAGTACCCCGACGGCAGCGTGCGCATCCTGGTGCAGGGCCTGCGTCGCATCGAGGTCACCGAGTACGTGGCGACAGAGCCTGTCTTCCGTGCGCACGTGCAGCACCTCGTAGACGTCTGCGAGCCGTCGACCGACCTGTCGGCCATCCAGGTCCACATGGTCAACCAGTTCGCGAAGTTCGTCTCGATGGTGCCCTACCTGCCGGACGAACTCCAGGTCGTCGTCATGAACATCAAGGACGCCGGGAAGGTGACCGACCTGGTGGCGTCCAATCTGAACATCTCGCTCGAAGAAAAGCAGGACCTCCTGAACGCGCTGGACGTCCGCGCGCGCCTGCAGAAGCTCACCGTCATTCTCAACCGCGAAATCGAACTGCTGGAACTCGGCCAAAAGATCCAGTCCCAGGTGCAATCCGAGCTGTCGAAGCACCAGAAGGATTTCTACCTGCGCCAGCAGATGCGGGCGATCCAGAAGGAACTCGGCGAGGGTGACGGCAAGAGCGCCGAGATCGACGAGTTGCGCAAGAAGCTCGACGAGGCCCACCTGCCCGAAGAGGCCAACAAGGCCGCGGACACCGAACTGGAGCGGCTGCGCATCATTCCGCCCGAATCCGCCGAGCACACCGTCGTGCGCACCTATCTCGAATGGCTCGCCAGCCTCCCGTGGGCGGTGTCGACCGACGACAACCTGGACATCCCGCACGCCCGTGCCGTGCTCGACGAGGACCACTACGACCTCGATAAGATCAAGGATCGCATCCTCGAGTTCCTGGCGGTCCGGCAGCTGAAGAAGGATTCGAAAGGGCCCATCCTCTGCTTCGTGGGGCCGCCGGGCACCGGCAAGACCTCGCTCGGGCGCTCCATCGCCCGGGCCCTCGGCCGCAAGTTCGTGCGCATGTCGCTCGGTGGCGTCCGCGACGAGGCAGAGATCCGTGGGCACCGCCGGACCTATGTCGGCGCGCTCCCCGGACGCATCATCCAGAACCTGCGCACCGCCGGCTCCAACAATCCGCTGTTCATCCTGGACGAAATCGACAAACTCGGCGCCGACTTTCGCGGCGATCCGTCGTCGGCGTTGCTGGAAGTGCTGGACCCGGAACAGAACAGCACGTTCGTCGACCACTACCTCGACGTGCCCTTCGACCTCTCGAAGATCATGTTCGTCACCACCGCGAACTGGCTCGACCCGATTCCCGCGCCTTTGCGGGACCGGATGGAGGTGATCGAGCTGGCGGGGTACACCGAGGAGGACAAACTGGAGATCGCCCGGCGCCACCTGATTCCGAAGCAGCGCGCCGAGAACGGCTTGCAGGAAGGGCACATCACGTTCTCCACCGAGGGCCTGTTGACCGTCATTCGCCACTACACACGGGAAGCCGGTCTCCGCAACCTCGAGCGCGAGATCGGCAGCCTCTGCCGCAAGGTGGCGCGGCGGATCACCGAGGGAAAGACGGAGCCGGTCACCATCGACCCCGAGCAGGTGCACGAGTTCCTCGGGGCGGAGCGGTTCTTTTCCGAGCTGGCCGAACGCACGCAGGAGCCGGGGGTGGCGGTCGGCCTGGTCTGGACGCCGATGGGGGGCGACATCATTTTCATCGAGTCCACGAAAATGGCGGGCAAGAAGGGCCTGACGCTGACCGGACACCTGGGCGACGTGATGAAGGAGTCGGCGCAGGCCGCGCTGAGCTACATCCGAGCGCGCGCGGAGCGCCTGGGCATCCCTGCCGACTTCTTCGAAAACGTGGATCTCCACATCCACGTTCCCGCCGGAGCGGTGCCCAAGGACGGCCCCTCTGCGGGGGTGACGATCGCCACCTCGCTGGCGTCCCTGCTCACCGGGCGGCCGGTCCGGCACGACCTCGCGATGACCGGCGAGATCACGTTGCGCGGCAAGGTGCTCCCGATCGGCGGGGTGAAGGAGAAGGTCCTCGGGGCGCGGCGGGCGGGCATCCTCACCGTGCTGCTGCCCAAGCGCAACGAAAAGGATCTCGAGGACGTCCCCGAACAGGTGCGCAAGGAGATGCACTTCCTCTTCGTCGAGACCATCGACGAGGTCCTGGCGCACGCACTCGTGCCCGCCGAGCCGCTGCGCGCCGCCGCATCTGGTGGAGGGAGTTAGGTAGGGGGTTAGGGGGTTACGGGATCGGAAAGTTCCCCTAACAGCTAACCCCTTAACGCCCTATCTGTCCGAAGCGCCATTCCTCCGGCGTCAAGGTCCGCAGCGCCAGGGCGTGGATGTCCGACCGCATCGCGTCGCCGAGCGCGGCGTACACGGCGGCGTGACGGGCCACCAGATCCTGGCCGGCGAACGAATCCGACACGATCAGCACGCGGAAGTGCCCGCCCCCCGAGGCCGCTCCGGCGTGGCCGGCGTGCAGGGCGCTCTCGTCGCTCACCGTGAGGTGCACCGGCGCAAACGCCGCGTGCAGCCGGGCTTCGATCCACTGACGACGACTCATCGCTGTCCTCCGTCCGCCGCTCGAGATCTCGTGCCGCCCCGTTACGCGGGCTGCAGGCCGGCGAACTTCAGCACCAGTTTCTTGCGCCCCACGGACTGAAACAAGACCGTGGCCTTGCGCCCGTCCCCGCTGCCTTCGAGCTGTTGCACCAGACCGACGCCGAAGGTGGCGTGGCGCACGCGGGTGCCGACGCGCAAGCCGTCTTCCGTATCGTACTCGACCCGCACCTCACGGGAGCTCGCGTCCGCGTGGGCCGCGAACAGCTCGGTCTGCCGGCGGGCGAGTTCCCACCGCCGCGCAGGATTGCCGATCTCGCGCACCAGCGTCCGCGGCACCTCGTCGAGAAAGCGGCTGCGCTGGTTGGCGTGCACGTCCCCGAACACGCGGCGGCGCCTGGCGTGCGTGAGATAGAGCTGCTGCATGGCCCGGGTCATGCCGACGTAACAGAGGCGGCGCTCCTCCTCGATGTCCTCCTCGTCCACCCGTGCATGGGGAAACAGCCCCTCCTCCATTGCCGTCATGAACACGACCGGGAACTCCAGCCCCTTGGCCGCATGCAACGTCATCAGCGTCACGCGGTCGGCCTGCCCGTCATAGCTGTCGACGTCGGTGACCAGCGCCACCTGTTCCAGGTAATCCTGCAGCGTCCCGCCGCCGGTCGCATGCTGCTGCATGCCGTTGAGGAGTTCCTCGATGTTCTGGATCCGGTCGCGAGCGACCTCGCTCGGATCCTCGCGGAGCAACGTGGCGTAGCCCGTGTCCGCGACGATGCGCGCGGCCAGCTGCGGATACGGCTCCGTGTCCAGCGCGCGGCCGAAGCCGTCGAGCAACTCGACGAAGCCGCGCACCCGTTCTGCCGCGACCGATTTCAGGGCATCCCGCGCCAGCGCCAGCCGGCAGGCAGCGAGAAAACCACCGGCGTCCTCCTCGAAGGCCGCGATGCGCTCCACCGTCGTGGTCCCAATGCCGCGCGCCGGCACGTTGATGATGCGCCGCGCCGCCAGACTGTCGGCCGGGTTCACGAGCAGACGCAGATACGCCAGCACGTCCTTGACCTCGGCGCGCGCAAAGAACTTCACGCCGCCGATGATGACGTACGGCAGGCGATGTCGGACGAGGGCTTCCTCGAATCCGCGCGACTGCGCATTGGTTCTATAGAAGACCGCAATGTCCCGCAGGCGGTGGCCCTGGCGCACGAGCCGGCCGATCTCGGCGGCCACGTACCGCGCCTCTTCGAGATCGTCGTCCACCTGGGCGACCGTGATCGGCTCGCCGCGGGGATTGTCCGTCCACAAGGCCTTCCCCTTGCGGCGCGCATTCTGCGCCACCACGGCACCGGCCGCCTCCAGGATGATCCCCGTCGAGCGGTAGTTCTGCTCGAGGCGGATGACCACCGCGTCGGGGTAGTCCCGCTCGAAGTCCAGGATGTTGCCGATCTCCGCGCCGCGCCACCGATAGATCGATTGATCGTCGTCCCCCACCACGCACAGGTTGCGATGGCGCGCGGCAAGCACGTTGGTCAGCTGGTACTGCACCCGGTTCGTGTCCTGGTACTCGTCAACCAGAATGTGCTGAAACCGGTCCTGGTAACGGCCGAGGACCGCGGGGTGCTCGCGGAAGAGCAGCACGGTCCACAGCAGCAGGTCGCCGAAGTCGAGGGCGTTCGCCCGTCGCAGCTTCTCCTGGTACAGCGTGTACACGCGGGCGGCCCGCTCGCCCGCCGGAGTGCTGCGGTCGAACGTGGCCACGGAGATACCGCGGTTCTTGGCGGCGTCGATCACGGCCGCCGCCGCACGCGGCGTCAGGGTCTGTTCCGCGATGTCCAACTCGCGCAGGCACTCCTTGAGCAGTCGCTCCGAGTCCTGGTCGTCGTAGATGGCGAAGCTCGCACTGAACCCCAGCGAACCGATCTCGCGACGCAGGATACGCACGCACGCGGCGTGAAACGTCGACACCCAGGGCGCGTCGCCGCTGCCGATGAGCCGCTGTACCCGTTCCCGCAGCTCGCCCGCCGCCTTGTTGGTGAACGTCACCGCCAGGATGCGCGACGGGGCCACGTCGCGCGCACCGATGAGATGTGCGACCCGGTGCGCCAACGTCCGGGTCTTGCCGGAGCCCGCCCCGGCAAAAATGAGCAGCGGGCCCTCGCCATGCAGGACTGCCTGACGTTGCATTGGATTCAAGGAAGACAACACGTCGCCCATAGCCGCACCGCCACCCCTGCGCGTCGTCGCTGGAAGGCCGGAACCGTGACTCGTAGCAGAGCGCGTCCCGGCGCGGAAGCCAGCGGTGCCGAACGGCGCGATTGACCGGGAGCCCCAACGCGTCTACACCACATCAGGAGGCCTGAACCATGCGCGTGCACCCCGTCACCCCGTGGGTCGCGGTCCTCGCCCTGTTCGCCGTCGCGTGCGGCTCGGGGAGCGACAGCAGCCATCCCTCACCCACCGAACCGCTCGAGCCAACGGTCAGCGGACTCGTCGTGCTCGGTCGGAACATCCCCGCCAGCAGCGGCGACGCGCTCGGCGCCCCGCCGGCGGGGTGGGCGCCCGGTGCCGAAGGGGCGGCCTTTGACCGGGCGGTCGCGCACGCCGACTGGCGGGTGACGGAGCAGCCGGACGCGCGCGGCGTCACCTCCGATGACGGGCGGTTCGAACTCTCCGGGCTGCCGCCCGGGCGCTACACGCTGGAACTCACGAAGACCCTCGCCGGCAATCTCGTCCCCGTGTCGATCCCCTTCACGGTCCCCGCGAGCGGCCGCGCCACGGTGGTGGCCGAACTCGAGCTCGGTCTGGTACGCACCGCAGCTTCGTTTACCGAGGACGGGCGCGCCGTCACCGAGATCCTGGGACCGTACGGGACGCGTGTGGTGACGCGGGACGGTGTCATCACCGAGCTGGGAGATCCGACACGCGCGTATCAGGATCCCGATGGGGACGGTCGCTTCGAGCGCCCGGGCTGCGGTGCGGCGTCCTGGCTCTGCGAGCCGGGCAGCGCCTGTGCCGACGGGCAGCTGTGCGCATGCGTGCCGAGTTGTCCGTTCTGCGAGAATTGCGGTTTCGCGGCCTGCGTCCCCTCCGGCGCGACGCCCCCGTACGCGTGCTCGCCCGACCACCCCTGCAAGGAGCCCGGCGAGCGCTGCGTCTGCGTGGCCAGCTGCCCGGAGTGCGACGACTGCCCCGCGCAGATGTGCACCGCCAGCTGCGAGCCGGTCGAGATCACGTCGCTGACGATCGCAACGCTGCCCGCGGAACTGGTCCTCGGCCGCCAGACACAGGCCGCCGCGATTGCCAGCTTCTCCGACGGCAGCGCCGTCGACGTCACGCACCTGGTGGACTGGCGCTCGGCCAGCGAGGCCGTCGCCACCGTCGATTCGTGGGGTCGGGTGTCTGCCCACACCGTCGGGGTGACCGAGATCACGGCCAGCCTCGGCAGCCTCCATGCCGCACCCGCCCGGCTGTCCGTCGTTGAGCGTCCCGCGTTGCGGCGCATCTGGCTGGAGAACGCGGCGTGCTCGTGCGGCCCGGTCGCGGCGCTGCCGGCCGACGGCGGTGCCCTGCCCCCGCCCTGTCTCATGGCCGACAGTGAACGCCCCGATCTTCTTCCGGTGCCGATGTGCACGGGTGTCGTGGAGATCGGTCGCAGCATCCCCTTCCGTGCGCTCGGTGCCTTCGCCGATGGGTCCTACGAAGATCTCACGGCGGTCGCGGCGTGGTCCGTGACCCCCGCGAATGCCGGGCAGATCGATGCCGGCGTCTTCACGGGCCTCGAGCCGGGCGTCGCGCATGTCAGCGCCTCCCTCGGCGGCATCGTCAGCGACGCCGTCGAGGTCCGGGTGGTGGCGGAGCCCACAGCGGTTTCACTGTCGATCTACTCCACCGCGTGGGACTACACCGCCTTCGCCGGCGGACCCGTCACCGACGCGGGTGGTGTTCCCTGCTTCGCGTGCGACACCGTGCTCAGCGTCTTGCTGGGGGACACGGTCGGGTTCCGCGCCACGGCGCATTACGACACGGGTGAATGGCGCGACGTCACCGCGACGGCGACGTGGCAGAGTAGTGCCCCCGAGGTCGCCACCGTGGATGCTGCGGGCCAGGTGCGCGCCGTGCAGTCGGGGAAGGCCGGAATCACCGCCACGCTCGACGCCGTGGTGAGCAACCTCGTGACCGTCCAGGTCGTGGAGCACGCGACGCTGCAGGCGATCTCCATACGCATGGAGGGCGCCGTCCCCGTGGTGGCCATCGCCGACCAACGCTTCTTCCGCGCCAGCGGGCAGTACGACGTGGGATTTGGGCGCGACGTCACCGAGGAAGTGACGTGGCGGACCACCGATGCCACCACCGGCACGATCGACGCGCACGGCGTGTTCGTCGGCAGGCGCGCCGGCTTCGTTCAGGTGTGGGCGGAACTCGACGGACAGCGCAGCGAGCGGATCGGTCTCGAGGTCTATGCCACGAGCGAATTGGCGTATTGCCATCCGCTGCGGGTCAATCGCGCCGTGTGGGAGGACGCCTTCAACCGCGTGGTCCTCGAGTCCAGCTGCGCGTCGTACGTGTCGCCGCAGCCGGTCGAGTTGCGCTACACGGTAACGGAAACGCAGCCGCACGGGGGCGTCTTCGACCCCTGCCTCGACCTCTACGTCTACCAGGGCGACCGCCGCGTGCGCACGATCCGCGAGGAGGGATGCGGCGACCCCTTCATCCCCGCCGGCGCCCCGGGCCGGGACGAAGCCGTCCTCAAGTATCAACTGCGTGCGGTCTGGGACCTCAGGGACGACAGCGGCGCGATGGTCGGTCCGGGCAGCTACACGGTCTTCGGACGCTTCTATCTGTACTACGACCCTGTCGTACGCCTGGACGTCACGGTCCTGCCTCAGGGGAGCACACCGCCCACCCCGGAGCCGACGCCGAGCCCCAGCCCCGCGCCGCAGATCAAGATCCAGATCGGCACCGAACGCGCCGCGGCCGGCGCGGCGCTGACGCTTCCGATTATCGTGTCGATGGCGGCGCCGGGCCCGGTGCAGCTGCAACACGACGTGTTGTTCGACCCACGCGTGCCGGTGGGTGCCGCGGGGGCCGGCCTTCCCGACTGCGCGGCGGACGTGGCTGCTGGAGGCGTGCAGCCGTCCTATGCGTTCCTGCCCGAGGGCTGTGCCGTGGGAGCCGACTGCAAGGGCGTGCGCATCGGCCTCGGCCTTCCGGCCGTGGGGCCCGCG
>Ga0316622_100004516_pt1 | contig 10244 bp, 7 predicted proteins | sample OWC_Aug_OW2_C1_D_FD_207646 | JGI IMG/M metagenome (GOLD analysis project Ga0316622, IMG submission 207646) | Wetland soil microbial communities from Old Woman Creek delta, Ohio, United States - OWC_Aug_OW2_C1_D5_C | ecosystem: Environmental > Terrestrial > Soil > Wetlands | place: USA: Ohio... | reverse complement strand
TTCCCGTCAAATTCTCCCGACCGGCCCTTGCCGAGGCCGCGGCGGTCCCCCAGGAGGTCACGACTCACCTGCGGAAGGGCCGGCGCGACCTACGCGATCTGCCGACGGTCACGATTGACGGCGAAAAGGCCAGGGACTTCGACGACGCCATATCGATCGAGAAGTACCGCAGCGGCTGGCGCCTCTGGGTCCACATCGCCGACGTTGCCCAGTATGTGAAGGAGGGTTCATTCCTCGACCAGGAGGCATACCAGCGCGGGACCAGCGTCTACCTGCCGGACCGTGCCATCCCCATGCTGCCCGAGCAGCTTTCGAACGGCATCTGCAGCCTGAACCCGAAGGTCGACCGTTTGACCCTCACGGCAGAAATGGACTTCGACGCGAGCGGCGGCATCGTCCGGAATGATATCTATGAGAGCGTCATCAACAGCAACGAACGCATGACCTATACCGACGTGCGCCGTATCCTCGTCGACCGGGACCACTCGGCGCGCGGCCGGTATGCGGCGCTGCTCCCCCGGTTCGAGCTCATGGCCGAGCTCATGGAGGTCCTGCGCGCCAAGCGGGCGAAGCGCGGCAGCATCGATTTCGACCTGCCCGAACCCGAGATCGTGCTGGACCTCCAGGGACAAATGACGGACATCATCAGGGCCGAGCGCAACATGGCCCATCAGCTCATCGAGGAGTTCATGCTCGCGGCGAACGAGACCGTCGCCGGCCATCTCGCCGCGCTGGAGATCCCGGTGATCTACCGCGTCCATGAGGAGCCGTCCGAGGAGAAGATGGCGGACCTCGTCGACTTCCTCGCGACCATCGGCGTTGCCCTCCCTCCCGCGGGCAAAATGAAGCCACGCTATATACAAAAGGCCATTGCTTCGGTGAAGGGCACCCCCGAGGAAGCGCTGGTGAACACCGTGGTGCTCCGCACCATGAAGCAGGCGCGGTACTCCGAGGAGAACATCGGCCACTTCGGCCTTGCCGCGGAAACGTACACCCACTTTACGTCGCCGATCCGGCGCTACCCCGACCTCATCGTGCACCGCATTGTGAAGAACGTGATCAGGGGTAAGTACCGGACATCGGAATCGATCGAGGAGCTCGCTGAAGCCTTGCCGCCGGCTGCTGTCCATTGTTCCCAGCGGGAGCGCCTCGCCATGGAGGCGGAGCGCGATGTCATTGCCATGCTCAAGGTCCGTTTCATGGAGGACAAGCTGGGCGAGACATACGACGGCATCATCACCGGCGTCACCCAATTCGGCCTCTTTGTCCAGCTCCGCGAGCTGTTCGTCGAGGGACTCGTCCATGTCTCGACCCTGAAGGACGATTTCTACCACTACATTGAGAACCGCCACTGCCTCCGGGGAGAGCGGCGGAAGCGCATCTATCGGATCGGCGACCGCATCCGCGTCCGTGTGGACCGCGTGGACCTTGAGCGTAAGCGCATCGACTTCTCCCTCATCGAGGAATGAAATATAGACACGGAGACACGGAGACACGGAGACACGGTGACAGGTCGAAAAATCAAAAAAAGCAAGATACATTAGGCGGAGCTTCAACCCTGCGTCGATACGATGTGCGTCTTGTCCCCTTGTCGCCTTGCCCCCCCACGTTGTGAACTTCTCGCCGCGTTCGCCCCTACAACCGGATGGTCGTTTCCCGGTCCTGATCGGTCAGGCCCAGGCTGTAAGCAACCACGTTCTGGGGATTGTCGGGATCATAGAGGCGGGCATAGGGATCCGCGGCCAGGAGCTCACGCGCCCTGTTCACGATGTTCCTGTCGTCGAGCCCGATGCTCTTGAGATGGATCCCCTCGCGGCTGACGTTGAAGAGCCGGAAGGCGCAGGGATAGGTGATGATCGCCGGGTCGGCGACATAGGTGATGTGGTTCTGCGTCTCCACCTTCGTTGTGTGATGGTGACCGGAGATGACCATGCGGACGTTGGGATAGCCGTCAAGGACCTCGCGCACCACGGCGTGGTTCCGGACCATCCAGAGGGCCCACTCGGGCGTCGTATCCCTCGGCGTCGTGGGAAGCAAAAGCTGGTGGGTGACAACGATGACGAGGCGCATCTTCCTGCTCGCATCCAGTTCCTTCACGAGCCACTCGAGCGCGGCGGGGCCGGCATCTCCGTAGGGTTTCCCTTCCACGGTCACGTCAAACCCGATGATGCGGACGCCCCGCACGGGCTCTACGGACCAGGAGGTCCGTCCGGGCCCGATGCCCCTTCCCCGCCAGGCGAGCAGATAGTCCTCTTTCAGAAGCTTGGAGACGCCGGGGACGGGCGACACCTCCATGTTCCCGAGCAGGATGTAGTAGGGAAGATCGAGCTGTTTCGTCCACTCCTGGAACACGAACAGCGAATCCCGGTCGCGGGGTCCGGCGTGCACCTGGTCGCCGCCGAAGATGATGAAATCCAGTTTCTGGAGCTTCCCAAGCTGGCGCAGCGCGTCGATGAAGAGCGGGACGCTCTTCTCCCGGAACTGCCAGGTGCTTGCCCCTTTCACGTCCAGGTGGAGGTCCGTGATATGGGCAAAGCTGAACTTCGGGATGTCCGCCGCCTCGGCGAAAGGGATGAACAGGTCGCCTAACAGTGGCGATGCAGTGATCGCTGCGCCGGTCAGCGCGATGTTCCGTATGAAGTCCCGTCGTTTCATGGTCAGCACATTGGGAATCAAATTCTCCACAATAGAGTAGGAACTTCGCTCCGGATGGAACCACGGGTTCCGACTGCGTCGGAACACACAGATGAACGCCGGTCCCGGATATTGTTTCCATCCGTGTGCGGCGCAGCCGCCTGTGGTTACAAACGCGTTGCTTCCAGCCTATCCGGGTCACGGTTAAGGTGACACATCCTTCCCCGCCTGTCAAGGGAAGAGAGACCGCGCGGCACTGCCCGGCCGCATCCGAGCTGTGGATATTCAATGACAATTATGTTATATTCACCCCATGCAGGAGCTTTTGCGTCAGCTTCCGTCGGTCGACGAAGCGCTGAAGGACGAACGGGTCAGAGCATGGGTGGAGCGGTTTCCCCGCGTCCTCGTGGTCGATGCCATCAGGACAGCGCTCGACCGGAAACGGAAGGAAGTCCTCGACGGTTCCCGGAGCACCCGGGAGGTCGACCTTTCCCTGACAGCCGTCCTTGACGCGGCCGGGTCCGTGCTCAGGAAGCTTTCGGAGCCGAGCCTCCGTCCGCTCATCAACGCGACCGGCGTTGTCGTCCACACGAACCTGGGCCGGTCGCTCCTCTCCGAGGCAGCGCTCCAGCGCATCATCGAAGTGAACCGCAGCTACTCCAACCTCGAGTACGACATCGCCGCAGGCGAACGCGGCAAGCGCTACACCCACATCGAGGGCATTCTGACCCGGCTCACGGGGGCCGAAGCGGCGACCGCCGTGAACAACAATGCCGCCGCCGTGCTGCTCTGCCTGAACACCCTTGCCAAGGGAAAGGAAGCAATTGTTTCGCGCGGCGAGCTCGTCGAGATCGGCGGTTCCTTCCGCGTGCCCGAGGTGATGGAGCGCAGCAGCGCCGTCCTGCGCGAAGTTGGCTCCACGAACAAGACCCATCTCAAGGACTATGAGAAGGCCATCAATCCGAATACCGGTCTGCTGCTCAAGGTCCACACGAGCAATTACAAGATCGTGGGCTTCACCAAGGAAGTAACGCCCGCGGAATTGGCCATCCTGGGCAAGAAGCACAAGATCCCGGTGATGTGGGACCTTGGGAGCGGCAGTTTTCTCGACCTCGCGTCGTACGGCGTGGGCGACGAGCCCACGGTGAAGCAGGCCATGGACGCGGGCGTCGACGTCCTCACCTTCAGCGGCGACAAGCTTCTCGGCGGTCCCCAGGCCGGCATGATCTTGGGCAAGAAACAGTTCCTCGACCCCATCCGGTCCAATCCCCTTGCCCGGGCCTTGCGCATCGACAAGATGACCCTGGCCGCCCTCGAGGCCACCCTTACGCAGTACCTTGATGAGGAAAAGGCCATCCGTGAGATACCCACGCTCTGGATGCTGACCCAACCTTTATCCGAGATCGAAAGGAAGGCGGAGCTCCTCGCATCGGGAATCAAATCCATCGGCGATACAAGGCTGATCATCGCCATTCAGGACGACCTTTCCCAGACCGGAGGCGGCGCGCTGCCCACCGGCAAGCTCCCGACAAGGGTCGTGGCCGTCGGCCACAGAGGCTTAAGCGCGAACCAGATCGAGTCCCGGCTGCGCCTCGGCGACCCCCCGGTCATCGCCCGCATCAAGGAAGGAATGGTGCTCTTCGATCCCCGGACGCTGAACGACGGAGAGATCGGGAAGATCATTGAAGCAATGACGAGGATCCTTGGGTAGGCAGCATACAGTAAACAGTAAACTGGGCAATGTCTCCCCGGTGTGCCTACTGTTGCTCCCTGCTGCCTATCTACCGTCTACCGTCTGCTGTCTACTGCGTCTATGAAATTCGTCATCCTCGGCACCGCAGGCCACATCGATCACGGCAAGTCCACGCTCGTCAAGGCGCTCACCGGCACGGACCCGGACCGCCTGAAGGAGGAGAAGGAGCGCGGCATCACGCTGGACCTCGGCTTCGCCTCCCTGGACCTTCCGGGAGGGAACCGGCTCGGCATCGTGGACGTACCGGGCCATGAGGGCCTCATCAAGAACATGCTGGCCGGCGTGGGGGGCATCGACATCGTGATGCTCGTGATCGCCGCCGACGAGGGCATCATGCCCCAGACGCGCGAGCACCTCGCCATCTGCGACCTTCTGCGCGTCAAGCAGGGCCTCATCGCCCTGACCAAGATGGATGCCGCGGAGAAGGACTGGCTGGCGCTGGTGCAGGATGAGGTCCGCGACTTCGTCAAGGGCACCTTCCTGGAAAAGGCGCCTATCGTCCCGGTATCCGCGAAGACCGGCGAGAATCTCGACAGGCTCAAGCAGGAACTGGACAAGCTTGCCAAAGAGGTCGCTCCCAAGTCGGCGAACGGCGTCCTGCGGCTCCCGATCGACCGCGTCTTCACCATGAAGGGATTCGGCACGGTGATCACCGGCACGCTCCTCTCCGGGACGGTATCGCAGGACCAGGAAGTGGACATCCTGCCGAAGGGCATCACCACCAAGGTGCGCGGCATTCAGTCCCACGGCCAGTCCGCCCAGCGGGCCGTGGCGGGCCAGCGCACGGCCGTGAACCTCCAGGGCGTCGATAAGGACCAGCTCTCGCGCGGCGATACCATCGTGACCAAGGGATTCTTCAAGACCACGCGGAACGTGGACTGTTCCCTTTCCCTGCTTCCTCAGGCATCACGCAGCATCAAGACCGGAACGCGCATCCGCTTCTACAACAACACGCAGGAGGCAATCGGCAGGGCCGCCCTCGTCGGCAGCCAGGAGATGAACCCGGGCGATGCGGGCTATGTCCAGTTCCGGCTGGAGCAGCCGGTGATGATCCAGCACGGAGACCGGTTCATCATCCGCTTCTATTCGCCCATGGAGACCCTGGGCGGCGGCATGGTGCTGAACCCTCACCCGCGCCGTCACAGGAACAGCACCATGCAGGAGTCGGTCAGGAACCTCGGGGTCCTGGAACAAGGCAGCCTTGAGGAAAAGATCGGCCTGCTCGTTTCGGGCAAAGCGCTGGCCGGCATGGAAGAGGCGGAGGTCATCGGATCGATCGCGGCGGACAAGGCGGCGATAACCGCAGCGCTCGCCGCGCTGTCGCAGAAGAAGGCCATCGTCCGCGTCGACACGCTCTACGTGCACGCGAACCAGCTCGCCATGCTGGAGAAGAAGGTCCTGGACCTCATCGGCGGGTACCACAAGGCGAACTCGCTGAAGCCCGGCATCGACAAGGAAGAGGTCAAGGGCATGCTGAAGGTGCGGCTTAACCCCAAGGCCCTGAACATGGCCATCGACGGGCTCATCAGGAAGAAGCAGGTGGAGGCCGAAGGCTCGAAGCTGAAGCTTCCCGGCTTCAAGCCGGCCGTGGGCAAGGACCAGGAACTCTACAAGGACAAGATCGTCGAGGCCATCAAAAAGGGCGGCAGTCAGCCGCCGGTGCGGGAGGAACTCCCCGCCCTCTTCGGCATCACGGACAGGGACGCGAAGGACCTCCTGAGGCTGCTTGCCGACGAGGGCCGCGTGGTGCGCATCAATGACTCGCTCTACCTCGACAAGGCCGTCCTGGACGCGATCAGGGCCGACGTGATGAAATTCCTGCAGCAGAAGAAGGAGATCATCGTCGCCGAGTTCCGGGACCTGGCGAAAACCTCCCGCAAGTTCGCCGTGCCCATCCTGGAATATTTCGACTCGCAGAAGCTGACGCAGCGGATCGGCGATAAGCGGGTATTGCGGGGATAACGGCGGCGCAGATCGGCGATGCCTTTCCAGCGGAAACGGGGGGGCCGGGAGAGAGTTACGCGACGTCTCGCAGCAGCTCCGCCGCAGGGCGGAACTGCGGCAGCGGGTCATTTCCAGAAGGCGAGGGACTCATCATGAAGACCTTTACGAACAAACGGCAATCACTGTGCATGGTCTGCGGCAAGCGGTTAAGCGCCGTCAACTCCCGCGGAAACGTTCAGTGGCAGCCGAGCCAGGTCGATGACAAGGGGATCATCTGCCTGACCTGTTACCGTTCGATCGGCAAGGACAAGGCAGCGAAGGAACGCCGCACGAAAGGGTCCGGGTAGTTTCGACGGGACCTCCCGGCGGAGCCTGACGGGGTCCACCCCGGTTGAAGCAAAGAACGGGTCCTCCCGTCACACGGTCACTTCATCTTCTTCCGTTCCTTTTCCATCTTCACATCTATCGCGGTAATGTCGCGAAGTCTCTTGTCGAGCTTTCCCTTTTCCACCAGCAGCCTTTGATTCTCTTTCCTGAGCGCTTCCACCTTCGTCCTCAGGATTTTGTTGTCCTTCATGAGGGCATTCCGCTCCTGGAGCAGCGCCGACTGCCTTTTCAGCAGTTCATCCCGTTCGGCGACCAGGGCTGCAAGACGCGCCGCGAGGGCATCCCGCTCCCTGAGCGTCCGGTCCCGGTCAGCCGCGGCCTCGCGGCGTTCGTTCGCGGCCGCGTCCAGCTTCTTTTCGAGGGCTTTGACGTTCTCAAGCAGCGCATGGACCCTTGCCTGCTGGCTGAAGTCCATCGCCGCGATCAGGTCGGCAGCATCCCCCGCATATCTTCCCGACGGGTATTGAAGCAGGTACCGCTCAAGCTCGGTGACCGCCGCGGCATAGTTCTTCGAAGGGTTTCGGGCGTCCAGCAGAACGCGCGCTGAACGGTAGAGCGCCTCTTCCCCGGCCGGCGACCCCGCCGCGCCCCCCGCGATCCTCTGATACTCATCGTGCGCCTGCTGATACTTCCCCTCGCGGACCAGCCGTTCTGCATCGTTCAACGGCCATCCGGCATCTCGTCGTCCATCTGTTCTCTGCTCCGGGAACAGACATCCCGGGGATGCAAGAAGCAAGACAATGAGCAGAACGTTCTTCATGCTTTCTTTAACGCAAACGTGAGGTCTCGGACGCCACGGTCCGGCTGCCGGAGCGAGTCTCCGGGATTCCCCTTAGGTCCGCCGTTGATCGACGATGTAGATGCTGCGGGCATAGGTCTTGGCGTGCTCCTTGAGCTCCGCGGCGATCTCGGACGCTTCCAACGGGTTGCCAAAGGTGCGATGCAGGTTCGTCACGACCGCGATACTGATGGTGATGAGGGGGAATTTCGTCTCCTCGTTCTGTCGCGTCCTTCCATAGATGTAGCCCCGCTCACGGTCCTGGGCATTATAGAATAACGGGATACTCCGGTCGAACTGTGCGATGATCTCGGAACAGAGCGCGTGGACACGGTCAGGGCTCGTGACCATCACGAAGTCGTCCCCGCCAATATGACCGATAAAATCGTCGCCGGTGCCGTGGATCCTTGTTGCCCCTTCAATGATCCGCGCCGTTTCCTTGATGACCTCGCTTCCATGGGCGTATCCATACCGGTCGGTATAGGACTTGAAATTGTCGATGTCCATCACGCACAGTGCCAGCAGATCCCGCTGATCAAGGCGACGCTGGACCTCCCGTTCGATAGCGATCCCGCCCGGGAGGCGGGTCAGCGGGCTCGCATCGCGGTACATCTCCTCAAGCCTCACCAGCCGTTCCCGCATCAGGTCGAACGACTTTGCCAGGTCGCCGAGCTCGTCCCCGGTCTGGATACCCGTCTCCTGATCGAACCTCCCCTCGGCTACGCTGACGGACGCCGTCCTGAGCCTGCGGAGCGACGAGGTGATATACAGCGTCACGAGGAGCCCGGCCACGATGCTGAATACGGCGCTGATGATGCAGAGCACCACGGTGGTCCTGAACGATGACCGGATGGTCCTGTTGATAATCTTCGATCGTTCATCACGGGAGGCCCGCGCCCGGGGAGGGATCTTCCGGAGCAGCTCCAGCATCCGCTCCACAACGCGGCTCATCTCGCCGTTTGAAAGGGCTTCCGCCTCCGCTGTCTTCCCTGACCGGACCAGACCCGTCATGATCAGGTAGAGGTCTCCGTAGCGGATATGCAGCTTCTCGATCGGCCCCAGCGCAAGGTCTTCAACCTTCTGCAGGCGCTGCAGATCGATAAGCAAAGCGTCGAACTCACTCGCCCGTTCCCAGAACAGGTGGCGAAGGTCCTTCTTGCGCAGGATCAGGTACCGCTTCTCATAGGTGTTCTGTGCGAGGACCGCCTCGATCATCTTGTCCGCTGCGGCCTGAGCGGGAATGTCGATGGTGACGATTTCCTGGTTCAGGCGATTGATCCGGTACAGGCTCGTCAAAACGTAGGCAACGATGCTGACCGTGAGCACGACAAGAACCGCGTAGCCCACGAGCATTTTGCCGGCGATTGTCATGCGGGAAAAGGGCCCTGCCGACACCAAGCCCGCCAGCGCCCTCTCCGGAAGACGCAGCCGTATTTGTTCCAGCTCCTTCATCGCCCTGCGCACGTGCGTACAGTATCAGACCTTTCGGGCGATGTCAAATGATCGATGGACTGCGCAACTATCTGATTCTTCAACACATTGAGGATCGCAGACGGAGTGAGAACAGAGCACGAGATTTTGATAGCTCACATCTGCTGAGGCGAGGAATATAGTGAGTTGTCACGGAATTTCACGAATTGGGCATCTTCGTGACCCATCGAAAAGTTTATGAGAATAGATGCGAATCTTGGCCGACCTCGGGGTGTTTTGCACTGCACGGCTGATGCGAATCGCTTGGATAGGGAGCGTGTTCTACGGTGAACCTACTTCACCTCCTCGATCTTGACGACATTCTCATAGAGGGAGAACATGGGAATCCTCCATCCGTATTTCTTGATCTTCACGACCTTTCCCCGCAGTCTGATGGCGTCGTTCTGGATGTTGCCTGAGTCGAACTTGAACCGGTACTTCGCGTCTTCGTTCACGAGCGGCCGGTCCTCGGTCGCGATCATGAACCGCCCGTCGACCTTGGTCATCTGGGCGTCCGTGATCCGCGTCGTGATCGTGTCGGATATGAAATAGCTCCAAAGTACCGTCAGGACAACGACGATTATCCCGGCGAGGATCATACGAACCTTCGTATTCTTCACGAACGTGGCCATGGGGAACTTCCTCCTGGGATCGGCATTGAGAACCGTATGAGCGGTTCTCTTAACGCAAGTTTAGCGGAATGCCGCTGATGAGTCAATGCGCATAAAAAATAAGCTCTTTGCCCGGACCGGGCAAAGAGCCTGATACGCTTTTGCTGCGTTGACGCCCCGCCCCATCGGCAGGTCGCAAAAGGACGTCCTACACGTTCTCCACCATGTCCCAGACGCCGCAGGGACAGACGCCTGCGCAGAAACCGCAGCCGATGCATCGGCCCTCGTCTACGATATACTCGAACGACTTGTTCGGGAGCTCTTTGCGTGTGATAGCATTGTAGTAGCAGCTTTCCGCGCACATGCCGCAGTCCCTGCAGGAGCCGCAGCTCATGCAGCGGTCGGCTTCCTTCCGCGGCGAGAACTTGATGTCCGTGCGGCAGACCTCGTAGTACTGGGTCTTGACCTTCTCGTAGGGGATCACGGCACGCTCTTCGGGAACGTAGTCGGTGTTCATGAGCTGGGCATGGACCAGGTCCGCCGTGACCTTCCCCTGGCCGATGGCGTGGGTCACGAGGCCGGGCTTGGTCGTGTCGCCGATGGCGAAGACCTTCACGTCCGAGGTCTGGCCCAGGTCGTTCACGACGATGTAGCCGCGCTCGGTGTG
>Ga0316622_100004513_pt1 | contig 10247 bp, 8 predicted proteins | sample OWC_Aug_OW2_C1_D_FD_207646 | JGI IMG/M metagenome (GOLD analysis project Ga0316622, IMG submission 207646) | Wetland soil microbial communities from Old Woman Creek delta, Ohio, United States - OWC_Aug_OW2_C1_D5_C | ecosystem: Environmental > Terrestrial > Soil > Wetlands | place: USA: Ohio... | reverse complement strand
CAGGGCCATACCGATCCGCTGGCGGTCGGCCTTCAACGGGCCCACGTCCCGCGGCGCCGCGGCCGCCGCGCGCGCGGTGCCGCGGGGCGGCGTGACGCGCGGTTCGATAGGCGTGCGGGTTGCCCGGCGTGTCCTGCGTGCGGGAGGGGATGTCCGCGTGGCCATCGCCGCCATGATAGCGCGACGCGTGTCAGCGGGCGCGGGACCGCGGAGACGTTCGCCGCGGCCGGTGCCGCCGTGGTCGCCAGCGATCTCAAGCCGGAGACCGCCGAGGCGGTGGCGGCGGCGTACAGGAACTGGACTGATACAACCAACCCGAGCGAGACGGAGGAAGGACACCTCATGGCTCCGTTCGACGCATTCCCGGATTCCCGCATGGACGGGCACGTCGCCATCGGCCAGGTCAACCTCGCCTTCTGATCGCGCGCGTTGTCAGAAGCCCGCGTACAGCGACGCCTGGTACGTCGTCCAGGTGCGCGCGGGCAAAGGCAGCGCGTCGGCCATCCCCCTACCGGGAACCTTGATGGACACGAGGCCCTGCAGGAAAAGGTTGGGCGTGATGCTCCACTGTAGTGTCGGCGTGATTTCGTAGCCGAGATCCTGTGACGGCCACGCCTGGAACGGCCGGGCGCCGCCGAGGTTGTTCGACTGCTGCGCGCGGAACTTGTAGAAGTCCAGGATGAGCTCCATGCCGCGCCGGGGCCTGACACTGGCTTCGATCCGGTGCGCCTCGAGATTGGCGTTGTTCGCCATCTTGACCATGACCATGCCCTGCAGCCAGTCACGTTGGACGCCGCCGAGTAGCGGGTCGAACCGTTCGTACGTCGGTGTAGCAGGATCGTCACCCGAGAAGACCGAATACCGGTAGAGCACGGCCGGCCGCCAGGGCGCGTGCGAAAACCGGTACCCGGCCCAAGCCCCGTACGCGTAGGCCGACATGTCGACGTCGGCGTGCCATTCGCGGCCGACCTCGCCTTCGACCCAGAGTCCCGGCACGCCGAACGCACGGTCCCACTTCACGCGCGGGTTGACGACGCGCAAGCCGTCTCGGCGCAGGTCCCTGCCATCCGGAACCGTGTACGCCGTTGTCGATCTGATCGCCCCGGCGAACGTGAACGAAGCGTCCAGCCGCGCGTTGTCGTTGTACCGGACGTTCACCCCGGCATAGCGCGAATGCGAGTCGGCGGCTGGCAGCTCGTTGGGGTCGTTGAGGAACCCCTGGATGACGGTCTTCCCCACTCTCAGCCGCGCGTTGACCACGAGGTCCTGGGCCTGGCGCGGTGAAAGATAGCTGCCGCCGCGATCACCGCCGTTGGTGCTGCCGAGCACGAAGCCAAACACGAGGTGGCGGTTCAGGCTGAACTTCTGGCGGCCGACCGACAGGTCGAACGCGGCGCGCCCGCCCTTGCGGGCCACGAGCAGCCCGCCATAGAGTTTCTCGGTTTCAATGTGGGTGCGATGCTCCTCGCTCGAAAAGACGTCGTTGTTCAGCGTGCCCGACACGATCGTGCTGGCGGCGCCGTAGACGTACACCGGTGCCGCGCCGAGCTGCACGATGGCGCTCCCGCCGGCCTCGAGGCCGAACTCGCTCCAGGCCAGCGACGACGGCACGTCGTATCGAGGATTGAACGCCGTCGGATTCCCCAGCCACGCGTGCTCGTCGTCGTAGACCCCGAACGACGGGTTGACCGTGACCCGCACCTGCGACCGGCTGTTCTCATAGATGACCGGGAACTCGGACCAGCGTCGTGTCGGGATGAGCCCTGTCGCCGGCGCGGGCGCCTTCACCCCGGGCGCTTGCGTCCTGACGATCAGGGCCAGGACGACGGCCGACGAGTCGTCGGAGCGGTACAGCCGATACTCGGCGGCCTCCACATCCGGCCGGGCGACGATGTCGCGGAGAGCCGCGCTGGCGAGCACGTCGCTGAACGTACCCCCGGCCTTCAGCGCGAAGGCGTCGGCGAGGGCCCTTCCGGTCGCCGCATCGCGCGCGGGGTCTCGGGTGGGATTGACAACATGCACGTACACCCGCTCGATCGGCAGGCCGTCCGCCAGGCCTGGCGGCAGGCGCGCGCCGTCATTCGGATCGACGGTCACCAGCGGCGCGTGCCGGACGGGCGGGGCCTGCGCGGCAGCGGGGACAGCGAGCGGAACCGCCGTGATGAAGGCGAGGGCGGTGTGGCGGAGGGCAGATAGGCGCATGAGTATCGTGGGTTCGGGCGTTCTCCTAGCTTACAGTATTTATACTCAATCATGTATGATACGGGCGGATCGCGGGAGGTTCCCATGGATGACCCTGTCCAGGCCCCATTCCTCTCGGTCACCAGGCGCCGATTCCTCGCCGTGGCCGGCTCGGCGGCCGCCTTGCTGGCGGCGGGCGCCGAGGTGCTGTTCGCCGACGGCCGTCTCGTCATCCCCAACAGCGAGGGCTTTCTCGTCGTCGACATGAAGAAGTGCCAGGGGTGCAATACCTGCATGATGGCCTGCGCGCTGGCGCACTCCGGCAAGGCGTCCTACAACCTGGCTCGCATCCAGATCCAGCAGGACCCGTGGGCGAACTGGCCGGACGACGTGTTCATGGGCACGTGCCGCCAGTGCGAGGACGCGCCCTGCGTCGAGGCGTGCCCGGTGGAGCCCGTGAAGGCGAACAAGCCGAACCCCGACTTCGGCAACGTGCGGATGATCGATCCGAAGCTCTGCATCGGCTGCCAGAGCTGCCTGGCCGCATGTCCGTTCACGCCGCATCGGCCTCAGTGGAACGCGGACACCGGCACCTCCCAGAAGTGCGACCTGTGTGCCGACACGCCGTTCCTGGGCGAGAGGGGCGGACCCGGTGGCATGCAGACGTGCGTGCGCGTCTGCCCGGTGCAGGCGATCGCGTTCACGGCCACGATGCCCGACCAGGGCTCGGAGACGTCCTACTACGTGAATCTGCGCGGCCCGGCCTGGCGCCGCCTCGGCATGACGACGAAGTAGGAGGAACGGTCATGGCGATGCACGGCTACGCGGGCAAGATCCTCCATCTCGACCTGTCGGCCCGGAAGGCGAACGAGGTACCGACCGAGAAGTACCGCCGCTGGGGCGGCGGGCACGGGCTGGGATCCGCCTTGTTCTGGGACTTCTGCAAGGACAAGACGATCAAGGACGGGCGCAACCCCGCCAACGTGGTCTGCGTCTGCACGTCCCCGCTGAACGGCACCATCGCGCCCTCCGCGGGCGGGCGCTGCGACGTCGTGGGTGTGGGCGTCGGCCAGCACCCGCAGAGCTGGTACACGCGATCAGGCTTCGGCGGCCGCTTTTCGACGATGCTGAAGTACGCGGGCTGGGACGCGATCGTCGTCACCGGCAAGGCCGCCAAACCGACCTGGGTCGAGGTGGCCAACGACCGGGTGATCTTCCACGACGCGGCCTCGCTCTGGGGCAAGGACACGTGGTCCGCCCAGCAGGCCATCTGGGAGGCCACCGGCCACCCGCGCGGCACGTCGGCCCAGCAGGCGTGGCGCGAGGTGTCGAAGGAGCTCAGCGACACACCGTCCACCCAGCCGCCGGCGGTGCTGTGCATCGGCCCTGCCGGCGAGAACCAGACGGCCCACGGCTGCCTCGTGCACGACGCCGGGAACGGCGCCGGCCAGGGCGGGTTCGGCGCGGTGTGGGGCTCGAAGAACCTGAAAGCGATCAGCGTCATCGGCACCGGCGCGATCTCCGTCGCGGACGCGCAGGCCCTGCTCAAGGCGCGCTTCGCCCTGAAAGAGAAATACGTCACCTCCTGGGAGCGCCCCGATTTCGGCCAGTGGTCGCACCTGGGCGGGTTGCCGAATCCTCTGACGATGACGCCGCCGCCGACGGACCAGCGGCGGCCGCAGGCGTGCCAGTCCTGCATCAACGGCTGCCGGACACGGGCCAGTGTCGGCTACGGCAACGAGTCGACGTGCCAGGAAACTGCCTGGTACATCTCCGCCGCGAGCCGGGTGGCCAAGAGTCCCGCCCAGCTCGGCGAAGTGAACATGAAGGCCGCTGATGTCGTGCAGCGCTACGGCTTCAACTCCTTCGTGTTCCAGACCGGCCTCCACTGGCTCGAATTGCTGCACGAGGAGCACGTCATCGGCCCTGGCGCGCGCGTGCCGTCGAGTCTCCCCTGGGAGAAGTTCGGCACGCTCGAGTTCGCCGAGAAGCTGATCGAGGCGCTCGCCACCCGGCAGGACATCGGCAGAGACCTGGCCGACGGCTGGGTGCAGGCGGCCGAGAAGTGGGGCCGTACGGCGGACCTCTCGAACGGGAACATGGCGTTCTCGTACTGGGGCATGCCCGACCACGGCTACGACCCGCGCGCCGAACTGGACTGGGGATACGGCAGCATCCTCGACAGCCGCGACATCAACGAGCACTGCTTCAACATCATCTTCACGAACGTGAACGCGGCGTTCGCCTTCGGCAAGCCGATGCGGCTCGAAGCGGGCGAACTGGTCGCGCTCATCGCGCGGAAGCTGACGCCGTACGTGAAGGACCGGCCCGACGTGCTCGATTTCGGCGACGCCAACATGTACTCCGAGGACGTCGCCCAGCTGGTTCGCTGGCATCGCCACTACACCCGGTTCTACAAGCAGTCGGCGCTGTACTGCGACCTGAAGTGGCCGGACTTCTACAACACGAATGCGCCGGGCATGGAAGGCGCCACGGCGTCCGACGATGCCGGCGAGCAGGTGTTCTGGAACGCCGTGACCGGCGACACGATGACCTTCGACGAGGGCATGGAGATCGGCCGCCGGATCTGGAACCTCGACAACGCGATCTGGACGCTCCAGGGCCGCCACCGCGACATGGTCCACTTCGCGCCCTACATCTATCAGACGCCGTTCACGAAGGGCGAGCTGTACCCGTTCTACATGTGGCCCTGCCGGAACGCGAAGGGCGAGTGGGAATACACCGACGTCATGGGCAGGACGCTCGACAGGCGCAAGTTCGACGAATGGAAGACCATCTACTATCGCCTCGAGGGATGGGACACGAGGACGGGCTGGCCGACGCGGAAGACCCTCTCCGGAATGGACATGAACGCCGTCGCCGACGAGTTGGCCGCCGCCGGCCGCCTGGGAGCTGACGCGTGATCGCGCCGCCCGCGCTCGATCCGCCGGATGCCGCGCTCGCCGCGCGCCTGCTGCAGCGCGTGCCGTTCCGCGACAGGCTGCCGGCGGGCCGGTTCAGGCCCCCGGTTGGCATCATCCCGGGTGATATCCGGAGCCTGTCGTCGCTGTTCCTCCACCTGGCGCCGCAGCCGAACAGCCTGCCTGGCGTGAACCTGACGCGGCTGCCGGACTGGGTTCGCGACGCGCTCGGCGACGCCGCGCTGGCCGATGCCATCAGGGCGGCCGTCCAGGCCAGTCCATCTCACGTGGACGGGTGCCTGCGCGTGTACGAGTTGGTCGCGGTGCGGCTGGCGCAGGCCGAAGAAGTGACCACGCACAACCAGGAGGCCGCCCGATGCGATCCCTGATTCTCGTCGCGATGACCGGCTTCGGCGTGCTCGCCTCCGGCACGGCGGCCGCCCAGGCACCGGTCCACGAGTTGAGCGGGGCGGTTTCGTACACCACGGTCTACCGGTTCGACTACAGCAAGGACGGACACCGGAACCCGGTGCGGTTCTTCATCGAGTTCAAGGCCCGGCCCGCCGTCGGCACCGAGGGCCAGCCGGGCTACGTCGCCGAGTCGGGCTCCATCCACTACTACGTGTTCGACATCGAGAAGAACCAGCGGGTCGAGAAGTGGCTCGAGGGTTTCGCGATGCTCAATCACGACGCCGTCGCCGCCGACCATCCCGCCACGAACATCGTCATCACGGGCAACACGGCCACGTTCGAGGCCTTCCGCATGAAATGGACCGTCGTCGACGGGGGACCGGGCTTCGAGAAGGACTCGGTGACCGTCGATGACGGCTTCCGCGCGAAGCCGCTCAAGCTGTACGCCGGCGATCTGACCATCGGGCCTGTGAAGTAGAAGGTCCGTCGACCGCGGCCGCACAGGCCCGCGCCGGCGGCGCCACGGCTGCCCGCACGAGTCGGCCGGGATCGACCTGTCGGCCCGCGAGACCCGTCCAGAGGAACCAGACCCCCATCACGAGCAGGAACAGCTGCGAGAGCCGCTTGGCCCGCCAGTCCCGATGCGGCATACCGATGTATATGGCATCTGTCCCAGGAGGCTTGTGATCGTGCCGCGCACCGCGAGAGTGTTCATGACGAACCGGAGCCAGGCCGCGCGGCTGCCCAAGGAGTACCAGTTCTGTACGGATGAGGTCTTCATCCGCAAGGAGGGCGAAGACGTGATCCTCTCGCCCCGGCCACGCGACTGGCGTCCGTACCTCGAGAGTGCCCCCGTCGCCTCCGGGGCGTTCATGGACAACGTCGAAGACCTGACCGTCCAGGAGCGCGAGCCCTGATGGCTCGCTACATGCTGGACACCGACACGTGCTCGTGCGTCATGAAGCGGTCGAACGCGGCCGTGTTGCGGCGGCTGCAGGCGGTCCCGGTCGCCGACGTGTGCATGTCGGTCGTCACAAAATCTGAACTGCTCTACGGCGTCGAAGTCTCACCGCGCCGCCCGCAGGACGCGGCGGCGCTGGCCGCGTTCCTCCCCTACGTCGAGGTGCTGGACCTTCCCGACGGCGCGGCATCCCACTACGCGGAGATCCGCGCCGACCTGAAGCGTCGCGGGGCGCCGATCGGCGCCAACGACCTCTTCATCGCGGCGCACGCCCGGAGGCTCGGCCTCACGCTCGTGACCAACAACACGGCTGAATTCCGTCGGATCAAGGGCCTTCGCGTCGAGAACTGGGCCCACTCCCAGCGACGCTCCCGCTGACGCGACGCGAGGCGGCTTCGACGTCGATCTCGGGTGGCAGGACGGCAGGCTGCAGCGCGCGACGATTCGGTCCACGTGGGGCACGACCGCGCGGCTCCGATCCGGCACGACCGAACGCACCGTGACGATGAAGCCCGGCGACGTGATGACGTGGGACGGCAAGTAGCGCCGGTTTTCCAACCTGCATTCAGCGGCAACGGTCCGATTCGGTTCAGCCGGCTACCGCCGGTCGCGCCAACGGGTCACGGCCTTTCCGAGTTCGCGCAACCACAGGACGGAGCTGGCAACGGCTGCACATCGCAGCCAGTCGGCGGCGGTCAACGCCACGGTCGAGAACGCCTGCTGGAGGAACGGCAGGTAAATGACGCCGGCATGCAGGACCAGCGAGCCGGCAACGGCGGCGGCCAGCCACGGGTTCCGGCCCAGGCCGTTCAGGGCGCTCCGATCGTCGGATCGCGCGTTCAGGACGTTGAACAGCTGAAACAGCATCAGCGTCGTGAAAGCGATGGTCTGCCCGTACCGCATACTGCCGCGGCCCTCGACGAGCCCGCCGGGCAACGAGGCGTCGAGCGCGAACAAGGTGCCCGCCGCCATGACGGCGCCCACAGCGAAGATCCCCGACCACATGCGGCGGGTGATGACGGGCTCGCCCTTCGAACGGGGAGGCGCCTCCATGACCGCCGCGTCGGCCGGGTCCATCCCGAGGGCCAGCGCGGGGGCACCGTCGGTGACGAGGTTGATCCACAGCAACTGCGTCGCCAGCAGGGGCAGCACGACGGCGGCTCCTTCCGCCTGAAGTCCGATCACCCGCGCCAGCACCACGCCGAAGAACATCGTCATGACTTCGCCGATGTTCGAGGACAGGAGATAGCGCAGGAACTTCCTGATGTTGGCGAAGATGGCCCGGCCCTCCTCGACCGCCGCCACGATGGTCGCGAAGTTGTCGTCGGCCAGCACCATGTCGGCCGCTTCCTTCGACACGTCGGTGCCCGTGATGCCCATCGCCACGCCGATGTCGGCCGTCTTCAGCGCGGGCGCGTCGTTCACGCCGTCGCCCGTCATGGCCACGACGGCGCCGCCAGCCTGAAGCGCCCGGACGATTCTCAGTTTGTGCTCCGGGTCGACGCGCGCGTAGACCGACACCTCCGCGACCGTGCGACCGAGCGCCTGATCATCCATGGCCTCGATCTCGGCACCCGTCACCGCGCGCTCGTCCTCCGCGATCCCCAGTTCGCGCGCGATGACCGCAGCCGTCCGGGGGTGATCGCCGGTGATCATCATGGGGCGAATTCCGGCGCGCCTCGCGCTGGCGACCGCCGCCTTCGCCTCCTCGCGCGGGGGGTCGATCATGCCGACGAGGCCGGCGAACACCAGGTCGTGCTCGACGTGCTCACCAATCTCCTCGAGCGCCGGCGACGCGGTTGGGAACGATCGGTAAGCCACGCCGAGAGTGCGGAGCGCCTGGCCCGCCAGCTGCTCGTTCGCCTCGCGGAGCTGCTTCCGGCGATCGTCTCCAAGCGGCCGCGTCTCCGCTCCCCACAACTCCTGACTGCAGCGCGTCAGCAGGACGTCCGGCGCGCCTTTGGTGAAGAGGAGCACGCGCCCGGTCTGCTCGGCGTCGGTGTGCAGGGTGCTCATCAGCTTGCGCTCCGAGGAGAACGGCACCTCCGCAACGCGCTCGAACCGGGCCTCGAGCGCATCGGCCTCGAGGCCGGCCTTGCGCGCGGCGACGATGAGCGCGCCCTCGGTGGGATCGCCCTGCACGGTCCACCGCCCGTCGTGCTCCTGGAGCACCGCGTTGTTCGCGCGATCGGCCACCGCGAGGGCGCGCCACAACTCGATTCGCAGCGGGCCGTCCACCGCCCCGCCCCCGTCACGCTCGACAGCGCCCTCGGGCGCATACCCGGTGCCGTCGAACGTCACGCTCCCGCTCGCGGTGACGACGAGTCGCACGGTCATCTCGTTCCTGGTCAGCGTCCCCGTCTTGTCGGACGCGATGACGTCCGCGGAACCGAGCGCCTCGACGGCCGCCAGGTGCCGCACGATGGCGTGGCGGCGCGCCATGCGCTGCACGCCGACAGCCAGGACGACGGTCACAATCGCCGGCAGGCCTTCCGGCACCGCCGCGACGGCGAGCGCCACACCGAGGATCAGCACCTCGAAGAGCGCCGGGAGGCCCCGCACGTGCTCGACGAGCACGATGGTCACGATCATGATCAGCGCGATCGCGACCACGAGGCCGCCGAGTATCCGGCCCACGCGATCAAGCTCCCGCTGCAGCGGCGTCGTCTCGGCGGTGGTGGCCTTGAGGAGCCCGGCGATGCGGCCCATCTCGGTCTGCATCCCGGTGGCCGTCACGACGGCGCGGCCGCGCCCGTAACTGGCCGCCGTGCCGCTGAACACCATGTTCTGGCGGTCGCCGATGCCGGCCTCCGCCGGGAACGCGTCGGTGTCTTTTGCCACCGGAAGGCTCTCGCCGGTCAGGGACGCCTCCGCGGTGTGAAGCGCCGTGGACTGGATGACCCGGGCATCCGCCGGAATCGTGTCGCCCTCCTCGATGAGGAGGATGTCGCCGGGCACGATCTCGGCGGCGGGCACGCTCAGGCGCTCGCCGTCACGGAGCACCTGCGCCTTGGCCGCCGCCATCTGGCGGAGCGCCGCCACCGCGGATTCCGCGCGGGACTCCTGGACATACCCCATGGCGGCGTTCAGCAGCACCACGCCGAGGATGGCCACGGCCTCGTACGGCACGACCGACTCGCGCTCGTAGAGCCAGAGGGCGGCGGAGATCGCCGCCGCCACCAGGAGCAGGATGACGAGGAGGTCCTCGAACTGGGCAAGGAACTTCCTCCATGCCGGCTGAGGCCTCTCCGCGGTGAGTTCATTGCGGCCGTGGCGCTCGAGCCGGGCGAGCGCGTCGGCCGCGGACAGGCCCTGCACCGCGTCCGTCTCCAGCGCGGCCAGCACGTCCGCGACGGGAAGCTGATAGGCTGGGCGACCGGCCATCGACCGCACCTCGGTTTCAGGACAGAGTCGGACTCCTGCAGCTGCACCAGGTTCTTCGATTGGGCCGGTCTGCGGCGGGAAGGCCGCCTGACAAGACACGCCCTTCACTGCCCCGGCCCACCGTGCACATCGTGTCACGAGTGACCCGCCACCCCCGTCCACAGGAACCAGATCCCCATCACGAGCAGGAACACCTGCGAGAGCCGGTTGACGAACGCGCGGTTGCGGGCGAGCAATTCGTCGGCCACCGACACGCCGAGGAGCGCCGGCGTCGTCCCGATGCCGAACAGGGCGAGGGCCGCCGCGCCTTCGGTGGGGCCGCCGCGCGCCGCTGCCGCGATGAGCGCGGAGTAGAGCAGCCCGCAAGGCAACAGGCCGAGGAAGAGGCC
>Ga0316622_100004512_pt1 | contig 10249 bp, 5 predicted proteins | sample OWC_Aug_OW2_C1_D_FD_207646 | JGI IMG/M metagenome (GOLD analysis project Ga0316622, IMG submission 207646) | Wetland soil microbial communities from Old Woman Creek delta, Ohio, United States - OWC_Aug_OW2_C1_D5_C | ecosystem: Environmental > Terrestrial > Soil > Wetlands | place: USA: Ohio... | reverse complement strand
GTGGTGTACACGCCGGAATCGGTCATCTACTACAGCGGCGACACGAACTACTTCCGGGGATTCGAAGAGGTCGGCGAAAAACATAGGCCCGACATCGCCATCCTCAACATCAACGGTCATCTCCACAGCGAGGAAGCCGTCCTGGCGGCGTTGGCTACGCGCGCGCGTACCGTGATCCCGATACACTTCGGTGCCTACGGCTACCTCTGGGGCGGAGCGCAGGAGGTACCACGGAATTACGACGAAATAGAAACAGTCCTCGAGCCCGTGCTGTTGTTGCTGAAACCGGGAGAAAGTGTGCCGTTGTCCGGGCGCCGTAGCGCGTCGGGTGGGAGTGACGCGCCTTGATGCTCTGACCGGGCCGTAGGGCTTTTCTTTTGCGGCTGAGATCGGCGACCTTCCGGTTATTATTCTAAAGAGTTGTACTGATGAGTTGCGGCTTTCTTTGGAGGAGACAGAGACATGATTCACGCTTACGCTGCGCATGATCCCGGGGGAAAACTCGGGCCTTTCGAATTTGTGTCCGAAGCTTTGGGCCCCGACCAAGTGGAGATCGACGTTGCCTACTGCGGCATCTGTTACTCCGACCTGTCCATGCTCCGCAATCACTGGCAGATGACCACCTATCCGTTCGTGCCCGGACACGAGGTGGCCGGAAAGATCGCGGCGACGGGGCAGAACGTGAAACACCTGCAGGTGGGGCAGAACGTGGGCTTGGGGTGGTTTTCGGGGAGCTGTATGACGTGCCCGCAATGCATGTCGGGAGATCACAACCTGTGCGCGAAGGCCGAACAAACCGTGGTTGGCCGCTTCGGCGGCTTTGCCGAAAAGGTGCGTTGTCATGCCGCGTGGGCGATTCCGCTGCCCGACGAACTGGACATGGCGAAGGCCGGGCCCCTGTTTTGCGGCGGGGTCACTGTTTTCACTCCCATTGTGCAGTTCGGCGTCAAGCCCACGGACCGCGTGGGCGTCATCGGAATAGGTGGCCTCGGGCACCTGGCGCTCCAGTTTTTAAACAAGTGGGGTTGCGAGGTAGTGGCCTTCACGTCAAGTGATTCGAAAGCAGATGAGGCCCGGCGCATGGGCGCGCACCGAGTCGTGAACTCGCTAAGCGTAGACGAACTCAGTAAGCTGGCGGGATCCCTTAACTTCCTTCTCTGCACCGTGAATGCGCGCTTGAACTGGGACGCTTATGTGGCCATGCTCGCGCCCAAGGGGCGGTTGCATGTGGTGGGCGCGGTCCCGGAACCGATTCCTGTGAGCGTGTTCGCACTCTTGACGGGGCAGAAATCGATCTCGGCCTCGCCCGTGGGCAGCCCGGAGACAACGGCAAAGATGCTCGAGTTCTGCGCGCGCCACGCCATCGCTCCCGTGACCGAGGTGTTCCCGATGTCGAAGGTCAATGAGGCCGTGGCGCATCTGGAATCCGGGAAGGCCAGGTACCGTGTCGTGCTGAAGAACGATTTCTAGCAGCCTGCCCCAAAGTGATCGATCCGGTGTTCCCCGGACCGGTTCAGGCGGATCAATCTCGTGAGAGAACGGGAGCAGTTGAACGCGTCTTCCGGCCGTGGTACGATCTTCTCGCGCGTGGGGGACGGAACCACCACTCTGCTTGCACTCCCCTTTTCGGCCCCCTATCGAATGGAGATTGACCGAGGGGTCCTTGCGCACCGCGTTCCACGCATACACTTCAAGGAGGTAGGACCGTGCGACTTTTTGTTGTGCTCCCCATCTTGGCCTTGGTCCTGGCGGCCGCGAGCGGCTGCAGTGATGACGACGGTGTGGGCCCGAACGGCGGCCCAAGCGCGAATTTCTGGCAAGCGGCCACCGGCCCGACGGGGGGAAACGTAAACGCCCTCGCCTGCGGCTCGGGTGGGACTGTCTTAGCAGGCACCAACGGCGGTGGGGTTTTTCGGTCGACGAACAACGGGGATAGTTGGACTGCGGTCAATAGAGGGCTGGTCAACATGGTAGTCTGGTCGCTTCTCGCGCTCCCGAACGGATACGTTTTTGCGGGGACTGAAGACGGTATCTGCCGTTCCGACAACAATGGAGGAATGTGGACGGTCGTGAACACCGGCCTGGGGTGGTCCAATTCGATACACGCCCTGGCGGTGAACTCGAGCGGGCACCTCTTCGCGGGGAACTACTACAACATGGGCGTGTACCGGTCCACAGACAACGGCGATAGCTGGACGGCCGTGAACACGGGACTCACCGATCGCTATGTCACATCCCTGGCCGTCGATTCGAGCGACCGCCTCTTCGCGGGGACCGGTGACGGCGTCTTCCGCTCCACCGACGGCGGCGATACTTGGACGCCCGTGAACAATGGCGTGACGGATCTCGATGTCGCGGCAATTGTCATCAATTCGAGCGGCCATATCTTTGCGGGGACCGAAGGCGGCGGTGTTTTCCGCTCGACGAACAACGGCGATAGCTGGACAGCAGTGAACTCCGGCTTTGCGTATAATTACATCACAACTCTGGCTGTCGATTCGAACGGCGACATCTTCGCAGGATATCACTTCGGCAGCAGCGTTTATCGCTCCACGAACAACGGCGATAGCTGGACGGCAGTGAACACCGGGCTATCTAATGCCCATGCTTTGTCTCTCGCCACTAACTCGAGCGGGCACGTCTTCGCAGGGACTGTGGCCGGTGTTTTCCGGTCGGTGAACAACGGGGACAATTGGACCCAGGTGAATGCCGGGATGGCTGCTACGTGGATTGGCGCCGTTGCCGTCAATGCGAGCGGGCACGTCTTCGCCGGATCCAACTATGGCGCGGGTATCTATCGCTCCGAGGACGAAGGAAGCACCTGGACGGAAGTGAGCACAGGTTTTGGAGGCCGTCCCCCTGTCCGTGCTCTCGCCGTCGATTTGAACGGCAATGTGTTCGCAGGCACCGGGTGCTTGGGTATCTACCGTTCCATGGACAACGGGGACAACTGGGCACAGGTGAACACCGGCCTGACGCTGTTCTGCGCGGACGCCTTCGCCGTCAACTCGAGCGGCCAGATCTTTGCGGGGACCGGCGGTACCGATCATACCTCGGGGTTGGTTGTTCGTTCCGACAACCATGGGGACAGCTGGGCGCCGGCGAGCACGGGCTTGAGCACCTATGTCTCGGCCCTTGCCATCAATTCTCTCGGATATGTCTTTGCGGGGACCACCAGGTCGAACGGCGAAGGCGATGGTGTATTCCTTTCTACGAATAACGGCGGCAGCTGGGCGCCCGTGAACGACGGTCTGACGCGCAAAACTGTTTATGCTCTCGCCATAGATTCGAACGACCGCATCTTCGCGGGGACCGCTTGCGGTGGCGTGTTCCGTTCCACGGATCACGGGGACAACTGGACCGCGGCCAACACCGGCCTGACTGACTTATGTGTCTACGATCTCGTCGTCAACTCGAGCGATCACATCTTCATGGCGACGTTTCGCGACGGTGTGTTCCGTTCTGTAGACGGTGGGGGGGCGTGGGCCCCGGTGAATACGGGATTGACCAATACCGACTACGTGAAACTCGTCGTCGATGGGAGTGGGTATGTTTACGCCGCCACATCGGGCGGCGGCGTATTTCGCAGCGCCGCGCCCACGAATTGAGTCGCTGTGGCAAGGGCGTTGCGGGGCGCTGGCATTGAGGGAAGTCCATTCGCTTAGGTGCCCGAAACAAGGAAACGGAGGAAAGGCACATGAGTCACTTGAAGCTGGCTGCCGTTGTATCGTTCGCCCTGCTGTTCGGGGTCCTCTCCGCGTCTGCCGTTGCGCAAGACGAAGAAACCGAGGTGAAGGCGAAGGACACGCCGTATTTCTCCGGGATGCCGGACTACCAGGTTTTTGAGGCCGTCGACAAGAAGTTCGACTCCTATAGTTTCTTCAACGGCAAGGATGCCACCACGGTCGAGGGCCAGAAGTTCTTCAGATTCTACACGCTCAAGGAGGGCGCCGAGCAGGCGAGCGACCTCCAGATCACGCGCAATCACGTCAATGCCATAAAGAAAATGGGCGGGACCGTCCTCTTCGATGGCGTCTGCGAGGGCGACTACTGCAACGACTACGCAGGCTATCCCATGGTGGTCGGGAAGGTCGTAAAGGGCGCGAGCGAGATGTGGGTCGAAATCGTATCGGGTGATGGCGGTCTCAATTATTACCTCACCGTTGTCGCCAAGGAATCGATGACGCAGGACGTCACGGCGAGCGCCATGCTCGAAGCGCTCAACAAGGACGGGCATGTCGCCCTCTACATCAACTTCGACACGGGCAAGGCGACGATCCGGCCCGACGCGAAGCCCATTATCGAGGAGATCGTTCAGATGATGAAGTCGAATGCGGATCTCAAGCTGAGCGTCGAAGGGCACACGGACAACGTTGGAGAAGTAAAATCGAACCAGACTCTCTCGGAGAATCGGGCCAAGGCGGTCGTGGCTGCGCTCGTCGAGCAGGGCATCGATGCGAAGCGTCTGAGCACCGCGGGACACGGACAGGACAAGCCCATCGCCGACAATTCGTCCGAAGAGGGCCGGGCGAAGAACCGCCGAGTCGAACTCGTGAAGAAGTGAGTCGCACTGTCGGTGACACGGCCGGAAGCTCCGAGCCTCACCAGAGCGGCGGACACAGTCCGCCGCTCTGCGTATATACGCCAGTTGGTGCCGTCGATCGTTCACCCCCCTGTAACCTCGCCTCGTGGCGTTTCGTACCAACACGAGATTGACGTTGCCTGACACCGACCGTCGTTTTACTCGTGAGGGGAATCCATGAAAACGCGACGTATCATTCTCGTCTCGCTCGTTACGGTTGCTTTTGCGACCGCCGCTTTGGCGCAGGGAGACTTCGTCGATTTCGACACGAGCCGCTGGGCCAGGGGGGGTGGCGCCAAAGTCGTGGACCACTTGGGACGCAAAAGCCTCATGGGCAACGCATATCTTCCCGACGTGGCCTTCGAGAACGGTGTCATCGAGGTCGACATCGCGGTCACCGGGGAACGGTCGTATCCGGGCATCGTCTTCCGGGCGTGGTCCGAAGAGGACTGTGAACATATATACATCCGTCCGCACCGTGCCGGGCTCTATTCCGACGCGGTACAATACGCGCCCAAGATCAAAAGCATTGGGTCCTGGCAGCTCTGCAACGGGCCTGGTTATACGGCGAGCGCGGAGTTCCCGACAAACGAATGGATGCACGTGAGGCTGGAAGTGAAGGGGACTCAGGCCCGGCTCTTCATCGACGACATGCAAAATCCCGCCCTCGCGATCGACGGTCTCCAGCACGGTGTGAGCGAGGGATCGATCGGTCTCGAGGGCCCCGCCGACGGGACGGCGTACTTTTCCAACTTCCGCTACGAGGCTTGTGAAGACCTCGTGTTTGATCGGCCTGCCGTGATTCACATGCCTCCGGGAACAATCACAGACTGGGAGATATCGCCGGCGTACAAGATCAGCGATGTCGATGCGGAGAAATACCCCGGAGCCGCGGCGCTCAAGAAGGTCGAGTGGCGGAAGGCCGAGTGCGAGCCTGATGGTATCGTGAACGTGGCAAGGTACTGCGGGCGCACCGGACGCGAGCCGGACTGCGTCATGACCCGGGCCACGATCAGATCGGAAAAGGAACAAACGCGGAAATACCTCATCGGCTACAGCGACGCGGTGAGCGTGTTCTTGAACGGCGAGATCCTCTTCACGGGAGAAAGTGCATACCAGCAGCGGGACCCGTCTTTTCTGGGAATCATCGGCCTGTTCGACGCGGTGTACCTGCCCCTCGAGCGCGGCGACAACGAGCTGCTCCTCATGGTGACGGAATCGTTTGGCGGATGGGGCTTCGTGTGCCGCGACCCGGAAGCGACGTTCGTGGGCGACAACATGGAGCGCATTTGGGAGACCGCCGCGGATTTCCTTTTTCCGGAGTCCGCCGTCTACGACCGAGCGCGGAACGTCGTGTACGTGTCGGGTTACGACATGTATAACAGGGCCGGAGAAAGTGGGGGCCAGTTCATATCCAAGGTCTCGCCGGAAGGGAAGGTCGTCGAAAAAGAATGGCTGAAGGGCTTGCAGCGGCCCACGGGAATGGTGATCGTGGGAGACACCCTTGTCGTTGTCGAGCGGGGCGGCCTGGTGAAAATCGATCTGGAGACTGGCGAAGTCGCGATGCGGCACCCATGCCCCGGGGCCCGTTTTCCGAACGACGTCGTGGCCGACGGACGGGGAAATCTCTACATATCGGATTCACGCCGGAGCGTAATCTTCCGTTTCGCCCGCGGTGCGTTCGAAGAGTGGCTGAGCGCGCCGGCGATCTCTGAACCTAACGGGCTCTTCGTGAGCGGGAACTACCTCGTCGTGGGGAGCTGTGGGGACAATGCGCTCAAGGGCGTCGATCTGGCGACCAAGAAGGTGAGCGTGATCGCGAGACTGGAGCCGGGGACCATCGACGGGATCAAGAGCGACAGAAACGGGGATTTCATAGTCTCCCACGCGGAGGGGAGGATCTACCGCATCACGCGCGCAGGCGCGGTCACAACGCTCCTCGATACCACGGGACCCAACCACTACACGGCTGATTTCGACGTGATCGCAGAGAAGGATCTGCTGGTGATCCCGACATTCGTGGACAATCGCGTCGTTGCCTACCGGCTGAAATAAAGTGCCGCAGCTTCGGCTCATAGTGCGTAAACAATAGCTCATTAACGAGTTACTGATCCCGATCAAGTCATCGGGAAAGCGCAGCCGCAATCACTCGCTCGGTCGAGTGAAGACACGTTCCCTCGCCCAGCAGGGGAGGGCCCGAGGCCCCACCCCGTGCGGACAAACATCTTTCCATCATCTATACATTGACTTATAGTAGTGCGACTGGTATGTAAGCCAATACCGCGTTGGCGGATGGGTGCGCGCCGCCGGGTGTTGGGTGTCGAAAGGGGCCCAAGGCCGGGTAAAGCTATGGGTATATTCATCGGCATAGATGTCGGAACGGTGAGCGTCAAGGTCGCGTTGATCGCGACCGATGACGCCAGGGAGATTCTCGGTGCCGCTTCGGCCCGGGATGACCTCTTCTACCGGCCGGCGGCGGGCGAGGTCTGCGACCCGCGCCTCGCCTCCAACCTGCTGGTGAACTGGTACACCCGCATCAAAGGGAGCCCCATAGGCGCGACGGATCAGGTGATCCGGGCGATCCTGGAGGCGGTTCCCGCCGGGTCGATCGAGGGGGTGCGCGTCTGCGGATCGGGCGGGCGACTCGTCGGCGAGATCATCGGCGTCAATTACGAGAACGACTTCCGGGCAATCGCCCGCGGTGTGGGCGAGCTCTACCCGCAGGTGCGCACGGTCCTGGAGATGGGAGGACAGAACTCGAAGTTCATCCTCGTCGAGCGCGACGCCGAGACGGGACGGGTGGGAATCGGTGACTACGAAAAGAGCGGGGATTGCGCCGCCGGAACGGGCTCGTTCATCGACCAGCAGGCACTTCGGCTCAGGTTCCGCGTCGAGGAGATCGGGGAAGTGGTGTCATCGGCGGCCAAGAGCGCCAAGGTCGCCGGGCGGTGCTCGGTCTTTGCCAAATCGGACATGATCCACGCCCAGCAGAAAGGATATCTACCGCCGGAGATATTGAAGGGGCTGTGCGAGGCGGTGGCGCGCAACTTCAAGAGCAGCGTGACCAAGGGGCGCCGGCTGGAGAAACCGGCGGCTTTCGTGGGCGGCGTCGCGGCCAATAGCGGCGTGGTCGGGGCGATGCGTGAGGAGTTCCGCATGACGCCGGACGAGCTCTTCGTACCCGGGTACTACGCGTGGGTGGGAGCGATCGGAGCCGCGCTCGCCGAAAGTGACGCACTGCACAAATCCGGGTGCCCGGACTTCGACGCGCTCTCGCGGTACGGCCGCTCGTCCGACGGCAGATTCCCCGTCGGCGACCCGCTGGTGATGGACAAGGTCGTCCTGCTCCGCGATCGCGTAAGGCCACGGGAGCTCGGCCCGGACGAGGGCCCCGTTGCCGCGTACATGGGGATCGATGTCGGGTCGGTGAGCACGAACGTGGCCGTGATCGACGACGACGGCAATGTGCTCAAGGAGATCTACACGCGGACGGACGGGCGTCCGATCGAAGTGGTCGATCGGTGTCTGAAGGAAGTCGAGGCGGAGATCGGTAGCCGGATCGAGATCGTGGGCGTCGGGACCACCGGCTCGGGCCGGGAACTCATCGGCGAGCTGGTGGGGGCGGACACCATCAACGACGAGATCACGGCGCACAAGACCGGCGCCGAGTTCATCGCGCAGACGATGCTGGATGCGCAGCCGGACACCATCTTCGAGATCGGCGGGCAGGACTCGAAGTTCATCAGTATACAAAACGGCGTGGTCGTGGACTTCACCATGAACGAGGCCTGTGCGGCCGGGACGGGTAGCTTCCTGGAAGAGCGCGCTGAGGAACTCGGCGTTGCCATCAAGGGAGAGTTCGCCGAACTGGCGCTTTCGTCGCGCGCGCCGGTGAAGCTGGGCGAGCGGTGCACGGTGTTCATGCAGCAAGACGTCGCGGCCTATCAGCAGCGCGGCGCGTCCAAAGAAGACCTCACTGCGGGGCTCGCGTATTCGATCGTCTACAACTATCTCAACCGCGTCGTCCGCGGGCGAAAGATCGGCGACGTCGTCTTCTTTCAGGGCGGCACGGCGTACAACGACGCCATCGCTGCCGCCTTCACCATGGTTCTGGACAAGAAGATCATCGTCCCGCCCTACAACGGCGTCATCGGCGCGGTGGGCGCAGCGCTGCTCGCCCGGGAAAAGGCGCTGGTCCTGGGGAAGCCGAGCAACTTCCGCGGTTTCGGTCTGGAGAACGTCGATTACGATCTGCGCGAATTCACGTGCAAAGCGTGCTCCAACTACTGTCACATACAGGAATTCACGGTGGAGGGTGGGAAGACGTACTGGGGAGACCAATGCTCCGACAAGTTCCGCCGCAAGCAGCTGAGCGACCGGAAACCGGTGGTCGCGGACCTGCTCTCGATGAGACGCGAGCTCTTGTACGATGGATACGATCCCGAGGTCGCGGGGAAGGCCACCATCGGCCTCCCGCGGGGTATGTACGTGTACGAACAGTTCCAGCTGTGGAACACGTTCTTCCGTGAGCTCGGCTACCGGGTGTTGCTCTCCAGCGAAACCAACGCGCAAATCGTGCGCTGGGGCATCGAAGCTGCGGTCGCGGAGCCGTGCTTGCCCATACAGGCATACCACGGGCACGTCCGCCACCTCTTGAACGAAGGCGCCGATTGGCTGTTCATACCGAACATGATCAACGCGGAGACGCCGTTTGCCGAGATGAACAGCTACTACTGCCCGTGGGGGCAGACGCTACCGTTCGTCGTGCGGAGTTCGAGCGTCTTGAGCTACGGAGCGGACAAGATCATCTGCCCGCCGCTGCGGTTTCGAGAGGGTCGGAAAGCGATCGAAAAAGCGTTGGCGGCATCGCTGGCGCCCTTGGGCGAGCGCCGGAAAGCGGTGGCAGCGGCGCTGGCGAAGGCTTACGCCAAGCAAGCCGAATTCAAGAGCGCGCTTCTGGAAGCGGGGAACGAGGCCATTGCCACGCTGTCGAAGACGAACGAGATCGGTATCGTCCTCGTCGGCCGGGTGTACAATATGTACGATCGCGGCGCCACGCTGGACATCGGAAGCAAGCTGCGCGACTATTACGGGGTCAACGTCATTCCCATGGATTTCCTGGCGGTGGATGACGAGGACGTTTCCGACATCAACGACAACATGTACTGGAACTACGGCCGGAAGATCCTGGCGGCGGCCAGGATCGTCGGCCGCTATCCCAATCTGCACATCATTTACCTGACCAACTTCAAGTGCGGGCCCGATTCCTACATCAAGCACTTCGTCGTGAAGGCGTCCGGCAAATCCTTCCTCACCCTGCAGTTCGACGGGCACGGCAACGACGCCGGTTATATCACGCGGTGTGAGGCGTATCTCGACAGCAAGGGGGCGCTCCGCTGGTGGTCCCGGGCCGGGAAGAAGATGGACCTTTACGCCGGCACGCGCAGCGGCGGAGCGACGCTCGAGGAGGAGGCGGTGTGATGAAATCCGCCCAAGCAGGCGGAGCCGGCGCGAAGCTGATCGGCCGCACGCTGTACGTGCCTCGCATGAGTATAGAAGGGGCTTCGGCGTTCGCGGCGGCGTACCGGGCTTTTGGCGTCAACGGCCAACTCCTCCCGCCGTCGGACGCGCGTTCGCTCGAATTCGCGCGCCAATATACCATCGGTG
>Ga0316622_100004511_pt1 | contig 10251 bp, 11 predicted proteins | sample OWC_Aug_OW2_C1_D_FD_207646 | JGI IMG/M metagenome (GOLD analysis project Ga0316622, IMG submission 207646) | Wetland soil microbial communities from Old Woman Creek delta, Ohio, United States - OWC_Aug_OW2_C1_D5_C | ecosystem: Environmental > Terrestrial > Soil > Wetlands | place: USA: Ohio... | reverse complement strand
GATGTCGATGCCGGTGCCGTCGCCCTCGATGTAGGGCACGATCGGCTGGTCGGGCACGTTCAGCGAGAAGTCCTTGTTGACGGTGATCTTCTGCCCCTGGCTGGGCACCTTGATGTGCTGGTACATGACGCGTCCCCTCGTTGTCGAATCGTCGTTCTCGCGCTGCCGGTAGCCCCCCTCCTGGCGCCACTCGCGCACCGACGCGGCAGTTTACTCGTCCACCAACCGCGAGCCGGCGCACAGCGCACCCGGTTGCGATAGGTCATGAACCGGCCGCGCAAAGTGGTAAAAAGCCGCCCGAACCGCTTCCTGCTTTCGCAGTTGCCTCGCTGACCCACATGCCGATTCGCCTGCTGACGAAGTTGCTGATCCTGCTCGCCGTGGCGGCCGGCCCGGCCGCGGCCAGGGCGCAGGCACCGACACTGCCAACGGCGCAACTGACTGCCGGCATCCACCTGATCACCGCCGAGGTTGCCGACCAGGACCCCGCCCGGATGCGCGGTCTCATGTTCCGCAAGAGCCTGCCCCCCAATCACGGCATGCTGTTCATCTTCGACAGGAAGGCCGTGCACTGCATGTGGATGCGCAATACGCTGATCCCGCTGTCGGTGGCCTTCATCGAGGATGACGGCACGATCGTCAACGTCCTCGACATGCAGCCGCACGACGAACGCAGCTACTGTGCAAAGCAACCGGTCCGCTATGCGCTGGAGATGACGCAGGGCTGGTTCGAGAAGAAGGGCATCGGCCCGGGCGCGAAGCTCGGCCGCCTGCCGCCCGGCCAGCAGCAGAAATGAAGAAAGCCGGCGTTGCCGCCGGCTTCTCCCCCGCGCCGGAGCCGCCCGCTCAGGCGAAGTTCTTCGCCGCGAAATCCCAGTTGGCGAGCGAGTTCAGGAACGTCTCGACGAACTTCGGCCGCGCGTTGCGGTAGTCGATGTAGTAGGCGTGTTCCCACACGTCGATCGTCAGCAGCGCCCTGTCGTCCGTGGTCAGCGGCGTCGCCGCGTTGCTGGTGTTGACGATATCGACGGTTCCATCGCGCTTCTTCACCAGCCAGGTCCAGCCGGAGCCGAAGTTGCCGACGGCGCTCTTCGTGAACGCCTCCTTGAACGCGGCAAACGAGCCCCACTTCGCGGCAATCGCCGCCGCCAGCGATCCCGTGGGTTCGCCACCGCCGCCGGGCTTCATGCTGTTCCAGAAGAACGTGTGGTTCCAGACCTGCGCGGCGTTGTTGAACACGCCGCCCGAGGACTTGCGAACGATCTCTTCCAGCCCCAGCGACGCAGACTCGGTGCCCTTGATCAGGTTGTTCAGGTTGGTCACGTAGGCCTGGTGATGCTTGCCGTAGTGATACTCGAAGGTCTCCTTCGAGATGTGCGGAGCCAGTGCATCCATCGCATACGGCAGCGGCGGCAGGGTGTGTTCCATCAGCGATCCTCCTTCAGGCAGTTGGATCCGGATTCTAGCGAGGCGAGCCCGCACCGCCGCGTGCTTCACCCTGCGCTGCGCGGGGGCGACCCCTCGTCGGCACCGGCATCGGCATGCACCACACGGGTGCTGGCGCTGCCGCGCGCGAAGCGCAGTCGCAGCAGGTCGCCGGCAGCCAGCTTCGCCGCATCAACGACAGCGCGCCCCTGGGCGTCGGTCGCGAGCGTATAGCCGCGCGCCAGCACGGCATGCGGGTCGAGCGCCTGCAGCCTGGCTGCGAGTGTCTGCAGGCGAACCTGCCGCTCGTGCAGGAGATGACGCGCGCCGACAGCGAGCGCCGATGCTCGACGCTGCAGCAGATGTTCCCTGAACTCGATGCGGGGCGCGGCGCGTTGCACGCGAGCAGTCAGTTCCTCGCCGCACCGGCGCAGTGCGACGACGTGGCGGGACAGCGCATGCCCGGCGCGCAACGCCAGCGCGTGCACCCTCGCGGCGAGCGCCTGCAGCGGCGCGCGCGGGCCGGCGAGCGCACGCTGGCAGTAGTCGAGACGCTGCTGCACCTGCTGCAGCCGGCCACGGGCGAGGCGCCGCAGCTGCGCCACCCGCTCCTCGACCGCCTGCAGCAGCGCCGCGCGATCAGGCGCGGCCATCTCCGCCGCGGCGGTCGGCGTCGGTGCGCGCAGGTCGGCGGCGAAATCGGCGATCGTGACATCCGACTCATGGCCCACGCCGACGATCACCGGCACGGCACAGGCGCGGATGGCCCGCGCCACCGCTTCCTCGTTGAAGGCCCACAGGTCCTCGATCGAGCCGCCGCCGCGAACCAGCAGCGCGACGTCGACCTCGCCCCGGCGCGACAGCGACTCCAGCATCGCGGCGATGCGGCTGCCGGCGCCCTCGCCCTGCACGGGCACCGGGTAGACGATCACCGCCACCTGCGGCGAACGGCGCGCGAGCGTCGTCAGCACGTCGCGCAGCGCCGCGGCCTGCAGCGATGTCACCACGCCGATCGCGCGCGGGAACGCGGGCAGCGGCCGCTTGGCGTCGAACAGGCCCTCGGCCTGCAGCCTGTTCTTCAGCTGCAGGAAGCGCTCGTACAGCCGGCCGAGCCCCGCGCGCTGCACTGCTTCGACGGTGAGCTGATACTCGCCACGCGGCTCGTACAGACCGACCTGCGCCAGCACCTCGACCTCGTCGCCGTCGCGCGGCATGAAGTCGACAAGCTGGTTGCGGCCACGGAACATCGCGCAGCGCACCTGCGCCCGATCGTCCTTCAGCGTGAAGTACCAGTGGCCGCTGGCGGCACGAGTGAAGTTGGCAATCTCGCCGCGAACCCGCACCAGCCGGAAGTTGCGGGCAAGAAGGTCAGCAACCGCGCGGTTAAGCAGCGAAACCGTGATGCTTTCCCGCGCCAATCCTAGGTTTTCGTCTACCGATCCAGATTCCATGCGGGTTTCCGGGCCATATCTGTCCACATTGCCGCGCGGCGCCTTGCGCGGGGCCTTGTGCGCCCGGCAGTCAGCGAGGATCTCGATATAAGTTATTGATTTATATCTATCTTTCGGATTGCCTACGAACAGGGCAATCCAGCAAGGCCTAATGAGGATGCGGGTCTTCCGCGACTGGCGCAACGTTGTTCACAATCTTTTCCACAGCCAAGGTGCGGGCGCAGGCGGCGCGACCAACCCACTACACTGCTGCCTTGCCCTGTCCCCGACGTCCATTCCCCACATCACGTGTTTGCGATCGTACAAGCCATCGGCTGGCCGATCTGGCCGCTGATCATCGCCTCCATCGTCGCTCTGGCGCTGATCATCGAGCGCGGGGTTGCCCTGCGGCGGGCGAAGATCCTTCCCGCCACCCTGCTCAAGGACGTGCTGGCACTGCATTCCCGCCGGCAGATCACGCCGGAGGTCGTCGTCCGACTGGAAGCCAACTCGCCGCTTGGCCGCGTTCTGGCGGCCGGCCTGCGCAACGTGCGCGCACCGCGAGCGATCGCCGGCGCCGCGGTGGCCAACGTGGGCGGGCACGTTGCGCATGATCTATCCCGTTACCTGTCGTTGCTCGGCTCGATCGGCTCGATCGCCCCGCTGCTCGGACTGCTCGGCACGGTGATCGGCATGATCGAGATCTTCGCCTCGCAGCAGGCCGGCTCGAACCCTCAGCAACTGGCGCACGGCATCTCGATTGCGCTGTATTGCACCGCCTTCGGCATCATCGTCGCCGTGCCGGCGGTGATGTTCTACCGCCACTACAAGTCGCGCATCGAGGAATACCTGGTCGCGATGGAAGACCAGGCGCAGCAGCTGCTTGAGGTGCTGTTCGCCGACCGCTACGACGCCGCGCCAAGATGAGATTTCGCCGACCGCTCGACGAGGAACCGGAGCTGAACCTGGTTCCCCTGATCGATGTGATGCTGATCGTGCTGATCTTCCTGGCAGTCACCACCACCTACTCGCGCTACAGCGAGCTGCAACTGCAGTTGCCGAGCGCACAGGCCAGCCCGACCGACACGCGGGTCAACGAGATCGTGGTCGGCGTCAGCGCCGATGGCCGCTTCGCGCTCGACCGGACCGTGCTGCCGAACACCGCGCCCGAGTCCGTGGCGCAGGTGCTGACGCAGGCCGCGCAGGGACTCAGCGAGCCGTTGGTGGTCATCCATGCAGACGCGCAGGCGCCGCACCAGGCGGTCGTCAACGTCATGGAAGCGGCCCGGCTGGCCAAGCTCTCGCGCATCAGCTTCGTCACTGAGCGCACGAGTCCCGCCGCCGCCCGTTGAGGCGTTGCCGGCGGCAATGACCACGCGAGCACGTCTCGAGTTCGCCCTGACTCGGGCATGGACGGGCCGCGGCCCGCTGGCCTGTGCGCTGCTGCCTCTGTCGTGGCTCTATTCGGCGGGCCATGCCATTCACGGTGGCCTGTACCGCAGCGGCGTGCTGAAGTCCTGGCGGGTCGGGCTGCCGGTCGTCGTGGTCGGCAACCTGTACGCCGGAGGCACCGGCAAGACGCCGCTGGTCATCGAGCTGGTGCGCGAGTTGAAGGCCCGCGGCTGGCGCCCCGGCGTGATCTCACGGGGCTATGGCCGAAGGAGCGCCGAGGTGCGGCCGGTCGAAGCGGGCGCGCGCGCCAGCGAAGTGGGCGACGAGCCGCTGCTCATTGCGCAGGCCGCCGCGGTGCCGGTGGTGGTTGGCGCCGATCGGGTCGCTGCGGCGCGTGTACTGCACTCGCTGAATCCGAAGTGCGACGTGATCGTCTGCGACGACGGCCTGCAGCACCCCCGCCTTGCGAGAGATGTCGAGATCGCCGTGCTGCACTTTCGTGGCATCGGCAACGGCTGGCTGCTGCCAGCGGGACCGTTGCGTGATCCGCCGGAACGGCTGAAGAGCGTCGATGCAGTGGTGCTCAACGGCAACGTGCCGCCGCTGCGCATCCACGGGCAGGTATTCTCGATGAACGCCGAGCTCGACGAGGTCTATTCGCTTGCCGATCCAAGCCGGCGCGCGCCTCTGGCAGCGCTGGTCGAGGAGCAGCAGCGCAAGGGCACGCACATCGTCGCCGCGGCCGGCATCGCCACGCCGGACAGGTTCTTCGGCATGCTGCGCACCGCCGGGCTGAAGATCGACGAAGTACCGCTGCCCGATCACCACGACTTCGCCGTCAGTCCCTTCTTCGGCCGCGAGTACGATGTCGCGCTGGTCACGGAGAAGGACGCCGTAAAATGCCGCGGCATCGCCGCAATGAAGACCGACGGACGGCTCTGCGCCGTCAGCCTGCGCACCCGCATCGAAACGGCGCTGGTCGACCTGATTGAAGCGAAGATCAAGCCCAAGTCGAAATCCGACGAGCGCGCCACCGATGGACCATCGCCTGCTTGAAATCCTGGTCTGCCCGGTCACCAAGGGCCGGCTCGAATACGACCGCGAGCATCAGGAACTGATCTCGCGCGCGGCCGGGCTCGCCTACCCGATCCGCGACGGCATCGCCGTGCTGCTCGAAAGCGAAGCACGCCGGCTCGACGAGCCTGCCTCCACCACGAACGACGGCTGATCCCCTCGCATGGGGGACTTCGTCGTCATCGTCCCGGCGCGGCTCGCCTCGACCCGGCTACCGCGCAAGCCGCTCGCCGACCTTGCCGGCGAACCGATGGTGGTTCGCGTTGCCCGCCGCGCCTCGGCAAGCGGCGCTTCGCGCGTGGTGGTCGCCACCGACAGCGACGAGGTGCTGGCCGCCTGCAGGCACTTCGACGTCGCTGCCGTGCTGACGCGCGCCGACCATCCGACCGGCACGGACCGGCTCGCCGAGGCGGCCGACGCGCTGCAACTCACCGACGAGACGATCGTCGCCAACGTGCAGGGCGACGAACCACTGCTGCCGCCCGAAGTGGTGGGCCGTGTCGCCGGCCTGCTTGCGCAGCGGCAGGACTGCGCGATGGCCACCGCCGCGCACCCGCTGGCCGATGCCGCCGAATTCTTCAACCCGAACGTAGTCAAGGTGGTCACCGACACCACCGGCCGCGCGCTGCTGTTCTCGCGTGCGCCGATTCCGTGGGCACGCGACGCTTTCGCCGCGACGCGCGATCGACTGCCCGGAGCCTTTCCCGCGTGGCGGCACGTCGGCCTGTACGCGTACCGCGCCGGATTTCTGCGCCGCTTCCCCACCCTGCCCAGGCCGCCGATCGAGGAGCAGGAGAACCTCGAGCAGTTGCGGGTCCTGTGGCATGGCTTCGGCATCGCGGTGTTGCCGCTGGCCGAGAGGCTCCCGCCCGGCGTCGATACGCCGGAAGACCTGGAAAAGGTTCGCGCGCTGCTCGCCGGCGGCTAGACTCGCCGCCATCCTTTCACGGCAGGAGTTCCGAATGAAGCAGCTGGGCATCGTGCTGGCGCTTGCCGTCGCGCTGCTGGCCACGCCAGTGGCCGGCAAGACGTTGCGCTGGGCCTCGCAGGGCGACCCGCAGACGGCCGACCCGTACTCGCAGAACGAGGGTCTCACCAACATGTTCTCGCAGTCGGTGCACGACACGCTGGTGATGCGCGACAACGCGCTGCGGCTGGTGCCGGGGCTGGCGGTCAGCTGGCAGCAGGTCAATGCCACGACCTGGCGCTTCAGCCTGCGCAAGGGCGTCACCTTCCACGACGGCTCGCCGTTCACCGCCGACGATGTGGTCTTCTCCTACGAGCGCGCTCAGCATCCGAACTCGCAGCTGCGCCAGTACGCGGTGCCGGTCGGCAAGCCGCGCAGGATCGACGAGTACACGGTCGAGTTCGTGCAGGACAAGCCGAACCCGGTGACGCTGGAGCACACCACCACCATCTACATCATGAGCAAGGCGTGGGCGGTGAAGAACAAGGTCGAGCGGCCGCTGGACTTCAAGGGCAAGGAGGAAACCTTCGCCTCACGCAATGCCAACGGCACCGGCGCCTGGATGCTCGTTTCGCGGGAACCGGGCGTGAAGACGGTGCTGAAGCGCAGCCCGGACTGGTGGGGTGCCAAGGAGGGTCGCGCTCCCGGCAATGTCACCGAGGTCGTCTACACGCAGGTGAGCGCCGATGCAACGCGCACCGCCGCGCTGCTGTCCGGTCAGATCGACTTCGTGCTCGACCCGCCGCCGCAGGACCTGGCGCGGCTGGAAGCAAGCAAGGAAACGAAGGTCGTGCGCGGCCAGGAGAACCGCATCGTCTTCTTCGGCTTCGACCAGCATCGCGAAGAGTTGCTGTACTCGAACGTCAAGGGCAGGAATCCGTTCAAGGACTCGCGGGTGCGCCGGGCCGTCTACCAGGCGATCGACATCGACGCGCTGCGCACACGGACGATGCGTGGCTCGGCGCTGCCCACCGGCGGCATCACGCCGTCCACCCTGCCCTCGTCTGCGGAAATCGAGCAGCGGCTGCCTTACGACCCCGGCAAGGCGCGCCAACTGCTCGCCGAGGCCGGCTACCCGAACGGCTTCGAGGTCACGCTTGACTGCCCGAACAACCGCTACGTCAACGACGAGGAGATCTGCATCGCGGTGGCGGCCATGCTCACCCGTGTCGGTGTCCAGACCAGGGTGACCGCGATGCCGCGCGCCACCTACTTCCCGAAGCTTGAGAAGCACGACACCAGCTTCTTCATGCTTGGCTGGGGAGGCGCCATCACCGACGCGCAGACGACGCTGTCGCCGGTTCTGCGCTCGCCGGACGAGAAGACGGGCAACGGCAGCTTCAACTACGGCCGCTACGCCAACCCGAGGCTCGACGCGCTGATCGACGCCGCCGCCGTCGAGATGAACGGCGACAAGCGCAAGCAGATCATCTGGGACGCGCTGAAGGAGCACAACGCACAGGTCCACCACGTGCCCCTGCACCGCCAGATGATCCCGTGGGCGATGCGCAGCAACGTCACCGTCGCGCATCGGGCTGACAATGTGCTCAACATGGAGTCAGTCCGATTGGACTGACTCCAGTGGGCACATTGCGTCAAATCACCTGCCGCCGGCAAGTTAAGGGCGCGCAGCGCCCGGCCGAAGACACGATGTGCTCAACATGGAATCGGTGAGGTTTGACTGATCCCAAGTCGCCTCGGGTCCCCGCCTTCTAGACTCTGCGCTGCGAACCGAACGGAAAGAGGAGAACGAAGATGGCCCGCGCCAAGTCCGCCCCCCGCAACGCCTTCTACGCCCAGTCCGGCGGAGTGACGTCGGTCATCAACGCCAGCGCCGCCGGCGTGATCGAGGCGGCCCGCCGGCACAAGGACCGCATCGGCAAGGTCTTCGCCGGGCGCAACGGCATCCTCGGCGCGCTGAACGAGGATCTCATCGACACCAGTCGCGAGTCGCCGGCAGCGATCGCGGCCCTGAAGCACACCCCGGGCGGTGCCTTCGGCTCGTGCCGCTACAAGCTGAAGAGTCTGGAGCAGGACCGCGCACAGTACGAGCGGCTGATCGAAGTCTTCAAGGCGCATGACATCGGTTTTTTCTTCTACAACGGCGGCGGTGACTCCGCCGACACCTGCCTGAAGGTGTCGCAGCTTTCGGCGACGATGGGCTATCCGCTGCAGGCGATCCACGTGCCGAAAACGATCGACAACGACCTGCCGATCACCGACAACTGCCCGGGCTTCGGCTCGGTGGCCAAGTACGTTGCGGTGTCGACGCGCGAGGCGAGCATGGACGTCGCCTCGATGGCTTCGACCTCGACCAAGGTGTTCGTGCTCGAGGTGATGGGACGGCACGCCGGCTGGATCGCCGCCGCGGCGGCGCTGGCTGACACCAAGGCGCACCCGCTGCCGCTGCTGATCCTTTTCCCCGAGATTCCACTCGACCAGGCGAAGTTCCTCGCCGCGGTCAAGGCGAAGGTCGATGCGCACGGCTACTGCACGGTGGTGGTCTCCGAGGGCCTGCACGCGCCCGACGGCAACTTCGTCGCCGACCAAGGCCTGCGCGACGCCTTCGGCCACGCGCAACTGGGCGGCGTGGCGCCGGTAATCGCCAATCTCGTCAAGAGCGAACTGAAGCTCAAGATGCACTGGGCCGTGTCGGACTACCTGCAGCGTTCGGCGCGGCACATCGCCGCCAAGACGGACGTGCAGCAGGCGTACGCGGTGGGCAAGGCGGCGGTCGAACTGGCGCTGAAAGGTGCCAATGCGGTGATGCCGGCGATCGTGCGCGCGTCGAGCCGGCCGTACCGTTGGAAGATCGGCACTGCGCCGCTGGCCGACGTGGCCAACAAGGAGCACAAGATGCCGCGCGATTTCATCACCGAGGACGGCTTTGGCGTCACTGCCAAGGGCCGCGCCTACCTCGCGCCGCTGATCCAGGGTGAGGATTACCCGCCGTACCGGGACGGGCTGCCGGCCTACGCGCTGCTGAAGAACGTCGCCGTGCGCAAGAAGCTGCCTGGCTGGTCGAAGGGCTGACCCGGCCGGGCGAGCCGGCCAAAGCGGTTAAAATCCCCAGCCTTGCCGGCGGGCGCGCTGCCGGCCGGCCATACGGCCACCGACAAGAATCGAAACTGAGGCGGGACGGGGGATGCGGATCATCTTGCTTGGGCCACCGGGGGCTGGCAAAGGCACCCAGGCAACGTTCATCAAGGAACGCCTCGGCATCCCGCAGATTTCCACCGGCGACATGCTGCGCGCTGCGGTGAAGGCAGGCACGCCGCTGGGCGTCGCCGCGAAGAAGGTCATGGACGCCGGCCAGCTGGTGTCCGACGACATCATCATCGGGCTGGTCAAGGAGCGGCTGAAGGAGCCGGACTGCGCCGCCGGCTACCTCTTCGACGGTTTCCCGCGCACGATCCCGCAGGCAGACAGCATGAAAGCGGCCGGCGTCAAGGTCGACGTGGTGCTGGAGATCGACGTTCCCGACGCCGACATCATCGACCGCATGAGCGGCCGCCGCGTGCACCTGGCCAGCGGCCGCACCTACCACGTCAAGCACAACCCGCCGAAGATCGCCGGCCGCGACGACGCGACCGGCGAGCCGCTGATCCAGCGCGACGACGACAAGGAAGAAGTCGTCCGCAAGCGGCTCGAGGTCTACCACGCGCAGACCAGCGTGCTGGTCGACTACTACTCGAAGTGGGCCGCCACCGGCGACACCGCAGCACCGAGGTACCGCAAGGTTGCGGGCGTCGGCACGGTGGAAGAAATCAAGCGGCGCGTCTTCGACGCGCTGCGCTGACCGGGTTTCACGTTTCACGCATCACGTTTCAACCTTCCCGTTCCTCAGTTAGGAGATTCCCATGTCTGGATTGGCTCTTGCCCTGATCTGCGGGCTGGCGGCCTTGGTCTTCGGCGCGTGGTCGATTTCCTGGATCCTCAAGCAGCCCGCGGGCAATGCTCGGA
>Ga0316622_100004510_pt1 | contig 10251 bp, 7 predicted proteins | sample OWC_Aug_OW2_C1_D_FD_207646 | JGI IMG/M metagenome (GOLD analysis project Ga0316622, IMG submission 207646) | Wetland soil microbial communities from Old Woman Creek delta, Ohio, United States - OWC_Aug_OW2_C1_D5_C | ecosystem: Environmental > Terrestrial > Soil > Wetlands | place: USA: Ohio... | reverse complement strand
CTGGGCGGCGATCTCGATCGGTCCGGCGAGCGCGCTCTTGGCGGCCACCTCACGCTTGAAGATCTTGCCGATCACCTCGAGGCTCTGGCGCACCAGCGTCCAGTTGAAGCGCACGCTCTCGGCGAGGGCGCGCAGGGGCGGGAAACGCTGCTCGACGGTGAGCCGGACGCCGATGCGCCCCTTGCCACCCTGGTCGGCGGGCACCACCGGGAGCTCGAGCCGGCGGCCCGCGCGCATCACTTCGAGCAGGACGGTCTGCCCGGCCCGCGGCTCGAGGTACTCGACCAGGTCGAGGGGGCTGCCCAGCGGGCGCCCGTCCACGGCCCGGATCTCGTCGCCCCGGGCGAGCCCGGCGGCGGCGGCCGGCGAGTCGGGGCTGAGCGCGCCGACCCGCGGCAGGATCTTGGGGAAGGCGCCGATGTCGCCGAACTCGAAGTCCGGAGGCTTGACCGGCGTCACCGTCAGCTCGAGCCGGTCGCCGGCGCGCTCGACCGCGAAGCGGAGCGGCTTGCCGATCGAGGTCATGACCGCGAACGCGACGTCGTGCCAGCGCTCGACGGTGCGCCCCTCGATGGCGACGATCTCGTCGCCCGGCAGGAGTCCCGCCCTGGCGCCCGGCGAGTCGGGCTCGACGGTGCCCACCACCGACGGGATGCTCTGCAGCGCCGGCACCTCGATGCCGACCGTGAACAGGACCGCGATCAGGACGATCGAGAGCGCGGCGTTCATTGCCGGGCCCGCGAGGTAGACCAGGATGCGCTGCCAGCGCGGCCGGTTGCCGAAGTCGCGCGGGTCGTCGGAGGCCGTGCTGTCGTCCTCGCCGGAGAGCTTGACGTAGCCGCCCAGCGGCAGCGCCGCCAGCTTGTACTCGGTCTCGCCGCGCTGGAATCCCCAGATGCGCTTGCCGAAGCCGAGCGAGAAGGCGAGCACGCGCATGCCGAACGCCTTCGCGACGGTGAAGTGTCCGAGCTCGTGGACGAAGATGATGACGCCGATCGCGAAGATGAAAGCGAGTGCGCTGGTCAGGAAGTCGAGCATGGCCTCTCCGGCGGGCAAGGCTATCGCGAGAGCGACCGCGCGGCGAGGTGTTGCTCGGCCGCACGGCGCGCCCAGGCGTCCCAGCCGAGGGCCTCCTCGAGGCTGCCGACCGGGTGGGGGTCGTGGCGCTCGAGCACGGCGCGGATGGTGTCGACGATGGCGGGAAACGGCAGCCGCTCGTCGAGGAAGGCGCGCACCGCGACCTCGTTGGCGCCGTTGAACACCGCCGGCGCGCTCTCGCCGGAGGCGAGCGCCGCGCGCGCGAGCGCGACCGAGGGGAACTTGGCCTCGTCCAGGGGCAGGAACTCGAGCGCCCCGAACTCGGCGAGCGCGAGGCGCGGGAACTCGTTCTCCCAGCGCTCCGGCCAGGCCAGGGCGTACTGGATCGGGAAGATCATGTCGTTGACCGAGAGCTGCGCGATCCAGCTGCCGTCGACCCATTCGACGAACGAATGCACCAGGGACTGCGGATGGACGAGCACGTCCACGCGCTCGCCCGCGATCCCGAACAGCCAGCGCGCCTCGATCAGCTCGAGCCCCTTGTTGACCAGGGTGGCCGAGTCGATGGTGATCTTGGCGCCCATCGACCAGGTCGGGTGGCGCAGCGCCTCGTCCTTGCGGATGGCGGCGAAGGTCGCCGGGTCGCGGTGCAGGAAGGGGCCGCCCGAGGCGGTCAGCACCAGGCGCCGCACCTCCTCCGGGCGCCCCGCGCGCAGCGCCTGGTGGAGCGCCACGTGCTCGCTGTCGATGGGCACGATGGCGGCGCCGGTCGAGGCGGCGAGCTCGGTGAGCAGGCGGCCGGCGACGACCAGCGATTCCTTGTTGGCGAGCGCCACGTCCTTGCCGGCGGCGAGCGCGGCGTGCACGGGCGGCAGTCCGGCGGCGCCGACCACCGCAGCCACGACGCGGTCCACGCCGGGGTGGATGGCGGCGAGGCGCAGCGCGTCGGGCCCGGAGACGAGCTCGGCACCGGCGGGCAGCGCGCGCCCGAGAGCGCGCGCGGCGGCCTCGTCGACCACCGCCACCAGGCGCGGACGGAATTCGGCCACGATCGCCGCCAGCTCCTCGAGTCGCGAGCCCAGGGCTCCGACCGCCACCAGCTCGAAGCGCTCCGGATGGTGGCGAAGGACTTCGAGGCAGCTCCTGCCGATCGACCCGGTGGCGCCGAGCAGGGCCAGGCGCTGCCTCAAGGAGCGACCTCCCAGCCGAACGCCCAGAGCAGCAGCAGCATCGCGGGCGCGGCGAAGAGCATCGCGTCCATGCGGTCGTAGAGCCCGCCGTGGCCGGGCAGCAGGTCACCGGAGTCCTTGACGTGGGCGCCGCGCTTGATCATCGACTCGACCAGGTCCCCGAGCTGGCTCGCGACCGTGGTCAGGGCGCCGATGACGACCAGGTCTCCGGGAACAGCGCCCAGGCGCCAGTATCCCCAGATCACGGTCGAGGCCATCGAGGCCGCGGCGCCGGCGAGGGCCCCTTCCCAGGACTTCTTGGGCGAGACCACCGGCGCCAGGCGGTGACGGCCCCAGGTGATGCCGACGTAGTAGGCGGCGGTGTCGCCGAGCCAGACGATGGCGAGCAGCAGGAAGAGGACCCACGGATCGTGCTGCTGGAGCCGGTAGAGCGCGGCGATCGGCACCGCGAAGTAGGGCAGCGCGAAGGCGAGGGCGCCGACGCCGGCGAGAGACTGCTCGACCGGGGTCCGGGTCAGCAGCACCAGGGTTCCGACCCCGATCGCCGCCAGGGCGCCGAAGGCGAGGGCGTGGAAGCCGTCGACGGCGTGGCCCGGAGCGAGCCCCCAAGCGAGGCCGGCGGCCGCCGCGGGCACCAGCGCCGGCAGGGCCCACCACGGGGCCCGGGGCGCGGCCGGGCGCGCCAGGCGCGAGAACTCCCACGCGGCGCCGCTCATCAGCGTCGCGCAGAGCAGGAAGAACGCCCAGCCGGGCAGGCGGAAGATGGCGAGCAGCGCGAGGGGAACGAGGACGGCTGCGGTCAGGAGCCTCTTCACCCGACCGGCTCCGGCTGAGTCAGGCCCCGGCCGCGTCGGGGCGGGCGGGCGGCGACAGGTCGACCGCCTCGACGCCCCCGAAACGGCGCTCGCGGGACTGGAACTCGAGGATCGCCTCGAAGAGATGACGACGGCGGAAGTCCGGCCACAGCACGGGCGTCACCCAGATCTCGGCGTAGGCGATCTGCCAGAGCAGGAAGTTCGACACCCGCATCTCGCCCGAGGTGCGGATGAGCAGGTCCGGATCGGGCTGGCCCGAGGTGTAGAGCGAGGCGGAGAGGGTGGCCTCGTCGATGTCCACCGGGCGTCCCGCCGCCCAGTCGGCCACGATGCGGCGGCAGGCGTCCACGATCTCGCAGCGGCCCGAGTAATTGAGCGCGATGTTGAAGCGCATGCCGCCGCAGCCGGCGGTCGCCGTCGCGGCGCGCTCGAGCGCCGCGACCACCGACGGGTCGAGCTCGCGCCAGCGCCCGATCGGCTCGAAACGGATGTCGTTGCGCACCAGCGTGTCGAGCTCCCGCCGCACGTACTCGCGCAGCAGGTTCATCAGCGTCCAGACCTCGGCGCGCGGGCGCTTCCAGTTCTCGACCGAGAAGGCGTACAGCGTCAGGTGGCGCAGTCCGAGGCGAGCCGCCGCTTCGACCAGATCGCGCACGGCGTCGACTCCGGCGCGGTGCCCCTCGACGCGCGGCAGCTTGCGCTGCTGCGCCCAGCGCCCGTTGCCGTCCATGATGACGGCGACGTGGACGGGCAGGCGGCCGGGGTCGATGCGCGCCAGCAGCTCGGCTTCGGGGGTGCCGGGCTCGGCGAGCGAGCCGGGGTCGGACATGACGCCTCAGTCTACCGCAGCGTCCGCGGCGCTCCCGGCCACGCGCGGTCCGGCACCGTAGTCCACGCGCTCGAGCGAGAGCCCGCACGCGAGCGCGGTCGGACCCGCCTGCGCCCCGGGCGCGGCGACGAGCAGGGCGGCCAGGTCCGCCGACGGGCGCCGGCCCGCGCCGACCTCCAGCAGCGTCCCGACCAGGCGCCGCACCATGCCGCGCAGGAAGCCCTCGCCGACGATGCGGAAGTCGAGCTCGGTCCCGGACTCCTCCCACCAGGCGGCGAAGATCCGCCGCGTGGTCGGGCCGGGCGCGCCGCCGCTGACCGCGAAGGCGGCGAAGTCGTGGCGCCCGGGCAGGAGCCGCGTGGCCGCGATCATCGCGGCGAGGTCGAGCCGGTCGGGAGCGGAGGCCAGGAAGGGGGCGTCGGCGGGCGGCGACGGGCGGGCGCGCCCGAGCCGGTAGCGGTACTCCTTGGCGAGCGCCCAGCGCCGGGCGTGGAAGCCGGCCGGCGCCGCGGCGGCGTCCAGGACGCGGATCTCGCTGGGCAGGTGGTGATTGGTGCCGTGGACGAGGGCGCCGGCGGGCCAGTCGCGCTCGAGCGAGAGCGACACGACCTGGCCGCGCGCGTGGACTCCGGCGTCGGTGCGCCCGGCGGCGACGGTGGTCACCGGCTCGCCGGTCAGGCGCGCGAGCGCCCTCTCCAGGGCCTCCTGGACCGTGGCGGCGTTGGGCTGGCGCTGCCAGCCGGCGAAGCGCGTGCCGACGTAGGCCAGGGTCAGACGGGCGATCACCGCGAGCCACTGTACACTTTCCTCCCGAACGATGGCGCTCTCGCCCACCCCCCGCGCGGTCTCGGTGACCCTGCGCACGGCCACGCCCGCCGACGCGCCCTCGCTCGCGGCCTGGCGGTCCGAGCCCTCGGTGCGCCGCCACCAGCCGCTCCAGGAGGTCTCGGTCGCCGACCTGCGCGCCGATCTCGCGCGCCAGCGGCCGTCGGATCTCTATCGCTCGCGCGGCGACCGCTTCCAGTGGATCGTGCTCGCCGACCGGCGGCCGGTGGGCTGGATCACGCTCGCGCTCGCGAGCTGGGAGCAGGGGGTGGCCGAGGTCGGCTACGCGCTGACCACGGACGCGCAGGGACGGGGCATCATCGTGCCCGCGCTCGAGCAGCTGCTCGCCGAGCTGTTCGGGCACACCGCGATCGAGCGCATCGAGGCGCGCTGCTCGGTCGAGAACGTGGCCTCGCAGCGCGTGCTCGAGCGCATCGGCTTCGTGCGCGAGGGCCTGCTGCGCGGCTACTTCGAGCTCGACGGCCGCCGCGTCGACAACTTCCTCTACGCCCTCCTGCGCGGCGACTACTTCGAAGGTCCGCGCTAGGAGCGCGCGCGGCGCGGGACCGGCGCGCGGGCGCAGGGCGAACCCCGCCGCCGCGAGCCGCGGCCGGCTAGATCAGCTCGAGGCTGGCGTAGCGGGCGACCAGGCGGCGTTTGCCGGCGCGCTCGAAGAAGACGGTGAGCTTGGCCTCGTCGCCCTCGCCGTCGATCTCGAGCACGACGCCGCTGCCCAGCGTCGGGTGGCGGACCCGGCTGCCGCGCCTGGGGCCGCGCACCGGCGCCTCCTGGGAGTACTCGTCGCGGGGCGCACGGCCGAAGAACGAGTCGATGCCGCGCACGCGCTCGGAGGCGAACAGGGTCGGGCTCTCCTCGGCCTCGACCAGGCGCTCCGGGACCTCGGCCAGGAACGGCGAGGGCAGCTGGTCCTGGTAGCGGCCGGCGATCCGCCGCCGCCGGCAGGCGGAGAGCAGCAGCCGGTCCTGGGCGCGCGTCATGCCGACGTAGAAGAGCCGGCGCTCCTCCTCGACGTCCTCCGGGCGCCCCTGGGTGTTGAAGTGGGGCAGCAGGCCGTCCTCGAGGCCGGGCAGAAAGACGACCGGGAACTCGAGGCCCTTGGCGCTGTGCAGCGTCATCAGGGTCACGCCGCGCTCGCCCGCCCAGCCGTCGAGGTCCGAGACCAGCGCGACGTGGTCGAGGAAGGCGGTCAGCAGATCCTGGTCGTCGCCGTTGGCGGCGCGCGCCTCGGTGAAGGTCTGCGCGGCGGTGAGCAGCTCCTGGATGTTCTCGAGCCGGGCCTGGTCCTCCTCGTTGTCGCGCCGATAGACGTCGGCGTAGCCGGTCCTGCGCAGCAGCTCGTCGAGCAGCGCGGGCAGCGGCAGCTCCCCCGCGGCCGCACGCAGGGCGCGCAGCAGGTCGCGGAAGGCGCGCAGCGCGGTCGCGGCGCGGTTCGCGAAGCGGTCGAGCCGGTCGAGCTCGAGCAGGTCCCAGATCACCCCGCCGGCCTCGGTCGCGGCCTGCTCCTCGAGCGTCGCGACCGTGGTCTTGCCGATGCCGCGCGGCGGCTGGTTGAGGATGCGCAGGAGCGAGAAGTTGTCGCGCGGGTTGCGCAGGACGCGCAGGTAGGCGACCAGGTCCTTGATCTCCGCGCGCTCGTAGAAGCGCACGCCGCCGACCAGGACGTAGGGGATGCGGGCGTGGAAGAACTCGTCCTCGAAGGCGCGCGTCTGGGCATTGGTGCGCACCAGGACCGCGAGCTCGGCGAGGGCGTGCCGCGCGCGCAGGCGCGCGATCTCGCCCGCCACCCACTTCGCCTCGTCGCCCTCGTCGCCGGCGCGGAAGAGCCGGATGCTCTCGCCGCGGCCGGCGTCGGTCCACAGCTTCTTGCCGCGCCGCAGGCGATTGTGGCCGATCACCTCGTTGGCGGCGTCGAGGATGGCGGAGGTGGACCGGTAGTTGCGCTCGAGCTTGCGCACCACGGCGCCCGGGAAGTGGCGCTCGAACTCCAGGATGTTGGAGAGGTCGGCGCCACGCCAGCGGTAGATGCCCTGGTCCTCGTCTCCGACCGCGGTCAGGTTGCCGTCCGGCGCGGCGAGCTCCTCGACCAGCCGCAGCTGCGCGTGGTTGGTGTCCTGGAACTCGTCGACCAGCAGGTGCCGGACGCGCCCGCGCAACCGCTCGGCGAGGTCCGGGTGCTCGACGAACAGGCGCACGGCGTGGAGCAGCAGGTCGTCGAAGTCCACGCCCGAGGCCTTCCGGCGCAGCGCCTCGTAGCGCCGGTAGACGCGTGCCACGCGCTGCGAGAAGGCGTCGCGCGCGCCCTGCTCGTAGAGGTCGGGCGAGAGCAGGCGGTTCTTGGCCGAGGAGATGGCGGCGAGCACGGCGCGCGGCGGGAACGCGCTCTCGGCCACGTTCTCGGCGGCCATCGCCTGCACGACGATCGCCTTCTGGTCCGCCTCGTCGAGGATGGCGAAGTCGCGCGCGAGCCCGACCCGATCGCCGTAGGCGCGCAGCAGCTGGAGCGAGTAGCGGTGGAAGGTGCCGAGGAAGGTGGCGAGCGGCCAGCTCTCGAGCAGGCGCTCGGCGCGGTCGCGCATCTCGGCGGCCGCCTTGTTGGTGAAGGTGACCGCGACGATCGAGCGCGGCTCGACGCCGCGCTGGCGCGCCAGCCAGGCGATGCGGTAGGTGATGACCCGGGTCTTGCCCGAGCCGGCCCCGGCGACGACGAGCTGCGGCCCCTCGCCGTGGGTCACGGCGCCGAGCTGCTCGGGGTTGAGCTCGCGCTCGAAGTCGATCGTGCCGGCGCCCATTCGGCGGGCGAGTGTATCGCGCGCCACGCGTGCACCGGACGCGGCGCGCGGGCGCGTCACTCGACGGTGACGCTCTTGGCGAGGTTGCGGGGCTGGTCGACGTCGGCGCCTCGGCGCACGCCGATCTGGTAGGCGAGCAGCTGGAGCGGGACGACGTCGACGATCGGCTGCAGGTGCTCGGAGACCGAGGGCACGCGCAGCACGACGTCGGCGACGCCGTCGAGCTCGGCCGGATCGTGGTCGGTGACCACCAGGGTGTGGCCGTCGCGGGCTTTCACCTCCTGGAGGTTCGACCTGACCTTCTCGAACACCCTCCGGCCGGTGGCGAGCGCCACTACCGGCAGGTGCTCGTCGATCAACGCGATCGGGCCGTGCTTCATCTCGCCGGCGGGATAGCCCTCGGCGTGGATGTAGGAGATCTCCTTGAGCTTGAGCGCGCCCTCGAGCGCGATCGGGTACTGGATGCCGCGCCCGAGGTAGAGGAAGTCGGTCGCCGGGTGGAGCCGGCGCGCGAGCTCCTCGATCTCGGGCTCGAGCTCGAGCGCCTCGGCGACCGCCTGGGGCAGGTGGGCGAGCGGCTCGAGCAGCTCGCGCTCGACCGGGCGCCCGAGCTGCTGGCGCAGGTAGAGGGCGAGCAGGTAGAGGGCGACGAGCTGGGTGGTGAAGGCCTTGGTCGAGGCGACCCCGATCTCCGGGCCGGCGTGGGTGTAGAGCACGCCCGAGCTGATGCGCGTGGCCTGCGAGCCGGGCACGTTGGCGATCGCGATCAGGCGCGCGCCCTTCTCTTTGGCGGCCTCCATCGCCCACACGGTGTCGATCGTCTCGCCCGACTGCGAGACCCCGACCACCAGCACCGACGGATCGACGATCGGGTTGCGGTAGCGATATTCCGAGGCGTAGTCGACCTCGACCGGGATGCGCGCGATCTCCTCGATCAGGAACTTGCCGACCAGCGCGGCGTGCCACGAGGTGCCGCAGGCGAGCAGCTGGATGCGCGCGACCGAGGCGAGGTAGGCGGGCTCGAGCACCAGGGTGTCGAAGGCGATCTCGCCGGTCTCGAAGTCCACCCGCCCCGCGAAGGTGTCGCGGATGGCCTGGGGCTGCTCGTGGATCTCCTTGGCCATGAAGTGCTTGAAGCCGCCCTTCTCGGCCTGGATCGGGTCCCAGTTGAGGCGGGTCGCCGGGCGCGTGACGACCGACCCGGCGCGGTCCCAGATCGTGACCGAGGCGCGCGTCAGCCGCGCCACGTCGCCGTTGTCGAGGAAGACGACGTCCTTGGTGTGGGCGAGCAGGGCGGCCGGGTCGGAGGCCAGGAACTGCTCGTCCGTCCCGAGCCCGAGCACCAGCGGCGTGCCCTGGCGCACCGCGACGATCTCGTCCTCGCGGCTGCCGGCGGCGACCAGCGCGCAGGCGTACATGCCCTCCAGCTCGGGCACGGCGTGGCGCACGGCGGCGGCGAGGTCGCCCTCGAAGTAGGAGGAGACCAGGTTGGCGATCACCTCGGTGTCGGTGTCGGTCGAGAAGGTCCAGCCCTCGGCCTGGAGCCGGCGCTTCAGGGGCAGGAAGTTCTCGATGATGCCGTTGTGGATGATCGCGATCCGCCCGCGCGAATCGGTGACCGGGTGGGCGTTGCGCTCGGTCGGCTTGCCGTGGGTCGCCCAGCGCGTGTGGGCGACGCCGTAGCGGCCGGTGAGCGGCTGGCGGGCGAGCTTCTCGACCAGCCGGTCGAGCTTGCCCTCGGCGCGCTCGCGGGCGAGCTCAGCGCCGTCGACGACCGCCACCCCGGCCGAGTCGTAGCCGCGGTACTCGAGCCGCTTCAGGCCCTCGATCAGCAGCGGCACGACCTCCCGCGGCCCCACGTATCCGACGATTCCGCACATCTTCCGGGAAGCTCCTGGTGGCGGCGGCCGGGCCGACCGGCCGCATTCGACAAGCTTAGCAAGCGCGGGGCCGGAGCCCGTTTCGCGGCGGGCTCAGCTGCGCCGTGCTGCGCCGCGTGGGCGGCGCTTCGACCAGCCCGGCACGTTGCGCTGGCGCGTGCGCTCGACCGCCAGGGCGCCGGCGGGGACGTCCTGGGTGATCACCGAGCCGGCGGCGGTGACGGCGTTGTCGCCGACTTCGACCGGGGCGACCAGCATCGTGTCGCTGCCGATGAAGGCGCGCTCGCCGATCGTGGTCGGATGCTTGGCCTGGCCGTCGTAGTTGCAGGTGATCGCGCCGGCGCCGATGTTGGCGCCCGCGCCGACCGTGGCGTCGCCCAGGTAGGCGAGGTGGTTCGCTTTGGCGCCCGCGCCGAGCGTGGAGTTCTTGATCTCGACGAAGTTGCCCACCTTGGCCTTCTCGCCGAGCACCGCGCCGGGGCGCAGGCGCGCGAACGGTCCGACCCGGCAGCCCGCGCCGACCGCGGCGCCGTCGAGGACCGAGTAGGGCTCGATCACGGCGCCCGCGCCGATCGTGGAGTCGCGGATCCAGGCGCCCGCGTGGATCGTCACGCCCTGTCCGATTCGAGTCGCGCCGGAGAGGGTGACCGACGCGTGCACGACGCTGTCGCGCCCGACTTCGACCTCGGGGCCGAGCGCCGTCGTGTCGGGATCGAGGAAGGTCGCGCCGCCGAGCGCGAGGACGCGCAGCTTCCTCGCGACGAGCAGCCGGTGCACGCGCGCCAGCTCGAGCCGGTCGTTGACGCCCAGCGCCTCGTCGGGATCCTCGAGCTCGACCAGCGCGACGCGGTGCCCGGCGCACGC
>Ga0316622_100004509_pt1 | contig 10252 bp, 8 predicted proteins | sample OWC_Aug_OW2_C1_D_FD_207646 | JGI IMG/M metagenome (GOLD analysis project Ga0316622, IMG submission 207646) | Wetland soil microbial communities from Old Woman Creek delta, Ohio, United States - OWC_Aug_OW2_C1_D5_C | ecosystem: Environmental > Terrestrial > Soil > Wetlands | place: USA: Ohio... | reverse complement strand
AACCCGGTCCCGCGGTCGAGGGCGGGCCAGATGAGCTCCTCGAACCGGTCCGCGTAGAGCTTCTCCTTCGTCGTCATCAGGAGCTGGAGGGTCGCGGTCAGCTCGGCCCCCTGACGGAACATCGCCGCCCAGCCGGTCTCCGCGGCGCCCGAGCCCTGGCGCTCGTCGTTCCAGGCCTTCCGCGCTGTCGCGAGGCACTCCTCGGCGATCTTGTCGTCGTAGCCGCGCAGGGCGCGGCTGGCCGACGCGAGGGCGGCGGCCGACGCGTAGTTGTTCGCCGCCGACTTGTTCGTGAACGCCCAGCGGTCGTCAGGCGTGCCGCTACGGTCGCCCACCCTCTCGTAGGGCTTCAGGGCCGGGTCGTAGACGAGCCCGTCCGTCTGCGTCACGCCGTCCCCGAGGTGGTGGTACTGGTGGAGCCGAGGCTCGATGATCCCTGGGATCGCCCGGCCGAACGCGCGGTGCTGGGCGACGAGCGCGAGGGCGCCGTGCTCGATCTGCTGCAGCAGGTCCGGCTTGCCGTCCGGCCAGTGGATGTCGACGAAGCGCCCGGGCTGGTCGACGAGCGTCTCGTCCCGCTTGAGCTTGAAGCGCTCCCAGGCCTCCACGAGGTGCATGACGGTGGCCGCGTGGGAGCCCGTCCGGATGTCGTAGTCGCCCGCGTCGAACCAGCCCCCGACGTTGAGGCCCGGGATGCGCTCGCCGGGCGCGTACTTCGTCTCGGTCGACGGGCCCATCCGGTAGCCGTCGAAGTGCTGGACGTTGACCGGGGCCTGGCGGGCGTCGTCGAGGTGCGCCGCGCCGTGCCAGACACGGTAGGCCTCGTTCACGAACATGTGGTCCATCTGCACGGGGAACCACACGTCCAGGGTCTGGTGCCAGATGTCGCGGTACACGTCGGCGGCGACGGGGAACGTCTCCGTCCGCTGGTTCCCGTACTGGATGAAGTACAGACCCGGGTTCTGGATGGCGCTGAAGTCGAACGTGGCATAGCCATAGCGAAGGTACTGGCCCCATGGCTCGACCTTTCCCTTCAGCCGCTCGACGGTTGCGCCATCCGCCGTCACCTGGAAGACGGACGCCGTCTCGAGCGGCGCGTCGCTCGGGTCCAGCTCGATCACGGCCACCTTCTTCTCCGCGGGGTGGTAGCCGGCCTGCGAGAAGCCGACGACCGGCGCGCGCTTCCACCCCTCGATGATGTGGGGACGCACGGACCACTCTGCGACCTTGCCCGTCGCCTTCGCCGGGAGGAGGGTGCGGACGACGAGCCACCCGTTCTGCGCGACGTTGCGCCCGTCGAGGAGCATGAGGTCGCCCTGGACCGCCTCGATCGTGACCCGCCGCTCGGGGTCCTCGGGAGCCAGGACGAGGGTCCGGCCCACCGCGATCGGCTCGACCTCCACGTACTCTCCGCGCCCCCGGTCGTCGAACGTCGTGTGGCCGGCGAACTGCGTGATCTGCGTGGCCGCCGGCCTCACCCGCATGGGCCCGGACGGGTACAGCGGCAGGATCCCGGGCCTGCCATCCATCAGGTAGGTCTTCTCGAAGTACGCGGAGGGCAGGAACTCGAGGTTGAGCCCGGCCCGGCCCTCGAGACGCTCCGGCAGCGGCTGGTCGAGTTGGACGCTGAGCGAGAATCCCCGCGCCGCCGGACGGACGACCACCCGCGAGTCGAAGGCGAGGTCCTCGTACCGGAGGAGGACCTCGATGGTGTTCGCCGGCCGGTCGACCTTCCGCTCGACGACCTTCGGAATCTGGTCCCACTGCTCAGGCGTCGGCTTCAGCCGGACTGCCCCGCCCGTCGCCGTGCGGATGCCGTGGTGGATCAGCTCGACGCCGGCGGTCTTCTCGTCGAAGAACATGCCGTTGTACTGGTTGCTGAAGACGAGGACGTTCAGGCCCGGCTGCTCGAAGTACTCGCGGGCGCTGAGCGTCAGCGACCCCTCCTGGGCGAGGGCGCTCGCGGCGAGAATCACAGGGCTCAGGAGGAGCACCAGCACGGCGGAGACGACGGGAGAGTGCAACGGCGATCGAGGCGGCCGGTTCATGTCGAGCCTCCACTCTTGAACGGAACGGGACCCGCTCGCGCGGAGGATAGGTTCTCGTCACGGGTGCGGTCAATGCTCACCGGCCCGGAACGAGCTCGGCGGCAGCCGTCGCCGCGACGGCCCGGCTCAGGGTGCCCCGAGCGTCTTCCCCCGGCGTTCCGAGTCGGCCGCAGCCCCGGTCTGGAGCGCGAGCGCGGTCCCCGCCTCGAACTCCTGCGTGAGCCTCTGGTGCAGCTCCAGCACCCGCGGGACGTAGCTGCGGGTCTCGCTGGCCAGCGCCGCCGCGCCCGCCCGCAGATAGCCCGCGTTGAGAGGCCCGCCGTTGTATTCGGCCAGGACCAGCTGGGGGTCCTTGTAGGTCGAGAACAGCACGTCCAGGTAGAGCGCCGCCGCCTGGGTGTTCTTCTCGGGGTCGTAGAGGGTCGAGTCGTCGTAGGTCCAGCCGAGGGCGCGTGCCAGCAGCCTCCCGGTCGACGGCCAGATCTGGTAGAGACCGCGCGCGTCGGCACGGCTCCGGGCCTGGGGATCGTAGCCGCTCTCGACGATCCCGATCGCGAGGAGGAAGAGCGGGTCGACGGCCGGATACTTCTCGCTCGCGGCCAGGGCCAGGTCGGCGTAACTGTAGGCATCGGCCAGGCTGACTCTCGGATTGGTCTTCAGGATGTGGTTGCGCATGCCGAGGACGAGCTGCCGCCTCCGCGCCTCGAACGTGAAGCCCGACTCGAGCTGTTGGATCTTCCGCTCGGCCCGCGCCATCGCGGCCGTGGCCTCCTGGTCCTTCCTGTCGAGCCCGCGCACGACCCAGTGCCCCAGGAGAACGGCGGCGGCGAGGAGCAGGCAGAGGAACAGCACGGCCAGGGACTGCCAGCCACTCCCGTGCCGGATGACGATCGTGCGCGGCTCCGACGGTCCCCCGGCCTCATCGACCGGGGCGTGAGTCCGCCGGTCCTTGAAGCTCAAGGTCCTCCGGGCCTCCTCGCTACGGATCATCGGGGCCTCCTCGGTCGGTTGTGCGATGCGCCGGTGCGACAAGCCTAGCCCCGACGCGGGGCGCTCAGGCTGTGACCGCGCTCACGGGCCGGCGGGCGTTCTCCGCCGCCGTCTCGACGCGCTCGGCCGCGGACGAGCTGACGGCGATCTGCCGTTACCATGAGGTGCCTTCCCGCACCGTTCGAGGCGCTGACGGAGGTTCCATGAAGCGTGGCCTGGCTCTGCCCATCGGTCTCCTGCTCGCGGCGGCCCCGTCCGCCCGGGGAGCCGCTCCCCCGCCGATCCCGGCGACCCTCGCCGACGTGGTCTTCATGGCCGGCCACTGGGTGGGCGGCGACGCCGCTTTCGGAGGCGCTGACGCATGAGAGCACCCCTCGTCGTCTGGGTCCTCGCCCGACCGGGAGATGCCGGCCTGCCGCTCCTCGACCCGCCGCCCCAGGGCGTCCGCTTCGTCGTCGGGTGGGACCCGGCGTCCTTCGACGGCGCACCGGCGCCGGACGCGCTCCTCGACTGCTGGGCCGGCCCCACCCGGATCGTCGCCGCCCTGCAGAGGGCTCCTGGCCTGCGGTGGATCCACGCGCGCTCGGCCGGTCTCGACCACGTCCTCGTCCCGGAGGTCGTGGCCCATCCCGCGCGGCTCACGAACGGCCGGGGCGCCTTCAGCCCAGCCCTCGCCGAGTTCGTCGTGGCCGCGCTTTTCTACTTCGCGAAGGATCTGCGTCGCCTCGTCGCGCAGCAGGCCGCGGGCGCGTGGGAGCCCTTCGACACGGAGAGGCTCGAAGGCCGCACTGTCGGGATCGTCGGGTACGGCGACATCGGACGGGCCGTGGCCGCGCGGCTTCAGCCGCTCGGGGTGAGCATCCTGGCCCTGCGCCGGCGGCCCGACATCTCGCGCGGTGATCCGCTCGTCAGCGAGAACTTCCCGCCCGAGCGGCTCCTCGAGCTGATGGCTCGCTCGGACGACGTAGTGGTCAGCCTTCCCCTCACGCCAGAGACCCACGGCTTCGTCGGACGCGACGCGATCTCGGCCATGAGGAGGACGGCCGTGCTCGTCAACGTCGGCCGCGGACCGACGGTGGACGAAGAGGCGCTCGTCGAGGCCCTTGCGCAGGGACGCCTCCGCGGCGCGGCTCTCGACGTCTTCGAGACCGAGCCGCTCCCTGCAGCGAGCCCGCTCTGGCGCCTGCCCAACGTGCTGCTCTCGCCCCACTGCGCCGACCACGTGCCGGGCTGGGTCGACGAGGCGATGCGGGTCTTCCTCCAGCAGCTGGAGCGCTTCCGGCGGGACGAGCCCCTGCGGGACGAGGTCGACAAGGCCCGCGGCTACTGAAGGGACCGGGCGGCGGCGCCCGCGGCCCGCGGGAGTGTATGCTGGTCGGCCCATGAACATCGAAGGGCCGGTCGTCGTCAGCCGGAAGGGCCAGGCGCGGATCGAGCGCGGGCACCCGTGGGTCTTCCGGTCCGACGTCGCCAAGGACGGCGGGGCGAGCCCAGGGGCGGTCGTGCGCGTCGCCGACGTGCGCGGGACGCCGCTCGGCTTCGCGTTCTGGTCGTCGCGCTCCGAGATCCGCCTGCGCATGATCGAGCGCGGCGAGGCGCTCGCCGAGGGATTCCTCCGCGACCGCATCGAGCGGGCGCTCCGCTGGCGGGAGACGGTGGCGGCGGGGGCGGAAGCCTATCGAATCGTCCACGGCGAAGGGGACGGCTTTCCATCGCTGGTGGTGGACCGCTACGGTGACTACCTGTCGATCCAGACGCTGTCGCAGGGAACGGAGCGGGCGAAGGCCGAGATCGTGGCTGCGCTCGTCGATCTGCTGACGCCGAAGGGCATCGTCGAGAGGAACGACCCGCGGGTGCGGACGCTCGAGGGCCTGGACCAGACGGTCTCGGTGCTCCACGGCGAGGTGCCGGACCTCGTGGAGGTGGCCGAGGGGGACGTGCGCTTCCGCGCCGACCTGCGGAAGGGCCAGAAGACCGGCCTCTTCCTCGACCAGCGGGAGAACCACCTCGCCGCCCGGCAGTACGCGCGCGGGCGCGTCCTCGACGGCTTCACGTACGACGGCGGCTTCGCGCTGCAGGTCGCTCGGCAGTCGGACGAGGTGACGGCCGTCGACCTCTCGGCCGAGTCGCTCGAGCGCGTGAAGGCCAACGCCGCCCTCAACGGCCTCTCGAACGTGACCGCGCGCGATGCGAACGTCTTCGACCTCCTGAAGGACCTCGACCAGCGGGGCGAGCGCTTCGACACCGTGATCCTCGACCCGCCCGCCTTCGCCAAGAGCAAGGACGCGGTGGAGAAGGCGGCCCGAGGGTACAAGGAGATCAACCTCCGGGCGCTCAAGATCCTGAAGCCCGGCGGGTGCCTCGTCACCTGCTCGTGCTCGTACCACGTCCACGAGGAGGACTTCGAGGCGATCCTGTCCGACGCGGCGGTGGACGCGCGGGCGACGGTGACGGTCGTCGAGAAGCGCCGCCAAGCCCGCGACCACCCGGTCGTCCTCGGCGTGCCGGAGACGCTCTATCTGAAGTGCGTCGTGCTGCGGAAGCTGGAGTGAGAGCTACTTCTTGACCAGCTCCACGCGCCGGTTCTTGGCGCGGCCGGCCTCGGTGCGGTTGTCGGCCACCGGCTTCTCCTGCCCCCAGCCGACCGCCGACATGCGGCTCGCGGCCACGCCCTGCTTCACGATCGCCGCCATCACCGCGTTCGCCCGCTGTTCGGACAGCGTCTTGTTCTGGGCGGGGGTGCCGGTGTTGTCCGTGTGCCCTTCGATGCTCAGCTTCAAGGCAGGGTTCTGCTTCAGCAGCGCCGCGATCTGGTCGACGGTGGCCTGCGAGTCCGGGCGGATGTCGGCCTTGGCCGTGTCGAAGTTGATGTACAGGGCGATGAAGCCGTCGCGGTTCAGGGCGTCCAGCATGTCGTGCGCGGTCACCTCCTGGGTCATCGCCTTCTTCTCGACGATGGTGAGGTCGTAGACGGTGGCGCTGTTGGCGGCCTCGAGCTGCACCCACACCTCCTGCCCGCCGCGGACGATCTTCCCCGAGAGGTACGCCTCCTCCGTGTGGAGCACGGATCCTCCCAGCGACTTCACCGCGTTCTCGTAGTTCTTCCGGAGCTGGAAGTAGGAGGGGGCCTCTGAACCCTCCTTGAGCGCGTAACTCGTCCGCGTCTTCTGTCCCTCGACCTTCTGGGTCTTGTCCTCGCCGACGGTGAACTCCACTTCGTCATGGTTCCGCTCGCAGTCGCTGATGTAGAAGCCCGGCATGCGGGACAGCATGGAATGGTCTTTGCAGCCCTCGGCGTCGTCCTCGGCTACGGCGAGCGCGGGGCTCGCCACGGCGAGGGCCAGCAGCAGGACGCGGGACTTCATGGGAACCTCCTTCGTGGCCGCGGGGCCCGGATCGCCGGCGCGCGGCGCCTGTCGATTCTAGCGCCTCCGGTCCTCGGCGAGCGCCTTGAGCGCGGCGTGGCGGTACATGTCGGAGAGGGTCGGGTAGTTGTAGAGGGTCTCGGCGATGTCGGTGGCGGTGGCGTGCTGGCGCAGGAACGCTTCGCCCACGTGGATGAGCTCGCTCGCCGCGCTGCCCACGACGTGCGCGCCCACGAGCTTCAGCGACGGGCGCTCGAACACGAGCTTCACCATCCCCCCCGACTCTCCGAGGATCTGACCCCGGGGGTTCTTGTCGTAGTTGCCGCGGCCGGCCACGTAGTCGGTCCCCTTCGCCACGAGCGACTCCTCGGTCTCGCCGATGTAGGCCACCTCGGGGATCGAGTAGACGGCGAAGGGCAGGACCTCCGTCCGCCCCTTGGGCCCCGGGATGCCGAGGGCATGGCGCACGGCCGCCCGGCCCTGCTCCATCGAGGTGCTGGCGAGGGCCGGGTAGCCGATCACGTCGCCCACCGCGTAGATGTGGGGGTGGACGGTCTGGTACTTCTCGTTCACCTCGAGGAGGCCGTACTGGCCCGGCTTGATCCCGAGGGTGCCGAGGCCGATGTCGTTCGTGTTCCCGTCCCGGCCGACGCAGTACAGCAGGACGTCGGAGTCGAGGCGGCGGCCGGTCTGCGTCTCGCAGGCCACGCGCGGCGGCGTCCCCGTCGTGCGCTCGATCCGGGCGTAGCGGTCCAAGTGGACGATCGTCACGCCGAGCTTGTTCAGCTCGACCACGAGCGCCTCCACGATCTCGCGGTCGAGGTACGGGAGCAGGCGGTCGCGGGTGTCCACGAGGGTGACCGCGATGCCGAGGGCGGCGAAGATGCTCGCGTACTCGATGCCGACGACCCCCGCCCCGAGCACCGTCATCGTCTTCGGCATGCGGGGCAGCTGGAGGATCGTCTCGGAGTCGAAGACCGTCTCCCCGTCGAAGGGCACGTCGTCGGGGCGGTTCGGCCGGGAGCCGGTGGCGATCACGAAGAAGTCGGCGGTGAGCGTGCGGGTCTCGGCGCCGCCGGGAGGTGTCACCGCCACCGCCCGCGGGCCGGCGAAGCGGGCGTGGCCGTGCACGAGCTCGACGGCGTAGCGGCCCAGCGACTCGTTGATCAGCTCGAGCTCGCGCGCCACCACCGCGCGCTCGCGGAACATGAAGTCGGCCACGGTCAGCTCAGAGCCGACCTCGTAGCGGATGCCGTGGAGCCGGTTTCGGGTGAGCTGGTAGAAGAAGACCGCGCTCTCGCGCAGGGTCTTCGAGGGGATGGTGCCCCAGTTCACGCGGTTGCCGCCCACGACGTGGGCACGCTCCACCACGGCCACGGTCCGGCCCGCCTTCGCCGCCTGGATGGCGGCCCGCTCCCCGCCCGGGCCGCAGCCCAGGACGACCACGTCGTGTCGCACCATCGGCTCCCCGCTGAGGGAGCCATTCTAAGCGGGACGGGACGAGCGGCGCGCCTGGAGTGTTACCAGAGGTAACGTTCCGGCTCGTCGCGGCCAGGGGTCTACCACTCAAGACCCGTGTATGTGTCTGAACTGTCTGGGATTCTGGTGTGGCGTCGCCCACGGCACGAGTACTGCATTCCTGTTGCACAGGCGGGCCATCCGAAGGGGGTGCCCCATGCCGGCGCAGACCGTGATGGTTTGGATCGAGGATGGCACGGGGGCGATCGCGCGCGGGCATGCGGACTCGGTGAGCGCCGAGGGCGCTCGCGTGCGCCTCGCCGAGACGCCGGACTTCGGCGAAGGGGACGAGGTCGACGTGCGCATCTGCTTCGAGCGTGGAGCGCCCACGGTCGCCACGACGGCGCGGGTCGGCGGGCTTCACACGGACGAAGACGGCGTCATGTGCGACCTGCTCTGGACGGCCCCCACGGCGGGACGGTCCGCCTTCGACGCCTGGCCCGCCCACGCCGCCTGACCGCCGGAGCGGCCCCCGCCGCCTGACCCCACGCGCCGCCGCGATAGACTTGCGCCCCGCATGCACGCTGAGACCTTCGTCCCCCCGCTCGCCTGGGCCCTGCCGTTCGTGGGCCTGCTCCTCTCGATTGCCGTCCTGCCCTTGGCCGCGCCGCACTTCTGGGAGTCGAACCTCCGCAAGCTCGGGGTCGCCGCCATCCTGGCCGCCCCGGTCCTCGTCCTGTACCTGCGGAGCTACCCTCGGGCCCTCGTCCACACCGCCGAGGACTACGTGTCGTTCATCGTGCTCCTGGGCGGGCTCTTCGTGATCTCCGGCGGCATCCTGCTCGAGGGCGACCTCGAGGCGACCCCCCGGACGAACGCGGCGCTGCTGGGCGCCGGGGCCGTCCTCGCCTCGTTCGTAGGGACGACGGGCGCCTCGATGCTGCTCATCCGGCCCCTGCTGCAGACGAACCGCGAGCGGAAGCACGTCGCCCACACCGTCGTCTTCTTCATCTTCCTCGTCTCGAACATCGGGGGCTGCTTGACGCCGCTCGGCGACCCGCCGCTCTTCCTGGGTTACCTGCTCGGCGTGCCCTTCACCTGGACGCTCCGGCTGTTCGGGCCCTGGCTGTTCACCACCGCCCTCGTGCTGGCGGTCTACGTCCTCTGGGACCGGAGGGCCCACGCGACCGAGGCCCGGCCGGACCTGAAACGCGACTTCTACGAGGTGAGGCGACTCCGCATCGCGGGGAAGGAGAACTTCGTCCTGCTGCTCGGCGTGCTCGCCGCCGTCGCCTTCTTGACCGCGCCGTGGCGGGAGGTGGTGATCGTGGGGCTCTCCGTGCTCTCCTGGGCGCGCACCGACCCCGGGCTGCACGAGGCCAACCGCTTCACGTTCCACCCCATCCTGGAGGTGGCCACGCTCTTTGCCGGGATCTTCGTGACCATGCTCCCCGCCCTCCACATCCTGCAGGCTCGGGGCGCCGAGCTCGGCGTGCGCGAGCCCTGGCAGTTCTTCTGGGCGACGGGGGCGCTCTCGTCGTTCCTCGACAACGCGCCGACCTACCTGACGTTCCTCGCGCTCGGGCGCAGCCTCCACCTGCCCGCCGACGTCGTCGGCGTGCCGAATGCCCTGCTCACGGCGATCAGCCTCGGGGCCGTGTTCATGGGCGCGAACACGTACATCGGCAACGGGCCCAACTTCATGGTCCGCTCGATCGCCGAGGAGCGGGGCGTCAAGATGCCGAGCTTCGGCGGCTACATGCTCTATAGCGGCGGCGTCCTGATCCCCGTGTTCGTGGTCGTCACGTTCATCTTCTTCCGCTAGGCGACCACCCTTGGGCGTGACGGGCCCAAGCCCGAGGTCCGGCCTTCCCCGACCGCTCCACGCCGACCAGACTCCATGGATCCCGAGGTCCAATGCCTGTCAGCGCTTTAGTCAAGAATGCTCATATCACTTGACAGAGAGACGCTAATGGCCTATTGTTGTGAGTCGGAGGGCTTTGGAGAGCCATGCATCTCGACCAGTTCACGGTGAAGGGCCAAGAGGCCCTGACGACTGCCCAGACTCTGGCGGAGAAGAGCGACCACCCGGAGGTGACGACCGAGCACCTGCTGAAGGCGCTCCTCGAGCAGGAGGGGGGCGTCGTCCCGTCGGCGCTCGGGAAGCTGGGGGTGAACACGGGAGGCCTCGCGGCCGAGGTCGAGAGGAGCCTCGCCTCCCTTCCGAGGGCGCAGGGCTCGGCGACGCACGTCTCGCCGAAGCTCGACGCCACGCTCAAGCAGGCGCTCCGCGAGGCGGAGACGCTCAAGGACCAGTACGTTTCGACCGAGCACCTGCTGCTTGCGCTGCTGGGCAGCAAGACGCCCTCGGCCGAGGCGCTCAAGCGTGCG
>Ga0316622_100004508_pt1 | contig 10252 bp, 10 predicted proteins | sample OWC_Aug_OW2_C1_D_FD_207646 | JGI IMG/M metagenome (GOLD analysis project Ga0316622, IMG submission 207646) | Wetland soil microbial communities from Old Woman Creek delta, Ohio, United States - OWC_Aug_OW2_C1_D5_C | ecosystem: Environmental > Terrestrial > Soil > Wetlands | place: USA: Ohio... | reverse complement strand
CGACCACCCTGTACGCCGCCATCACCGAGATCCACACGGGCACCGACAAGATCATCACGATCGAAGACCCTATCGAATACCAGCTCAAAGAGGTGGTCCAGATCCCCGTCAACGAGAAGAAGGGGTTGACCTTCGCCCGCGGCCTGCGTAGCATCCTGCGCCATGACCCGGACAAAATCCTGGTGGGCGAGATCCGTGACCCCGAGACGGCACAGATTGCCGTGCAGTCCGCGCTGACCGGCCACCTTGTCTTCACCACGGTCCACGCCAACAACGTGATGGACGTGCTCGGGCGCTTTCTGAACATGGGACTGGAGCCCTATCACTTCCTCTCCTCGCTGAACTGCATCATGACGCAACGTCTCGTGCGTGTCCTTTGCCGGGCGTGCCGTCGCCCCGCGCGGTATTCGCCCGAAGCCCTGGAGGAGTGGGGCCTGGACCCGGAAACAGACGCCAACCAAGCGTTCCACGAAACCGGCGGCTGCGACGAATGCCAAGGATCGGGGTATCGAGGGCGCAGTGCGGTGGCCGAACTGGTTGAAGTAACGGACACGATCCGCGGGTTGATCATGGAACGCCGACCCGCAACCGAGATCTACGCTGCCGCGCAGGCAAGCGGCACCGTCCTTCTGCGGGACGCCGCGCTCGCCAAAGCCCGGGCAGGAATCACCTCGGTCGCGGAGATTAATCGGGTGACCTTCGCCGAGTAAGGCGGGAGGTCGGAGCGCCGATGGCCTGGGGATTGGAGATTGCACCGGATCGCATTCGACTGTGCCGGGCGGATCTCCGCCGTGGACGGATTCATCTCCGCCGTGCCGCGGAGGCGCCGTTGCCATCCGGACTGGTCCAGGCCTCGGTCAAGGATGCGAATGTGACCGATGCCGCAGCCCTGACAAAGGCGCTCCACGACCTGGGGCGACGCGCCGGCTGCCGGGGCTGGGTCCGCGTGGCGCTGCCGGACCCGGTGTTCATCCTGCGCACGATCGCCACGGAGGAACTGCCGGAGGATCGGGAGGCGGCGCGGCGCTTCCTCTGCTGGCAGGCCCGTGACCTGCTGCCCTTTTCGCCGGAGCATGCCCGATTGGATTTTGTCAAAGCCGGATCGGGACCCGATGGCCGTGTGCGACTGACGTGTTTGATCGCCAACGAGCGCATCTTGGCCGAGTACGAGCGGATCCTGCACGGAGCCGACTTGCTGCCGGCCGCCCTGGACGCCAGGAGCGTGGCCTTGGCGCAGGCGGCGTCGGCTTTGCTCGCGTTCCCGTCCGTCGGGCTGCTCACCGCGGATGGAGCGCGCGCGACACTCCTCGTGGTCCAGGAGGGTCGTCCCCGGCTGTGGCGTATCCTGGCGGCCGATGAAGCCGCTCGCGAGAATGGCGTTCGCCTCATTCGCGAGGTCGCCGATTCACTGGCCTTCTTCCGCGAGGCGGAGGACGTGGGCCCGGTGAAGCACCTGTTTGTCCACGGGATGGGTCACCGCACGGCAGAGGTGGCCTCCGGACTTGCCCGGTGGCTGGAATTGCCCGTGAGCGTCTTAGACCTCAGCGCAGCCCTGACGTCCGGCGCAAGGCCGCGAGGTCTCGCCGACGAACTGACCCGGTGGGGCGCTGCTCTCGGAGCCGCGATTCGACCATGGTGATCACGGGATTTAATCTGGCCGCGTCCGACTACCGCCGAAATCGGCGCACCCTGCTGCTTCTAACGGCGGCGACTGCCCTTCTGATCTTGCTGCTCGCGGGCCAACTCCTCCTCTGGGGCGCCCAACGCCAGGCAAATCAGGCCGTCGAATCCCGCCTCGCCGGTATGGAGACCGAGTTTGCGCGGCACCAAAACCAGGCGCAGACGGTCCGAGCCAAGATCCCGGCCGAGACAGTCAAGCAATACGAGGCCAAGGTCGCTGCCTACAACCAGATCCTCGAGGCTTCGGCTTTTTCATGGATCGGCCTCCTGGTGGAGCTCGAACGTTCCGTGCCGCCGGGTGTCACCGTGAGTTCGATCCAACCCGACCTGTCGTCAGGCAAGGTGGCCCTGCGCGGTGAGACCGAATCTTTTGAGAACCTCACGAAGCTGTTGAGAGGTTTGGAGCAACGGGCGGGCTTTCGAGATGTCTTCCTCCTGCACCAGACGACGCGTAAGACGCCGGGAGGCGGTCCCGAGGTGGTCGACTTTTCCATCAGCCTGATCTACGAGGGGCGCCCCCGATGATGGCGCGGGACTCACGAATTTCCTGGGCGTGGGGAGCCTTGGTGGCACTCCTGCTGACGAACGCGTTGGTTTTGGTCTTGCTATTCCTGCCAGCACGGGACACACATCTCCAATTGGAAGGCCGGATTCGCGATTTGGAACGGAATGTGCGAAGCCTTCAGCGGGAAGGCCGCACCAGCGATACCGTGCTGACGGCGATGCGTGAAACCGAAGAGTTCTCGCAGAGCTTTCCACGCCGAACGGACCTCGTGAACCTGATGGGTCGGCTCACGAAACTCGCGAGCTCGCTCGCCCTGAACGTCCCCGATACGGACTACCGGCCGTCCGAGATCAAAGAGGCCGGCCTGACGAAGGTGACAGTCCAGATGGGGGTCGAAGGGGCGTACGACAAGATTCGCCGTTTTGTCTACGAACTGGAAGGTATGCGGCGATTTCTGGTTATCGAACGGCTGTCCCTGCGGGACCTGAAAGGGGCGTCGGCCTTGCAGGTCCAGTTGCAGTTGGCCATGTACCTTCGGTAGTGGGTCGGCCGGGATTGGGCTAGGCATGCGATCCGTGCGGACGAAGGTTGTGATCCTGGTGGTCTTGTTGGGAGTCTGGGCGCTCATTTTTGTCCTCCGCCGACCCAGCGAGCCGCCGGTGCGCTCCGGGCCGACCCAGACGGACGCGCGCCCGTCGCGCGCTGCGGCGGGCGGCGGAGGTATGCCGCGGCTCAGAACCGATCTCCTGAGCGTGCCCCGCACTCCGTACCCCTCGGACGTGCAGAATATTTTCAGCAGCCCGCCGCCGCCTCCGCCGGCCACCCAGATGGCTGGTCCGGGCATGCAGGGGCCGGCTCCGGCACTTCCGCCGCCGGACCCGTTCCAGGAGGAGGCCAAACAGCTCCGGTACGTAGGCTTCCTTCGAGCGGGAAATTCGGCCACAGCCTTTATCGTCCGGGGGCAGGAAGTGCACACGATCCCGGTTGGGGCACTCCTCGGTGAGCGCTTCCGCGTCATGGACGTCCAGGACGATGGTGTGCTCCTGGCGTCTCCCACTGGGGACAAACAGGTTCGCCTGTCGCTGGCTGCCGACAGCATGGCCGCGCCTCGCGCACCGGGTCCGCCTCGGTGACGTGTGGTGGAGATACGGTGAACGCAATTTTGTTAATAAAGAACTCATACCGCTGAATCTCCGCGAGGGACGGCGATGACAACTTCACGCATCGGTGAGATTCGACGGTTTGCGCTCCCCTTCATCCTGGGAAGCCTCTTGGCGGGGTGCCTGTATTGGCCCGTCCCGCGCGGCGAAGAGTTGGCCCAGGAGGGCCGCTGGGAAGAGGCCGTGCGAGCGTTCCAAGAGGCCGCCCGGAAGGATCCGCGCGACACCGAGGCGCGCCTCTGGCTGGCCCGCGCCATGCTGGAGGCGTCAGACCAGCTGGTCAAGCAGGGCCAAGAGTTGGAGCGGGCTGACCGTGGGAGCGACGCCGGCGCGGTGTATCGCCGGGCGCTCAGCTATAACGGCGAGAATCAAGCGGCCCTGACGGGCCTCGATCGGCTGGCGCGGGCGGCGTCCGTCAAGGAGAAGCTGGGCCGCGCCCGCGAGCGCATGGCGCAAGGAGAATGGCGAGCCGCCCAAGCCGAAGTGCAGTCCGCCCTGCGTCTGGATCCGGAAAACGTCCAGGCGAAGGCACTCAAACAGGAGATCGCGCTGAGGTTGGCGGCCGACGCGGCCCAGGCCAAGCCGGAGGACGCCGACCGTGTGGCCGCGCAGCTCTTCGCCACCAAGCCCGTGACGCTCCGCTTCCGCGACACGGACATCAAGGAGGCGCTGGAGGTGTTCGCCCGCACCGCCGGAGTGAACATCTTCACGGACGAATCGCTCCAGCCGAAGCGCATCACCACCTTCTTCCAGAACCTCCCCTTGCGCGAAGCGTTCAACCTCATCTTGGCCTCCAACCGCCTCTTCGCGAAAAAGGTGGCCGAGAACACCGTCATCGTGGTGCCCGACAACCCGGGCAAGCGCCAGCAGTACGACGAGCTCGTCGTGCAGACGTTCTACCTCACCGACGCCGACGCCAAGGTGGCCGTGAACCTCGTCCGGACGATCCTGAACACCCGCCAGGTGTTCGTAAACGAGAAGCTCAACGCCCTAGTCATCCGGGAGACACCCGAGAAGATCGAGCTGGCCCGGAAGGTCCTGGAGGCGAACGACCGGGGCGTGGCGGAGGTCGAGATCGACCTGGAAGTCCTCGAGGTGGACCGCCAATCCGTGCAGAACCTTGGCATCGACCTCTCCCCGCGTACGTACTCAGTGAGCCTGGGGTTCCCGACGGATATGCCGATCGGAAACGTCTGGAGCTCGATCCGGTTCGGCAGCGTCGTAAATATCACCAATCCTTCCCTGATCATCAACCTGGTGAAGAACGACGGCTCGACGAACATTATCGCCAGCCCCACCGTGCGCATCCTCGACCGGCAGAAGGCGCGCCTGCTCGTCGGCGAGCGCCGGCCTTTTCAGATCTCCCAGTTCACCAGCGTCCCCGCCGTCGCCGGCACCGGGACGACCACGCCGACCGGCGCCGTGACGACCACCCAGACGCAAGTCGAGTACCGCGACCTGGGACTGAAAATGACGCTCACACCGACGGTCCACCTGAACGGCGAGGTGACGGTCGAGTTGAATTTCGAGATCAGCGCCGCGGGGGCTCCGATTGCCGGAATTTCCGGGGGGGAGCTGCTGCCTCCCGTGAACACTCGAAACCTGGATACCTTCATCAAGGTCAAGAACGGCGAGACCCGTCTCCTGGGCGGTCTCTTCCAGGACGTCGAAGCGATCAGCAACAGCAAGATCCCCTTCCTCGCCGACATCCCGTGGCTGGGCCGGCTCTTCACCAGCGGCCAACAGGAGCGGAGACGGACGGACGTTCTGATCTCGCTGACTCCACGGATCGTGAAGGTCCTGGAGCGGCCGGATCCGGAGATCGAGAGCTTCCCCTCGGGGACGGCGGACAGTTTCGGGCCGGCGGCGCCCGCACTCCCGACGCCTGCTGCTCCACCGCGACCCGTCACGCCGGGCGTGCAGCCCCCCACCGCGCCTGGTGGCGGTGCGCCCGGTGCGCCTGTTGCACCCGGCGGCGCCCCCGGCCCGCGTCCTTGATGAGACTTGGAGCGCTCGCCCGGCGAGCTTGTGCCGGGAACAAACGTGGCGTCACTCTGATCGAGTTGCTGGTGGCGATTTCGGTCTTGGGGATTCTGGCCAGCGTTGCCATGCCGTTGGCCCAAACCACCGCTACCCGCACTCGGGAGTTGGAGCTTCGCCGCAACCTGCGCAAGATTCGCGAGAGCCTCGATCAGTTCAAAGCGGAGTATGACAAGGCCAAGGCAAACGCGGGGGATGCTCGCCAGGAGTTCAAGAAGAAAGTGTCCGTGGATCGGAGCGGCTACCCGCTCACCCTTGAGGAGATGGTGGAGACCAAGACCCTTCGGCGAGTTCCGGGCGACCCAATGTCTGCCGACGGCAAATGGATAATCCGCTCCTTCTCAGACAATCCGGAATCGAGCCTCTCGGACGGCAAGGACGTCTACGACATCCGAAGCGGGAGCAAGGCGGTGGCCTTGGATGGGACTCGGTATGACACCTGGTAGGTGCACAGCGGTCAGCCGCCAGCCGTCAGCGATCACAGGTCGACGGGGCGGTGTTCTGATCAAGCCATGGGGAGCGCCCCGATTGCCCGATCGCCGTATTGCCCACGTGCCGCCGATCTCGGCGCGCCGCCCTTCGGCCCGAGCTCAGGTGCAAGGCTCGCGGTTCTCCCGCGGCGGCTTCACCCTGATCGAGATCCTCATCGTCATCACGATCATCGGCATTCTGGTCACCTTGGCACAGCCGAGCTTCAACCGGGCCGTGACGTCCGCCAAGGAAGCCGCGTTGAAGGAAAACCTCTTTATCCTGCGCGACGTCATTGACCAGTTCTACGCGGACAATACGAAATACCCCACCGCGCTCAACGAGCTCGTTGAGAAGGGATACATCCGGCAGCTCCCGAAGGATCCCTTCACCAACTCTGCGGAGAGTTGGGTCATCGTTCCGGCGACCGACGAGCAAGGGCAACAGGTGGGGGTCTTTGACGTGAAGAGCGGCTCCGACAGAACGGCCCGCGATGGATCGCGCTACAGCGACTGGTAAGACTGCTCCCTCGATGATCGAATCTCCACGCCGTAAATGGAAGTGCGGAGCCGTGCGTCAAGGGGCCCGGCGTTGGGTACTGGGGTCGCCGCGGGGCATCGTGTTCCCGATGCTTCTCGGCAGCATCCTTATTATCGGCGTCGCCACGGCGGGCGTGGCCGAGCTCTGGACGACGCAGATCAAGCGAGAGAAGGAAGAGGAACTGCTGTTTCGGCTGGGGGAAATCCGGCGCGGTATCATACGCTACCGGGCCGACCACAACCGGCTTCCGAAGGAACTCAAAGATTTGCTGGATGACCGAACCCAGCTGCAGACGAGGCGCTACCTGCGGCGCATTTATCCCGACCCCATGACCGGGAAAGCCGACTGGAATTTGAAGCTTGTCGTGGACCGAGCCGGCGTGGTCTCCGGGATCGAGGACGTCCACAGCACGAGCGCGGGCAAGCCCCTCAGATCCCTTGTTGGTAAGAAGGCCGAGAGCTCGACGTACAAGGACTGGTAAGGCGCCCCAACACCCGCAGCGTCGAGCGCTTGGTGTTCATCAGAACGAGGGCCAGCCGAGCAGCGCAGGACGCAGAAACCAGACGACCTTTCTCGGACCCGTTGACAGGCACCCCACACGGGACTATCTTTGGCCCCTCACTGATCGCTGAGAATCGCAGACCTGTCTGACAAGGAGGCCCTCTGTGCGAGAAAAGGAACGAGAGATCCGACGCCGCCGCCAGCGCCGCCAGGAACGTCTGAAGGCTCGCCGCAAGACCGCCATGGCCGGGGGCGCGTCCGCCGCCAGCGGAGCTGCCAAGGCCCGGCGAAAAGCCGAAAGCGCCACTCCGGTCCCACCGCCCGCGGCCCCAACCCCGGAAACCCCGGTCGAGGGAGAGCCCACCCCGAGCGCGTAACTTCACGCTCGCCGCCTTTCATCCAAGATGCGTCTGAGCCCGGCGGTCGTGCACCCGCCTGGAGTGGTGGCCCTTTTGTACTTTCCGCTCCGCCGCCGGTACGGCAGCTCGACGAACACCTCATCGAGGATCTGCTGCATGCCACCAGCTCTCGACGGCGAAAACCCACAGCGACTGCGAGGCATCCCTCTCGCCCGGTACTCGGTACGTCGATGCTCCTCTCTCGGCACTCGGCTCTACGCACTCGGCACTCGCCTCCCAGCCTTTCCTTCTCTGCCTGCTCCCCACTGCCCCCTGCCGGTTGCCCGCTGCTCCTTTGCTGCTCCACTAGCCCTTGATGCACCCTAATGGCCGGAGCTTCGCCACCATCTTCGAGATGCCGGCGTTGTGACAAACGCTGACCACGTCCTGGACGTTCTTGTACGCCTCGGGCATCTCCTCCTTCATGGAGTCGCGCCCGCTCGCCTTGGCGTACACGCCGTATGTGTCTTCCAGTTCTCGCTCGATGGACCGCCCCTTACCGGCCCTGATGGCGGCGGCCCGGCTGAGAAGTCGCCCGGCCCCATGGCACGTGCTGCCGAACGTCTCGTCCATGGCCCCTTGCGTCCCAACGAGGACGAATGACGCCCGTCCCATGTCGCCCGGCACCAGCACGGGCTGGCCGATGGCTCGGTACCGCTCAGGAAGCTCCGGATGCCCGGGCGGGAAGGCCCGGGTCGCGCCCTTTCGGTGCACGACGAGACGCATGGACCGGCCTTCGATCTGGTGCTCCTCGAGCTTGGCGATGTTGTGCGCCACGTCGTAGACGACCGAGATTCCCAGGTCGCGCGGCGACTTGCGGAAAATCCGCTGGAAGACGTCGCGGGTCCACTGAGTGAGGCACTGGCGGTTGGCCCAGGCGTAGTTCGCCGCGGCCCGCATGGCTCCCAAATACGCCTGCGCCTCGTTGGAGTCGAACGGCGCGCACGCCAGCTGCCGGTCGGCGAGTTGGATCCCGTACTTCCTCACCGCCCGTTCCATCGTGGCGAGGTAGTCGGTGCAGACCTGGTGCCCGAAGCCGCGCGAGCCGGTGTGCATGAGCACCGTCACTTGACCGAGGAAGAGGCCCATGACGTTGGCCGCCTGCTCGTCGTAAATGTGCTCCACCACCTGGACTTCTTCGAAATGGTTGCCGGAGCCCAGGGTCCCCGCTTGATCACGCCCCCGCTCGTAGGCCTTGTGACTCACCGCTTCGGGGTCCGCCCCGGGGATGCATCCGCCCGCCTCGGCGAAGGTCAGGTCCTCCGGCTCACCCATCCCCTCCGCCACCGCCCAGCGCGCGCCCTCAACGAGCGGCCGCGCCTGGCTCTCCTTGGTCAGGCGGACCTTGCCGTGCGAGCCCACGCCGCTCGGGATCGCGGTGAAGAGCAGATTCACCAGCTCCTTAAGACGCGGAAGGACCTCGGCCCTGGTGAGGTCGGTGCGAAGCAGCCGCACGCCGCAGTTAATGTCGTACCCGACGCCGCCCGGCGTGACCACGCCCCCATCCGTCCGGGTCGCCACGACGGCCCCGATGGGCAGCCCGTACCCCTGGTGAATATCCGGCATGGTGTAGGCTGCCCGAACCACGCCGGGGAGCGTGGCGCCGTTCGCGGCCTGCTCCAGCGACAGGTCGTTCCGGATCTGATCCAACAAGGCCTCGCTGGCGAAGATGATCGCCGGCACCTTCATCCCAGGCTTGCTTCCCGCCGGAATCTGCCAGCGCCACTCGTCGAGGCGCTCGATAGGCATAGTCATGCCCCTCACCTCCTTCGCCTACAGCCAACGTAGGCCAGGGGCTCGGTCTTGTCAAGGACAGCGAAGGCTCCTGTTCAGCCTGTTCGGTGCTTCTGGTTGACACACCGCACCACCAGCGATCGTTTTCCCGCCACCCCTCTCGACTCCCACTCTACATTTCATTTGCCTGTCTTGAAATGCCATCAAGTGAAGGGGACCCCGACCCGCCCGCGTTCATCGGCGGACCTCGGGGCCGCTTGGGTGAGACAACAAGAGAAAATGAAGCAACAGTCCGCTTGTCGCGGCGAGAGGCGTGGCTTGCGGAATGGTGTTCTGTTCTCTCTTGAGCGCCATCCGGACGTCACGGCCTTTGCTACTGACGGATGCGCCAAGAGCCCGCTCTATTTGGGCAGCAGTGCGATCTTTGACTGCGGATAGTTGAAGACCACGATGAACTCGCGCAGGAGGTCCCGCCCAATAATCCCGGCGAGCCCCGCCTGCGAGGACTGGGGCATGTTCGGGAGTTCAAATTGTACGATTGGCTTCTCAAACCGATGGCCAGCGAACTCAAACCAAGCGATTCTGCCTGCAAGATTTTCGGATTCGCCCCTCACGCTCGTCTGTTTGACTTTTCTGACTTCGCGGTTGTCTAACAACGCGTGTTTCTTGATGAAATCCGGGAAGAAGAGCACAGCGGAGGTGCTGCCAGTGTCTAGCAAGAACTGTCCTTCTACGTTGCCTTCAAGGCGGGCGGTTAGGGCTGGACGGTTGCGTATCAGGGTGAGCGGCTGCCAATTCCCCCGTGGCAGTCGGTACGTCTTAGGATCAAAGCACGAGATGGACCGTTGCGGATAGTTCACTTCAACGACAGCTTTGGCGAAGAAGGGGTGTCCGAGAAGACCGGCGAGTCTCTCCCCGAATGAGGCGGTCACAGATGAGAAATCCATCACCGCCACCACGGTGTTTTGCAGTGCCAGGGGGCCGACCTCGAAGGTGGCCAACACACCCCATTTGACCTTCTGCGTGGTCCCCTGGGAATCGTTCTCGCCCCAGGACGACGGATTCAATGCCTTGGCAAGCTCAGAATCCAAATACAAGTGATCCGCCCCGGTGTCGATGATGAATGGGCTAGCCTCCAGGGCTCCGATACGGGCCTTCGTGGTGAAGAGGCCCCTCCTAACCGTTATCTCCAACCGCGCGTCGGCGCTCTCGTTGATAACGACGGT
>Ga0316622_100004507_pt1 | contig 10252 bp, 8 predicted proteins | sample OWC_Aug_OW2_C1_D_FD_207646 | JGI IMG/M metagenome (GOLD analysis project Ga0316622, IMG submission 207646) | Wetland soil microbial communities from Old Woman Creek delta, Ohio, United States - OWC_Aug_OW2_C1_D5_C | ecosystem: Environmental > Terrestrial > Soil > Wetlands | place: USA: Ohio... | reverse complement strand
GTCCAGGTCCACCTGCACCATGGGCCTGTCGACGGGGACATGGGTCTGCTTCGAGAACCCGACACCCAGGGCGATCAGGGGGTCCGCCTCAGAGGCCAGGGCCCTGGCCTCGGGCGTTCCGACGGTGCCCAGCACCGAGATCACCCGGGGATAGTCCTCGGGGAGGATCCCCTTGGCCCGGAAGGTGGTGAGGATGGGGGCATCGATCCGTCCGGCAAGGGCAGTCACCAGGCTGGCAAAGGGAAACGCCCCCCACCCTGCAAGGATCACGGGCATCTTCCCCCCATCGATGAGGGCCGCGGCCCGGGCCGTCTCCCCCTCCGGCGGGAGGATGGCGTCGCCGGGGATGCAGGTCTCCCGGCGGCAGACGGTATCGGCGTGGGGCATCTTCTGCACGTCGTTCGGCACCGAGAGCTGGGAGACGCCCCGTTGCAGGGCGGCGTGCCGGAGGGCCTTTGTCACCAGGGGGACCGTCATGGCCGGGTCTGCGAGGGTGTTGTTGAACACGGTGATGGGCCGGAAGAAGGCGTCCTGGTCTACCTCCTGGAACCCCCCGGGCCCCGAGTACTGGATCTCCACCTGCCCGTTCAGGGAAATGACGGCGGCCGAGTCCTCCTTCGCATCGTAGAGGCCTGTCGCCAGGTTGGTGGCCCCCGGCCCGGCGATGGTCAGGCAGGCGGCGATGCCCCCGGTCAGCTTGTGGTAGGCGGAGGCGGCGAGGGCCGCGTTCTCCTCGTGACGGACCACGATGTACCGCATCGCGGGCCGCTTGCGCACCGCATCCACCAGGCCCAGGGAGGATGTCCCGGGGATGCCGAAGACCAGCGTCACGCCCCAGGCGGCCAGGGCATCCATGATCACGTCGCTCACGGTGGTAGCGGGAACCGGCTCCGCCTCCTCCCCGGCGATCCGGACAAAGGCATCCTTCCCTGCCTGGCAAACCGGGCACAGCCAGTCGGGAGGCAGGTCCGCAAACCGCGTCCCCGGCGGTGTTCCTGTCTTCGGTTCCCCCTTCTCCTCATCGTAGATGTACTGGCATACCTGGCACTGCCACCGGGCCACTCCCATCACCCCTTCACCGCGTGGGATACCTGTACGGGTGCAGGAGGATCTATATATATGCCCCGGCCTATCGGCAGATTTTGCGCACTGCACCCCGGGGAAGTTCTATGTACGGATCCAACCAAGGTTACGTACGCCATGCCCATGCAGGAGGATGCCCCCACGAACGCGGATTCCCGGCTCAGGGAGATGGCCACCGGGGTGGAGCAGGAGGGAAAGGACGCGGGGATCGGCGATCTGGTGGGCGGCCTGGCCGCTGTCATCATCTCCACCGAACCCGGCCGTCTCATGAGGGCAGTCGGGGAACTGCTGGCCACCACAGGATACGAGGACGGAGAAGGATTCCGTGACGAGGAATGCCTCCGGGCCGCAGTCCTCCGGTGCCCGGGTTCCGCCGACATGGTGCTGCAGGCTCGCCCGGCTCCTCATCCGGCGTTTGCCGCCCTGAACACCGCCCCCCGTGCCCGGGCGCTGCCCTCCACCCGCCTGGAAACGCTCGTCTTCCCTGTGCGGGACCTGGAGGATTACATGGCCATCCAGAGAAAACGGGGCGTGCGGTTTCTCTCCCCGGAGATTGTGACCGCGGACCGGTACCGGTTCATCCAGACATACCCCTCCCGGTTCACCGGGAACTCGCTGGGTTTCATCGAGTGGGAGAAAGGCGTCCGGGGGATCTACCGGCCGGATCACGCGGGTCCCCTGGAACTTCCTGAAAAACCGGAACACCCTCACCTGCAGCGCATTGGCCCCCTGGACCACGCCGCCACCAGGGTGCGGGCCGGGGATCGGGACCCGGCAATCCTCGAGTTCCTCTCCCTCACCGGCTACCGGTTCTCCTTCGCCGTCCCGGTGGAGAGCCAGAACTCCCTCACCTCCGTGACCCGGCGCAACCCTGAGGACTGTGCCATGGTCTTCACGTCGGGGCTCTCACCGTTCCGGGACGAGGAGACCTCGGGTCCCACGGAGACGTTCATCCACCGGTACGGGCCGCGGGTGCATCACCTGGCCTTCCGGACGGAGGAGATACGGAATACCGTCACCGCCCTGGAGCGGGATGGACTCGGGTTCCTGGACGGCATGGCCGGGTCGGAGGAGGAGGGGATCCACCAGATCTTCACCCGGCCGTCCCCCCACACGATGCTCGTCACCGAGTACCTCCACCGGTACGGGGAATTCGACGGATTCTTCACCGAGGGCAACGTGACTAGGCTCACGGCGGCAACGGCCCGCCAGGACTAGGGGGAAACGATGACCGGAAGTGACCACCTTCCCTCCCGGGATTTTCCGGTGCAGGACCGGAGGCCGGTGGATCGGAAGGCGGGGCGGGCCATGGCAGGAACGGTCAGTGCCGCGGCTGTCCCGTGCGCGATGCCTGGAACTGCCCTGCCTCTCCCCGCGGCTGACGGAGGTTCCGATGCTCCGGCTGTATAACACCCTCACCCGCACAAAGGAACGATTCGCACCCCGGGAACCGGGGACCGTACGGTTCTTTACCTGCGGCCCGTCCATCTACCAGCCGCCCCACCTTGGCAATTACCGGACCTTCCTGTACGAGGATGTCCTGCACCGGTACCTCCAGTACCTGGGGTACCGGGTGGAACGCGTCCTCCCCTTCACTGATGTCGAGGACAAGGCCTTCGCCGAGGCGGAGCACCTCGGCGTCTCCCTTCGGGGGTTGACGGACCGGGTGGCTGCCCGGTTCCATGACGAGTCGCGTGTGCTGCGGATCCACCCGCCCACGTACAATCCCCGGTCCTCCACCACCGTTGACGAGGCGGTGAGGATCATCCAGGTGCTCCTGGAGAAGGGCTCTGCGTACCGGGACGGCAGGGACATCTACTTTGATCCCATGAAGTACCGGGATTTCGGAAGGCTGGCCCGGATCGACCTCTCACGGTGGCCGAAACACCGGAGGCGGTTCCGGCAGGACACTTACCCGGGGGTCCGGTGGAATTACGGCGACTTCATCCTCTGGTGCGGGGAAGAGGGGGGCAATGCCCCGGTGTGGGAGACTCCCCTCGGCAGGGGAAGGCCGTCCTGGAATGTGCAGGACCCGGCCATGGTCCTCCCGTTCCTGGGCCCCACCATCGACATCCATGCCGGCGGCATCGATAACCTGGCCCGCCACCATGACTATGTCCTGGCCATCATGGAATCCGTGACCGGGAAGCCCTATGCCCGCTTCTGGCTCCACGGCGGGCACCTGCTCATCGGCGGGAAAAAGATGTCCAAGAGCCGGGGGAATATCATGTACCCGGCCACCCTCCTCTCGGAGGGGTACACGCCGGAGCAGATCAGGTTCTACCTGATCCTGGGCCATTACCGGGAAAGGAAGAACCTGGTCCCCGCCAAAGTGAAGGAAGCGGCAGGCCGGCTGTATCGGGTCCAGCAGATGGCGGCATCCCTGGAGAGTGATCACCCGCGGCGGGCCTCCTTACGGGGAGCCCCCCCGCTGATCCGCTCGCTCGAACAGGGATTCCGGGAACGGATGGACGATGACCTCGACGTGGAAGGGGCATGGGTACACCTGGAAGGGGCTCTCGGGGATCTGGCTGGTATGGCAGGCGACGGGAGGCTCGGGAAGGGTGAGGCAGACCGTGCCACTGCTGCGCTACGGAGGATCGATTCCATCCTCCAGGTGATCTACCCGGCGACGGGCTCTTCTCATTGACCGGGTCCGATCTGATTCTCCCCTGCGTTGGCCAGTCCTCATTGGATGAACGGGAGGGGGACACCCTCCCGCCTCACCCCCCGAAGAAGATGGACGATCCACGCCGGGTATTCTCGATGCCGGACTGGGGAAGGGAGGGAAACACCGGAATCATGGACGCTCTGACGCCGCGGTTACCCTCTCGCGGGGGTGGGGGGCGGGGAGGGGGCCGGGGCCCCAGTGAACACATCCTGATCAGGGTTGGGATGATACCGATAAAAGCCCGATCAGGGACCTGTGGATTTTCTCCGGTTCCCCGTCGTGAATCGGAATCCCATCTGCATATGTTTAAGGGTCCGTAGCACCAAGAGGTAAAGAGCACACGGCAGTCCGGAAAATGGCCTGCCAGGATTCTTCACAGGAGAGGTTTGTCAGTGGCTCCCCGCGTAAACGCCCGCCACACCACATGCCCCGGCTGCCAGCAGGAGGTCTTTTTAGAGGAGCTGGTCTCGGGGCGCTGCCCGCTCTGCGGCTGCGACCTGGAGGACTCCGAGGAGGTCTGCGAGGGGTATGAAGATGTCATCGACCGATCGGACCTGACCTGGCTCCTCTTCCACTACTTCCTGTACCGGAAGTTCGAGGCACTGGGGGCAAGCCCGGTCCAGACCCTCTCCCTGATCTCCCGGTGCGGGGGGGCCTTCAGCGGGGACACCACCCCGAGAGACACCGCCTACGAGCTGGATGTCCCCATGACCCTCGGTGACCGTGTCCGGTTGAAGCGGTGCTCATCGTGCGGGCGGCTCTTTCTCTTCGGGGGGAAAAAACGCATCTGCGGTGACCTGGCCCGGGCCGGCGACGAGGTCCATTACTCCTGTCGCCGGTGCAGATCAGCATAACACCGGGCAGAAGGCGCTGTTTCTTTTGCGAGGACATCCCCTGCCAGGATCCGCCATCGATCCGTGACCATCCGGTCAGAAGGGGGAACGCAGGGGGGGCTTCCCTACACCGTCGGGCGTGAACACGGAGAAGCCGTTCTCCACCACACTTCTCCTTCAGAACGAGCGGCCCACGAGCGCCGGTTTCCCGGGTTTCCCGCAGATGATGCAGGGGGCATCCATCCTTTCCGTCCCGTACCCCCGCACTTCTGTCCCCAGCACGCTCGCATCCACCTGCTGTTCAAGGGCCTCGGCGCACTCCCGATCCCCGCACCAGGGTGCCAGGGCTACGCCCGTCTTCACGGCCGCCGCTGTCTCGGCCTGGGTGGCAGTGGAAGTGATCCGTGCCTTCAGGTCCTCTTCGGCCCTGTCCCGCAGCTGATCCTGGAGCTGCCCGAGGACCGCCTGGACCCCTGCAGCGAGATCTGCCCGGGGGATCCGGCTCTTTGCCCCCAGCCGGGTCACCGCTGTCACCACGCCCGCATCCAGGTCCCTGGGACCGATCTCCAGCCGGAGGGGCACGCCCCGCATCTCCCAGTGGTAGTACTTGGCACCGGGCCGGATCTCCCGGCGGTCCACCTTCACCCGGAGGCCGGCCGTGCGGAGCGCCTCAGCTACGGTGTCGGCGGCGGCCAGCACCTCCTCCTTCCGGCTCCCGACGATGATGGGGACAAGGACCACCTGGACGGGGGCCACCAAGGGCGGGAAGACCAGGCCCCGGTCATCCCCGTGGACGCTGATCACCGCGGCGATGGACCGCTCCGAGATCCCGTAGCAGGTCTGGTGGGCATACTGCTGCTCTCCCGCCGGGTCCTCGTACTGGATGCTGAAGGTCCGGGAGAAGTGGTCGCCCAGGTGGTGGACGGTCCCGATCTGGAGTGTCCGGCCGTCCGGCATGATGGTGTCCACGGCGATGGTGTAATCGGCACCCGGGAACTTGTCCCACTCGGGCCGCCTCGAGACAATGACCGGGATACCCATCGCCTGGTAGAACTCCCGGTACAGCCCTATCGCCACCTCCACCTGGGCCTCCGCTTCCTTCCAGGTGGCATGGACGGTGTGGGCCTCCTTGAAGGAGGTAATCTCCCGGAGCCGGATCAGGGGCCTTGTGTGCTTGGTCTCATACCGGAAGGTGGAGACGATCTGGTAGATCTTCAGGGGGAGGTCGGCGTGGGACCGGACCCAGAGGGCATACATGGGGTAGATGGCCGTCTCGCTCGTCGGGCGAAGCGCCAGCTTCACGTCCAGCGGGGTCGTGCCCCCGTGGGTGACCCAGTACACCTCGTTCTCGAAGCCCTTGATGTGCTCGGCCTCCTTCATGAACTCCTGCTCGGGGATGAGCAGGGGGAAGAGGGCCTCCTCGTGGTCCCGGTCCAGGAGGCTCCGGAGGAGCCCATACACCTGTTGCCGGAGGGCGAACCCGAAGGGATACCAGACGTAGAGCCCCTTCACCGGGTACCGGACGTCCATGATCTCGGCACGCCAGAGAATCTCGTGGTACCATCCGGAGAAGTCCCCCTTCGGGGGGAGAGTCCTCTGTTCCTCTTCCGCCGGCACCGTCACACCTGCACGACGAGAGATATGATGTGGGGCGTGATAAAAGCCTCGATTCCCGCTGCCACGGCGACAAGGGGCAGAACGATTCGGAGGAACACGGATCCCAGGCCCTGGGCCTCGGCAGCCGCATCCCCTTCGCCGTTCCATTCCCGGAGGAGGGCCCCGGCCAGGGAGAGCCCCAGGGCACCGGAGATGATGAAGGACGGGATCTCGAAGATGCCGTGGGGGAGGATGGCGGACATCACGTACAGAATTCCCTTCTCCTGCCGGACCGCCTCGACAATGCCGCCGATGACGAAACCGTTGGTACCGATGATGAAGAACGTCACGATCCCCAGGGATGCTCCGCCCAGGAAGAGCAGCAGGCAGGCCTGCAGGTTGTTGAGAAAGATGGCAAGGAAGAGGAGCGGGGGATTTCCCGACGGGATACTCCCCAGGACCTGGTCTCTCAGGAACCGGATCAGTGTCTCCCCTGTCGCAGGGTTCACGGCCACGACGAGCATCCCAAGGACGAGGGTGGCCAGTAAGACACCGGTGACAATCAGGGCGGGCCGGAGCAGGGTCTCCCTAGACATAGAGCACCATCCGGGCGGTGTCCCGGACTCCCGGTGCCAGGCCTACCACGATCATGGCAAGGAGGATCAGGTGCCACAGCGCAGGGTTGCCCTCCTTCCGGTAGGCAGTGAGGACATAGATGGCAGGGATGACGACTGCGATCTTGAGGAGGAACATGGAGAAGGCGGTGCCGGTGAGGGCGATCAGGCCGGACCCCACCACGTGTACTTCGACGTAGTGCAGGGGATGGAGATCGATACCGATGCTCGTGGCCGAGGCATCCAGCATCTGCGCAAAGATGAGGGTGCGGAAGAGGGGATCCGCCGCCTCCTTCCAGCCGAACCCCCGCTCCACCAGGGCCATAAGGGCGAGGGAGGTGAGGGAGGCCAGGCCCAGGATGGCGAGGAGGATGCCGAGATCCACCCGGGTATAGGTGAGCCCGAACCACAGGAGGAAGATTCCGGTCCCTGCCGCAAGCCCCGCGCCGATCCCTGTATAGAGGGACTGGTACCGGCCCACCACCCCCTTCGTCTCCAGGATGCGGGCCAGGAACAGCGCCGCAAGGGTGACCGCAAAGACCACGAAGAAGATCAGGGGCGTGATCAGCAGGTACTGCCACGGGGGAGCGACGAGACCGGTATCCTCCACCACCCGGAGAAGACCGCCCCATACCACGTACGGGAGGGTGGAGAAGACGAGAGTACGGTCCACCGGGATCCCGCTCCGGACCAGCCAGCGGGCGATGAAATACACACAGACAAGAAGGATGAGGGCATACGTGAGGGTGTCAACGGGATTGTACGGCTGGCCGAGAACAATGGGATCAATGTAATATTTGTAGATGAACTCTCTAATCATGAATGATCCGAAATGAGCGGTGATGGTATGGAACTGCTCAAGAATAAAGGTTTTGACAAGTCCAAATGGACGCAGCTCCCCAGGGACGTCGTGATCGGGCACGATGCACTCACCCAGCTGCCCGAGGTCTGCGACGACCTGTCGCTGGGATCCCGGGTGCTCGTGGTGACCGGGTCCCATACCCTGAAAATCGCAGGGGAGACCGTGCTCCGGCTGCTCCGGGGACCGTACTCGGCAGAGACCTTCATCGCTGACACCATCAGCCCTGCCATTATCCGGAAGGCGGAGAAGGCCGCGGCCGGCGTTGACTTCCTCATCGGCGTGGGGGGCGGCCGGGTCATTGACACGGCCAAGATCGTCTCCTACAACCTGGAGAAGCAGTTCATCTCCATCCCCACCGCGGCCTCCCACGACGGCATCGCTTCCGCGTCGGCGACGGTCCCGTCACGTCGCCGGTCACATTCCCTGAAGGCCCATCCTCCGGCCGCCATCATTGCTGACACGGGGATCATCGCATCGGCACCCCACCGGCTGCTGGCCTCCGGCTGTGCCGACATCATCTCCAACTACACGGCGGTCCTGGACTGGGAGCTGGCCCGCCGGCTCCGGGGGGAGCCGGTCTCGGAGTACGCCTTCACCCTCTCCCGGATGACTGCCGAGATTCTCGTGAAGAACGCGGACCTGATCCGGCCCCACCAGGAGGAGTCCGCCTGGATCGTGACAAAGGCCCTCGTCTCCTCCGGCGTGGCCATGTCCATTGCCGGGTCCTCCCGGCCGGCGAGCGGCGGTGAGCACAAGTTCTCCCACGCCCTGGACCGGCTGGCACCGGAGAAGGGACTCCACGGCGAGAAATGCGGGATCGGAACCATCATCACCATGTACCTCCACGGCGGGGACTGGCGGGGGATCCGGGACTCCCTGCGCCGGATCGGTGCCCCCACCACGCCTGCCGAGATCGGGATCGATGACGAAACAGCGGTGAAGGCGCTCCTTGCGGCAAAGGAGATCCGGCCCGAGCGGTTCACCATCCTGGACATGGGCCTTACCCGGGAATCGGCCGAGTCCTTAATTATGATGCTGTACAAAGAGTGATCGTCATGGCGGAAGCCAAGCCCAAGGTCACCCTGATCGGGAAGCTCCTGGCGAAACCGGGTCTCGAGTTCATCTATGAGGGGGAACTGAAGGAGTGCGAGTCCTGCAAGGTCCGGAAGGCCTGCAACAACCTCCAGTCGGGGAGAAAGTACCGGATCGTCACGGTCCGCACCACCGCCCCCCACGACTGCCAGGTCCATGCCTCAGGGTCCTGCGCCGTGGAGGTGGTGGAATCGCCGGTGGTGGCCCTGGTCACAGCGGATTCCGCCATCGTGAATTCCCGGATCACCTACGAGTGTTCCTGCCGCCAGGTGGAGTGCAAGAGCTACGAGCTCTGCTGCCCCGAGGGGGTCATCGACGGGGAGCGCTACATGGTAGGAGAGATCCTGGGCAATGCCCCCGACATCTGCGAGAAGGGCCGGTCCCTGAAACTCGTGGAGCTCCGCTCCATCTGAGGACGCGGCGAACCACGCCGAACATTTTCTCGATCAGCATTGATTTGTACCACGTGTTGAGCGCCCCCTCTTCCCGGCTCTTGCGGAGGGTTCCATCACGCCCATCCTGACGGTTACCCGGAACCGTTGAGTACCAGTGAGACGCTCCTAGGGGGCTCTGCCCCCCGTCTCGTGGGCGTCCCCCCGACGGTGTGTTGGGAACCCGAGATCCATCGGCGATTATTCGCCGACATGGATGTCTATCCTCATCGCGGGGGTGGGACCGGGAGGGGGCCGGGCGTGGCAGCCCACGCCCCCTCCTGCACCAATCAGTAAAGCGCGTCGTGGAGGAAAACCCAAAAACCAACATGGGAAATCCCGGTCAGGCCGGGGGGGGCGCCAACGCGGCGGGGGGACCGCAGATCCCCCCTGGAGCGTCCCCCCAGTACTCCCCCATGACGAACGCACCTTCCTCGGCAATACGATGAAACCACCTCTTCCTCATCATCATCGGGGGGAGCGGGAGGCCAGCCAGAGGTCCCGGGCCAGGTCCAGCAGTGCCGGGCCATCGCGGAGGGCGCCCAGCCACCGCCCGGGGATGGCACGAATGCCCCAGCAGGCCCCGGCCAGCGCACCGGTGACTGCGCCCGCCGTGTCAGCGTCTCCCCCCATGTTCACGGCCCGGACCACCGCCTCTTCGAAACTTCCTGCCTCCATGAACACGCGGATGGCGCAGTGGGTGAGGGCGACCGCGTCCAGGGATGCCACCGGGTCGATGGTATCCCAGCGGGAGAGGACCTCCCGGACCTCGCCCGGCGGGCACGATGCCACCGCTCCCCGGAGGGCCCGCTCCCGGGGCACCCCGCGGGCGAGGTCGGCAGCCACACGGTTCACGGCAAGGGAACAGGTCCCTGCCACGGGATCATGGTGGGTGATGCGGGAGCAGGCCAGGGAGGCCGCATCCAGGGCCATGGTGGTGAACATGACGGCGAGGGGCAGGCCGCGCATCACCGCGCCGTTGGACCGGGACCCTCCCCGCATCCTGTGGACCAGGGCGGGTGCCTCTTCCGGCGGCACTCCCTGCAGGAGGCAGGTGAAGACTCCGGCGG
>Ga0316622_100004506_pt1 | contig 10252 bp, 5 predicted proteins | sample OWC_Aug_OW2_C1_D_FD_207646 | JGI IMG/M metagenome (GOLD analysis project Ga0316622, IMG submission 207646) | Wetland soil microbial communities from Old Woman Creek delta, Ohio, United States - OWC_Aug_OW2_C1_D5_C | ecosystem: Environmental > Terrestrial > Soil > Wetlands | place: USA: Ohio... | reverse complement strand
GCCGAGCGCAGCCAGGCGCCGGTGCTCGCCGCGCTCGATGCGCGAGGCGTCGAGGTCCAGCCGTTCTGGATCGTCAACATGATCTGGGTGCGGGGCGACCTCTCGACCGTCGAGGCCATCGCCCGGAGGAGCGACGTGAGGGGGATCCACGCCAACCCGCGGGTGCGCTTCGCCGAGCCGGTCTGGACCTCCGGCGACAACCCCGGCGGACCGGAGACGGTCGAGTGGAACATCCTCAAGGTCAACGCCGATGACGTCTGGGCGGCGGGAACCACCGGCGTCGGCGCGGTGGTCGCCGGCCAGGACACCGGCTACCTCTGGAACCACGTCGCCCTCGTCAACAAGTACCGCGGCGGGCCCGGCGGCAGCCACGACTACAACTGGCACGACGCGATCCACTCCGGCGGCGGCGTGTGCGGCCCCAACTCTCCCGTCCCCTGCGACGACCACGGCCACGGCACCCACACCATGGGGACCATGGTCGGCGATGATGGCGCCGGCAACCAGGTCGGCATGGCGCCGGGCGCGAAGTGGATCGGCTGCCGGAACATGGACCAGGGATACGGGACGCCGGCGACCTACGCCGAGTGCTACCAGTGGTTCATCGCGCCGACCACGGTCGCGGGCACCAACCCCGACCCGTCGATGGCCCCCGACGTGATCAACAACTCGTGGGGCTGCCCGCCGAGCGAGGGTTGCACCGACCCCAACGTGCTCCTCGCGGTCGTCCAGGCCGTCCGTGCCGCCGGTATCGTCACCGCCCACTCCGCCGGCAACGAAGGGTCGGGCTGCTCCTCCGTCTCCACCCCGGCCGCGATCTATGCCGAGTCGCTGACCGTCGGGGCGACCGACAGCGGGGACAACATCGCCTCCTTCTCGAGCCGCGGACCGGTCACCGTCGACGGCTCCAACCGGAGGAAGCCCGACATCTCGGCGCCTGGCGACAACATCCGCTCGAGCACGGTCGACGGCGGCTACCAGGGCGGGTGGTCCGGCACCAGCATGGCCGCCCCGCACGTCGCCGGCCTCGTCGCCCTGCTCATCTCCCACACCCCTGGTCTGGCCGGTCAGGTCGACCTGATCGAGGACATCGTCGAGCAGACCGCGGTCCCGCGCACCACCACCGAGGGCTGCGGCGGCGACCCCACCAACGCCGTGCCCAACAACACCTACGGCTGGGGGCGGATCGACGCCTGGGCTGCCTACAACTACCCGCTCGACTTCACTCTCTCGGCGACGCCGCCGACCGTGAACGTCTGCGCGCCCGCTGACGCCCTGTTCCAGGTCGAGATCGGCCGGTACCAGGGCTTCGCCGAGCCGGTCACCCTGAGCGTCAGCGGGGTCCCGTCCGGCGCGACCAGCGCCTTCTCGACCAACCCCGTGATCCCTCCCGGCTCGAGCCAGCTGACGATCGGCAACACCGGCGCCGTCACCCCCGGCAGCTACGCTCTCCAGGTCGCCGGCAGCTCGAGCCCGAGCGGGATCGTCCACGACGCACCGGTCACCCTCGGCGTCTTCGACCAGCCGGCCGGACCGGTGACTCTGAGCGCGCCGACCAACGGCGCCACAAACCAGCCGCTGCGCCCCGGATTCGAGTGGACTGCGGCCGCCCACGCCGCCGCCTACCGGCTCCAGGTGGCGACCGACGCCGCCTTCACCAACCCCGTCATCGACGTCAGCGACGTCACCGCGACCAGCTACACGCCGGCCGCCGACCTCCAGAGCAACACCCTCTACTACTGGCGGGCGCGGGCGCTCAACCCGTGCGCCTCGAGCGCATGGACCGCGGCCTTCATGTTCGCCACGGTCGCCCTGCCCGGTGACTGCGGCCTCGGCACGGTCCCAGTTGCCGCGTACGAGGTCGGCTTCGAGGCCGGCGCCGCGGGCTGGACCCACAGCGGCTCCGGCGACAGCTGGGCGCTGTCTGGCGCGCGCGTGCACAGCGGTGCCTTCTCCTTCCACGCCAACGACCCGTTGACGACCAGCGACCAGCGGCTGATCTCGCCGGCGATCGCGCTGCCGGCCGGCGGCGCCGGCCTCACCCTCCAGTTCTGGAACTGGCAGGAGATGGAGTCCCTCGGCGGCGACGCCTGCTGGGACGGCGGCATTGTCGAGATCTCGACCAACGGCGGCACGACGTGGACGCACCTGCCGGGCGCGGTCATGCTGACCGACCCGTACGACGGTCCGGTGACGGGCCTGTCCGACCTCCGCGGCTGGTGCGGCGACCCGCAGGACTGGCTGAAGTCGGTGGTGGACCTCAGCGCCTACGCCGGGCAGCCAGTGCAGCTCCGGTTCCGGCTCGGCTCCGACTCCTCGGTCGGCCGCGAGGGCTGGTACATCGACGACGTCCTCGTCCAGGCCTGCGTCGCCGGCGGGCTGTCGTTTGCCGACGGCTTCGAGAGCGGCGACACGTCAGCCTGGAGCGCGACGATCCCGTAGCTGGAGCGGCCAGGATCCAGGGTCTACGATCTGGGGCTCGCCCCCCGCCCGTCTCCGCTTGTCACGGCGGCTTGTGACGGCGTAGCCCACCGGGCGAAGCCGCAAGCCACACCCGAATCCGGATGGTGGCGCCCGACGGTGGGCACCCGAATCGCCTCTCGTTGAGACTCCGTATCTCATTGAGAAAATTGATACTTCTGGCAGCCGGCCGGTTGACACACCAGTGCAGCGGGACCACACTCGACGGCGACGGAGGGAGGTGGCTCATGAAGCTGCGTTGGCTCGCGATTCCGCTCGTCCTGCTCGGTGCGATCGCCGTGGCCTGGGCGGCCGGCAAGGCCGGCGATGCCGCGCTCGGCACCCTGCGCTACGACGACTTCCAGGCCGACTCGGTGTGTGCCGAGTGCCACGTCGACCTCGCCCGCCAGCACCGGCAGGCGATGATGTCGCAGTCCTTCACCCACCACTGGGACGAGATCGAGTACTTCGAGCTCGCGCTGCCGCATGCCCTCAAGGTCGCGAAGGTTGCGGGCGTCAAGGCCGGCTGCAACGGTTGCCACGCGCCGCTCGCCTTCCTCGCCGGCGACATCCCGCCGCAGCGGCCGGCCGCAGGCACCCGGGCCAACGAGGGGGTGTCCTGCGACCTCTGCCACTCGATCACCGGCTTCGAGGGTGACGTCCCCTTCAACTTCAACTTCATCGCCGCACCCGGCGACGCCAAGCAGGGGACCCGCAGCGGCGTCGAGAGCCCGGGCCACGAGATCGCGGTGAGCCCGTTCCTCGGCACCGCCGAGTTCTGCGGCACCTGCCACAACGAGAAGGACCCCTGGGGCCAGTGGGTCAAGGCCACTCACCTCGAGTGGAAGGAAAGCCCGCAGGCCGCGGCCGGCATCGTCTGCCAGGACTGCCACATGCCGCCCGCCGCGGGTAATAGCGCACCTGACACCGGCGGCGCCGATCATCCCGACGTCCGCCAGCACCTCTTCCACGGGGCGCACGACCTCGGCAAGCTGAGCGGAGCGGTCGAGGTGCGGATCCACTCCCGGGACGTCGCCGCACCGGCCGGCGCGACCGTGGTGCTCGCCGCGACTGTGGTCAACGCCAAGGCCGGACACATGATCCCCACCGGCTCGGCCGAGGAGCGGGTGGTCTGGTTGCACGTCGAGGCGACCGACTCCGCCGGCCGCACCTTCGCGCTGCCGGTGGACCCGAAGCGCTTCGACGGCGAGGCCTTCACCATCGCCTCGGCGGACGCCCTCGCCTACCAGGACATCGGGGACATCCAGGGCATCGCGGGCTTCAAGGGCCTGAAGCGGGACGGTGCGGTGCCGGCCGGTGACCGGATCTTCCGCCTCCCCTACCTCGATCCGCAGGGCCGGATGACGGTCGCCCAGTGGAACACCGCGAGCTTCGGCCCGGACTACCGGCTGGCGCCGCTGAAGGCGGTCAACGAGACCTACACCTGGAAGCTGCCGGAAGGGATCGCGCCGGGCGAGGTCACAGTCCACGCGACGGTCTGGTACTCGCGGCTGGTGTCGTCGGTCGCCGACCACCTCAAGGTCCCCGCCGACGAGGCCGCACCGGTGAAGATGTCGGAGCACACCACGAGCTTCACGGTGACGAAGGGTTGACAGGCAGGCTGGAAGCCCTGCAACGTTGGAGCGCAGGCATCCTGCCTGCATCTGGCGTCCGAGAATGCAGCCTGGAAGGCTGCGCTACAACGGAGCCAGGATAGCTGCGCTCGATAGGCTAAGCGCCGGCCAGCTTCGCCACGACGTCGGGCGCCACCGCGAGGGCCTCGTCGATCTTGCCGGCGTCGGGGCCGCCAGCTTGTGCCAGGTTCGGCCGGCCGCCACCGCGGCCGCCGACGATCGGCGCCAGCTCCCGGATCAGCGCGCCGGCATTGACCCGGCCGACGAGGTCGTCGGTGACTGCCGCGAGCAGGGTTGCCTTGCCGCCCGCCTCCATTCCGAGCACGACGACACCGGTGCCGAGCTTCTGGCGCAAGGTGTCGGCGAGGTTGCGAAGGTCGGAGGGCTCCATCTCCGGCACCCGCCGGGCGAACACCGTGAAGCCGGCGACCTCGCGGCGGAGCTCGCCACCGCCCTCGCCGGACGCCAGCTGGTGCTTGAGCCGCCGCACCTCGTCCTCGAGCTCGGCCATTCGCCGGTCGCGCTTGGCGAGCAGCTCCGGCAGCTGGTCGAAGGCGGCCTGGTAGTGCCCCGCCAGCTGCTCGGCGACCCGCTCTCGCTGCTGCAGCCGCTCCACGGCGCCGCGTCCGGTCACCGCCTCGATCCGGCGCACCCCGGCCGCCACGCCCCGCTCCGAGACGATGGTGAGCAACCCGATGTCTCCGGTGCGGTCGACGTGGCAGCCGCCGCACAGCTCGACCGAGACCGAGCCGTCGCCGACCGTCACCACCCTCACCTCGTCGCCGTACTTCTCGCCGAACAACGCCATCGCGCCGCGCTGGCGCGCCTCCCCGATCGGCATCAGCTGCTTGGTCACCGGCAGGTTGCGCACGACCTCGGCGTTGACCCGGCGCTCGATCTCCCGCAGCTGCTCGGATGAGACCGGCTCGCCCCACGAGAAGTCGAAGCGCAGCCGGTCCGGCTCGACCAGCGAACCGGCCTGCTGGGCGGCCTCGCCGAGCACGCTGCGCAGCGCCGCGTGCAGGAGGTGGGTGGCGGTATGGTTGCGCTGGGTGTCGGCGCGCGGCCCCTCGTCGACCCTGGCAGTCACCTCGGTCCCCCTGGCGAGCACGCCCTCCTCGACCTCGACGCGGTGGACGATCAGCCCCTCGATCGGCTTCTGGGTGTCGGTCACCCGCGCCCGCCCCCCGTTCCACACCAGCCCGCCGCAATCCCCAACCTGGCCGCCCGACTCGGCGTAGAACGGCGTCACGTCGAGAACCACCTCGCCCTGCTGGCCAGCCGTGAGCCGGTCGGCGACCCGCTCGGGCCCGATCAGCGCGATCGCGGTCGCCGGCAGCTCCAGGCGGTCGTAGCCCGCGAAGGAGGAGCTCATGCCGGCCTCGGCGAGGTCCTCATACTCGGGCCGGAAGCGCGCCATCACATCGCCCTTCCACGACGCCTGCCCGCGCTGCCGCTCCTCCTCGAGCGCCGCCTCGAAGCCCTCACGGTCGAGGGCCAGCCCTTCCTCCTGCGCGAACTCCTCGAGCAGCTCGACCGGAATGCCGCGGCTCTGGTAGAGGTCGAAGACCACGCTCCCGGGCACCCGCTCGACGCCGGCCCGCTTCAGGCGCTCGAGCTCGCGCTGGGCCAGGTCAGTGCCGCTGTTCAGGGTGCGGGCAAAGCGCTCCTCCTCCTGGCGCAGCTGGGTGGCGACCACCGCCTTCCGCTCGACGAGCTCGGGGTAGACGTCGCCCATCAGGTCGACCACGGTCGGCACCAGCGTGTGGAGGAAGGCGCCGTCGAGGCCGAGCCGGCGGCCGTAGCGCAGCCCGCGCCGGATGATCCGCCGCAGCACGTAGCCGCGTCCCTCGTTCGACGGCACGACGCCGTCCGTCAGCAGGAAGGTGGCGGCGCGCAGGTGGTCCGCAATCACCCGGAACGAGGGCGCGAGCTCGCTTGAGGGCTGGTAGCGCCGGTCGGCGAGGCCGGCCACCGCGTCGATGATCGGCAGGAAGAGGTCGGTCTCGTAGTTGGAGTCACAGCCCTGGAGCACGGCGGCGAAGCGCTCGAGCCCGGCGCCGGTGTCGATCGACGGCCGCGGCAGCGGGTGCAAGTTGCCGGCCGCGTCACGCTCGTACTGCATGAAGACCAGATTCCAGATCTCGACGATGTCGTCGCCGTGGCCATTGACCAGCGCGGCGCGGTCCGGCGCCAGCGGATCGTCACCGCGGTCATAGTGGATCTCGGAGCACGGACCGCAGGGCCCGGTCTCGCCCATCGCCCAGAAGTTCTCCTTGTCGCCGAAGCGCAGGATCCGGTCGCGCGGCGCGCCGGTCTCCTCCCACAGGGCCGCGGCGTCATCGTCGTCGGTGTAGACCGTGAACCACAGCCGGTCGATGGGCAGACCGTAGACGTCGACCACGAGCTCCCACGCGAAGCGGATGGCGTCCCGCTTGAAGTAGTCGCCGAACGAGAAGTTGCCCAGCATCTCGAAGAAGGTGTGGTGGCGGGCGGTGTAGCCGACGTTGTCGAGGTCGTTGTGCTTGCCGCCCGCGCGCACACACTTCTGCGACGAGCAGGCGCGGGTGTAGGCGCGCTGCTCGCGGCCCGAGAAAACGTCCTTGAACTGGTTCATCCCGGCGTTGGTGAAGAGGAGCGTGGTGTCGCCGGCCGGCAGCAGGGAGGACGACGGCACGAGCTGGTGGCCGTGGGACGCGAAGTAGTCAAGGAACGCCGAACGGATCTCCCGGCTGGTCATCGAGCGCATGGTCGTCGTTCTCCCGGGACGCCGCCAGCTCGCTGACGGCGGCGATGGCGTCGGTGGCTTCAAAGCCGCGCGCGAGCAGCGAGCTTACCATCCGCGCCCGGCGCTCGGAAAGCCGCCACCACCCTTCCGGCGCGCGCAGCTCGGCCCGGCGCAGCGCGGTGGTGAGGGCCGCCCGCAGCCGCACCCGGTCGAGCCGCGACGACTCCTCGGCCGTGCCGCGGTCGACGCCCCGCCGCCTGAGCTCGGCCTCGATGCGCCGCGGTCCCCACCCGCTCTCGGTTGCCCGCACCTCCGCGAAGCGGCATGCCAGGCCGCAATCGTCGATCAGGCCGAGCGCGTCGCAGCGCGCGAGCGCGGCCTCGACGTCAGTGGGAGAGAAGCCGCGCTGGCGCAGCTTGCTCTCGAGCTCGGCTCGGAAGTGGTCCCTTCGCGCCAGCATCCGCAACGCGACCTGGTAGGCACCGTCTGCCATCGCCGGCAGTATGGCACCGTGGCACCCGGCATCGCCAGGTGTCGTGCGGACTGCCGGCGTCAGCCGGTCAGGACGTCGGGGCGGTGCAGGCCCTCGACCACTCTCGCGAGGTCGAGCGGCGCCGGCTCGAGAGGGAGGACGTCGCCCGGGCCACAGTCCGCCGCATGCAGGCAACTCAACCGCCGGGCGCACTCGGTGACTCGCTCCGGCGTCCCGAGGTCGGCCCACCCGCAGGGCGGCACCGGGAGAACGTGGAACAGACCAGCCGATCGCTCGAGCACCTGGCTCGCGAAGTCGACGTGGGGCAGCCTGGCGTAGAACCGCGGCAGCAGGTGGTCGCGGCGCTCGCGGGGCAGGCCGGAGGCCAGCAGCTCGAAGCAGTCGGAAAGCCACGGCAGGGTCCGCTTGAAGCGGGCCCTCAGCCCCTCGAAGGAGGCGACGAAGTTGAAGCTGTTCCACAGCGCGCCGCTCGCCATCAGCCGACCGGCGGCCTCGGCTGCGGGCTTCTCGACGAACGAGGTGGCGCGCTGGAGGCCGTCGTCATCAGGCTGCGAGCCCACGATCCAGCCGTAGTCGGGTGACGGGTGGTCGGGTTGGATGCCGAGCACGACCAGGAGCCCGGGACGGGAGTCCACCAAGTCGACCGCCCGGCGGAGGGACGTCGCGTACAGCAACTCGTCCTCGACGAAGTGGTCCGCTGGCGCCACCACGACGCGAGCATCGGGGTCCCTGGCGCCGATCTCGCACAGCGGCAGCAGCACGCCGCAGGCGGTGCCCCGGTTCACCGGCTGCACAACGATGTTCTCGGGCTCGATGTCGATGAGCTCGCGCTGCCACCAGCGGCGGTGCGCGGCCGCCACCACCACCACGACTCGTCGGCGGCCGACGACCGGGGCCAAGCGCTCGATCGCCGAGCGGAGCAACGACTGGTTGCCGAGAAAGGAGCAGAACTGCTTGGGCACCACTCTCCCCCGGTCGTCACGGGTCAACGTGTGCAGCCGACTGCCTTCGCCGCCCGCGAGCACGATCCCCCACGAGGAACCGAGTGACTCCATATCCCCTCCCATCACCGGGCTGCGTGACGCCGGTCGATGATGGGAAAGATGGTGCGACTTGTTCTCAAAGTCTCGTGACCACGGTCACCCGATACGGCGATCCGGGGCGATCGCGCAGTCGGCCACAGCGGCGCCGCGTGTCCGGCCCGCCTATGAACGGTCCTGGGAGTGCCCGAACCACATCTGGAAGTCGTCGACGGCTAGTCCGCCTTGCCGAACTCGAAGGGAGACTCCTCGGCGAACGGGTCCACGGTCGAATCGACGCCGAGCTCGAGCACACCCTCCATCTCCTCGCGGGAGATGTCGGAGGTCGACTGGATGCCCTGGATCTTGAGCTTGAACTCGTCCGGGTTGGTGGCGCGCCGCAGCGCCTCCTCGAGGGTGATCAGGCCGTTCTTGTACAGCAGGTAGAGCGACTGGTCGAAGGTCTGCATGCCGTACTGGCTGGTGCCCTGGTGGATGGCGTCGCGGATCAGCTTGGTCTTCTCCTTGTTCTCGATGCAGTCGCGGATGTAGGCGGTCGCGATCAGCACCTCGATCGCCGGCACCCGGCCCAGCCCATCGGCGCGGGGCAGCAGCCGCATCGAGATGATCGACTTGATCACCGCGGCCAGCTGGATCCGGATCTGCTTCTGCTGGTGGGGCGGGAACACCGCGATGATCCGGTTGACGGTCTCGGTGGCGTCCAGGGTGTGCAGGGTGGACAGCACGAGGTGGCCGGTCTCGGCGGCGAGCAGCGCGGTCTCGATCGTCTCGTAGTCACGCATCTCGCCGACCAGAATGACATCGGGATCCTGGCGCAGCGCCGACCGCAACGCGATCGAGAAGCCGCGCGTGTCCACCTCGACCTCGCGCTGGTTGATGATCGACTTCTTGTCGCGGTGCAGGAACTCGATCGGGTCCTCGATGGTCATCACGTGCTCGACCCGGCGGGCGTTGATGTAGTCGATCATCGAAGCGAGCGTCGTCGACTTGCCGGACCCGGTCGTCCCGGTGACCAGCACCAGGCCGCGCTGCTCCTCGGAGATCCTCTCGAGCACCGGCGGCAGCATCAGCTCCTTGAAGGTCAGGATCCGGGCCGGAATCAGGCGCAGCACCATGCCGACCGACCCGCGCTGCTGGAAGATGGCGCAGCGGAAGCGGCCGAGGCCGGGCACCGAGTAGGCGATGTCGATCTCGAGGTTCTGCTTGAACCTCTCCTTCTGGCGGGAGGACATCATCGAGAAAGCCATCGCGATGGTGTCCTCCTGCATCATCCGCTTGAACTCGGTCATCACCTGCAGCCGGCCGTCGATGCGGAGCACCGGATGGGACCCGACCTTCAGGTGCGTGTCGGACGCCTTGCGCTCGACCGCGACCTTGAGGATGTCGTTGATGTGCATGGACTCACCTCCGTGCCCACATGGGTCACTTCGAGTGTACCTTCATGATACACCCCAGAGGCGACAAATCCCGCACAGTCAGGACACTGCGTGCGCGCGGTCGCTGGGGATACAATCGGATTCGAGGAGGCCGCCATGCTCCCTGTGCTGGACAACGACCGGATGCGGGAGGCGGATCGGCACACCATCGAGGACCTCGGCGTGCCCGGCATCGTGCTCATGGAAAATGCGGCCACCGGCGTGGTCGACGCCCTGCGCGAGCGCTTTCCCGACGCGAGGAGCGTGCTCGTGCTGTGTGGGCCGGGCAACAACGGCGGCGATGGCCTCGCCGCGGCCCGCCACCTCGCGAACGGCGGCCACCAGGTCGAGGTGCTGCTGCTCGGCGACGAGGATCAGCTCAGCCCCGACGCGGCGACCAACCTGCGCCTGGCGCGGGCCTTCAACGTCGCGGTCGAAGTCGTGTCCGGCGATGACCTGGCGCAGCTCGACCGGGCCCTCGA
>Ga0316622_100004505_pt1 | contig 10252 bp, 7 predicted proteins | sample OWC_Aug_OW2_C1_D_FD_207646 | JGI IMG/M metagenome (GOLD analysis project Ga0316622, IMG submission 207646) | Wetland soil microbial communities from Old Woman Creek delta, Ohio, United States - OWC_Aug_OW2_C1_D5_C | ecosystem: Environmental > Terrestrial > Soil > Wetlands | place: USA: Ohio... | reverse complement strand
ATCCTGCGGGTAGCTGTGCAGATCCGTGAAGACGACGCCGTCGGGCACCGCGTCGGCCCAGGCCTGGACCAGCCCCGTGAACTGTGCGCGCTGCCGAACGAACCCGCCGCGATCCAGCCGCCGCAGCAGGCGGCCCAGATGGTTCCCGCGGCGAGGCGGGTGCACGATGTCCACCACCACGAGCGTGCCACCCGGACGACAGGCACGCCACATCTCCCCGAGAACGGCTCGAACCGAGTCGTCATCCAGATGATGGAAGACATTGATGCAGTAGATGAAGCCGACGGACCCGCTGCGCAGCGGCAGCGCGCACGCGTCGGAGGCGAAGACGCGCCGCCCTTTTCCTTTCAGGAATCGGACATACGGGAAGCTGATGTCCGTGCCAAACACCGTCGGGCCGAGGGCGGACAGGTAGAGTCCCGTGCCGCAGCCGACCTCCACGACACGGTGCTCCGCTCCGTTCGCCCCCTCCCGCCGGAGGAGCGCCAACACGAACCGGCGCATCCCTGCCGTCAAAATGTTCTTCTGGCTGAGCTCATAGACGAGTGGCCACTCGAGTATCCACGCAAGCATCGCACTCACCCGCAGCCGATTGCTCGACATGCCAGCACGGCATAGCTCGAATTCCGGTATGCGACCGTCGGACCGCTCCCCTCTTGCACCGCCCGGGAGCGCACCACCACGTAGTCCGCCCCGTATCGCGCGGCCACGCGCATGAGCGAGGGGATGTCGTCCCCCGCCGCCCGCTGTTCTTCAACGCGCCTGCTCGCGTCCAGGATGTGCCTTCGAACCATGAACAGCATGCCGATGTCCTTCGTCGAGGCGACGAGCGAGCGCTGCGCCACAACGCGAAACAGCGGGGAATCCAGCAGGAAGAGCGCGTCGCGCGGGGTGTTGGCTCTGGCCCACGAGGCGACCTCGACGAGGTCGGCGCGCGCGACGTCCCGCCTGTTCCACACGTAGGTCCGATACACGTCCCGTGCCACCACGCCGACGGCAAACACGGAGAGGAGAATGCATGCGTACCGCACGTGCCTCCCGAGGTCACGCCAGGAAGCAGACAGTCGTGCGAACGCGATGGCTACCAGCAGGAATACCGCGAACCCCGAAAAGCGAATGGCACGGAACTGGTGCAGGGCAGCGAACGGAGGGATCCCGAACCCGAGGTGCAACCCCTGCAGGAACAGGACTCCACCCACACCAACGAGAAAGGTCGCGAGTCCGAACGAGATGGCGACCCGCTCCAATCGCCGGAGCGAGACACGGCGCGCCAGAAGCAGCGTCGCAGTAAACCATGCCAGGAGCGGCAAAGCCCGGAGCGAGTAGATCATGTACCACGATGCCGCAATGGCAAGTCCCAGGAGCCACGCCCCGCCGCGATCCGCGGTTCGCCGTCCCCACAGAAACATCGCGACCGGGATCGCCACAAGCAAGGAGAGGGTCGCGGCATGGAGGATCGCCTCCGGGATGTGACCCAGCAAGACCGTCTGCGGGTACAGGTAGGGGTTCCGCCACTGGAACACCTCGAGCAGTGCCTCTACCGGCGCGGCCTCCGTGGGCACCGTGGGACGCGTGAGGACCGTGACCACCAGGGGAAGAGCCCCGATGCCGGCAAGCAGGCCGAGGCGGAGGCAGGTCAGGAGGCTGGGTCGGCTGAACCCCAAATGGGCGAGAGTGACCAGCAGCAGAATCTGGGTCAAGAGAAACGCCGAGATCCCATGAATGTTGGCAAGGAGCCCCACCGCGAGGAACGAGAGGTTCAACAGGCGAGGATCATCTCGAGTCACCCCCCTGGCATAGACCCACCACAGAAGCGGGAATACGGCAGTGAAGAGGGTCCGGGGGACGAACTGGGTTGCCGGGCCGATGCCGAAGATTTCTGCGCTGGCCGGAATGCCCATCGGCGCCGCAGCCAACGCCGCGAGCAAGGCCGCCGCCCAGCGAACGGACGTCAACTCCAGGAACACGGCGAAGGCGCCCGCCATGAAAAGCAAGTTCAACGGGAACGTCAAGACCTTCAGCCCAAACGTCAGGTCCCCGGTCATCCGGTAGAAAAACCGGAGAAATGCCGTGAACAGGGGCCACTCGGCGTAATTCGCAGGGTCGCCGAAGAGGAGGTCTCTGGAGAGCAGCTCTGGATGTTCGGCCTTCAGCACCATCCCGAAATAGATCCAGAGATCGCTGGTACACTGCTCCACACCTTTGGGCCAGGAGACGATGGTCCACACCCCGGCGAGGATCGCGAACACGCTCAGCGGTCCGGCGTGACGCCGCAACCAGCATTTCCCGCGCTCCGTAAGGCCAACCGCGCCCTGAACCGCCCCGACCGACTCCGTCGCCGTCATGCCGCGGCCACCTTTTCGAGTAGTCGAGCGTCGGCGGTGTTGTACCGCGCTTGCGAGAACCGCGCCACGACTCGCGCTCTGCCTGCAGTGCCCATGCGCCGCCGGAGACTCCTATCGGTCGCGAGGCTGAGCGGCGCCTGCTGCCGCGCCCGGGCGTCTGCCGCCAGGAATCCCGTCTCTCCGTGCCGGATCGACTCGGTATTGATGCCCACCGGGGACGCGATCACAGGGACGCCGACTCCCATATACTGGAGGATCTTGAACCCTTCGTTCCTGCTTCGCAAATCGCAGAATGCCGTTTGGCCATCTCGTTGCCGCGTCTATTCGTGTTGACCGTTTGACGGCTCGGCCATTTGACCACTCGGCCCCGCCATTGCGCACTTCCTCGCCACCGCCTCGCGGTAGACTTCGATGAGTCCTGCCTGGTACCGCGCCCAGGTGTACGGAAGGATGCGCTCCCGCGCCGCTGCACCCATCATGGCGCAGGCGTCGGGGTAAGCGTGCAGTCGGGCTAACCGCTCCGCCAGCGACTCGACGTCCGTCGCCGGCACCAGGTAACCCGACTCGCCGTCCACCACCAGCGATCCCGCCTCCGGCGTGGTGACGACCGGAAGTCCGGCCGCCATCGCCTCCGCCGTGACCTTTGCGCTTCCTTCGTCCAGCGTTGGCAGGACACACGCCGACGCAACCGCGTAGTGCGGCGCGGTGTCCCGAGCAAAGCCTTCGACCCGCAGTCCCGGCAGGTCGCGGTACCGCGCCAGAAGATTGCGCGCCTCCTCGTTGACGGCTCCAAGCAGGATCAACTCGGCATCGCGGAGACCCAAACGCCGCCAGGCCTCCAGGAGATACCGGATCCCCTTCCGAAAACACACTTGCCCCACGAACAAGGCCCGGAACGGCCGCCGCGCCCGGGGGCCGGGCCGCAGCCGCTCCGCGTCCACACCGCGGGGAAGAACCCGGATCTTTTCTGCCGGCACGCCGCGGGCCACCATGGTATCGCGGGTGAACTCGGCCGGCACCACGACAGCGTCCGCTTCGGTGAACTCGTCCAGGGCGACCGTGAGCTCCCGGACCCAGTGGTCATAGCGCGAGAGGCCTGGCCAGGACGGCCCCGGCCACCGAATCCCCGCCGCGGCGTATTCCGCCTCCAGGATCTCCCGACTGTGGCGCGGATGCGCATAATTGCGTTCGAGAACCGCCACGGCCCCGACGCGCCTCGCAGCGCGCAGCGTCCGGAGGGCCTCGTGGGTCCAGCCGTGGACCAGATCGCAGGCCTCGCGCGACACGCACGCCGCGGCCACCCGGTCCACCCACGCCCGCTTCATCGGGTAATAATAGCGCGACGGCAGGGCCGAGAAAATCTTCGTGGGCTGGAAGCGCACCTCGCGCACCTGCTCGCGCGGGATGGCGCTCAGCCGATTCCGCGGGGTGACCGCCAGCTGGAGCCACCCATTGCGGCAGAGGCCGGCGACCGCGTGCCCGGCCACCTCCGCCAGGCCGCTGCCCCCGACCGGCGACGCCGTGGTGTAGATCACCCGCACGGCTACCCTCGACCTCGGTCCGACTTCGTCGCCGTCGCCCCCCACGCGTCGAGCATTCGCCGGATGCCTTCGGCAACGGATACGCGGGGCGTCCACCCTGTGCATTCGCGAAGACGACTCGCATCCAGGACGTTGGCGCTCACATCCGTGGCCCGTCGGGGCGCGTACGAGACCTCCGGCGCTCGACCCATGACCCGGCCGATGGTTTCGACCAGTTCGCGGAGCGACGTGCCGCGACCCGTCCCCACGTTGAAGACCCGCGGTCCGTCGGCGCCCGGGTCGTGCGCCAGCACCCGGCCGATCGCATCCACCAGATCGTCCACGTAAAGGAGGTCGCGCGTCGCGCTGCCGTCTCCCCAGATCGTGATCGGCTCGTTCCGGAACGCCCGGTAGGCGAACACGGTCGCCGCGCTCTGCCCGCGCCTGGGGTCCTGGCCTGGGCCGTATGCGTTCCCGGGCCGGAGGATGACGGAGTCGAGCTTGCGGAGCCGGCGGAACAACCCGAGATACTTCTCCGCCGCGAGCTTGCTCAACCCGTACGCGCAGATGGGCTCGGTCGGATCGTCCTCGCGGATGGGAAGTGTCTGCGCGTTGCCGTAGACCGTCCCGCCGGACGAGACGTAGACCACTCGGCGCACCGAGGCCGCCGCGCACGCCTCCCACAGGCGAACGGAACCCAGCAGATTATCGCTGAGGTCGGCGGCCGGGTCCTCGTCGGAGGTCGCCGGAATGGTCGTCCACGCAAGGTGAACGACGGCCGCGCCCGGCGCGACGATGGATCGGACGGCGCGATCATCCGACAGGTCGCCCACGACGGTCTCCACGCCCGAGATTGCCGGGGGTCGCACCCGATCGAAGACGAGGACGGAAACCCCGTCGGCAGCCAGGCGTTGCGCCAAGTGCCGCCCGATGAAGCCGGCCCCGCCGGTGATGACAACACGCGCCTCGACTGTCATGCGGCTTGCGTCCCCATCTTCTTTCGCACCAGTTCCTCGTACAGATCCTGCACCCCCGTGACAAAGCGCGCCGTCGTGAAGCGGGCCAGCACCGTCTCGCGCGCCGCGGCCGCCAACCGGCCGCGCAGGGCGGGCTGGTCGAGCATCCGTACGAGCGCAGACCGGAGCGCGCCCGGATCCGCACACGGGACGACCAAGCCGTCGTGCTCGTGCGTGACGGCCTCCGTGTTGCCGGCGACGTCGGTGGCGATCACGGGGCGAGCCATGGCCATCGCCTCGAGCACGACATTGGGGAACCCTTCCTGCAGCGTCGGCACGACGAAGACATCCGCCGCCGCCAGCAGGTCGGGGATGTCCCTGCGCAGGCCGGTGAACGTCACGGCCGGGGTGACGCCGTGCGCGTCTGCCGCCGTCCGCACCGCCGCTTCCCCCCGCCCGGTGCCGACCACCACCAGACGCAGGTTGCGTTCCCGCCAGAGCGGCGCAATCGCCTCGAAGAGAAAGCGGTGCCCTTTCTCCGGATCGAGGCGGCTGGTCGTCATGACCGTGAATTCCGTCGGCGCGATCCCGAGCCGATGCTTGGCCTCCGCCGATGCCAACCCGGGCCGGAAGCGGTCGGCGTCCACCCCGTTGTGGATCACCCGAACGCGGGCCGGATCCAGACGATACCACGAGACCACCTGGTCTCGGACCGCCCCGCAGACCGCGATGTTCGCATCGGTCACCTTCCCAAGAAGGTGACTGTACAGGCACCGCTTCGGCCGACGGTGGAAAAACACCACGTGCTCGTGGCTGATCAGGACGGGGGCCTTGGCAATCAACCCGGCCACCCGAGCAAACAGCGACGGGTGATAGGACGAGGCGTGAACGATCCCGATCTCTCGCTCGCGGATGAGGCGCGCCAGATCCCGGACGATCCCGATGCCCCACCCCTTTTTCCGGCGGCCCAGCACCACCACCTCGAAGCCGCCCGCGGCGATCTCGCGGCCGATGGCCCCGTCGTTCTCGATGGCGCACGCGATGGGCCGGAAGCGCTTGGGGTCGAGCCCCCGGAAGAGGTTCAGCACCCCTTGCTGGACCCCGCCCTGATTGAGCCCGATCACGACGCGGAGGACGTTAATTGGGCGCACCGACTCCCGCCCCCGCCCGGCGACCGACGCGCGCCATCACCGCCGCCGCGACCTCGTCCACGCCCAGCGCCTCCAAACACTCGCTCCGCTTCCCGGGAAGGCACCCTGGGCGCCCGCAACTGGAGCACTCCCAGGCTTGCTGCAGCACCGCGTGCGGCCCGGCGGTCTGCGTACCGCCGCTGGCGGGATACGGCGTCCGCTCCGGCGTCGGGACCCACGGTCCCCAGTTGTACGCGCCGGTGGGCCCGAAGAGCGCCACGCAGGGGACACCCAGCGCCGCCGCGAGGTGGGTCGGCGCGGAATCCACCCCCAGAAAGGCCTGAGCGGCCGTCAGCAGTCCGGCCAGCTGTGCCAGGCTCAGCGTGCCGGGGAACTGCGCGACCGGTCCCCCGACCAGCGCGACGATCCGGCGGACCCGATCGCGTTCGTCCGCATCAGGGCCGCAGGTCACGACGACCTGAACGCCCTGGGCGAGCAGGCGCCGCACACACGCCGCGAACCGATCCTCCGGCCACGCCTTGAACGCCCAGCGGGTGGTCGGATGCACGATCACGAGCGGCGTTCCGGCGCGGATGCCCGCCGCGCGCAGGCGCTCGCTTGCCTGTCGGATCGCCGCCTCGGGGAGATTCACGCGGACAGGCGCCGATTCCACGGCAAATCCGGCGGCGCGCAGGACATCCAGGTCCTGCTGCACGGCGTGAGCCTTGACGTCGGAGACGACCACGCGGTGGAAGGCCCGCCGGCGGATGTGTCGGGTCCGGTAGAAGGGAAGGACCCCGACTCGGCGCGACGCACCGGAGGCCCAGGCCAAGAACGCCGCTCGATCGCCGCCGCCCAGATCCAGCGCCAGGTCGAATCGCTCTCGCCGGAGACGCCGGAGGAGCATGGCCTGGCCCGTCAGGTACCGCACCAGCCCGCCGTCGCGCCGAGCGCTCCTCGTCAGCGTCAGGACCGTGTCCACGTCCGGACACAAGGCGACGAGTTCCTCCATGCCCGCCGGCACGAGATACGTCACGCGACACGCCGGCGCAATCGCCTTGAGGGCGGTAGCTACCGCCGTTCCGAGCAGGGCGTCGCCGATGTGGCGGAGCTTGATGATCAGCGCTCGCTTCGGCGCACTCTCGATCGGCGTCATGGTCTTGGGCTACACCGGGCCAAAGCCAAGCCAATGGACAATGAAAAACCGACAACCCAAAACCGGGCATCGCCCGAAGCGCCCGCTTGGCCGGTTTTCATTGCTCTCTCACGTGCCATGAGTCGTTTTCCGATTAACACTCGGGACTCGGCGCTCGGCGCTCAGTTCGCGCGCCCTCCGCCCGCGATCTCGATCAGCGTGCGCATCCGGTGGTCGTAGGTGTGCTCGCGCAGCGTCCGCTGGGCAGCCCGCACGCCGATGGCGTGGCGCTCTTCCTCGCACGCGAGGTAGTGCCCGACCAGCCGCTCGCACTCCTCGAACGAGGTGAAACACACGACCTCGCGCGGCACCTCGTACAGGTCCGGGATCTCGGCCTTGGCGTCCACCAGTTGACAGACCCCGGCACCGGCGGCTTCGAACAGCCGCGGGTTCACCCCGTACGGCCACTGGCCGAACCAGCTGTGGAGGTTCAGGACGACTTTCGCCCCCGCAAACGCGCGCACCATGTCCGCCGGCGTGAAGAACCCGTCGGTCAGCACGTCGCGGACCGGCGAGTCCGGTGCGAGCTTCGCGCCCCAGGGCCCCCACACGCGCACGCGGCACCTGGGCAGCAGCCTTCTGATCAACTCCTCGCGCAGGGGCCTCCAGTCGCCCGCGAAGCACACGTCGCTGTCGTATCGCTTCGCCTCCGCGCCAGCAAGGACCTGGGGGCGATGGACCCCGGGATCCGCCGCCACCGGCAGGAAATGCGCCTCAGGGATGCCGGCCGCCCGGTACTCATCGAGGCACCCGCGTGCGTTCGTGAAGTAGAAATCGTACCAGCCGGCCTGGCGGAGGGATCGGGGGAGCTGGAACGGGTCGTTCAGCCACCAGCACGCCGTTGGCGTGCCGCCCTGCCGGATCGCGTGGAGCGACTCCTCTTCGATGTCGAACCCGAAGACGGTGAGGAACAGGTCGGCGCGCTCGGCCGCTGCGCGCCGGCGCAGGCTTGCGTTCATGGCCGGCGCCGAACCGCCGCCGCCGGGCAACGCGCCCCGCAGCTTGTCCCCCCACCGCGGCGCGCAGTCGAAGACCGTGACCTCGTGCCCCAGCCGGCGCAGCGCCCCCGCCGCGAACCCGCCCATCGGAACCGTCCGCAAGTGCCCCGGGACCGCAAGCAGGATCTTCACGGCCGGCCTGCCCGCGTCATTTCCGCGCCGCCCCCTGTTCCCGCTCCCACAGGGCCGCGTACTTTGCCAATGTATAGCATGCGTACAGTCCCGCCAGGAGCAGCCCGCGCCAACCGTCAAGGCATCCCCGTTGGAGGACGTACATCCGCAGAAAGGTCCACACCGGTCGCAGCGTCACGTCGATCGCGCCGCACCGTTTGCCGGCTGCGTGCATCTCGCCGCCCGCCAGGTCCGCATAGCGAGCCATGCGCCGGAGGAAATCGTTCACGGACACATACGTGTGGTGATCCAGCGGCTCGCGGAGCGCGCCGACCGCACCGGCCACCTCGACGCACTCGTGGACTGCCCGCGGCTGGAATCGCCCGCGCCCGTTGCGGAAGAGCCGGACGGTTCGGTCGGGGTACCACCCCCCGTGCCGGATCCATGCGCCCAGAAAATAGTTGCGCCGCCCGACCGAGTAGCCGTCGGCCGGTCCCGCCGCCCGGAGCACGTCCTCGATCTCTCGCCGGAGCGGGTCCGGCACCCGCTCGTCCGCGTCCAGGACCAGCACCCAATCCTTGCCGCATCGCTCGACGGCCAGGTTCTTGTGCCCCGCGAATCCGCGCCACGGGTCGCGAAAGGTCCGGGCGCCATAGCCCGCTGCGATCTCGAGCGTTCGATCCTGACTTCCGGAGTCGCAGACCACGATCTCGTCGGCCCACGTGACGCTGTCCAGGCAGCCCCCGATGTTTCGCTCCTCGTTCAGGGTGATGACGGCCACCGACAGGCCGGCCCGCCCCGTGGTCACGAGGCAACCTCTGCTGCCTTGAGCTGGGTCTCGTACAGCTGGGCGTAGATGCCCTGGCGGGCCAGCAGACTGGCGTGGGTGCCGGTCTCGACGATGGTGCCGTCTTTCAGGACCAGGATCTTGTCCGCCCGGAGGATCGTGGACAGGCGATGGGCGATGACGAAGGTCGTGCGGTGCTCCATGACGCGGTCCAAGGCCTCCTGCACCACCCGTTCCGATTCCGCATCCAGTGAGGAGGTCGCCTCGTCCAGGATGAGGATCGGCGGATCCTTCAGGATGGCCCGGGCGATGGCGATCCGCTGCCGCTGCCCGCCCGACAGGCGCACGCCCCGCTCCCCGATCCGGGTCTGGTACCCCTCCGGCAGCGCGGCGATGAACTCGTGGGCATTCGCCAACCGTGCGGCCTCTTCGATGCGGGACGGGCCGATGTCGCTCCGCCCGTAGGCGATATTGTTGGCGATCGTGTCGTCGAAGAGGATCGTCTCCTGCGTCACAATGCCCATCTGCGCTCGGAGCGAGTGGAGGGTCACCTCACGGACGTCCACCCCGTCGATGGCCACCGCGCCGCGGCTGGGATCGTAGAACCGTGGGATCAGGTTCACCAGCGTCGTCTTGCCGGCGCCGCTGGGGCCGACGATCGCCACCAATTCGCCCAGCTTGGCGGACAGGGACACGTCGGTCAGGATCGGCTGGTCCGCATCGTAGGCAAAGTGAACCCCGACGAACTCGATCCGGTCCTGGATGGTCGGCAGGACCTTTGCGCCAGGCGCCTCGGCGACGTCCGGCTGCGTATCGAGCAGCGCGTAGATGCGCGTGAGGCCAGCCACCCCTTGCTGCACATTGTTGTTCACCTGGCTGAGGCGCTTGATGGGCTGGTAGAGCGACCCGAGCGCGCCCAGGAAGGCGACGAAGCCGCCCGGTGTGAGCTCGCCGGCGATGACCAGGTATCCGCCGACCCAGACGGCCAGGACGACGCCGATGGCGCCCAGCGTCTCCATCACGGGGTGCGTGAAACAGTCCACCAGGCTGATGCGCATGAGCGCCCGGAACACCCGCTCGTTATGATCGCGGAATCGCCCCCGCTCGTAGTCCTCCATGGCGAAGGCCTTGACGATGCGGATGCCGGAGATAGTCTCCTGGAGCAACGTGTTCAGCTCGGTGTATCGCTGCAGCACCTGGCCGGCGCGCT
>Ga0316622_100004503_pt1 | contig 10254 bp, 10 predicted proteins | sample OWC_Aug_OW2_C1_D_FD_207646 | JGI IMG/M metagenome (GOLD analysis project Ga0316622, IMG submission 207646) | Wetland soil microbial communities from Old Woman Creek delta, Ohio, United States - OWC_Aug_OW2_C1_D5_C | ecosystem: Environmental > Terrestrial > Soil > Wetlands | place: USA: Ohio... | reverse complement strand
GTGGCCGCCGCGTTCGGCCATCGCCGGCTGATTCGCACCTTCCATGCGCTGGGGTTCTGCAGCGCGTTGCCGAGCTGATCGCCAGCCCATGGTATCCGGGTTCCGCGAGATGAGGCTGGCCACCGGGAGCAGTCGGCTGCTGCTCTTCGTGGCCGGCGCATTCAATCTTGCCGCCGCGCTGATCCTGGTCGTGCTGGCGCGCGTCGCTCCGAACGTGCTGGCCGTCGACCCGCTGAGCGGCAGCCAGTTGCTCTACGTCGATCTTGCGGCATGGCTGGTCGTCGGCTTCGGCATCGGCTACCTGCTTGCCGGCAAGGACCTCGCGCGCTTCTGGCCGATCATCGCGCTCGGCGTGGTCGGCAAGGCCGGGGTCGCGATTCTTGCGTTCGCGTATTTCCTGGCCGGTCTCACCGGGCCGCTCGTCATCCTGCTCGCTTCCTGCGATGCATTGTTCGCCATCCTGTTCGTGCGACTGCTGCGTGCTCACGCCACAGCGCTTGCTCATGATCCACAAGTGAGACACCGATGAACAAGAAGACAGTCACCGTCTTTGCCGCGACCGGCGTCGCCGGCAGCGCCTGCGTCGAGGAGCTGCTGCAACAGGCCCGGTTCAACGTGCGCGTGCTGGCACGGAGGGGCGGGCAGCAGGAAAAATCGTCGTCCGGCGCCATTCGCGGCAGCGACGACAAGCAGAAGCAGTGGCAGGACTGGACTGCGCGCGGTGTCGAGGTCCGCACCGCCGACGTCACCGACTGCAACGACCTGATTCCGGCGCTCGAGGGCACCGACTACCTAGTCTCATGCGTGCCGCTCACCGCCACCGAATCGCAGTACCCGCTGATCTGGGCGGCAAAAGAGGCTGGTGTCGAGCGCTTCGTGCCTTCCGAGTTCGGTGCCATCTACGAATGGGAACAGAGCCTGCCCACGGACACCATCCATCGCGCCATCGCGCGACAGAAGGTGTTCATCCGCCGCACCATCGAACTCGCCGGCCTGGACTACACAATCATTCCGGCTGGTTTCTGGCCTGAGTACTACCTGGCGGAACCGGTGGCCGTGATGGGCAATGGCAAGGACATGGTGTCGTGGTCCACGGGTCGCGACGTCGGCCGCATCATTCCGCACATCCTCGCCCACCCGGCCTCGCGCAATGCGACCTGCGCGGTCGCCGCGACAGCCTACTGCTCCTGGGATGAACTGCTCGAGGTGCGCGAACGCCTGCTGGGACGCAAAGTCGAGCGCAACTACCTGGGAAATGCACAGTTCAAGGCGGCGTATGAGGCGACGTCCGGAGCCCTGAAAATGCTGATGGCGATCGGCGTCGCGACGACCGAGCAGGCCGAGGGCATGTCGTTGTTCGGCCACTGGAACGCGACCCACCTGCCGCACTTCAAGGGCACGCCGCTCGAGGAGCTGTTCCCCGGTTACATCGAGCCCTTCGTTGCAGCGCTGCAGGCCTCGCTCCCGGCGTAGGCACGCCCGGTTACAGCAGGCCCTGCCGCCGTGCCGAGGCAATCGCACCCGAGCGATTCTTGCACCCGAGCTTGCGATAGATGTTGTGCAGGTGCCATTTGAGGGTGCCTTCCGACACGAACAGCGAGTCGGCGATTTCGCGATTCGAGGCTCCAGTCTCCAGGTGCTTGAGGATGCGCAACTCCTTGCGGGTCAGCGTCTCTTCGTCCCGGGCTACGGGCCGCGCTGAACTGCTCCTGAGCCACGCCGGGACCTTGCAGCCTTCGTGTCCCCGCGCGGCATGATTCAAGGTCGTGACGATGTCCATGTCGTCGAGAAATACCCGGCGATAGCCGAAGCGCTCACCGACCTCCAATGCCACGCGCCACGACGGCAGTGCCTCGGCCGTCCGCCCTGCACGCAGGAGCGCCGCGGCGTGCAGGATCAGCAGCTCCACACGGCGATGGTGAAACCCTTTCTCGGTCGCACGCACCAGCGCGGGCCCGAGCTGCGCGATGGCGATCTCCGGTTGCTCACTCATCAGCAGGCGGGGCGCGACACGGGCTGCCTTGTCGGCCACCATGCCGTACCGTGGATGGATGGTGCGGTCGAAATCCTGGGCCCGCGCCAGCTCCAGCGCTTCGGGTAAACGGGCCAGCCGGCAGAGCCAGATGCATTCCTCGCCGGCGAGCGTGACGCTCACACGCGGCAGTCCACGCCGCTGCCCGAGCTTGCGGCCCAATTGCAGTGCGGCGAGCCCGGCATCCGTCTGTCCGCCGCAGAACTGCAGCCTTGCGCGCGTGAGATAAGTCAGCAGCAGGAAATCCGCGACGCCGCGCTCGTCGAGCGCATCTGGAATCGTCTCGAGTGCCTGGCTGGCTGCCGGGATTTCGTCGAACTCGTACAGCACCGCCGCGCGTACCGCCTGCTGGTACGCAAAGTGCTCGGGGTGGCCGTGGAGATTCTCCGTGACGTGTCGCAGTCCTGTCTCCGCGACGTCGAGGGCGCCACGGAAGTCCCCGCGCTTGAGCAGCAACAGAGCACGCAGCACCTTGCTCCACGACACGCCAAACAGGCTGTTGTCGCCTTCCTGCAGCGCCTCGGCACGCGCGCAGTACTCCAGCCCGGTCTCGAGGTCACCAGTCGTCTTGCAGGCGAACGCTGCCACGTTGAGCATGTCGGCACGGTAGCGAGCCCGGGCATCCGGCCAGGCAAGGAGCCACGCTTCTGCCCTTTCGCGCAGGTTGGCCGCATTGTCATGCAAGCCGTCCCACATGATTCGCTGTGGCGGCAGGGCACAGAGCAGTTCGTCCACGGCTGCCCGATCTCCCTGTGGGTTCGCTGCAAGTCGCTGCGCTAGCACCTCCAGGTCGGCCAGTTCCCGCTCGAACTCCGCGGCACTGCGCTGCGTGAATGCCAGCGAGAAGACGTGGCTCAGGCGGATCAACGGATGACGGTCGAGCACGTCGCGCGGAATCGCCGGGACCCATCGCAACAGGTTGGCGCCGTCTCCCAGCCGTTGCGCCGAATCCTCGGCGGCCTTGAGCAGCCAGCGGCAGGCCAGGTCCCACTGCCGGGCGCGCACTGCGCAGTCGATGGCGTCGTCGACCATGCCGTGTTCGACCAGCCATTGCCCACCCGCGGTGAGGCTGGCATTGATCGCGACCGCGTCACGTCGATCGTGGCGTCGCAGGTACTCGCCCACCAGGTGATGGAAGCGGAACCAGCGTCCCTGCCGGTCCAACGGGATCATGAACAGGTGCCGGCGCCGCAGTTCGGCAAACAGGACATCCGGCGATCGTTGCCCGAGCGCCGCAGACGCCAGCTCGGGGCAGAAGCGGTCGAATTGCGCGAGCTGATGGACCAGGGCGCGCTGTTCGGGCGGCAGCCGGCCGAAAACCGCGTCGCTGAGATATTCGAGCACGCCGCGTTCGGTCACGGCGAAATCCGCGATCAGCCTGCTGGCGTCCGGCGTGTCGTTGAGCGCCAGGGTCAGCAGCTCCATTGCTGCCGGCCAACCTTCCGTCTTTTCCAGCAGCCGGTTCAGCGCCGTCGCATCGAGCGCATGTGCCAGGCGTGAGTCACAGAAGTTGCGTGCCTCATCGCTGTCGAACGCGAGGGCGCGCTGGTCGATTTCCAGTAACTGGCCGCGCAGCCGCAGTTCCGCCTGCGGCCAGCCCACCGCCTGCCGACTGCCGATGACGAAGCGCAATCCCGTACCGGCGTGACTCAGCATCCATTCCACGATCCGCGTCGCCTCCGGATCGCTGATGACGTGGGCGTCGTCGATGAACAGCACGATGGAACGATCGTGCGCCGCGAGCAGGATGCTGAGGTCTTCGAGCAGTACAGGAATGTTCGCCGTTCGCGCAATCTCCCGGTCCGCGTCGATGGCGAGCGCAGGCACGCACTTCCCGAGCGCGCCGTACAGGTAGCGCAGCAGGCGGGCCGGATCGTTGTCGTTTTCGTCGAGGTTCAGCCACGCGACACACGCGTCCCGCGGTGCGGCGGCGAGCGACGCAAACCACTGCGCCATGAGGGTGCTCTTGCCGTAGCCGGTCGGCGCGACGACGGTGACCGCCTTGACTGAGCCCTCGATCAGTGCGGCCGGCAGCGTCAGGCGTGCTCGTGCCACCTGGGCACGTGCGCCCAGCTGTGGCTGGAATTTGCTTTCGAGCAGGTGCCCTGAATGGTGGTTCATCGGCTGCCAACAATGAACCCATCCGATCCGGCCGGGCAAGCGTAGCGCTCGACCCTATGCTGGCAAGGCGAGCACCGGCGCAAAGCCCCCGCCGGGCGTGCGGAAGTTCGTGGTCTGTCCTCGATAGAGGCGAGCGGCGCGGAGCCACGTCTCGTCTCCATGACAATAATTCCTGACGTCGACGCGCAGGTCCGTTGTATGTCCGTCCGTGACCACGCGACGGGTGGATGTCGGCGCGAGCCTCTGCGCGACGTACCGGTGCGACAGGATGTAATCGAACGTCGTCCGCGTGAGCTTGTCGCCACGGTAAGCGGCCTTGCTGCCGTAGCCGTCCACCGGCTTGAAGAACAGCCCCTTGCGGTGTGCCCAGAGTGCGTCGGCAGTGCTGCGCTCGACAATCTCAGTGTGTGGGATGGTCTGCAGCAGATGGGCGCACTCACTGGCGTCGAGGCCCGCGGCGCGCAGCAGCGATTCGTCGCGCAGCCAGGCCAGGAGTCGCTTGTCCGCCCAATGAGCATGTGCTGCCGGATTTGGCGTAATCACGGCGAGGCCCGACTCATAAGCCTGTCGCAGGGCGGCATGACGCTCATCTGCCAGGTAGAAATCCGTCACGCGGTTATAGACGAGATCGACGCGCAACCCTTCTGCCAGCAGTTGATCGCCGCGGATCTCCAGCGTGGCGGCGTCGGCGACCACCGTGCGCCAGTCGTTGCGCTCGAACAGCTTCTGGTACAGGAGGAATTCGGGATACAGGTACTGGTTGACCGGGTCGTCGTCGACGATGGCAACTGTCTCGAGCGGGGCGCTGCCTCGCGCAGCTTGCCACTCTGCGACGAAGCTTGCCGTGATCCGCGACGACAGCTCGTCCAGCGCAACGGTGCCCGACGCGAGGGCCGCAAGCGGCTCGGCCATGCAATCGCAGCACGCGGTGAGCGCCCGTGCGAGTTCGAGGTTGACGAGCAGCCCGCCGGGGTTGGTGTTGATCTCGATGAGTTGCGGCTGCGGGCTGCCAAGGTGGAAGTCGAGACCGAGCACGGCGCTGGAAGCGGCGCCGCGGAGGCGGGCGATCGCCGGGGCGCGCTGCTCGATCTGGCTCAGGTACGCGCGGCTCGAGAGCGCCCGATGCACCAGCCTGACGGTTCGGTCCATGCTGGCTGCATCTTCCGCGTCCACGAACACCACGCTGCCCGAGGCCAGGCCAGCGCGCGATTCGAGCAGGTTCCCCGCATCGCCAAGCTCGCGCCGCAACTGCCAGCGCAGCTTGTCGCGATCGAGCCAGATGCACTGGCAGGTCGCGTTGAGGGACGGAGCGAGCCGGTCCGATACTTCGATCTCTGCCTCAGTGATCATGCTGCACTCGAGCGCTCGTACCAGCCCTTGCTCGCATTGACGACGCGGACCACGAGCAGCATCACGGGCACTTCGATCAGCACTCCGACGACCGTGGCAAGCGCGGCCCCGGATTCGAAGCCGAACAGGCTGATCGCGGCGGCGACGGCGAGCTCGAAGAAGTTCGAGGCGCCGATCAGGGCTGACGGGCACGCGATGTTGTGCTTCTCGCCGACGGCCCGGTTGAGCAGGTAAGCGAGCGACGAGTTGAAAAACACCTGGATCAGGATCGGCACCGCGAGCAACGCAATGACCAGCGGCTGCTCGATGATGGCCTCGCCCTGGAACGCGAACAGCAGCACGAGCGTGAGTAGCAGCGCCGTGATGGACCACGGGCCGATCTTCTCCATCGCCGCAGCGAACGCCGGCTGCCCCGCGGCAAGAAGCGATCTGCGCCAGAGCTGCGCAATGACCACCGGGATGACGATGTAGAGCACCACGGAGGTGATGAGAGTGTCCCAGGGCACCGTGATCGCGGCGATGCCGAGGAGCAGCCCCACGATCGGCGCAAAGGCGACGACCATGATCGAGTCGTTCAGCGCGACCTGCGTCAGCGTGAACATCGGGTCGCCATTCGAAAGTCGCGACCAGACGAAGACCATGGCCGTGCACGGGGCCGCCGCGAGCAGGATGAGGCCCGCGATGTAGCTGTCGATCTGCTCCGCCGGCAGCCAGGGCGCGAACAGGTGCCGCACGAAGATCCAGGCCAGCAATGCCATTGAGAACGGCTTCACCAGCCAGTTCACGAACAGCGTGACGCCGATGCCGCGGACGTGCTGGCGGACCTCGTGCAGCGCCGTGAAGTCCACCTTCACGAGCATGGGGATGATCATCACCCAGATGAGCAGGCCCACCGGCAGGTTGACCTTCGCGACCTCCATCCTGCCGATGGCCTGGAACGCCCCGGGAAAGACCTGGCCGGCAATTACGCCGACGACGATGCACACGAACACCCAGAGGGTCAGGTATCGCTCGAAGACGCTCATTGGAGCACCGGCGGCGCGCTTCGCAGTCACTTCGCATCGAGCGGACATGATCGCTTCCTTACCGTACCTGTGAGCCGATGCGGTCCATTTCCGCCTTCAGCTTCGTGCGGTCGTTCTTCAGGTCATCCAGCGGCAGTGCGAGGAACGCCTCGATGCGCTTGCGCAGCGTCCGGTAGGCTGCGACAAAAGCTGCGTCGATCTCGGCGTCGGTGCCCGTCGCATGAGCCGGATCTGCGACGCCCCAATGCGTGCGCAGCACGGGCCCGAGGTACACGGGGCAGGCCTCGCCGGCCGCACTCGCGCAAACCGTGATCACGATGTCGGGCGCCTGCGGCAGAGCGTCCCAGGACTTGCTGTGGCAGCCCTCGGTCGCGATTCCCTCCCGCGCCAGGAGCGCAAGCGAACGAGGGTGCACCTGCCCGGTCGGCCTGCTGCCCGCGCTCATGGCGCGCCAGCCCGCAGGCGCCAGGTGGTTGAAGGTCGCTTCACCGAGGATCGAACGGCACGAGTTGCCCGTGCACAGGAAAAGTACGCGCATGGGCTTGGCCACGTCCTGCCTCGCGGCGTCGGTGCCATCCAGCGGTTTGGCCATGCACGTGGCGGACGCCGGGCACAGCGAACTGAATTCCGCGCTGGATTTCACGGCGCCTGGCGCGCTGTTTCTCTCGATGACGCTGTAACCGCGCCGTTCGAAGAAAGGCTTCGCGGTGCGGGTGAGCAGGACCAGTTGGCGGACGCCGGACGCTCGCGCGGCGCGCTCGAGCTGATCCACGAGCGCCGTACCCACTCCCGTGTTGCGAAAAGCAGGGTCGACGACCAGCGACCTGAGCAGTGCGTCGTCTGCGCAGCGCTCGAGTCCGATCGCGCCGACCAGTCGGTCGCCAGCCTCGGCAATCCAGAATTGCACGACGTCGGGGCTGTCCAGCAGGTCCTGCGTCGGCAATGATGCCTGCTGCAGCAGGCGAATCACCTCGCCACGCTCGCTGCGAACACCTGGCCGAATCTGGAAGTTCGTCACGACGCACGCTTCTTGCGGCGAGTGCCCGCTGTCGGCCCGCACGCATTGCCCCCACAGCAGTTCTCGCCCAGGAATGCGATCAGCCCGTTCATGGCGGCGAAGTCGGCGGAGTAGTGGATGAAACGACCCTCCTGCCGCGCCTCGACCAGGCCGGCCTGCGACAGCGCCTTCACATGGAACGAGAGAGTGCTCGCTGGAATCCCGAGCTGGTCCGCGATTGCACCCGCGGTCAGGCCATCCGGGCCGGCCTGGACGAGCAGGCGAAACACGTCGAGGCGGCTGTCCTGGGCGAGGGCGGCGAGGGAGCGGACGGCTGACCTGGTATCCACATTTCCAGAATCATAGAAATAACGGGATTCGTCAATACCGGCATCACGCAGCGAGGCGCGCGAGGCTCATTTTCTCCTGCCGGGTCGCTGGCGGGCGGACCTGGAGCGGAATTCCTGCAGCACGGCCCGTGTCCTGACGAGGCCGAAGAAGGAAAGCATGGTCGACAGCGCGGCATCCACCATCCTGGCAGCGGGCGGGCTCTGGTCGCTGCCCGCCAGGCCGGCGAGAAACGCCCGCACCTCCTGCTGCGCCAGCTTCTCGGCGGCTTGCACGTGAATCCTCGTCACCGACGGATTGAAGCCGTGCGCCTCGGTGAACCCTGCCGAACGCATGTCACCCCACAGGGCGACGAGTTGCGCATCGACAGGGCTCAGCAGCAACTGGCCGGATCGACGGTGCGGCGTGATGGCGCCGATGCTTCGCAGCACTCGTGCGTCGGATTCCGCCTTTGGATTCCGGGTCTTCAGCGCCGACAGGGGCACGAGCGTCTCATCCATGCCGAGATTGGCGGCGACGAGGCGCTCAATCTGCCTCAGGACATCGGCGTCCGCGGGAACGGCCGAGGGATCCCCCCCGAGTGCGCGCTTGATGCTCGCGAGTGGCAACCGCTGCTCGGTCTGGAGGCGCCGGATCGACAGGATCCCGCGCACGTGTTCCTCGCCATAGTCGGCCACGTTGCGGGCTGATCGCCGGGGCTCCGGCAGCAATCCCTGGCGCAGGTACACGCGGATGGTTTCCCGGTTCACGCCGGTCCGTTGCTCGAGTTCTCGCATCTTCATGTGGCTGGCCCGGCCTCCTGCACGTTGCCCGTGGCGGGTATTTTGCGTAATGTGTATACGCATTACACGCCGCGACGGCAACAGGGGACAGTCAATGGCGCCTACGATTCCGACCGAGCTCATCGCGCCCGCCTTCAATCCGGCGACGTTCGGGAAGCGGGGCGCGGTGCACGAGATCTTCCGGCAGCTGCGGCGGGACTATCCCCTGGCGGTGGCCGAGGTGCCGGGATTCGATCCGCACTGGATCGTGACCAGGCACGCCGACCTGCGGGAAATCACGCGCCAGGACAGGATCTTCCACAGCTCGGATCGATCGAAGACGCTCGCCTCGCAGCTGGCGGAGCAGCTGATGCGGCAGTACACGGGCGGCGCGCCGCACATCTTCAAGACGCTCGTGCACATGGACGAGCCGGAGCACACGGCCTACCGGCAGGTCACCCAGCCGCAGTTCATGCCGCAGGCATTGGAAAAACTGGATGGGCGCCTCCGTGAGACGGCGCGTCGCCATGTCGACCGCATGGCCACCCTCGGTGACCGCTGCGATTTCGCAACCGACGTAGCCTTCCCGTACCCCCTTGAAGTGATCCTCGACCTCATCGGGATCCCGCGCCCGGACCACGCCAGGATGCTGCGCCTGACGCAATGGCTCTTCTCGTACGCCGATCCGGACCTGTGCCGGCCGGGCGCCAGCATTGCAGATCCCGGCGAGATCATCGAGACATGGAACATCGTCTACAACGAGTTCAAGGAATACTACGATGCCGTCATTCGCGACCGCCGTGCATGCCCGCGCGACGACGTCGCATCGCTGATCGCAAACGGCAAGGTCAATGGCTGTCCGATGGATGAGCGAGCGATGATTTCTTACTACGTCATCGCGTCGACGGCCGGGCACGATACGACCTCTGCCACGACGGCCACCGCGATGTGGGTGCTGGCGGAGGATCCAGAACTGCTCGACAAGCTCAAGGCCAATCCGGGCCTGGTTCCGGGCTTCGTCGAGGAGTCCATCCGCTGGGCAACGCCCGTGCAGCAGTTCGTCCGCTCTGCCGCGGAGGACTACGTGCTGCGCGGCCAGCAGATCAAGCAGGGCGACCTGCTCTACCTCTCGTACGTCTCCGCGAACCGTGATGAGGAAGTGTTCGACGACCCGTACGAATTCCGGCCGGAGCGCGCGCCCAACAGGCACATCGGCTTTGGCTACGGCGGCCACGTCTGTCTCGGCCAGCACCTGGCGCGGCGCGAGATGCGCGCGTTCTGGGAGGAACTGATTCCCCGGCTGCAGTCGGTGGAGATGGCGGACGAGGGACGCATGACCGAGTCGGAGTTCGTGTGCGGCCCGAAGAGCGTCCCCATTCGCTTCCAGATGAACTGATCCAGCGGGGAGCCGACATGCCTGAGCCCGGCCGACGAAAGTGGCAGTGCAGGACTTGCAGCGAAATCTACGATGAGGCCGCGGGGCTGCCCGAATACGGAATTGCGCCCGGCACTCGCTTCGAGGAATTGCCGGACGACTGGGTATGTCCGATGTGCGGCACGCCAAAGTCCGATTTCGACCTCGTCGCAGATTAGCTCTACCTGTTCGACCTGATCCGATAC
>Ga0316622_100004502_pt1 | contig 10254 bp, 8 predicted proteins | sample OWC_Aug_OW2_C1_D_FD_207646 | JGI IMG/M metagenome (GOLD analysis project Ga0316622, IMG submission 207646) | Wetland soil microbial communities from Old Woman Creek delta, Ohio, United States - OWC_Aug_OW2_C1_D5_C | ecosystem: Environmental > Terrestrial > Soil > Wetlands | place: USA: Ohio... | reverse complement strand
TGGCTATAATACCTCATCCGGAGGCGGCTGTCCAGAATTTTCTTCAAATAGCGGATATTATTTTTTAGTTAGGACGGAACAAAATCACCCTGCGGATGCCCTATGCTCTCTGCTCTTTGCTTTTTAGCTTCCTCACGGCCGCGTGCTGTTGAGCCCCACGAAGGTTCCTCCGTTGCGGTAGCACAGGGCGCGCATCAGCGTGGCAAAGCGCTGGCCGGTATTGCCCGGCTGTTGGGTGCGCTCGATCACCGTCGGGAATCCCACCGCATGGATGCGCACCCGGCGCTCGGCGCCGCCCGTCGAACGGTTCATACGATCCACTTCGTCGAGCACGGGCTGGACGGCCGCCCCGCTGAATTCGTCTCCGAACACATACAGGCTGATGCGCTTGTCTGCGGCAAAAAAGCCGCGGATGGCTTCGATGATGCCTTCCACCGGACTGCTGTTGCTGAACGGCTGCCAAGAGCCGAGGGTGGAAAGGATGATGCGCCGGCGGCCGGCGGTATCCGGGATCCACTTGCCCTCGTACTGCGAAAACATGTAGATGCCGTCGTCGTTCATGACCTGCATGCCCTTGACCTGAGGATAGACCTCGAGGGTCTCCTGGAGCTTCTTCTGCACGAGGGGCCAGGCGCCGCGCTGCATGCTGTTGGAGGTGTCGATGACGAAGATGATGTATTCGCTGTCCACGGGGATGCCGCCGACCTGGCCGTCGGCCTTGCGGCGAGGCTGCAACCGCTGGAGCCGCTTCTGCTCCTCGGTGAGTTCCTGAAGGGCTCGGGCGAGTTGCCCGTCGATGATGTTCTGGACCTCGGCATCCCCCTTGGAAGCCGCGAAGCGGCCTTCGATCGCGGAAATGTCGCCCTGCAGGCGCGCCAGCCGTTTCTTTTCCTGGGAGAGCTGCTCGCGCTTGGCAGTGAGCTCCCGGTTGAGGATGTCGGTTTCGCCGCGGATCTCGTATAGTTCCTCATCGAGCCGCTCGATGCGGGCCTTGAAATCGACCTTGGACGCCTCGATCTGCTGGGGCGCAGAGAACTTGGAGAGCACGAACAGCAGGATCATCGCCCCGAACCCGCAGCAGATGCAGTCGAGAAAGGAGAGGCTGAACACCTCGATTTCGCGGTCCTTTTTTTTCACGGCCAATCCTTCGCCGGGCACATGAAGGACCCGCGCGTGTCGACGGCCAGGCGCCAAAACTCGCTGGCGGCCATGGGGTCCCCCTCCATGGGAAACAGGATCACGTTGACCGGCAGTCCTGCCGGCAGCCGTTTCACGGCCTCGCGGAAAAGACTCAGCCGCTTGTCAGCTGAGACACGGTTGCCCCAGGGCTTGTCCTTGCCCATGGTCGGAAGCCCGTCGGTCAGCAAGAAAATGTTGTCCGGCGCCGGTGACATCCTGGCTGCCGCCTCGAAGGCGTTGATGAGGCTCGTGCCTTTTTCCGGAGACAGGCGGCGCAGCTTTTCGACCGCCTGGTTCAGGCGGTCGATATCTCCGGCCTCAAGCCACGTCCCCTGGGCGCCCGCGAGCAGCGGCCCGGCGGACTCGTTGAAAACGTAAACCTGGACGCGGCTGGCCTGCGGGAGATTGGCGGTGAGCCAGTCGACGGTGGCCACGGCCTGCCGCCACTTGGGAGCACGCAGCTTCTCGGCACTGCTCATATTGCGGCGCCGGATGACGCCCACCACGGTGTCGTCCAGCATACTGGCGGAGGCGTCCACCAGGATCAGGATGCGCTGGCCGCCCATCTTCAGGCCGGTCAGGTACTGGCGGTCGCCCTGGCCGGGGAAAGGCCGCAGGTTCCGACCCAGTTCTTCCTCGCGCTTGGCGCCGGCCTGCAGCCGCTTCACATCTTCCTCCAAGGACTTGATGTCCGCCTTGAGCTTGTTGACATGCTCCCGGCTGGCGAGGGTCTGCTTGTCGCGGTCGGCCAGCTCCAGGCGCTTTTCGGAGAGGGTCTGCAGGATTTTCCGTGAAAGCCCCTCGGTTTTGGCGAACTCCGCGGTGATCTCATCGAGGGTGTTGCGGGCCTGGACGAGATTGCGCCGGCTTTCCAGAACCTCCTGCTCCCAGCGGTCGGTCTCGGAGCTGAGCTCCTCGGTGACGCGCTGGCGCTGGGCGGTGTTCTGGGAGTTGACCACCACGAAGAGCAGGATCATGGCCCCCAGGCCGCAGCAGATGCAGTCAATGAAGGAAATGCTGAAGACGGTGAGTTTTCTACGTTTCATTGCGGTCCAGACAAGCGATCGCCACGATGGTGTCGGCGGCCTTGCTCAAGCGGATGGCGTCGCCGACATTCACCGCCTCGGCGCCTTCAACCCGCCGCTCGTTTAAAAAGGTGCCTTTGGAACTGAGATCCGTGAGCACGACCTGCCCTCCCCGGAGTTGAACGGTGCAATGCCGAGGATCGATGCCGCCGGTATCCACCGCGATGCGGAGGCCTTGGCCTGCAGCCGGTGGATTGCTTCCGATCGTGAGCGGGTTTGCGGTGATGGGGTAGGCCAGGTTGCGGTAGAGCAGATGGGTCGGCCGCGGCGCAGAAGGCGTAGGGCCTAAAGCCAACGAACGCTCCGCCGCGATCCAGGGACGGCTGTTGAAAAAAGATGCGCCGGCTGTCGGCCGGCCGTCCGATAACTCACGCCACAGGGCGGGTAGCGCCAGAGCGGCCGCACCGGCAGGCAGCTCAACGACCCGGGTATCCGGCATCCGCCGCAGGCGCTCCAGGATTCCGGGCAGCCGCACCACACGCTGCGAGACCTCTACAGCCGCCGCCGTCCCGGGAGCGGCGTGGCGGCGCCGGGCCTCGTGCACCGCGGCCAGCAGTTCATCGTACACCGGCCTAGCGCTTTCCAGGAGCATCCCGCGCATCAGGCTGACGCTGTAATTGGAGTGTCCCGCCGGGATCGCGATGGTCGTTGCCTGCTCATGCTGCAAGGCCGCCAGCGCCGACGGCAGGCGGCGGTAGAGCTCCTGTTCGGTCTCGGCGCTGTGAAACGGATCGAAGCGCGTCATGCGGACAAACTCGGCGGCCGCGGCTTGCACCCAGAGTTTATAGAGCCCTTCCAGGCCTTTCTCCTTGACCGTGAACGCCTCCTGGAACTCCAGGCGGCCTTCGGCCTTGAGGACGGATACCTCGAAGCGATGCAGATGAACATCCACATGGAGGTGCAAGCCTTCGGACCCAGGGACGGCCGCCGCCACGGGCAGGCTGACGAAGCCCTGCACGGGGATGGCCAGTTCCTGGGCCATCCCCAGAAGCAGGCCCAGTTGGGTGCGCTGGAAGAAACCGGGGACGGCGATCACCAAAGCGTTTCCGAAATGACGCGCCTTGTCCCAGATGCTGGCCAGATGGGCACAGGCGACTTCCGCCTGGTTCTCGGCCGCGGGCAGCGGAGGGTCCAGCGGATCGGTGGAGAGGTGGTCCCAGAAACGGTTCATGATCTGCCGCGGGAACAGCCGCGCCCGGCGCTCGGCGGCTCGGCCGGTGACCAGGTTCTTTTTTTCAGGCAGCGCAAACCCCGGGCTTTCAACGTCGTCATCGTCAATGCTGACCAGCCGCGGCGGTTCACCGCCGGCCAGCAGAATGCCGGCATCGCTGAGCTCCAATCCAAGGATATTCATGGGTAGTCACCGTGTGCACCGTATTCATGATGTCGCATGCAGCCGCTGGGTGAGCTTTTCTTCGCAATAGTCCTCGGTGTCGAGGATGAAGCGCTCCTGATGGAGCTGCAGCTGGTGAAGGATGAACATCAGCAGCAGGCTGACCAGCAGCGCGATCAGGGTGGAATTAAAGGCCACTCCCAGGCTGCGGGTGACGCCGAAGATGTCGCCCTCAATGGCTTGGTGGGCCTGGTTCAGGGCGTCCCCGATGCCCCGCACGGTGCCCAGGAACCCAATTGAAGGAATGGCCCAGGCGATGTACCGGATCATGGAAAGCTCCGACTCCAGGCGCGCTCCCTCGGCATCACAATAGGCATGAACGGCGCTGGATACATCCTGCACGCTGCGGGTCGTGTTGAAGCGCTGCAGGCCGGCCAGCAGGGCTCGCGGCAGAAGCGCACGACGCTGGTGTTCCGGCAGGGCCTGGACCTGGCGGGCCAGCTCCCGGGTGTCCTCCGGCAGAATGCGCACGCCCTCCGCTAGGGGGATAAAATCCTGGTTTAACAGGGCTCGTTGCCGCAGGATCATCATCCATTTGAAGCCCATGATCGCAAAGGCCCAGAGGGCCAGGATGATCTCGGCCTCCTGCTCCCAGTCGTAGATCAGGACATAGATCGATCGTTCGCTAACGGCCGACTTGTCTTTTTGCATTGCCGCCGCTTGCTGGGCGAGGATGGCATCGCCCCGGGGGCGGACGACGCCAACGTAGGCGGCGTGTACGACGATCATCATGACCACCAGGGCAAATATCTGGTAGAAAAATTCGAATGAGATGCCGAAAGGACGTTTCATGTTGTCTCCCACGCTCCTTGCCCTCTGCCCCTTGCCATCTCAGATGTCAGCCGGGAAATCGAGGGCCTGGTCGGCCTTCACCTTTTCCGTGGGCTCAAAGGGTTTCAACGGTTCACTTTTCGATGGCGCCGCAGGCTTTTCCTCCTTCGCCGGTTCGCCCTGGGATTTTCCCTGGGGGGGAGGTTGGGCGGCCTCCGGGGGGCGCTGGCCCGTTCGTGCAGGTCCGCCGGACGTTTGGGCGAAATAGCTATCCCGGCCAGCTTCCGCAGCGGTCGCGACATCGGCCCGTAACCCCGCCCCGAAATACACGAGACATAGAACGAAGATTACGATTTTCGCAATCATTTTCCGGTTTCTTTCCTTCCACATGAATTCTTCGCCCGCCGACGGCGGGCGAAGAATTCATTCGGCATATCTGCAAATGCGGAACCCCAGCTCGTTTCGCCCGCCGGCGCTGTAGTCCCGAAAGGCAATGCGCAGGTGGGTAATCCCGGCCAGCTTCCAGCTCGCGCCTTTCACGACCCTGTGTGAACCTTCCCGTGGGCCTGTGGGATCCACCTGTTCCTTTTCGGACTCCGAGGGGTCGATCGCATAGTAGTCATGGCACCACTCGGCCACGTTCCCTCCCATATCGAACAACCCCGTCGAGGTGGGTTTGAATTTGCCCGGGGGAGCGGCGACCGCATAACCGTCATTGTATCCTTCGATGGTTACGTCGATTAACCCCCTGGCGGACTCGTCGGCGTAGTTCCCCGCCCCGGCCGCAGGCGGGTAGGCATCCCCCCAGGGGTACTTGGCGGTCAAGCCCTGGCGTGCGCTGAACTCCCATTCGGCCTCTGTCGGCAGGCGGTAGCCTTTTCCCAAGGGATCGGCGGCGACGATCCGGCCTTCCTGCTGGATGTAGACGGGCGGCAGCGACTCTTTCACGCTGAGCCAATTGCAGAACAGGGCCGCCTGCTCCCAGGAGACCATCACCGCGGGCAGGTCGTCGCGGTTCAGATCCTGGTTTTTAAATGCCCCGGAAGTGTGCGAAGGCATGAATCCCCGGAACTCGCGATTGGTGACCTCGCGGGTTCCCATGTAAAACGGACGGGACAGCCGAACCTGTTTGAGACTCTCATTCGAGCGGCGACCCTGTTCACGCCGGGAGGACCCCATGCTGAAAGCGCCCGGGCCCACCCGTTTCATTTCGTAGCCGTTTTTGGCACGGATCAGGCCCGCGCCGGCGCCGGCATCCGGAGCCGCATCGCGGCGCTTGAGAGTCGCCTTTACCTGCTGGGGCAACCCCGGCCGGGGCAGGGTGCGCGTGCGAAAGGGGTCGTGGCCTTCTTTGCGGATTTCGATCGCGTGTTCCACGGCGGGCAGCTTGAGCTCGGCCGGGACTTTTCCCAGAGCGGTTCCATCGACGAACAGCTCGGCATCCGCGGGCTCGATCGTGAAAAGGACGACGCCCTCCTGGGGAGCCAGGACCAGTTCCAGCCCCTTCATCTCTCCGCTGGCGACGGTTGCCTTGCGGCTGGCGCTTTCATATCCCGCCTTGGAGAGCTGGATCTCATGCTCTTTCCCCGCTACGACTTCCACCTCAAGCGGCGTTTGGCCGACATAGCGGGTGCCGATGAGCACGGTCGCCCCCGCCGGCCGGGACCGAATCGCCAGCCGGCCGTCGGCCGGCTCCAGGCGCACATCGGGAAGCGTCATGGGCTGGCCGGCCTTGACCTCGATGCGCTCCCGCCAGGGTTTGTGGCGGTCGGCGCTGATCTCGATCTCGTGGCTTCCCGCCGCAAGCTCCAGTTCAACCGGTGTCTTGCCAAACGTCTTGCCGTCCACTTTTACAACGGCGCCAGCGGGGAGGGAGTTGAGGCTGACACCCGACCAGTTGGGAGCCAGGGCGAGCGTGAGTTCCTGCAGCCGGTCACAACCCTCCACATCCACTTCCGTGACGGTCGGCTGGTAGCGTTCGCTACGGATTTCGATGCGCCGGCGTCCCGGGCTGACCTCCAGGGACTCGACCGGAGCGGTTGCGGCCGGCCGGTCGTCGATGAAGACCTCAGCCTCCTCAATCGCTTCCATCGCTGGTCCGCTGCGAAGAGCCTGCACGCGCAGACGGCCGGGAAGTTTCTGGAAGGCCAGCCGGATGTCCTGGCGTTCCATCGCGCCGACCTCGAAGCGATGGGCAAGATCGCGGTGACAGGCCAGGGAGGCCTGTAGGGTGTAGGCTCCCGGCCTCAGGAGGTAATGCTCGCCAATGCGCGGAGCGATCCACCCGCCGGAAAGGGAGAGGGAGTCCGGCGCCGGTTCCAGGTGGATGGACACCTGGCGCGCCGTGAGCACGAACCAAGCGCCAGCCGCCATGGCCAGCAGAAGCGCGCCGGCCGCCAGGACCCCGAGCCAAGCTGCCGCGCGCCGCATCCGATTGCCGGCGCCCCGCTTGCTGGAGCGGAAGGGAGCCGGCTGGACGGAGATCGGCTCGGGTCGGCTGTTTGCGGATTGGGGTTCTTCCGGCATGCTTTAGCTCGCACCTAGCGGCCGCGGCGGTCGGCCGCTAGACCTTCACCCGGCAGATGAGCGTGACGCGGATCGGCTCCGGGCCGGGTTTGACGACGACCTCCAGGCGCTCGTCCCGATAGCCGTCGCGCGATCCTACCATGATGTACGTTCCCGAACGGAGGCTCAGATCGCGTACGCCGAAACGGCCGAGTTTGCCGACGCGATACACCGACACATCGGTAAGGTTGTCGGACTCGATGGTGATGCGCACCGGGGTCTTCGCGGTTTGCACCAGGGATTTCAGTTTTTCCGCCTCGGCAGCGAAGCGCGGTCCAGCTGGCGGTGCCGCCTGGATGTCCTGGAGCAGGCGCACGGCTTGGTCCAGTTGGGTGTCGGAGCCGAGCACCTCCGGCTGATGCACGAAAAACCCCATGCGACGCTCCAGCGCCGCGAGCGCCGACGAGCGTTCCTTCCCCTGCAGCGCGAACTGAAGATTCGGCTCCAGTGCCAGGGCCTCCTCATAGGCCGCAACCGCGCCGGCCCAATCCTCGCGCTGCTCGCAGGCAGACGCCTTCTGGCGCAGAGCCTCGATCCGAGCCGAACGCAGCCTGCCCTCCGCTTGGGATAGTGCCTCTTTCACCTCGGGGGCTTCCGGCCGCAGCGCCTTGGCCTTAAGAAACCGCGCCTGAGCGCTGGCGGCGTCGCCAGCATTCAGGGCCGTTAAGCCTTCTGCCATCCAACGGCGAAATTCCTCTTCGGCCATCCGGGATTTCACCCGCTGCAGCCCGGCACGGGCCTCCCGGGACTGAGGGTCCAGCCGCAGGGTTTCCTGAAAGTCGGACTGGGCTGAAGAAAGACTGCCGGCCGCGGCGAAGCGATCGGCCGAGGCCAGCAGCCGTTTGACGGCCTCGGCCTTTGCGGTGTCCTGGGTGATAGCTGGAACTGCCGGTGTTTCAGGAGGCGCTGGAGCTGCCGGCGGGGGTGGGGCGCCTTCGGCCGGAGACTCTGCTGGCGCCGCCACCGGCGGCGGGGAAACAACCGAGACCTCGGCCTGAGGCGTTTCAACCGGCGCCCGGGCCGGGTGGCGGGACAGGTAGTCGATCCACCAGACCCCCACTCCTGCCAGGGCAACGAGCAGCAGCGTTCCAGCCATCGCCATCCGACGGGCGTTCCGGCCCGGGGGCTTTTCGCGTCTGGAGCCGGAGGTCCTTACGCCAATCGGGGCGATAATTTCCTTCCCCGGCGGTGATGTTGTTTTGTTGATTTCCATCATGAATCAGACGATAGGACGCGCCAAAAACGGCATGTTATGTCGCCCTGTCAGCCGCCAAAGCCGGTTTCGGCCCGGTAAATTTGGCGCAGCAGTTCGCGCCAGCGCTTGAACTGCTCCTCGGCCGGGCCGGTCAGTTCGTACTTCTGCCCCTCGAATTCGACCAGGATGGGCTTCATCTCGCTTCCGAAGGTTTCACTCAATTCGCGGATGGACTCAGAGTGCATTTCGGCCTGCTTCGAGATGTTGTAGCCGTTAACGATCACTTGGCCGCCGATGACGGCCATGCCGATTTCGAGCGGCCCGATCTCCCTCCGGCTGGCGCCCATCGCGATTGCCCCGGCCAGCAGCAGCGCGCCTCCCACCTGGCGGATGAGCGCATCGCGCTCGATCTTGGCCCGCGCCAGCTGCTCGTCCAGGCTGGTTTTACGCCAGTTTTCATAGGACGGCCACATCCGCATGTAAAAGCCTTCATACTGCTGGTTGAGGGTGTCCGTGAACAGATGCTCCCGCTCGCGGATCTTCAGCAGCCGGCTCATCATGGGGTCGCCTTCGGCCGGCAGGCGGTTGACGGCGAGGCTGTCGTCCGAACCCTTTTTCAGGTAGCCCGCGTAGGTCTCGGGTGCAAACCGATTCGCGAATTTGAGCTGAGCGACGGTGCGGATGGTTTTGACCTCTTCAGGGGGGAGCTTCAGGCGCTGTTCGGCGAGATCATTGGCGATGCGGTTGTAGAGATCCTGGAAGGCGTCTTTCTCCCCCGGCTGGAGGGCGGCGTAAGAGGCGGAGGTGGCCTCGGCTTCATAGGCCTTGTCCAGCCAGACTTTTCCGGTGGCATCGCGGGCCTCGATCTGAACTGCGAGCGTTTCGCCGGTGGATTGCAGAATCTTGCTCTTGATCAGGAGATCGACGCTTTCGGTCTCCCCCGGCAACACCCGGACGGCGCCCCATTGGCTGCTTTGCAGCAGGGTGGTCTTGAGGTGATAGGGAAGAAAGTTCTGCTCCGCTTTGCGAATCTCGCTGTGGGTGCCTTCCTTGCGGACCTTTTCCGCGGTCATCGGCTCGGAGAAAAAAACGACGATACCGACATCCAGAAGCTGTTCCTCGGGGATCTCGCGCGGCGCCTGCAGGATGGCGGTCGGGCCGACCTTCGTCGTGGCGCAGGCCGCGGTCAACAACGCCCAGCAAAGAAAAACCATCGCCGCCGGGAAGCGGCGTCGTTTTGCAGGGTTTTGAAAAACAAGCATCGGGCCGTCAGACCAGGCGCGTGGCGATTCGGAAAGCGCAGCATATTGGCTCATATGTGAGCATTTACGAGAGCCACGCAACGCCGGATCACGGCCTGAGGCGCCGTTTTTCAACGCCCTGCTAAGGTTTGGCCCGGCTCTTCTTGTACTCTTCATATTCCTTCCACAGCTTGGCCTTGAGCTCGGGATCCGTTTCCCTCTCGGCCGCCTCCCGTAGCTGACGGGCCACGATATCGTCATCCGCACTCGGCGTATAGGTGCTGGGCGGCGCCCCCGTGCCCCCCGACCCCCAACCGCCGGCCTCCAGGGAAGCGCCGGCGGCATCGCCGGGTTTGCCGCTTCCTGAGGTTTTGGCCTGGTCGCTGCCGGCGCCGGCCTTTTCACCTTTGGCGGCTTCAGGCGCGCTTCCCGCCGCCCCCTCTGCCGATGAGCCCTTCTCCCCGGCGGCCTCCCGGCCCTTTTCGCCTGCCTGTCGGCCCGCTTCCGCCGCCGTTTCAGCCAAGCCCTTCATGCGTTTGGCCGAAGCGGCCTGCAGGATCCGCAGTTCTTTCAGCAGCATCTCGTCGAAAGCGGCCAGGGACTCATTGAACTGGCGGTCCAAGGCCTTGATCCTGTCCTCGGGCTCCGCTCCGGGGACCGGCGCGGTCGTAACATGCAACGGGGTTTGGTAGATGCTATAGGCCGTTTCCATCCGGGCTACCAGATTCTGGTTTTCGACGACCATGTCCTGTACCCGGGCCAAATAGGTTTCGTAGGCCGTCACCACCTCGGGCGAGGCCTTGCCGGATGCTTTGAGAGCTGCCA
>Ga0316622_100004501_pt1 | contig 10257 bp, 18 predicted proteins | sample OWC_Aug_OW2_C1_D_FD_207646 | JGI IMG/M metagenome (GOLD analysis project Ga0316622, IMG submission 207646) | Wetland soil microbial communities from Old Woman Creek delta, Ohio, United States - OWC_Aug_OW2_C1_D5_C | ecosystem: Environmental > Terrestrial > Soil > Wetlands | place: USA: Ohio... | reverse complement strand
GGTACGAGCGTTCGTCCGTGTGCGCTGTCCGCGCACAGGGAGATTGCGGCGATGGCGCTGCCCACGGTAGCTGCCAATCTCCGTCAAACGCTTGATGTTCATCGTTACTTCTCGTCGAAGATCACCTTCGACTTTGTATTCCTTGTCTATGAGGTCACGGATGCGGGCAACTTCGCTCTCCGTCAAATCCTTTACCCGTGTGTCTGGATTGATCCCCGATTCCCGCAGGATCTCCCGGCTCCGAGAAATTCCTATGCCGTAGATGTAACTCAGGCCTACCTCGACCCTTTTGTCTCTAGGGATATCCACTCCCGCAATTCTTGCCACTCTTGTCCTCCTGTGAGCATACCAGCGCTTGTCGAGTCGCATGCAGTGGGTGCTGAATGCACCGCACAACGTCCTATGACGCCACTGCACGTGACAGAGCCAGTTGAACCTCTAGCCCTGCCGCTGCTTGTGACGCGGGTTGGTGCAAATAATGCGCACAATACCACGGCGCCTGACAATCTTGCATTTCTCACAACGTTTCTTGATGGATGGTTTTACCTTCATCGTCCAAGTCTCCTTACTTCTGCACTCATTCCGCAAGCAGCTTACTCGCCGCACTCGATACAGTGCGCCTTACCGATCCGTTGCTCGCGCGCAACACGCTGTACTGCAACCAGCAGAGCAGCGTACACTCCTTGAATATCCTGCTCCCCGTCAATCTCTACCAGCACACGGCGCTTGCGGTAGAACTCGATCAGCGGAGCCGTCTGCTCCAGATAGACCTCAATGCGCCGACGATGGGTCTCTGGCGTATCGTCAGCACGCTGATACAGCTCGCCTCCACAGGCATCACACTTGCCCGACTGACGCGGCGGGTTGTACAGAACATGATACACCGTCTGACAATTGCGGCAGGTCCAGCGTCCGCCCAGGCGCTTCAACAATGTCTCCGTCGAGGCCTTGATATAGGGCACCAAGTTCACAGCGGCCCCGCGCTCAGCCAGAATATCGTCCAGCGCCTTAGCCTGCTCGGCAGTCCGTGGGAAGCCGTCCAGGATGACCCCATTGGCACAATCGGGCCGCGTCACACGCTCTTTGACCATGGCGATTGTCAATGCATCGGGAACCAGTTCCCCACGTTTCAGGTAGCCCTGTGCCTCCACACCCAGCGGCGTCTTGGACTGGATTGCCTCGCGAAAGAGCTCGCCACTCGAAACATGCGGCAACTGCAGCTCTTTGGATAGCAGTTCGGCCTGCGTGCCCTTGCCGACCCCAGGCGCGCCCAACAAGACGATGAACAAGCCCATGCTCAATCCTCTCCGGATCTCACTATTGCTTGATGAAACCCTCGTAGTGGCGCATCAGCAATTGCGCTTCGAGTTGTTTCATCGTATCCAGGACTACGCCAACCACAATGAGCAAGCCCGTGCTCGTCACCATCATTTGGCCGCCACCAATGCCGCGCGTCAGGAAAGGCAGAATAGCCACTACGCCCAGGAAGAGCGCGCCCACCAAAGTGATGCGCCTCAATACGCCACTCAGATAGTCCGAGGTGCGCTTCCCGGGTCGAATGCCTGGGACGAAGCCGCCCTGCCGTTGCAGCATCTCAGCCAGATTCTGCTGCTGAAAGATCATGTCCGTATAGAAATAGCTGAAACCGATAACTAGCAAGAAGTACAGAATCCAGTAGATAATTCCCTCAGAGTCAAAAATCCTGGATACAGTCTGAGCGATAGTCGCGACCCACGCCACCTGCGAGTCCACAAAGTAACTGGACACCACGCCCGGCAGAAGCATAATCGACACACCGAAAATGAGCGGGATCATACCTGCCGAGTTCACCTGCAAGGGAATATGCGTGCTCGCCCCGCCATAGATCTTGGTGCCGCGGACGCGCTTGGCATATTGCACCGGGATGCGGCGCTGGCCCTCCTGAATAAAGATGATCACCACGATCGTCACAATCGTGATTGCCAGGAAGATAAAGAGCCCGGGCAAGTTACTCAAAATGAGCTCACCCACTCGCCCTGGTACTTCCGACACAATACCGCTGAAGATAATCAGCGAGATGCCATTGCCAATACCCTCTCCATCAATCAGCTCGCCCAGCCAGATGGCGAACATGGTACCCGCCGTGAGCGTGGCCAGCGTAGCCAGCGTCGGTAGCAGCGTGGTCCGGCCCAGGCCAAAGTTCGTCAGAGCGCCTGCGCGCTGCAGCAAAGTGGCCTGGCTGAAACCCTGCAGAGCCGCCAACGGGATCGTGATCAGGAGCATGTACTGGTTCAATTTGTTGCGGCCCGCCTCGCCCTCTTTCGACAATTCATCGAGCGCGGGAATAAGCGGCTGCAAGAGCTGGATGATAATCGAGGCGGTGATGTAGGGATAGACACCCATCGCCATCACGGAAAAGTTGGCCATCGCGCCACCCGAGAACATGTCCAACATACCCAATAGCTGGTTAGCCTCGAAGATCTTGCGTAACTCTTCCGGCAGGATACCTGGAACTGGGACATGCGCCGCCAGTCGAAAGATCACCAGAATGATGAAGGTGAAGATCAACTTGCGCCGCAGGTCGGGCAATTTCCAGACATTCGATATCGCTCGCAGCATGATTCTCTCCTGTCCTGTAACCGATGCTCGGCCGCTACTCCAGCTCTAGCTCCACAGCCTGGCCACCAGCCGCCTCAATCTTTTCCTTGGCGCTGGTCGAGAACTTGTGCGCTGCAATCGTCAAGGCATGCTTCAGTTCGCCGCGTCCCAGGACCTTAACCAGCTCACTGGACGATTTAATCAGTCCAGCCTCAACCATAGCTGCCGGATCGACCTTGCTGTCCTGCCCAAACTCAGCCAGGCGGTCCAGATTAACGACGCTGTACTGCACCTTGAAGATATTGTTGAACCCGCGCTTGTGCGGCAGACGCCGCGCCAGGGGCAACTGCCCTCCTTCGAAATAGGGTGGTTTGCCCCCGCCACTACGGGCATTTTGTCCCTTCATTCCGCGTCCGGCTGTCTTACCGTGCCCTGAGCCGGTACCGCGGGCGACACGTTTTCTGTTTCTGCGAGCCCCTTCAGGAGAACGCAATTCGTGCAATTTCATAGGTACTCCGTATCCCCTTTCGCGGGATTAGCCTAACCCTCGATCGCTTCTACCTGCACCAGATGACGCACCCTGTCCACCATGCCGCGGACGATGGGCGTATCCTCATGTTCGACCACATCGCCGAGGTGTCGCAACCCGAGGGCGCGAACGGTCCCCTTCTGTACCTCGGCATAACCCGTAGAGCTTTTGACGTATGTAATGCGCAGCTTTTTGGCCACGGCCTTTTTCCTAGGCATCCTGCTTCCTCCATGGCGCATTCAGATCCTTGACTGTCTTGCCGCGCCGCTTGGCCTCGACCTCGATTTCCTTGAGGGACTGCAGACCGCTGATCGTCGCATAGACCACATTCAGCGCATTCGCGCTACCCAAGGACTTGGTCAGAATATCCTTGATGCCGGCAACTTCCAAGACCGCCCGAACACCGCCGCCAGCGATGACGCCCGTGCCCGGCGAAGCCGGCTTGAGCAGGACCTGTGCTGCACCATGCTTGGACAGGACAGGGTGAGGAATGGTGTTGCCGGACCGCGGAATCTTGACCATGTTCTTCTTGGCCCGCTCCACGCCTTTACGGATGGCATCCGGAACCTCACGTGCCTTGCCTATGCCAACCCCCACGCTGCCTTGGCCATCGCCAACCACGATCAGGGCCCGGAATCCAAAGTGCCGGCCTCCCTTGATTACCTTGGCCACACGGTCTATTTTGATCAGCCGTTCCTGCAGTAGCTCTTCTTCCTCGACGGGCTGTGCTACTTCGCGCTCTTCACGCTCGAACTCAGTTGTCATCCATTCCTCACTTTCCGACTGGTACTTCCTCACCCAAAAGATGGTGAGGCCGTGCATCCTCGTTCAGACCACACCACCTCGGCCTGCCGAAAGGGTGCGGCCCGCCTCTATCAGGCGGGACTAGAACTGCAGGCCTGCGGCCCGGGCGCCCTCAGCAAGCGCCTTTACTCGCCCGTGATACTTGTACCCACCACGGTCAAAGACGACCTGTTTCACGCCCTTTTCCAGAGCGCGCTTTGCCAGCAACTGGCCAACCAACTTGGCCTGCTCAGTCTTTTTCACCTTGGCGAGTTCCTGACGCAGCTCTGCATCCAGAGTGCCAGCGGACGTCAGGGTACGGCCAACCGTATCATCAATGAGCTGGGCATAGATATGCCGCAGGCTGCGAAAAACGTTCAAACGTGGGCGCTCTGCGGTGCCACTTAGCTGCACGCGCAGACGGCGATGCCTCTTCTGACGTTGTCGCTCTGTATTCTTGGTATCAGCCATTCTGGACTCCTTCTAGCCTGCCGTCACTTTGCCAGCCTTGCCGGCCTTGCGACGAACTTGTTCACCAACGTAGCGAATGCCCACGCCTTTGTACGGTTCGGGCCCGCGGATAGCCCGGATCTCAGCCGCTATCTCACCCACCAGCTCCTTGTCAATGCCATCCACGTGGATGATGCGGTTACCTTGTTCCACAACAATCGCGATGCCCTGCGGCGCAGGAAAACGGACGGGATGCGAGAAGCCAAGCTGCAACACCAGATCGGTTCCCTGTACCTCACCCCGGTAGCCAACGCCGACGATTTCCAGGGACTTGCGGAAGCCACTGGCGACTCCGTGCACCATGTTCGCCAGCATGGCCCGAGTCATCCCGTGCAGAGCCCGAGTAGGGCCCTCGTTGCTGGAGCGGCTCACGACAACCTCACCATCCTGCAGTTCAACCTTGACCTGGGGGTCAACGTTCCGCTTCAGTTCCCCTTTAGGCCCTTTAACCGTGACTGTCTGGTCAGAAATATGAACTTGAACTCCCTGTGGGAGCTTTATGGGCAAGCGACCTATCCGTGACACTCATCTACCTCCAACTTTTTCTGCAATGCCTAGGCGCTACTGCGTCCGTACCCCCCTTCTTGCAGGGGGCGTACCAATCGCCTACCAGGCGTAGCAGAGCACTTCACCACCGAGCCCGAGCCGATACGCTTTTTTGCCAGTCATGACCCCGCGCGGGGTAGAGAGCACAGCAATGCCCATACCACTGAGGACCAACGGTATGTCCTGGCGCTTGGTGTACACCCGCCGCCCGGGGCGACTCACTCGCTCCAACCCCGTCAGCACGGGGTGGTTGCCATCCGCGTATTTGAGCTGGATGCGCAGCATCGGCTGTGGGCGATCCTTGGTCACATCATAGTGCTCAATGTAGCCCTCGGCACGCAGCACGCGCGCCACCTCCAGCTTGAGCTTGGATGACGGCATGACCACGTAGCGTTTGCGGGTGCCCAAACCGTTCTTTATCCGCGCTAGCATATCGGCAACAGGATCAGTTACGATCATAACAACTCTCCCCTTTTCGAGCACACTTGAGAGCCCCCGTAAAGCCTGAAGTGGGGGCAATTCATGCTACCAACTGGACTTGATGATACCAGGAACCTCACCCCGTACGGCCAGCTCCCGGAAACAGATCCGGCATAATCCGAAGCGTCGCATATAGCCCCGCGACCGCCCGCATTTCTGGCAGCGGTTGCGAACACGCTCTGGATATTTCCGGTTCTTCTCACGTGCGATCATTGACTTCTTAGCCAATTTCGTTCCCCCTTCTTGCCTAGCTCTTCGCAAAAGGCATACCGAGCAAGCGCAAGAGCTGGCGCGCCTCATCATCGGTCTTGGCCGTGGTAACGATCGTAAGTTCCATCCCACGAACCTTGTCTACGCTGTCATACTCAATCTCCGGCCACACGAGCTGTTCACGCAATCCCAGCGTGTAGCTGCCCCGGCCATCAAAAGAATCCGGAGAGATACCGCGAAAGTCCCGCACTCGCGGAAAAGCGACATTGAACAGCCGATCCAAAAAGTCGTACATGCGCTTTCCCCTCAGCGTCACCTTCAGCCCGATGGGGTTACCGGCCCGCAGCCTGAACGTAGCAATGGATTTCTTGGCGCGGGTGACAATCGGCTTCTGCCCCGCAATAGCGGTCAGGTCCTTGGTTGCCGCATCCAGGGCCTTGGCATTCAGCAGGGCCTCACCCAGCCCGATATTGACCACAACTTTCGTCAACCGCGGCACCTGCATGACATTCTGGTAGCCAAACTCACGCTGCATAGCAGGAACGACTTCGGTCACAAAACGTTCTTTCAATCTCGGCACTTTCGACATTCTATGCACTCCTTAGTGACCGGCTAGTCGATGGTCTGATGGCAACGCTTGCAGACGCGCACTTTGCTGCCATTTTCCAGCATCTGGTAGCCGACACGGGTAGCTTTTTGGCAATGTGGGCACACCAGGGCCACATTGGAGAGGTGGACTGGCGCCTCGCGCTCGATGATCCCCACCTGCGTCTTGACATCGCCCGTGCGCCGCTGATGCTTCTTGACCAAGTTGATGCCAGAGGCCACCACGCGGTCCCGGTTATGGTCTGCGTCCACGCGGCGCACGCCTTTCGGCGTATGACCGCGGACCTTCTCCGTACCCTGGACGACGTGGTGCACGGTTCCCCGCTGCCCCTTATCGTCTCCAGCGATCACTTCAACAGTATCACCCTTTCGAATCTTCATCCTACAAAACCTCCGGTGACAAGGAAACGATCTTCAGAAAGCCCTTGTCACGCAACTCGCGCGCCACGGGGCCGAAAATGCGCGTGCCCCTGGGGTTCAGTTCCTTGTCCAGGATTACGGCGGCATTCTCATCGAAGCGGATATAGGACCCATCCGTGCGGCCGTACTCCTTGGTTGTGCGCACAACCACTGCCTGCACAACCTCACCTTTCTTCACCAGGCTGTCAGGCGTAGACACCTTGACCGCGGCCACAATGACATCGCCGACGTGCGCATAGCGCCTGCGCGTGCCTCCCAGCACTTTAATACACATGATCTCTCGTGCGCCGGTATTGTCGGCGACTCTTAATCTAGTGAATGTCTGGATCATTTTGCACGCTCCAAGACCTCAGCGACCACCCAGCGCTTGTCCTTGCTGATAGGCCGGCTCTCCTCAATGCGCACCAGGTCGCCAGCGTGGCTGGCGCTGTTCTCATCGTGTGCCTTGTACTTACGCACGCTGCGGATGGTCTTGCCATACAGGCGGTGGCGCTTGAGTGTTTCCACGGCAACCACAACCGTCTTTTGCATCTTGTCACTCACAACGCGCCCAATTACGCTTCTACGCTGTTTCTCCATCTACGCTATCCCTCCCGTACCGCCTGAAGCTGACGCTCACGCATCACCGTCTTGATCCGCGCAATATCGCGACGTACCACGTGGATACGGCTGGTGTTTTCGATTTGCTTCGTCCCCTGTCGGAAGCGCAGGTTAAACAGCTCCTGATAGGCTTCGCGCAGCTTCTGATTCAATTCAATATCGGTCATTGAGCGCAAATCCTTAGCGGCAATCACGCTGACTCACCTCCCGCCGTAAAGTCCTCCCGGGTGACGAATTGCGTGTGAATGGGCAGCTTGTTCCCCGCCAGGCGAAAGGCTTCACGGGCCGTCTCTTCCTCAACTCCGGCAATCTCGAACAGGACGCGGCCAGGCTTGATTACGACCACCCAGTGTGATAGAACACTCTTGCCGCCGCCCATGCGTGTCTCAGCCGGCTTGGCCGACACAGGGTGATCCGGAAAGACGCGCACCCACAGCTTGCCACCGCGCTTGATAAAGTGCACGATCGCACGGCGGGCTGCTTCCAACTGCCGGGCCGTGACCCAGTGCGGTTCGAGCGCCTGCAAACCGTATTCACCAAAAGCGACCTCCGCGCCGCGCGTGGCGCGCCCCGTCATCCGGCCGCGATGAGCTTTACGAAACTTGACCCTCTTGGGCTGCAACATAGCGAAATCTCCTAGACAAAAATGGTAACCGGTTTTCCGCCTCGCTACCGGTACTCCGCCCCGCGTTTTGTGCGGGGTTCACCAGGCGGGAACCGCGATCCAGCACTAAGCCTCTTCGGCCGGCAGCGCGGGTGCTTCCCTTGGCTCAAGACCCTCTGGCAACAGTTCCCCGCGGTACACCCAGACTTTGACTCCGATTCGGCCCATGATGGTCAGGGCTTCGCTGCACGCATAGTCGATGTCAGCACGCAATGTCTGGAGTGGGATCCGGCCATCCTTTACCCACTCACGACGGGCCATCTCCGCACCGGCCAACCGTCCCGCGCAGCGGATCTTAATGCCCTTGGCCCCAGCACGCATCGCGCGAGTGGCCGCCTGTTTCATCGCCCGCTTGTGCGAGACGCGCTTTCCCAACTGCTCGGCGATGCTTTCGGCGATGAGTACGGCGTTCAGCTCGGGCTTTTCGACTTCCTGGACCTCTACCCAGGCCTTCTTCCCAGTCAGGCTCTCCAACTCTGAACGCAGTATGTTGACATTGGCCCCTTTGCGCCCGATGACCACGCCTGGCTTGGCCGAATGGATGGTGATCCGAATCTGCTTCGGGAAACGCTCAATCTCCACGCCCGAAATGGAAGCCTGCCCAAGGGTGCTGTGGATCATGCGGCGGATCGCCAAATCTTCGTGCAGTAGCTCCTTGTAGCGCTTACCCTCCGCATACCAGCGCGCCTGCCAGTCCTTATTGTAACCGAGTCTAAAGCCTAACGGGTGTACTTTTCGCCCCACCAGCGCCTCCTTAACCGAATTCGCCTCTGGTACTCCGCCCCACGTCTGCCGCTCGCCCTCTCTTGCTGAGGACTTGGACGGTTACCGCAGATTACCGTGTAGCCACTTCCTGGCCTGTCAATACCACCGTGATATGTGTAGACCTCTTGAGAATGGGCTTGACACGCCCCCGTGCTCCAAAGCGCATCCTCTTTAAGGTCGGGCCCTCGTCAGCCTGGATGGTCGCGACGTGCAACTCGGCACGCGACAGGCCAAAGTTCTGCTCGGCATTGGCTGCGGCCGACGCAATCACCTTGGCCACCGGCTTGGCCGCGGCCTTGGTCGAATACTTCAATACAGCCAAGGCGTCGTTCACGCCTTTGCCGCGCACCATATCGACTACTAACTTTACCTTTTGCGGCGACATGTGAATGTACTTCGCCACAGCTCTTACTTCAAGGGCCATTCCAATTCTCCTGAGTGCTGAGTAGTGAGTGACAAGTGCCGCAGGTGATGGCTCCGAGCTCATCACTCACAGCGGCGGACCTGTGGGTCCGCCCACTTGTTTTCGTCGCTACGCCTCCGTCGGCGTCGTAGTCGTAGCCGGGGTCGCCGCAGCGACCGCAGCAGCCTCCGCTTGCCGGGTGCCATGCCCGCGGAAGTAGCGCGTGGGAGCGAACTCACCTAGCTTGTGCCCAACCATATTCTCCGTGATGTAGATGGGCACATGCCGCTTGCCATCGTGCACGGCTATGGTATGCCCAACCATCTGCGGGAAGACGGTAGAAGCGCGCGACCAGGTCTTGATGACCCGTTTCTCCCCCGAGCGGTTCATAGCTTCTATTCTCCGCAGCAGCTTGGCGTCTACGAAAGGTCCCTTTTTCAGCGATCTGGACATATCCTAACTCCTTTACCGGCTCTTCTTCTGTCGCCGACGGACAATCATCTGAGACGTCTGCTTGCGGCGGCGCGTCTTGTAGCCCAGCGTGGGCTTACCCCACGGGCTCTTGGGTCCGGGGAAGCCAATCGGACACTTCCCCTCCCCACCACCATGGGGATGATCCCGTGGTGTCATGGCCGAACCACGCACCATCGGGCGCCTGCCCATCCATCGAGAGCGCCCCGCTTTGCCCAGCTTGATATTGCCGTGGTCCACATTGCCGACCTGTCCAATAGTGGCTGTGCAAATCATCAGGATGCGCCTTACCTCACCAGAAGGCATACGCACCTGGGCATAACGTCCTTCCTTGGCCAGCAGTTGCGCCGACGCGCCAGCAGAGCGGACCAGCTGCCCACCATGGCCTGGCTCGATTTCAATATTATGGATCATCGTGCCCAGCGGGATCTTCTCAATGGGCAGAGCATTGCCTGGACGGATGTCCGCAGTGGGCCCCGATACCAGTACATCGCCCACTTTCACTTCCAATGGCGCAATGATGTAGCGCTTTTCGCCATCCGTGTAGACCAGCAGGGCAATACGCGCCGAACGATTCGGGTCGTACTGAATAGAATCCACCCGCGCTGGAATACCGATCTTGTCCCGCTTGAAATCCAGAATGCGATACTGCTGCTTGCTACCGCCGCCATGGTGTCGAACCGTTACCACCCC
>Ga0316622_100004500_pt1 | contig 10258 bp, 4 predicted proteins | sample OWC_Aug_OW2_C1_D_FD_207646 | JGI IMG/M metagenome (GOLD analysis project Ga0316622, IMG submission 207646) | Wetland soil microbial communities from Old Woman Creek delta, Ohio, United States - OWC_Aug_OW2_C1_D5_C | ecosystem: Environmental > Terrestrial > Soil > Wetlands | place: USA: Ohio... | reverse complement strand
GGGCCTACATTGCCTCCCTTCCCGAGCGGTTGGCGGCGCCCGGTGTGCCCGAGGAGCTGGCCGGCGCGCTGGCCGAGGTGGTCACCGCCGAAGGCAGCCCGGAGCTGGCTCCCTATCTCAGGAGCGGGGACGGTGAGGCGGAAATCGTCCAGGTGAACCTCGCCGTCGGCGGCTTCGAGGAGACCGCCGGGCAGGCGGTCGATGCCTTGCGGGGGGTTCTGGCCGGGAGCATGCCGGCCGGGCTGCAGGGCAACGTCACCGGGGATGCGGGCATCGCCGCCGATTACCTGGACGCCATCATGGCTGCCACCGACCGCACCACCGTGGTGACGGTGGTCCTGGTGCTGGTGATCCTCCTCCTCATGTACCGGGCCCCGCTGGCGGCCCTGGCCCCGCTCCTCACCATCGGGGTGGCCTGGGTGGTGGCTCGCGGCGTGCTCGGGTGGCTGGCCCAGGCCGGGTGGGAGGTTTCCTCGACCATCGACACCTTCATGGTGGTGCTCATCTTCGGGGTGGGAACCGACTACTCCATCTTCCTGATCTCCCGGGTGCGGGAGGAGCTGGCGCACGACGAGTGGGCCGGGGCCGCCCGGCGGGCGGTGGGGCGCATCGGCGGCGTGATCACCGCCAGCGCCGCCACGGTGGTGGTGGGCCTGGCGTCGATGGCGGTGGCCCGCTTCGGGTTCGTGCGCACCATCGGCCCCGCCCTGGCGGTGGCCATCGTGATCACGTTGCTCGCCGGCCTGACCCTGACCCCGGCCTACCTGGGCCTGTTCGGCCACTTCCTTTTCTGGCCGTTCCATCGGCGGATCCGGACCCGCCGGGCCCGGCGGGGCGCCTTCGCGGGGCTGGCTGAGATCATCACTCGCCGCCCGGCGGTGGTGGCCGCCATGCTGGTGCTGCTGCTGGCCGTCCCGGCGCTGGCCATGCCCCTGCTGCGCTCCGACTTCAACCTTCTGCAGGAGCTTCCCGCCTCCTCCGACGGTGGCCTCGGCTACGTGGCCGTGACCGAGCACTTCGACGAGGGGCAGCTGTCGCCCACGACCGTCGTGCTGGAGGCGCCCGGGCGGGACCTGTCCTCGCCCGAGTCGCTGGCCCTGCTGCTGCACACCCAGGAGCGGCTGGCGGCGGTGCTGGGGGTGGGAAGCGTGAGCAGCCTCGTCTCGCCGGCGGGCGACGGGACCGTGCCCGACGGCTTTCGACCCTCGGTGCAGCTGGCGCAGCTTGCGGCGGAGCTGATGCCTCAGGGCGGCGACCCGCTCGCCGCCCTGCAGGCCCTGCTCGAGAGCGATACCGAGGCCGGCATCGCCCGGGCCGCCGCCTACGTGGCCGCCCTCGGCGGGGCCTTCCCCGGCCTGGACGAGGTCCCGGCCTACCAGGCCTCGCTGGACGACCTCGACTCCTTCGGCGGGGCGGTGGCTCTGCTGCGCAGCGCCCTGCGGGTGAGCACCCAGCTCGAGTTCGTCGCCGCCCAGGTCTCCTCGGCGGCGGAGACCGAGGACCCGGCCGGCCAGCTGACGCTCCTGCAGGGCTACCTGAGCGAGCTGGCGGCCGCCTACCCCGAAGTCGAGGGGAACGATGCCTACCGCGATGCCCGGGCCGCGCTGGGGGTAATGGCCGACTACGGAGTCAACTCGCAGCTGGCGCAACGGCTGGCCGCCTCGCTGCGGTCGCTGTCGGGGGAGTTCGCCGACCGGCCGGACGCCTACCTGATCAGCACTCTGATGTCGTCCTCGACGCAGGGCCTGGCGCTGCAGCAGATGCTGGCGCAGCCGCTTTCCCGGCTGCCCGGCGAGATCGCCGGCCTGGCCGCCGAGTTCGACACGCTGCCCGACCTCTTTCTCCCCGCCGGCCTCTCCACCGGCGGGGAAGACCAGGTGGCGGGACTGCTCGCCTCGTACTTGTCGGCCGACGCCGAGGTCACCCAGCTGCGGGTGGTGCTGGCGGAGGACCCGTACGGCAACGAGGCCATTGAGGTGATCCCCGACCTGCGCCGGGTCCTGAGCGGGGAGTCGGCTGCCTACGGGCCCGAGGCGCGCCTCCTCACCGGCGGCCTGACCGCGGCCTACGCCGACATCCAGCAGACCATGGGCGAGGACTTCTGGCGGGTGGCCGCCATCACCGTGGCCGGAGTCATGGTGGTCCTTATCGTGCTCTTGCGGGCCGTCGTCGCCCCCATCTACCTGGTGGCCACGGTCCTGCTGTCCTGGATGGCCAGCATGGGGCTGGCCGCGCTGCTCTTCCAGGACATCCTCGGGCACTCCGGAGTCAGCTACTTCCTGTCGCTGATCGTCTTCGTGCTGCTCGTCGCCCTGGGCTCCGACTACAACATCTTCCTGATGAGCCGGGTGCGCGAGGAGAGCGATCGCGTCGGGGTGCACGACGGCATCCGGGTGGCCTCCGCCCGCACGGGCTCGGTGATCACCTCGGCGGGGGTCATCCTGGCCGGCACCTTTGCCGCTATGGCGGTCGCCCCACTGCGGATGATGCTCCAGATCGGGGTGACGGTGGCCCTGGGAGTGCTGATCGACACCTTCGTGGTACGCAGCATGCTGGTGCCGGCGATCACCGCCCTCTTCGGCAAGTGGGCGTGGTGGCCCTGGCACCGGCGGCGCGTGCGGGCGGCCGAAGCGGCGGCCGGCTCGGGGGAGGCGCCGGAAGGTTGATTCGCGCGCCGGGCGCCGGGCGTGGGGGCCCGTGGATATTCCTAGAGTGCGGCCCCGTGGAATGGGGCGCGCGAGGCCGGTGCGAGGATGTGCCCGCCGCGCCGGGGCAGGGCCCGGCGGCGGGCCGGGCCGGTTGGACCCGACCGGGGCGGTTCCGACGTGACCATGTTCCCTGCGGAGGCCCGGCGGCTGCAGGCGCGATGTTGCCGGGGGCGCGTTGACCAGCGCCCAGGCCGGGGCCGCGTCGTCGGCGGCGCCTGGGGCCGGCCGCACCTTCCTGGACCTGGCCGGCTTCACCGGCTTGAGCGAGGACGAGGCGCTGGCGAGGCTGCGGGAGGAGGGGCCCAACGAACTTCCCGGCGAGAAGAGGCGCACCTTCTGGGCCATAGCGTTCGAGGTGCTGCGCCAGCCGATGTTCCTGATGCTGGTGGCGGCGGGAAGCCTCTACCTCGTCATGGGCGAGCCCATCGACGCCCTCATGCTCCTCGGCTTCGTGTTCGTCGTGATGGGAATCACGGTCGTGCAGGAGCGCCGCACCGAGCGCGCCCTTGATGCGTTGCGGGACCTCTCGAGCCCGCGGGCGCTGGTCATCCGGGGGGGCGGGCGGCAGCGAATCCCCGGCCGCGAGGTGGTCCGGGGAGACGTCCTGGTCCTGGCCGAAGGGGATCGTGTGCCCGCGGACGCATTGCTGCGGCGGGCCATAAGCCTGTCGGTGGATGAGTCGCTCCTCACCGGCGAGTCGGTGCCCGTGCGCAAGGCCCCCTCGGTGGACGCCGGGAGCCTCGATCGGCCGGGCGGCGACGACCTGCCCTCCCTTTTCTCCGGCACGCTCGTGACGGCCGGGCAGGGGATAGCCGAGGTGGTGAGCACGGGTGCGGCGACCGAGCTCGGCAAGATCGGCAAGGCCTTGCAGCAGGTCGAGCCCGAGGCGACCCTGCTCCAGAAGGAGACCAACCGTCTGGTCCGGATCTTCGCCCTCGTCGGGCTCACTGCGTGTGCCTTGGTGGTCGTCGCCTACGGGCTGACCCGCGGCGGCAGTGCGGCCATCTGGCGGGAGGGGTTGCTCGCCGGGATCGCCATGGCAATGGCGCTGCTCCCCGAGGAGTTCCCGGTGGTGCTGACCGTGTTCCTGGCGATCGGGGCCTGGCGCATCTCGCGCAGCCAGGTGCTGACCCGGCGCATGCCGGCGGTGGAGACCCTGGGAGCGGCAACCGTCCTCTGTGTCGACAAGACCGGGACCCTGACTCTCAACCAGATGACCCTGAAGCGGGTGACGGCGGCGGGCAAGTCCGCGGAGCTGACGAACCACGACGGCGATCTGCCTGAGGAACTGCAGTCTCTGCTGGAGGCCGCCGTCCTGGCCAGCAAGCCCGACCCGTTCGATCCCATGGAACGAGCGATTCACGCCACCGGGAACCGGGTCCTCGAGCACACCGGGCGCCTTCACCCCGGGTGGTCCCTGGCGAGGGAGTATCCGCTGACGACGGGGCTGCTGGCGGTGAGCCAGGCGTGGAGGCGGGACGACGGCGCCGAGCTCTTCATCGCCTCGAAGGGTGCCCCCGAGGCGATCGCCGAGCTATGCCGCATGTCTTCGGAAGAGAGGCTCTCGCTGGCGGGGGAGGTCTCGGTGCTGGCGTCGGCGGGGCTGCGGGTGCTCGGGGTGGCGCGGGGGACGAGGGACCCGGACTATCTCCCCGACGACCTCCTGGCAGTCCCGCTGCAGTTCGTCGGCCTCCTCGGCCTCGAAGACCCGCTCCGGCCGACTGTGCCGGCCGCGGTCGCCGAATGCCGGGGCGCGGGCATCCGGGTGATCATGATCACCGGCGACTACCCGGTGACTGCGCAGAGCATCGCCCGCCAGGCCGGGCTCGACAACTGCGAGGCGGTCATCACCGGCCCCGAGCTCGATCGGATGACCGACGAGGACCTCCGCGAACGGATCAATGACGCCCAGATCTTCGCTCGCGTCGTGCCCGAGCAGAAGCTGCGCATCGTCGGTGCCCTGAAAGCCAACGGGGAGATCGTCGCCATGACCGGTGACGGCGTCAACGACGCCCCCGCGCTCAAGGCGGCGCACATCGGGATCGCCATGGGCGGACGAGGCACCGACGTAGCGCGCGAGGCCGCCTCGCTGATCCTCCTCGACGACGACTTCTCTTCCATCGTGGCGGCCGTTCGGCTCGGTAGGCGGATCTTCGACAACATCAAGAAGGCCGTCGCCTTCATCTTCGCGGTCCACGTGCCAATCGCCGGGCTGTCGATGGTCCCGGTCTTCTTCCGGGGGTGGCCGCTCCTGCTTCTCCCGGTGCACATCGTGTTCCTCGAGCTCATCATCGACCCGTCCTGCACCCTGGTGTTCGAGGGCGAGGAGGCCGACTCCCGCGTCATGCAACGCCCACCCCGCAGCCCCCGGGAACGGCTCTTCTCCTGGGGCACGATCGGGCTGGCCGTCCTGCAAGGTGTCACCGTGCTGGCCGTGTGCCTGGCGGTCTTCGCCGTCTTCCGCCACTGGCACGCCACGGATGCAGCCCGGGCCCTCACCTTCACGACGCTGGTGATCGGCTTCCTGGTCATCATCCTGGCCAACCGCTCGTGGGAGCGCACCATCCTCGGCCACCTGCGTTCCCCCAACCCTGCCCTCTGGTGGGTGATGAGCGCCGCGGCGGCGTTCCTCGCCCTCGTCCTGGTCGTCCCACCCGTGCAGAGGATCTTTCACTTCGCCCCTGTGGACGGTGCCGATGTGCTCGTCGCGGTGGCTGCCGGCGCGGCCTGCCTGATGTGGTTCGAGGTACTCAAGCTCGTCAGGCGCCGGAGAGCAGAGCCCCCTCCACCGGCATGACGGCAACCGCCCGACATCGGGCGTGACCGCGTCGCCGCACCGGGCGTCTGGTCCGACGGCGGGCATCCGGCCGGGTGTGGGCGGCCGCGCCGGCAGTCTCCGGTCTGCGTGCCCCTCTTCCCCCCTCCCCGCGGCCGAAGGACTTCACGACCCGTTCCGGCAGTGCCCCCTGCCGGCCGATGGCCTCGAGGGGGTCTCGCAACTGCTGCCGCTCCCGCCGGCGGCGGTCGCGGTCGTGCCGCCGCTCCGGCCTGCGCTCTCCCCAGAGGGCCTCGTCCCGGGACTGTGACCGGGTGCTCGCCGGCCGCCGTGATGGTCGCCCCGGCCACCGGCCCGGGCGAGGCCGGTGAGCAGCACGTTGCGGGGAGACAGGCCGCCGCCGACCACCCCGGCCACCAGCAGGAGCGTCGACACCCGGCCGGCGTTGACTCCGAGGGTGGCGTCTCTTAGGTAGGGGCGGTTGGGGCCCAGGTGCTCGGTGAACCACGGGCTGTGGCGACAGCCCGCCTGGGTGGTCACGAGCGGGCACTGTAGGGCCGACGGCCTCGTCCGAGGCCGGGAGGCGTCAGCCCAAGAGCTCGTCGAAGAGGGCCCAGGAAGGGCCGTCCAGCGGAGGGACAAGGCGGGGCCCGGCGTTCCCCAGGGCTACGACGGCGCGGCGCCGGGGGACGTCGATGGCGAGGAAGCTCGAGGCGGCGTAGGTGCCCCCGTTGTGCCAGCAGGTCTCGGTGGCGCAGTTGTGGCGGTCGCGACTGCGCAACATCCACCCCAGGCCCATGGCGGCCACCGGGCCTCGCCTCCGGTGGAAGGGCCGCCGGGCCAGGTCCAGCGCCTCGCCGAGCGTGCCCGCTGGTGGGTCGAGGCAGGCTCGGGCGAAGACAAGGAGGTCGGAGGCTGTGGAGCGGAACGCGCCCGCTCCCTCCAGGGCGCCGAAGGTCCACGGCGGCGTCGGCTTGCCCTTGCGGAAGCCGGGTACCGGGGTGCTGGCTTCGCCGCAGGTGCCGTCTGCAGTCGCCCGCATGCCGAGGGGGGCCAGCAAGCGCTCCTCGACCATGGCGCCGTAGGGGCGGCCGGCGGCCTGGGCCAGCAGGTGCCCGAGCAGGCCCATGCCGAAGTTGGAGTAGTGGGTTCGGGGCCGGCGGGGGCGAAGCGTCTTCGAGCCGAGGCAGGCGAAGACCTGCTCTTCGGTCAGTTGCCCGTAGGGGTCGGGGCTGCCCTTGACCCGGCGGAGAATGGCGCGCGGTACCCGGGGGAGGCCGGCGGTGTGAGTTGCCAGGTGCGTCAGGGTGGGCTGCCTGTCCGGTGCAGGCAGCCGGGCGGTGACAGCGGCGGGCAGGTAGCGCCCGATCGGGTCGTCGAGTCCGACCTCGCCGCGGATCGACATGTCGGCGAGCAGCAGACCGGTGAAGACCTTGGTGATCGAGCCGATCTCCCAGCACAGGGAGGCCGGCTCGGGCTCGGCCTCCACCGTGCCGAGGGCGGTCACCGCGCCCCGGTCGTCCGAGAGCACTCCGACCACGATGGCCGGCACCTTGCCGAGGGCGCGGGCGAAGTGGCGGTGCACGGAGTGCATGGCGGGAGAGAGGCTACGCCTGCTACCTCTCCCGTGGGGCGGGGGGCGTGTTCCGCCTCCTGAGGGCGGAGAACAGGGGGGCGTGGGGGTGTGCTTGGAGGCCCTGTTCCTCTTGCTCAGGGGGAGGTGGGAACAGAGGGGGGTGCGTCCCCCAGAGCGGACGGGTTCGCCGTGGAGGACCCACCCCCCTCGCCTCGGTCGCTGCGCTCCCTCGGCACTCCCCCCTGAGGGGGGAGAGCGAGTGGGGGGCATTGTGTGGAGGCTCTGTTCCTCCCCCTCAGGGGGAGGTGGCGCCGAGTCCTCGAGGCGGCGGAGGGGGTGTGTCGACCACGCCCGACGCGTCCGGCAGGAGGGACGCACCCCCCTCGCCTCGGTCTTTGCGCTCCGTCGGCAGCCCCTAGATGGGAGCAGACACCCGCTCGTACACCACCAGCTCGGGCCCGCCCGGGTGGGTCACGCGGCCGACCTCCACGAAACCAAAGCCCTCGTAGAAGGGGCGGGTGCGCCGGTTCCACGCCGGCGTGTCCAGCGTCCAGCGCCGGGCCTCCGGGTAGGTCTCCCACAGGAGGGCCACGACCCGGTGCCCGATGCCCCGGCGGTGAAGGGCGGGGTCGAGGAAGAGGCGGCTGAGCTCCCAATGGCCGGGGCCCTTGCGCACGACGATGGCGCCGCCGGCGATCTCACCTTCCACGACGATGGCGTGGTACTCCCCCCAGCCCATCGCCTCCCTCTGCCAGCCGGGGGAGTCGTAGCCGGGGGGCCCGCCTGCCATCGGGCCGCCGACGGCGGCGTCGCTGTGGAAGGCACGCGTCGAGACATCGGCCAGGATCCCGGCCTCCTCGGGCCGGGCCCGGCGGAGGGTGACCTCGGGGGCGGTGCTCACCACCGCAGGGCCGCCGGGGCGCCGGCCGGCACCGCCGGGCGACGCGGGGCCACCGGGGCCACCGGCCGGTAGGGATCGCTGGGGGCGGGGCGGGGGTCGGGCTCACCCTGGTTGGGCCACATCGACGCCGCCCGCTCGGCCAGGGCGGTGATGGTGAGGGAGGGGTTGGAGCCCAGGTTGGCGCTCACCGCCGCCCCGTCGATCACGTACAGGCCCGGGTGGCCGTACACCCGGTGGTAGGGGTCGATGACCCCGCTCTCCGGATCGGAGCCGATGGCGGCCCCGCCCAGGATGTGGGCGGTCATCGGGATGCCGAGGAGCGACTCGTTGATGCTGGCCGCCGGCACCCCGTCCATGGCCTTCGCCGCCGCCCGGGCCGCCTCGTGGCCGACCGGCAGCCAGGTGGGGTTGGGCCGCCCGTGGCCCTGGGTCGAGGCGATGCGGGTACCGAAGGGCCCCCGCTTGGCGAACAGGCGCAAGCTGTTGTCGATGCTCTGCATGACCAGGAGGATCACCGAGCGCTCCGACCAGTGCCGCACCGACAGCGAGCGGCCGAAGTCGATGGGGTGGCGCAGCGCCGTGGCCAGGAAGCGAATCGGCCGGGGGAGGTGGCCTTCCCCCTTGACCAGGATGGAGGCGAGCAGTCCCATGGCGTTGCTGCCCGGCGGGTACCGGCATGGCTCGATGCGGGTGTCGGGGCGGGGGTGGATCATTGAGGAGATCGCCACCCCCTTGGAGTAGTCCACCTTGCGGTTCTTCGCGCCGGCGCCGAGCAGCGACTCGGAGTTGGTGCGGACCACGTAGCCGAGGCGCGGGGAGAGGCGGGGCAGCCGCCCGGCCGCCTGGAGGCGCAACAGCAGCCGGGTGGTGCGCAGGGCCCCGCCGGCGAAGACCACCTGCCGGGCGGTGAAGGTGCGCCGCCGCTTGCGGACCCAGGCCCCCGGGCGCTCGGTGGTCACCCGGTAGCCGTCGCCGGTCTCCTCCAGGTCCACCGCCGCGTGCTCGGGGAAGACCCGGGCGCCGAGCGACTCAGCCAGGTAAAGGTAGTTGCGGTCGAGGCTGTTCTTGGCTTCGTAGCGGCAGCCCACCATGCACCCGCCGCACTGCCGGCAGCCGACGCACTCGGGCCCTGCCCCGCCGAAGTAGGGGTCGGGCACTCGCTTCTCCGGCTCTCCAAGGAACAGCCCGACCGTCGTGGGGGCGTGGGTGTGTTCCACCCCGAAGTGGCGGGCGACGGCAGCCAGCACGCCGTCGGCCGGGCTGTCGGCGGGGGCCTCGGCCGAGCCCAGCATGCGCCGGGCCTGGTCGTAGTGGGGTGCCAACTCCTGCTTCCAGTCGGTGATGTGGCCCCACTGCGGATCGGTGAAGAAGGCGTCGTGCGGCTCGGGGAGGACCGCGGCGTACCCCAGGGAGCCGCCCCCCACCCCGGTGAAGGAGAGGATGAGCACCTGGCGGAGAGGGTCGATGCGCTGGATGCCGCGCAGGCCCAGGGCGGGCAGCCACAGGAAGCGGCGCAGGTTCCAGTTGCGGCGGGCGTAGTCGTCGGGCCCGAAGCGCCGCCCGGCCTCAAGCACCCCCACCCGGTAGCCCTTCTCCGCCAGGCGGAGCGCGCTCACGCTGCCGCCGAACCCGCTGCCGATAATCAGGACGTCGAAGTCCTCGGTCTGCTTGCTGCCCACGCTTCCTCCCGGCTCGGCGCGCACTCTATTGCTCCCGGGCCCCAGTCGCGGGGCAGAGGTCCCCCCTCGCGCCCGAGGGGTTGTGACTAGCGTCCCTGGCGCCGCCCCCGGGAGGGGGGCAGGCTGGCGGCGATCCCCCGGAGGTGAGCATGGCAGCCCGGCGCAGTTGGGCGGAGCCCTGGAAGATCAAGATGGTGGAGCCCATCCGGATGACCACCCGGGAGCACCGGGAGGCGGCGATCCGGGAGGCGGGCTACAACACCTTCCTGCTCCAGTCGGACGACGTCTACATCGACCTGCTCACCGACTCGGGCACCTCGGCGATGTCGGAGAACCAGTGGGCCGGCCTGATGCTCGGCGACGAGGCCTACGCCGGCAGCCGCTCCTACCGGCACCTGTGCGAAGCGATCGAGGAGGTCTACGGGTACCCCGAGACCGTCCCCACCCACCAGGGGCGCGGGGCCGAACACATCCTCAGCCAGATCCTCATCAAGCCCGGCGACGTGATCCCCGGGAACATGTACTTCACCACCACCCGCTTCCACCAGGAGTACGCCGGGGGGCGCTTCGTGGACGTCATCATCGACGAGGCCCACCAGCCCGCCTCCACCCATCCTT
>Ga0316622_100004499_pt1 | contig 10259 bp, 8 predicted proteins | sample OWC_Aug_OW2_C1_D_FD_207646 | JGI IMG/M metagenome (GOLD analysis project Ga0316622, IMG submission 207646) | Wetland soil microbial communities from Old Woman Creek delta, Ohio, United States - OWC_Aug_OW2_C1_D5_C | ecosystem: Environmental > Terrestrial > Soil > Wetlands | place: USA: Ohio... | reverse complement strand
GCACGCGATGGCCGCGCCGACGCCGGTCAGCGCCTACCTGCACTCGGCGACCATGGTGAAGGCGGGCATCTTCCTGCTCGGACGGCTGTTCCCGGCACTCGCGGGCACCGAGGTCTGGTTCTTCGTCGTGAGCGGGGTCGGCCTCACGACGCAGCTCTTCGCCTCCTACGTCGCACTGTTCCGCCACGACCTCAAGGGGTTGCTCGCGTATTCGACGGTGAGCCATCTCGGCCTGATCACGCTGCTGTTCGGGCTCGGCACGCCGCTCGGCGAGATCGCCGCGGTGTTCCACATCATCAACCACGCGGTGTTCAAGGCCTCGCTGTTCATGGCGGCCGGCATCGTCGACCACGAGACCGGCACGCGGGACATGCGGCGACTGAGCGGCCTCGCCCGGTTCATGCCCTGGACCGCGGCGCTCGCGACGATCGCCGCGGGCGCGATGGCCGGCGTGCCGTTGCTGAACGGGTTCCTCAGCAAGGAGATGTTCTTCGCCGAGTCGTTCCAGGTGCAATGGCTCGGCGGCTGGTACTGGCTGATGCCGGTCGCGGCGACGCTGAGTGGCATTTTCACCGTGGCGTACTCGACTCGCTTCGTCCACGACGTGTTCTTCGGGCCGCCGCCCCAGGGGCTGCCCAAAGTGCCGCACGAGCCGCCACGCTGGATGAAGGTGCCGGTCGAAGTGCTGGTGGCCCTGTGCCTGCTCGTCGGGCTGATGCCCGCGATCACGGTCGCTCCGCTGCTGCGCGCGGCCGCTGCCGCCGTGCTGCAGGCTTCGCTGCCCGAGTTCTCGCTGAAGCTCTGGCACGGGTTCAACCTGCCGCTGCTGATGAGCGTCGTCGCCTTCGCGGGCGGCGTGCTCGTCTATTTCACGCGCCGCTACCACTTCGACCTGCACGGCTACCAGGCGCGACTGGTGGACGGGCGCGCGTTGAGCGAGATCGCGGTCGCCCGCACGGTCCTCGGCGCGCGCTGGCTGGTCGAGCGGGTCGCCAACGGGTCGCTGCAGCGCTACGTGCTGCTGCTCGTGCTCGCCGCGCTCGTGCTCGGAATCGCGGGCGCGCGCGGCCTCGTGCTGACGGGGCCGGTCGCAATGACGCCGCCGGACGCGCTCGCCGTGCTGCTGACCGCCGCGCTGGTGCTCACCTCGCTCGCAGTGAGCGTCCTGCACGCCCGGCGGCTGCTCGCCGTAGTGCTGCTCGGCGTCGTCGGGCTCGTCGTGTCGCTCGCCTTCGTGCGCTTCTCGGCGCCCGACCTCGCGCTGACGCAGCTGCTCGTCGAGATCGTGACGGTGATCCTGCTGCTGCTGGCAATGTACTTCCTGCCGGCGGAAACGCCCCAGGACTCGACCGCCTTGCGGCGCGGACGCGACGCACTGATCGCGGTGGCCGGCGGCGGTGCGGTCGCCGCGCTCGCCTGGGCCCTGCTCACTCGCCCGCTCGACACGATCGCGTGGTATTACTTGGAGAACGCGAAGCCGGCCGGCGGCGGCTACAACGTCGTCAACGTGATCCTGGTGGACTTCCGCGGCTTCGACACGCTCGGCGAGATCACGGTCCTCGGTATTGCCGCCGTCGGCATCGTCGCGCTGCTGCAGGGGCTCAAGCTCGATGCGCCGGGCGTCGACCAGGAGGGCCGCCCGTGGGCTGCGGAGCGTTATCCGCTGATGCTGCGCGTGCTGTCGCGGCCGCTGCTGCCGCTCGCGCTGCTCGTGTCCGCCTACCTGTTCCTGCGCGGCCACAACGCGCCGGGCGGTGGTTTCATCGCGGGCCTGGTCACCGGCACGGCGATCATCCTCCAGCACGTCGCTTATGGCAGCGAGTGGGCGCGCGAGCGCTTTCCGTGGAGCTACTCGAACGTCGTCGCGGCCGGCCTGCTGGTCGCGACGCTGACCGGCATCGCGAGCTGGGTGTTCGGGGCGCCGTTCCTGACGTCCACGTTCGGCTACGTGACCTGGCCGGTCGTCGGCCAGTTCGAGCTCGCGAGCGCGATGGCCTTCGACCTCGGCATCTACCTTGCGGTCGTTGGCGTCGTGCTCGTGATCATCGGGCGTCTTGGCGGGCTCTCCGGGCCCCGAACCCGCGCTGCGGGCCCGGGAGGAGGTCCATAGCATGGAAGCTCTCGTCGCCATCGCGATCGGCGTGCTGACGGCTGCGGGCCTGTACCTGATGCTGCGCGCGCGCACGTTTCCCGTGCTGCTCGGGCTGACGCTGCTGTCCTATGCGGTGAACCTGTTCCTGTTCGCCTCGGGCCGCCTCGTCGTGGCGAGCGCGCCGCTCACGGACCAGGGACTCGAGCGTTACCCGGATCCGGTGCCCCAGGCGCTGGTGCTCACCGCGATCGTGATCGGGTTCGGCATGACCGCGCTGCTGGTCGTGGTGGCGTTGCGTGCGCTTCGCGAGACCGGCAGCGACCACGTGGACGGTGGGCAGCGTTGAACCATCTCGCCATATTGCCGGTGTTGCTGCCGCTCGTGACGGGCAGCCTGCTGCTGCTCACGAGTCGTCTCGCCGAGGGCCTGCGGCGTGCCGTCGGCTTCGCAGCGACGCTGGCGCTGCTGCCGATCGCGCTGCTGCTGATGTCGCAGGTGGCGGACGGCTCGCACGTCGTCTACGCGCTCGGCGCGTGGCAACCCCCGTTCGGCATCGTGCTGGTCGCGGACCGGCTGTCGGCGCTGATGCTGCTGCTGACCGCGATCGTGGCGCTCGCGAGCCAGGTCTACGCGGGGGATGGCCAGGATACGGCCGGCCCGCAGTTCCAGGCGCTGTTCCAGTTCCAGCTGCTCGGCATCAACGGTGCCTTCCTGACCGGCGACCTGTTCAACCTGTTCGTGTTCTTCGAAGTGCTGCTGATCGCGTTCTACACGCTGCTGCTGCACGGCCTCGGGCCGCAGCGCGTCGGCGCCGCGGTGCACGTCGTCGTGTTGAACCTGATCGGCTCGGCGCTGTTCCTGTTCGCCGTGGGCACGCTCTACGGCGTGACCGGGACGCTGAATTTCGCCGACCTGGCCCGCGTGATCCCGGAGCTCGATGCCGATGCCGCCCCGCTCGCACGCAGTGGCGCCCTGCTGCTGCTCGGCGTCTTCGCGCTCAAGGCGGCGCTGCTGCCGCTCGGCTTCTGGTTGCCGCGGTCCTACGCCGCCGCCCTCGGGGCGACCGCCGCGTTGTTCGCCGTGCTGACCAAGGTCGGCGTCTACGCGATCCTGCGCGTGTTTCCGCTCGCGTTCGGTCCCGAAGCCGGCGAACTCGCGGGCGTGGCCGCGCCGTGGGTGTTGCCGTTCGCGCTCGCAACGCTCGCCTTTGGCGCACTCGGCGTGCTCGCGGCGCGTGCTCTGCGCGAGGCGGCCGGCTGGCTGGTCGTCTACTCGGTCGGCACGCTGCTCGTGGCCATCGGCCTCTTCTCCGAGGCCGGTTATGCGGCCGCCGTCTATTACACGGCCCACTCGACGCTGGTGAGCGCGGCGCTGTTCCTGCTCGCAGACGTCGTGGCGCGGCAGCGCAGCGCGGGGGGCGACCGTCTCGACGTGGTCGACTCGATGCCGCAGGCCGGCCTGCTCGGATCGCTGTTCATCGTGGCTGCCGTGGCGATGGCCGGACTGCCGCCGCTGACCGGTTTCGCCGGCAAGATCATGATCCTGGACGCGGCGCGCGACGGCGCTTTCGCCGTCGTGACCTGGAGCGTCCTGCTGCTGGCGGCGCTCGTCGTGATCGTCGCGCTCGCGCGCGCGGGCAGCGCGCTCTTCTGGCGCATCGCCGACGAGAGTCCCGTGCAGGGGGTTCGGCGGCGCCTTCCGCTGCGATCGCTCGCGCCGATCGGCCTGCTGCTGGGCTCGATCGTGGCCATGGTTGCCTGGGGCGGCAGCGTCACGGCCTATGCGTGGAGCACGGCCGGACAGCTCGCCCGGCCCGCGTCGTACGTCGAGGCCGTGCTCGGCACCGCGGCGGACGACCGCAGGAGTCTCCGGTGAACGCCGCGCGCTGGCTGTATCCCCACCCGCTGCTCAGCCTGCTGCTGGTCGTGTGCTGGCTGTGGCTCAACAACACGCTCGCGCCGGGGCACGTGCTGCTCGGCGCGGTGCTCGCCACGGCGATCCCGTTCCTGACGCGACGCTTCTGGCCGGACCCGCTCGTGATCCGGCGGCCGATCAAGGTCGCGGAGTACTTCGTCGTGGTGCTCTACGACATCATCGTCGCCAACGTCGAGGTGGCCGCGATCATCCTCGGACCGCTGTCGCGCGTGCGGCCGGCGTTCATCCGCGTGCCGCTCGACCTGCAGACCGATTTTGCCGTCACCGTGCTCGCGTCCACCGTGACGCTGACGCCCGGCACCGTTTCGGTGGAGATCGAGCCGGACGATGGCGGCGGCCGCGTGCTGGTCGTGCATGCGCTGCGCTGCCTCGATCCCGCGGCGATGGTGGATGGGATCAAGTCGCGCTACGAGCGCCGCCTCAAGGAGATCCTCGAATGCTGAGCCACGCCATCGACATCGCGCTCGCGTTGCTGGGGGTGTCGCTGGCGCTGGCGCTGGTGCGGCTGATGCGCGGCCCGGACGTGACCGACCGGATCCTTGCGCTCGACACGCTGTACGTGAACAGCGCCGCGATGCTGGTGCTCTACGGCCTCAGGCTCGGCGCGGATCGTTACTACGAAGCGGCGCTGCTGATCGCGATGCTCGGTTTCACCACCACCGTCGTGCTGTCGAAGTTCCTGACGCGCGGCGACGTCATCGAGTAGGACCGTACGATGGAAGCTGCGACGCTGCTGGACTGGATCGTGGCTGCGCTGGTGCTGGTCGGCGCCGCGTTCTCGCTGATCGGCTCGCTCGGCCTGCTGCGCATGCCGGACATCTTCACGCGCCTGCACGGGCCCTCGAAGGCCACGACGATCGGCATCGGCAGCATACTGGTCGCCTCGGCGCTGTACATGAGTTTCCGCGGGCCGGGCCTCTCGCTGCACGAGTTCATGATCTCGCTGTTCATCGCGATCACGACGCCGGTGGCATCGCACCTGCTCGCGAAAGCGGCCCGCCACCGCCGCCTGCCGGGTGCCGAGGGATGGTCGGCCGACGGCGATCAGCCGCGGAACAGGTAGTCGAGCGCGAGGCCGGCGAACACCGCGAGCCCCAGCAGGTTGTTGTTCAGGAAAGCGCGGAAGCAGGCGGCGGGCTGCCGGTTGCGGATCAGCACCTGCTGGTGGACTGCGAGCACCGCCGCGACCGCGAGCCCGACCCAGTACCAGTGGCCGAGCCTGCTGATCCAGCCGACGAGCCCGAGTCCGCCCAGCGCAGCCAGCTGCAGCGCGGCGATCACGACGCGATCGGCGCGACCGAACAGGATCGCCGACGAGCGCACCCCGATCACGAGGTCGTCCTCGCGATCGACCATCGCGTACATCGTGTCGTACGCCGTCGTCCACAACACGACGGACACGAACAGCACCCAGGCGACCGGCGGGATGGCGCCGGTCTGTGCCGCGAATGCCATCGGCACCGACCAGCCGAATGCGGCGCCGAGATACGCTTGCGGCAACGAGAAGAAACGCTTCAGGAACGGATAGGTCACGGCCAGGATGCCGCCGATCAGCGCCAGCACCTGCGTCGGGCGGTTGAGCGGGATCACGAGCGCCAGCGCGACCAGCGCCAGCACGGCGAACAGACCCAGCGCCTCGGCCGGCGACACGGACTGTTTCGCGAGCGGACGGTCGGCGGTGCGGCGCACGTGCGGGTCGAACTCGCGGTCGGCGAAGTCGTTCATCACGCAGCCGGCCGAGCGCATCACGAACGTGCCGAGCACGAAGATCACGAACAGCCGCTCGTCCGGGTGGCCGTTCGAGGCGATCCAGAGCGCCCACAACACCGGCCACAGCAGCAGCCAGATGCCGATCGGGCGGTCGAGCCGCATCAGGCGCGCGTACTCGCGCAGCCGTCGCCGCAGCGGCGACGGGCTGGTCGCCCGCGATTCCTGGTCGATGTCCGTGGCGTTGCGCATGGATGGCTGCCGGCCGCTTCAAACCTTGCCGAACCGCTCCGCCTCCCCGACCCAGCGGCGCAGCAGTGCCACTATGTTGGCCTGCGGACCGCCCAGCATCAAATCGGCCGCTCGCTGCACGCCGGGCAGCAGGTCGGCGTCGCGGACGAGATCGGCCACCCGCAGCTGCATCAGGCCGGTCTGGCGGGTGCCGAGCAGTTCGCCCGGGCCACGCAGCTCGAGGTCGCGCCGCGCGACCTCGAAGCCGTCGTTGGTGTCGCGGAGCACGCCCAGCCGCTCGCGCGCGATCGGGGTGAGCGGGGCGGCGAAAAGCAGCACGCAGGTGCTTTCCTCCGCGCCGCGCCCGACCCGGCCGCGCAGCTGGTGCAGCTGCGCGAGCCCCATCCGCTCGGCATTCTCGATGATCATCAGGCTCGCCTCGGGCACGTCCACGCCCACTTCGATGACCGTGGTCGCGACCAGCAGGTCGAGCCGTCCTGCCTTGAACGCCGCCATCACGGCGTCCTTGCGCGCGCCGGGCATGCGCCCGTGCACGAGCCCGATGCGTACGCCCGGCAGTGCGGCCGCCAGCGCCGCGGCGGTTTCCTCGGCGGCCTGGTGCCGGACCACGTCCGATTCGTCGATCAGCGGGCACACCCAGTACGCCCGCCGGCCCGACCGGCAAGCCGCGTCGATGCGCGCGACCACCTCGTCGCGGCGGGTGTCGGGCAGCACGACGGTGCGCACCGGCGTGCGTCCCGGAGGCAGCTCGTCGATGACCGAGACGTCGAGGTCGGCGTACGCAGTCATCGCGAGCGTGCGCGGGATCGGCGTAGCCGTCATGACGAGCTGGTGTGGATAGCGACCGTCCGCCAGCCCTTTCTCACGCAGCTGGAGCCGCTGATGCACGCCGAAGCGATGCTGCTCGTCGACGATGACGAGGGCGAGGCGCGCGAAACCGACGCCCTCCTGGAACAACGCGTGCGTGCCCACGGCGACCTGCACCGCACCGCTCGACAAGTCCTGCAGCAACGCAGCGCGTGCCCGGCCGGTCAACCGCCCCGTCAGCAGGCCCACGCGCACGCCGAGCGGCTCGAGCCAGCCGAGGAAGTTCCGCGCGTGCTGCTCGGCGAGCAGCTCCGTCGGGGCCATGACGGCCGCCTGCGCGCCGTGCTCGACGGCACGTAGCGCCGCGAGCGCCGCGACCACGGTCTTGCCGGACCCGACGTCGCCCTGCACGAGCCGCATCATCGGGTGCTCGTGCGCGAGGTCCCGCGCGATTTCCTGCCAGACCCGGCGCTGCGCACCGGTGAGCTGGAAGGCCAGGCGTCCGAGACATCGTTCGACGAGGTCCGTGCGTGCCGGCAACGGCCACGCGTGATCGCGATCCGCCTCCTGGCGCAGCAGCCGCAGGCTGATCTGGTGGGCGAGCAGCTCCTCGAACGCGAGACGCCGCTGAGCCGGGTGCCGGCCCTCGTTCAACGCGGTGATGTCGGCGTCCGGCGGCGGCCGGTGCACGTAGCGGAGCGCGGCTTCGAGTGACGGCAGCCCGACCGTGCCGAGCACGTCCGGCGCCACCCAGTCGCGCAGGCCGCCGCCCGTCAGTTGCGCCAATGCCAGCCCCGTCAGCATGCGCATGCGCCCCTGCTGCACGCCCTCCGTCGTCGGATACACCGGCGTCAGGCTGTCGTCCGCATGCGTCCCGGCGCCGGGCGTAACCTGCCGGTACTCCGGGTGCACGATCTCGAGGCCGCCCGGGCCGAGGCGCGCTTCGCCGAAACAGCGCAGGCGGGCGCCCCGCGTCAGCGCGGCCTGCTGGGCTGCCGAGAAATGGAAGAAGCGCAGCGTCAGGAAGCCCGAGCCGTCGGTGATCCGGCAGAGCAGGGCGCGGCGCTTGCGGAACACGACCTCGGCGAGCTGGATCTCGCCCTCGATGACCGCGCGGTCGCCGGTGCGCAGCGTGCCGATGGGGACGATCCGAGTGCGGTCCTCGTAGCGCAGCGGCAGGTGGAACAGCAGGTCCTGCACGGTGCGCAGGCCGAGCCGCTCGAGCGTCGCGGCGAGGCTCGGTCCGACACCGCGCAGGCTGGTGACGGGCCGCTCGTCGAGCGGCTGCGCCGGGTTCACAACTCGAGGATGCCGTCCATCTCGACGGCGGCGCCGCGCGGCAAGGCCGCGACCCCCACCGCCGCGCGCGCCGGGTAAGGCTGGCTGAAGTATTCGGCCATGACGCGGTTCACGAGCGCGAAGTGCGCGAGATCGGTCAGGTACACGGTCAGCTTGACCACGTGCGAGAGATCGCCGCCTGCCGCCTGCGCCACCGCGAGCAGGTTGTCGAACACCCGCCGCACCTGCGCTTCCATGTCGCCCGTGACCAGTTCGCCGGTCGCCGGGTCGAGCGGGATCTGCCCGGACAGGTAGACCGTGCTGCCCGCGCGAATCGCCTGCGAGTAGGTGCCGATGGCTTGCGGGGCGTGCGGGGTGGCGATGGGAGTGCGCATGTGGGGTCCAGTGGGGTGGTGAATGGGTATTTTGTAGGGGATAGGGGATGGGGGATAGGGGATCGTCAGAGGGCAGCAGATTTCGGGTGCGTAGCAGACCTGCGACCTTCGGGTGCCACCGCGCCCTTCTTACTATCCCCCATCCCCTATCCCCGATCCCCTTCGCGTGACGCTCATGCGTCACGCGAGCGTCCGCGTCACCTTCAGCACCTCCGGCATGCCGCGGATCGCGCGGATCACGCGGGCGAGTTGGCGCCGGTCGTGGACGAGCAATTCGAAGATCAGCGTCGAGGTGTCGCTGTCGCGCTCGACGACGGACACGCGGTCGATGTTGGTCTGCGTGCCCGCGATCGCCGAAGCGACCTGCGCGAGGACGCCCATGCGGTTCGTCACCTCGATCTTGATCTCGACGTGGAAGCTGCGATCGGCGGCGGCCTGCCAGGTCACCGAGATCCACTTGTCCGGCTGCTTGCGGAACGACGAGAGATTGCCGCAGGCCTCGCGGTGGATCACGACGCCGCGGCCGCTCGACAGGTTGGCGAGGATCGGGTCATTCGGGATCGGGAAGCAGCAGCGCGCGTAGGTCACCACGAGGCCTTCCGTGCCCGCGATGGCCAGCGGACCCGCGGTGGCATCCACGGTCCCGTCGCTCTCGCCCGGCAGCAGGCGCCTGGCCACGAACGGCGCGATGCGCTCGCCGAGCCCGATCTTCTCGAAGAGCTCGTCCTCGGCGCGCAGGCCGAGGTCACGCACCAGCGCGTCGATGGTTTCCGCGGGCACCTTGCGCAGGCTGAGCGAGAACTCCTCGAGCGCCTGGTTGAGCAGCCGGCGGCCGAGGTCCACGGCTTCGGAGCGCTTGAGGTTCTTCAGGTACTGGCGGATCGCCGCGCGCGCCTTGGCCGTGACCACGAAGTTGACCCACGACGGATTCGGCGTGGCGCCCTTGGCCGTGATGATCTCGACGGTCTGGCCATTGCGCAGCGGCGTGCGCAACGGCACGAGGCGGCGGTCGACCTTGGCGGCGACGCAGCGGTTGCCGACGTCGGTGTGCACCGCGTACGCGAAGTCCACGCAGGTCGAGCCACGCGGCAGCCGGCGGATGTCACCCTTCGGCGTGAACACGTAAACCTTGTCCGGGAACAGGTCGACCTTGACGCTCTCCAGGAACTCCTCCGAATTGCCGCCCTGCTGGATCTCGACCAGCTGCTGCAGCCACTCGCGCGCACGGTCGCTGTACGCGCGGACCGAATCGTCGCCCTCCTTGTACTGCCAGTGGGCCGCGATGCCGGACTCGGCGACGTGGTGCATTTCCTCGGTGCGGATCTGCACCTCGATCGGCATGCCGTTCGGGCCGAACAGCGTCGTGTGCAGCGACTGGTAGCCGTTCGCGCGCGGGATCGCGATGTAGTCCTTGAAGCGTCCCGGCATCGGCTTGTAGACGCCGTGGACGACGCCGAGCGTGCGGTAGCAGGTGTCCGCGTCGCGGACGATGATGCGGAACCCGTAGACGTCGACGATCTCGGCGAGCGAGACCTTCTTGCGCCGCATCTTCTGGTAGATGCTGTAGACGTCCTTCTCGCGCCCCTCGATCCGTGCCGGTACCCCGGCCTTTTCGAGCGCCGCCTCGAGCGCGTGCGCAATGCGGCCGACGAACTGCTTCTGGTTACCCTTGGCCTTGCGGACCGCGGTCTCGATGACCTTGTAGCGGCGCGGATACAGCGAGCGGAAGCCGAGATCCTCGAGCTCCACCTTGATCGAGTGCATGCCGAGCCGGTTCGCGATCGGCGCGTAGA
>Ga0316622_100004498_pt1 | contig 10262 bp, 10 predicted proteins | sample OWC_Aug_OW2_C1_D_FD_207646 | JGI IMG/M metagenome (GOLD analysis project Ga0316622, IMG submission 207646) | Wetland soil microbial communities from Old Woman Creek delta, Ohio, United States - OWC_Aug_OW2_C1_D5_C | ecosystem: Environmental > Terrestrial > Soil > Wetlands | place: USA: Ohio... | reverse complement strand
TTCTGCAGGTCCGACAGCTTGCCCTGCAGTTCGTGCACCGCCGGCAGGTTGCGCAGCAGGACCTCCGAGTACGGGTGCCCGCCCTCGGCCTCGCGCGTGACCCAGCGGGTGTTCGTTTCGTTGCCCGGGAAGTGCTTGAGGAACAAGGGCCGCGGCATGCCGCACTTGTTCACCATGATCTCGTAGATCTGCTTCTCGATGCTGCGTACTTCCTCGACCTGCCGCCGCAGCGAGTCGCACAGCCGCTCGACCATCTTGGCGGTGAAGCGCAGCCCCATCAGCTCGTCGAGGATCTTGGTCTGCGCCTTCACATAGCCGGGCGACTTGTAGCCTTCCTTCTCGAAAGCCACGCGCATCTTGTCGAAAAGCTTGCGGACCAACTCGAACTTTTCCAGCGCCCGCGACTTCAGCTGCTCGAGCTGGCCGGCCGTCATGCCGCTGGCGCCTAGATCGGTCGTTTCCTCGCCTTCCTCGTCCTCTTCGTCGCCGGCGCCCGCGCTGCTCGACAGGAAGCCTTCACTGTCGTCAACCAGTCCATCGACGACCTCGTCGATCGGCGTGCCGGCGGCAGCAGCGATCCGGTCGGCGTGCTCCAGTATCTCGGCGATGGTGGTCGGGCAGGCCGAGATCGCCATCACCATGTGCTTCAGGCCATCCTCGATCCGCTTGGCGATCTCGATCTCGCCCTCGCGCGTCAGCAGCTCGACCGAGCCCATCTCGCGCATGTACATGCGCACCGGATCGGTGGTGCGGCCGAATTCGGTGTCGACGTTCGACAGCGCGGCCTCGGCCTCCTCCTCGGCATCCTCGGCAGAGGTCGCTGCCGGTGCGTTATCCGTCATCAGCAGCGTCTCGGCATCGGGCGCCTGGTCGAAGACCTGGATGCCCATGTCGGAGAACGTGCTGATGATGGCGTCGATCGCTTCGGCGTCGACGAGGTTGTCAGGCAGGTGGTCGTTGATCTCGGAGTAGGTGAGGAAGCCGCGCTCCCTGCCGAGCTTGATCAGCGCCTTGAGCTTGTTGCGACGGGCCTCGAAGTCTTCCTGCGGCCCCGGAGGCATGCGCTTCAGGGCTTCCTGCAGCGCCTTTTCCTTGGCGCGGCGATCCTTGGCCCGCTGCCGCGGCGTCATCTTCTCCGCGACCTGCACCGCCTCGTCGATTGTGTCGTCGCCCGCCTCGGGCACGGCGTCAGCGACGTCGGCAGGCATCGCCTTGACTTCGTTCTGCGCCTTCGGCTTGCGCCCGGGCTTGCCCTTGACCGGCGCGGCAGCGGGTGCCTTGGCGGGTGCGGCCGCGGCGACCACCGGCGCTGCCTTGGCGGCGGCGACCTTGCGCTTGTCGACGATTTCCTCGACCGGCTTGGCCTTGCGGGCCGCCGGCTTGACGGCCGCTGCCGCCTTCTTCGGGGCAACGACTGCGCTCGACTTCGTCCGGACCGCCGGCTTCTTCGCCGCGTGCTTCCCCGTGGTCACCTTGTTTGCCATCCGCTCACCTGTCCTGAAGTGCACTGCCACAGATTCCGCCACGGGGCGTGGCTGGGTGTAGTCATCGAGTGCTGCCCCGCGCCGATTCAGCCCGCCATGCGCTCTGCATATCGGCTTTTCATATGGGGTCCGCACCGACAAACGTCAACTGCCGCGATCAGTCCGCCGGCCGAGTTGCCAAAGCATTGTCGGCAATGCCCTGCCGAGTCCTGCACTCACGCGAACGCCCCGCAGTAGCCCTCATCCCGTCAGCTGGCGAGGTGCCCCGAAGCTTTGCTCCATGCGGAACATGAAATTGTATCAGCCCGAGGTAGACCACCGGCCCCTTCATTGCGAGATCCTGCCGCCCCGCCCCTCGGCAGCGGCTCCTGCCATTAGGCGCGCCCGCCGCTCGGAGAGCTCCCGGATCTTCGCCAGCGCGTCCGTGTCCAGCGATTGCTGTCCGGCCAGGGCCTCCAGTTCGCTGTTCAGGCGCCGCAGTTCGAGCTTGGCAAACGCCCCCGCAAGCTCCATCCGGGCGGTGTCGGCATCGGCTTCGGCCAGCAGTTCGCGGGTAGCCGCCTCCCGGTACTGTTCCGCGAAGTCGCTTTCGGCGAGCAGTTCCTGCAAGGAGCCGCAGGTCAGTCCGGCGGTGCCCGCCGCGGTTCGCCAGACTTCGACCACCTGCCTGTCGAGCGCCGACTCGCCGTCGGCGAACTCGGCGCCGATCGCTCCTTCGAACTCACCGGCCAGGTCGGGAAAAGCGAGCAACCGCTGCAGGATGTGCTGCTTGAGGTCGGCGGTCTCGGCCGACTGGCGCCGCTGTCCCGGTCTCGGTGCCTCCGGCAGCCGCCGCCATGGCTTGATGCCGAACAGGTTCTCGACTTCTGCCGGCGCGCTGCGTGCGACCTCCGCCAGCTCGTGCAGCAGCTGCAAGCGCAGCGCGCCGGCCGGCATCGATGCCACCAGCGGCTTGGCTTCGGCCAACAGCGCAGCGCGGCCCTCGGCGGTGTGCAAGTCCTTGCCGTCGGACAGTGAACGGATGAACCAGCGCGACAGCGGCAGTGCACGACCGAGTTCCGCCGCCAAGGCGTCCGCCCCGTGCGCCTTGACGAGGCTGTCCGGGTCTTCGCCCTCGGGCAGGAGCAGGAAATCAATCCGGCGGGTGTCGGCCAGCACCGGCAGCGCTGCCTCGAGTGCACGCCGCGCCGCCTTGCGCCCGGCGGCGTCGCCGTCGAAAGCAAAGATCACGTGCTCGGACAGGCGCAGCAGTTCCCCCACGTGGTGCGATGTGACCGCAGTGCCCAGCGCCGCCACCGTTTCCTCGAAGCCCGCCTGCGCCAGCTGGATCACGTCCAGATATCCCTCGCAGACGATCACGCGCCGCTTGCGACGGATGGCTTCCTGAGCCTCGAACATTCCGTACAGCTCGCGCCCTTTGTGAAACAGCGGCGTTTCCGGCGAGTTCAGGTACTTGGGCTCCGATCCGTCCAGCGACCGCGCCCCGAATCCGATGACCCATCCGCGCCGGTTGCGAATCGGGAACATCACCCGGCCGCGGAACCGGTCGTAGCGCTTGCCCTCGTTCGCGATGAGCAGGCCGGCTTCGACCAGTTGCGGATCGTCGTAGGTATCGAAGACCGCTGCCAGCGCTGTCCATTCATCGGGGGAGAACCCGAGCGCGAAGCGTGCGGCGATCGCCCCGCGCAGGCCCCGCCCCTTGAGGTACTGGATCGCTTCGTCGCTGCCCTTCAGGCACTGGCGGTAGTAGTCGGAGGCTCGCTGCAGCAGTTCGGCCAGCGCCTTGAGCCGGCCGGTTGCCTGCCCCGCCTCGGCCGGCCCCTCGGGTACCTTCATCCCCGCCTGCTGCGCAAGTTCGCGCACGGCATCGACGAAACCGAGGCCGCGATGCTCCATCAGGAAGCCGACCGCCGTGCCGTGCGCGCCACAGCCGAAGCAGTGGAAGAACTGCTTGCTCGGGCTGACCGTGAACGACGGTGACTTCTCGCTGTGGAAGGGGCACAGGCCGAGGAAATTCTGGCCCGCCCTCTTCAACTGCACGTAGCGTCCCACCACGTCGACCAGGTCGACGCGGGCCAGCAGATCCTGGATGAATCCCTGCGGGATCACGGCTAGTGCAATGCGCCCATCAATGCCCGATCCGGCCCATTTTGCCTGCTCGCCATCTGGCCGACACCGGGGCCGCAGACGGCGGCAACGGTCAGCCCGCGAGGCGCTTCTTCACCATGGCCGAAACCTGGCCGATGTCGGCCCGGCCGGCCAGTCGCGGCTTGAGCAGCCCCATGACCTTGCCCATCGCCGCCGGACCACCGGTCGCCCCCACCTCGGCGAGGGCCGCGTCGATCGCCGCGCTCACCTCGGCCTCGCTCATCTGCTGCGGCAGGTACGCGGCAAGCACGTTCACCTCGGCCGTCTCCTTGGCCACCAGGTCGGCACGCCCCCCGGCTTGGAACTGGGCGATCGAATCCTTGCGCTGCTTGATCAGTTTCTCGACGATCGCCAGCACTGCGGCGTCATCCGCTTCGGTCCGGTTGTCGACTTCACGCTGCTTGATCGCCGCCAGCAGCATCCGGATAGCGGAAAGCCGCTCGGCCTGCCGCGCCCGCATCGCCGCCTTCATGTCTTCGGTGATTCGATCCTTCAGGCTCATCGTGCCCCCGCCGCCTCTCGTTGAGTACGCAAGAAAAGAAAAACGCGCCCGGTGGGCGCGCGCTTGTCATTTGACTGTCCAACCCGGCCGCACGGGCCGCAGGACTCTAGTAGAGCTTCTTCGGCAGCATCTGGCTGCGCAGACGCTTGAAATGACGCTTGATCGCTGCAGACTTCTTGCGCTTGCGCTCAGCCGTCGGCTTCTCGTAGAACTCGCGGGCGCGCAGTTCGGTCAGCAGACCGCTTTTTTCGATGGTGCGCTTGAAGCGGCGCAGGGCTACCTCGAAGGGCTCGTTTTCCTTGACGCGAATCGTAGGCATGAAGTCGGTATCAGGTCCGAGCCAGACCCACTCTGGCTCTTGAAAGCGGGCGAATATAGCACGACCCGGCCTGCCCGCCACAAGCCCCCTGCGCCACCCTGCTGTGTCGTTCCAGGGTGGCGGACCAGGCGGAGCGCTTGGCTAGACTTCGCTGCTTGCGTCGTCGTTTCCCGGTTCCCGCCCGGCTACCGAATCCCGGCCGCCCCCTGCCACCCCGTGATCGTCCTCGGCCTCGAAACCTCGTGCGATGAGACCGGTGTCGCGCTGCTCGACAGCGAGCGCGGCGTGCTGGCGCACGCCCTGCACTCGCAGGTCGACATGCACCGCGACTATGGGGGGGTCGTCCCGGAACTGGCCTCGCGGGACCATATCCGGCGCCTGCTGCCGCTGGTTCAGCGGGCGCTGGCCGAGGCAGAAGTGGACCTGCCACGGATCGATGCAATCGCCGTGACCGCCGGCCCCGGCCTGGTCGGCGCGCTGCTGGTCGGCGCCAGCTTCGGCCATGCGCTCGGCTTCGCCCTGGGGCGGCCGGTCATCGACGTTCACCACATGGAAGGGCACCTGCTGTCGCCGCTGCTGGCGCGGCCGCAACCCGAGTTTCCGTTCGTCGCCCTGCTGGTATCGGGCGGGCACACGCAGCTGATGCAGGTCGATGGCTTCGGGGCTTATCGGCTGCTCGGCGAAACCCAGGACGACGCGGCGGGCGAAGCCTTCGACAAGACCGCGCAATTGCTGGGCCTGGGTTACCCCGGCGGCCCGGCGGTCTCGCGACTGGCCGAGTTCGGCGTAGCCGGTGCCTTCACGTTTCCGCGGCCGATGCTGCACAGCCGTGACCTGCACTTCAGTTTCAGCGGCCTGAAGACGGCGGTGCTCACGGCAGCACGCAACGCCGGCGATCTCTGCGAACAGGTGCGCGCTGACATCGCGCGGGCGTTCGTTGAAGCGGCGGTCGACGTGCTGGTGCGCAAGTCGCTCGCCGCCCTCGCCCTGACCGGCCTGCGCCGGCTGGTGGTTGCCGGCGGGGTCGGCGCCAACCGCCAGCTGCGCGAGGCGCTGACGCGCGAAACGCAGCGGGTGGGCGCCGATCTGTTCTTCCCGCCTCTGGAACTGTGCACGGACAACGGGGCGATGATCGCGATGGCGGGGCTTGCGCGGCTGCGGGCCGGCGTCGCCGCAACGCCGCTCGGCTTCGGCGTGCGCCCGCGCTGGCCACTCGGCGGCGGCGACTGAGCGGCGGCAAGTCAGCCGCGCGCCGGTTTCTCGCCGATGCGGCGTTCCTTGCCGGCAAGCAGGTTGGCGATGTTCTGCCGGTGACGCACGATCAGCAGCGCGCTCATCGCGGCGATGACCAGCGAAGCATCTGCAGCACCGGTCAGCCAAAGCAGGGCGAGCGGCGCGACCACCGCCGCGCACAAGGACGACAGCGACGAATAGCGGAACACGAGCGCGACGACCAGCCACGCCGCGCAGGCCAGCAGGCCGGCGTTGAAGTTCAGCGCCACGAGCGCCCCCAGGAACGTGGCGACCCCCTTGCCGCCCTTGAAGCCAAAGAACACCGGGTACAGGTGGCCGACGAAGGCGGCCAGCGCCGCCAGCGCCACACCGAACTCGTCCACGCCGAACTGAAGCCCGATCGCTCGGACCAGCCACACCGCAATCGCGCCCTTGGCCGCATCGCCGAGCAACGTCAGCGCAGCCGCCACCTTGCTGCCCGAGCGAAGCACGTTGGTCGCACCGGGATTGCCGGAGCCATAGCTGCGCGGATCGGCGAGGCCGAACAGGCGGCTGATCACCACGGCAAACGACACCGAGCCAAGCAGGTACGAGCCGGCGGTCGCCACGATCCACGCCAGGAGCTGCAACGCGATCTCCTCAGGGCGCCAGCGCGCAGTTCACCGGGAGCGCGCCCAGCGTCGTGGCAAGCACCAACGGCGGAATCTCGACCAGGAACCCTCGCCTGCCGCCATTGATGAAGATGCGGTCGAGGCCGAGCACCGTGCGCTCGACGAAGATCGGCATCGGTTTGCGCAGGCCGAAGGGCGAAGTGCCGCCGACCTGGTAGCCGGTGTGCCGTTGGGCCACATCCGGCGTGCACGGCTCGATGCGCTTGCGGTCAATCTGGCGGGCCAGGTTCTTGGTCGAGACCTTGCAGTCACCGTGCATCAGCACGATCAGCGGCCTGCCGTGCTCGTCCTGCATCACCAGGGTCTTGACCACCTGGTGCTCGGGCACACCGAGTGACTGTGAAGACACCGCCGTGCCGCCGTGCTCGACATACTCGTAGGCGTGCTCGACGAACGACACGGCGTGCGTTCGCAGCCATGCCGTCGCCGGCGTTTCGGAAACGTGGGTTGTCCTGCTCATCGGCGCGAAGTCTAGCTAGCCGCGCGGATGATGGCGCTCGTGCAGCGCCTGCAGACGCTCGCGCGCCACGTGCGTGTAAATCTGCGTCGTCGAGATGTCGGCATGGCCGAGCAACATCTGCACGACGCGCAGGTCGGCGCCATGGTTCAGCAGGTGCGTGGCGAACGCATGGCGCAGGCCGTGCGGCGACAGCGGCGCGCGGATGTCGGCCTGCAGCGCGTAGCGACGGATCAGCTTCCAGAACATCTGCCGGCTCATTGACCGGCCCTGTCGCGTGACGAACAGTGCATCGGCGCTGCGGCCTTTGAGCAGCGCTGGACGCGCCTGCCCCACATAGCGCTGCAGCCACAGGCGCGCCTCTTCGCCGAGCGGCACCACCCGCTCTTTCTGTCCCTTGCCGGTGACCCGCACCAGCCCGTCGTTCAGCGAGACCTCGATGAGTCTCAGGCCCACCAGTTCCGTCACGCGCAGCCCCGTGGCGTACAGCAACTCGAGCATCGCCCGGTCGCGCTGGCCGAGGTCGGATCCGGGATCGGGCGCGGCCAGCAGTGCTTCGACCTGCTCCTCGGTCAGCGCCTTCGGAAACCGTGGCGGCGCCTTTGCCCCAACGAGCCGCATTGTCGGATCGCGATCGATCATTCCCTCGCGCAGCGCCCAGCGATAGAACCGGCGCAGCGTGGCAAGTCGCCGGTTGGCGGTGCTGGCGCGCGAGACAGCGAAGGTTGCTGCGAAGTACCGCTGCAGGTCGAGCTCGCCGGCGGCGAGCAGGTCGCGACCACCAAGCTGCGTGGTCAGTTGCTGCAGGTCGCGCCGGTAGGCAGCCAGCGAATTTGCCGCCAGCCCGTCCTCCAACCAGAGTGCATCGACGAAGCGGTCTATCAGCGGCGCTGCCGGGGTCTTGACCGCCGGGGTCTTGACCGCCGCCGTCCTGGCCTTCTTCATCGCTGTCCGTTGTGTGCCGCTTTGCCGGCAGACGTGCATCGAGCTGTCCGGAAACGACAAAGCCCGGACGACGCCGGGCTTTGCTTTCCAGAGCCGTGCACGGTCAGCCGCCGAGCATGCCTCGCTTCAGGTCGGCGTCGACTGGCTTGTCGCCGATCCAGATCCGCAGGACCGCTTCGAAGAAGCCCTCGCCCGGGATCGCCGCCCCGCGCGGCTGGCCATTGACGACGATGCGCGTGCCGGCCTCGGGCGTGAACTCGAAGTTGATCTGGTCGCCTTTCTTGGCCTCGCCTACCGCCTTGAAGTTGGTGTTCAGCGTATCGATCTGCGGCTTGAAGCCGGCCAGCTGCTCGGCGCTCAGGTTGGCCTTCAGACCGTCGTTCAGCGCGCCGACGAAGGTGTCGGCGTCGACATTGCGCAGCATGCCGATCGCCACCCGGCGCGGCCCTTTCTGTGCGAGCAGGGTCGCCGCCGAGTTCGACTTCTGCGGGACGTACAGACCCGCTGCATAGACCTTGAACATGACCCGCGTCCTGACGCCGGCACCGTTCAGCTGCAACGGCTGCCCGCCGACCTGGACCGTCGGATCGAACTTCACGCCTTCGACTTCGACCGCCTGTGCCAGGGCTGTCACTGCCGTGAGAAGCAACGCGGCCAGAATTCTTTTCATCGGTGTCTCCTTGTGAAATCTACTGCGAGTTTCCAACCGGCTCGGCGACCGCTGATCGCCCGAGCCCCTTGGGAAGGGGAAAGATTACGTGTTCCTCGACGCCTTCGAGCGCGCGCACGCGCGATGCGCCGAGCGATCGAAGGCGCTCGATCAGGGCCTGCACCAGCGACTCGGGCGCCGACGCGCCCGCCGTCACGCCGATCCGCTGCCGCCCCTGCAGCCAGGCCGGATCCACGTCATCGGCACTGTCGACCAGATGTGCGGGAACGCCGAAGCGTTCCGCCACCTCGCGCAGCCGGTTCGAGTTCGAGCTTGTCTGGCTGCCGATCACAATCACCAGGTCGACCTTCGGCGCCATTGCCCTGACCGCGTCCTGGCGATTCTGCGTGGCGTAGCAGATGTCTGCCTTCTTGGGCGCGGCGACTTGCGGGAAGCGCTGCTTCAGGGCGGCGACGATCTGCGCCGCGTCGTCGATCGACAACGTGGTCTGCGTGACGTAGGCAAGGAGATCGGGATCCCGCACCTCGAGTCCTGCGACGTCTTCCGGCGACTCGACCAGGTAGATGCCGCCGTCAGCCTGGCCCATCGTTCCCTCGACCTCGGGGTGGCCAGCGTGGCCGATCATCACGACCTCGCGGCCCTGCGCGCGCATCCGCTCGACCTCGACATGCACCTTGGTGACCAGCGGACAGGTCGCGTCGAAAACACGCAGGCCGCGCGCCTGCGCCTCGTTGCGCACCGCCTTCGACACCCCATGGGCGGAGAAAACCACCGTCGCACCGGCCGGCACCTGGTCGAGTTCGTCGACGAAGACCGCTCCCTTGGCGCGCAGGTCGGCGACCACATGCGTGTTGTGCACGATCTCATGGCGCACGAAGATCGGCGCACCGTGCACCTGCAGCGCCCGCTCGACGATTTCGATCGCCCGGTCGACACCGGCGCAGAATCCGCGCGGCTGGGCAAGCAGAACTTCCATCAAAGCACCCCGATCACGCGGACGCAAAAGCGAACCGGCATACCGGCCAGCGGATGATTGAAATCGACAATCACGCGCCGCTCGTCGCGCTCTTTGAGGACGCCGGCAAGGCGACCGCCATCGGGCCGGTTGAACTCGACGACGTCGCCAGGGGCGTAATCGCTGCCCGAATCGGCATTGGCGTCGAAAGCGGCTCGCGAAAGCGCCTGCACAAGCTGCGGATTTCGTTCGCCGAACGCCTCGGCGGGCGCGAGCTCGAAGGATTCTTCGTCACCTTCGGCAAGTCCCACCAACCGGGCCTCCAGACTCGCGGCGAGATGTCCGCCGCCGAGTTGCAGCGTGGCCGGATGCCCGCCGCGCGTGCTGATGACTTCTCGCTCTGCGCCATCGACAAGCGCGGCAAGACGATAATGCAGGGTCACGTGCGAATCGGGCGCGATCCGGGCCATGGCAAGCAGCAGACGCAGTCACGGCATTGTAGCCAACGGCCCCCGGCCAACCGTCCGCGACTGGCCCGCGACGGAGCGGCCGCGCGAGCGGCTGCTCAGGCAGGGCCCGCAATCGCTGTCGGAGGCGGAACTGCTGGCGGTATTCCTGCGCATCGGCCTGCCCGGGAAAAACGTGCTTGAACTGGCGCGCGGCGCGATCGAGCGCTTCGGCTCCCTGAACGCCCTGCTGAACGCCCCCGCCAACGAGATCCAGGCGATGCCGGGCTTCGGGCCGGCCAAGTGTGCCCAACTGTTGGCGGTGATCGAACTGTCGCGGCGGGTGCTGAAGGAAGACGTGCAGCGCCAGCACCTGCTCGACTCGCCGCCAAAGGTTCGCGAATACCTGCGCCTGCGGATCGGCCGGCTGCC